>Ga0105047_10000719_pt1 | contig 57361 bp, 65 predicted proteins | sample MAT04_FD_78384 | JGI IMG/M metagenome (GOLD analysis project Ga0105047, IMG submission 78384) | Freshwater microbial communities from Lake Fryxell liftoff mats and glacier meltwater in Antarctica - MAT-04 (megahit assembly) | ecosystem: Environmental > Aquatic > Freshwater > Ice > Liftoff... | reverse complement strand
TTGTGCTCTGTTTATACGCAAATTCGAACGTATTTTCAGAAAACCGCATAATGTTGCGCGGCGCCCCCACCCGCCGCGCTTCCGAAAAAGTCGGCTCGAATTGAATTTTGTCGTACAAAATTCACAGAAAAAACGCAAAATTTTTTAAAGTACTTATAAAACTCAAATGGCCACATTGGTTGCGTTCAACTCGATCTCTCAAGTTGTCCAATGCGGCCACTAAAAAAGAGATCGAATAAGTTGAACGCAAGTATAATATACCAAAAAGAGAAGTATTTTTAAAGTGGCTATCTATGAAGTACTAGCTGATGTTACGGGAAAGTTTGAATCTTACAACCATGTATTTACTGTGTCCTCGCTTACTATTCCCAAATCAATAAAAGCTTTACGATCTTTTGCAAAAGCCTTTGGGTCGATAGTATTGTGATATTCAAACGAAGCAACTAATACTCGCTTGGCTTTTTTTCGAATTTCATTAATCTGATTAAAACTTGCTACATCAATTACTCCAACGGCTGCTAACCTGTCTCTTTCTTTTGCAAAAGCCTTTGGGTCGATAATATTGTGATATTCAAACGAAGCAATTAAATATCTTTTTGCCGCGTCCTGAATTTCTGGCAGTTGGTTTATTTCTATTGCTTTAACAACGCCTATCTCAACTAAACCATCCCTGTCCTTCGCAAAAGAGTCTGGAGAAATAACATTATGCCATATAAACGATTTAACAAGTCTATCCCGTGCTACTAGTTGAATCTCCGGTAGTTCATTAATCTCTGTAGTATCGACAATTCCCATCTTGACTAGTCTGTCACGATCTTTAGCAAATGCCTTTGGACTAATCGTATTGTGCCATTTGAATGAAACTACTAAGTCTTTTTGGATTGGAGCTTGAATTTCAGGGGCTTTTAATTCTTCATCTGTAACTTTCATACGATCTCTCTGAATGTCATCACCGAATCCTCGAACAACTTTCCTAAAGTTGCCACCATCTTTTTGTGTCACCAAATCTCCTGCGCGTTGATTAACAGCAGATGTTACCGCCTCTTGATACATTTCAACCGTTGCGTCATCTACTTCAAACTGAGGAAGTTTACGAAGAATTTTTGCTTTCAAAAATTTATTTTCTTCTAATGCGTGAGCAAATTGAAGCGCTTTAGCACGAAGATATTCCTCTTTTTGTATATTTCTTAATCCCTTTAATCTAAACTCCGGCAATGCCGAAGCACTCTTCACAGCATCGCTCATTGTTTCTCCCTCTTCAACCTCCTGATCTATGAGGGTGTCCATTCTCATTGCTTCCTCCATTGCCATGTCTATACCGATAACTTTTTCTTGTCCAAACAGTTTTTGCGCAAGTGATCGGTATTTATTTCGTTCTCCTGCTCTTTCGTCTTGTTCACGCAAGGATTGTTCCAATATAGGACTCTGCGAGAGTTTTGGGGTTTCTATCATAGGCCTATCCTTAATTAATAATGCTGTAATTGTATCATAATGCGGTTTTCTGAAAATACGTTCGAATTTGCGTATAAACAGAGCACAAAGGGCATCACACACTCAGTATGTAGTGTTATAATTCATAAAATATGACAAAAATAACTCAAAAACCAGATGGTACCATTAATTTTGATCTCTTAATTACCAAGGCAACAATTGCTAAAGAGTACCAACATGTTCTAGAGGAAGTAGCCAAATCTGCCAATATTAAAGGCTTTCGTCCAGGCAAAGCACCTCTCAAGATGGTGGAGGCTAGTTCCGACAAAACCCAGCTTTACTCTCACGTTCTAGATAATTCGTTATCTCCTGCCTACAGCGAAGTAATTCATGAACACAAACTAGTGCCTCTTATCGAGCCAAGAGTGACACCCAAGAGTATGGAAGATGGTAAAGATTGGACACTAGCCGTAGAGGTCGCGATTGCCCCAGAGGTGACTATTGGTGACTACGAGAAAATTATTTTGACAGCCCTCAAGAAACATGCCAAAGACCACAAAGAAGACAAAGACGCCAAGCCAGAGTTAGTAAAAGATCAAAAACTTAATGTTATTTTTGACGCACTACTTGATGGGACTAAATTTGCTGTCGCACCGATTCTAATCCAAGCAGAAACCGAGTCCGCTCTTTCTCGCCTAGCCAATCAACTTTCATCTCTCAAGCTGTCCGTAGAAGACTACGCCAAGTCAATCAAGAAAACCACAGCTGAGCTAGTTGAGGAATACAAAAAATCAGCTATTAGCAATCTTCGTTTAGAGTTTATTCTCCAAAAGCTGATTTCTGACAAAAAACCAGATGTAACCGACGCCGAAATATCCCAAATGAAGCCTGAAAAAGGGCAGGAGGCATATGCCAAATATGTACTCCAAAAGAGGAAGGTCCTTGACTTTCTCTCCGCATTATAGGATACTATAGGTGTATTTAGGTACACCATATGACAAACGACTCATTCAAGAATTTTAAACCACTCAATTCAAGACCTGCCAAAAAACCCAGCTCTAAAACTACGGTCAATAATAGCTTCGTAGAATCCATGCGGGATATGGGTGGCTCCGTCATGAAATCTCTTAAAAATGATGTTATCAAAGGCACAGCTCAGAGCATTTTTGACCAGCTCATTGGCAGTAGCAAATCAGGCAGTGCTCCAGATCTCAAGCAAAACAACACCCCCGACTTAGAAGCATATATTGCAGAGCGTGAGTCCCAGGCTGCCGAACAAGCCAAAATGCAAGAGCGCTCCTTCCATGTGCACAAATCTCAAGAATCAAAAGTTCTTTTTTCCCATGCAGACGAGAGCCTTCGTAAAGAAATCGAAGGTGTACGTCAAGAACTCCAAATGTTAGTTGCCACCATGGGAGATGTCGAACAGCAAGTAGAACAAGCCATGATGGACAATATTGTAGATGGAGGTGTATATCATCTCAATTACTTCCACAAACTAAAACAATGGATCAAGTTTATGCGCAAATCACTCGAAGATAGTTCTGCCTGGCTCCAAATGTCGGGCGGACGCAAATCCAAAGGGTATTTCTGGACTCAAGACACCAAATCAGGTAGTAAATATTCCATGTCCTCCGAGCGTAATGTCCAAATGGGCGCAGGCTAATTTTTCTGATAAAATACATTTCGTTAGGGTCTGTAGCTCAGCTGGTTAGAGCGCCACATTGACATTGTGGAGGTAAGAGGTTCGACCCCTCTCAGGCCCACCTATGACAGAAAATAATCTCGAGCATCTACGTCACTCAGTAGCTCATTTATTGGCAGCCTCGGTCATGCAACTCTACCCCAACGCCAAGCGAACCATCGGACCATCGATCGAAAATGGCTTTTACTACGACTTTGATTTCGGAGAAGACAAAGTCTCTGAGATCGATCTTCCCAAGATCGAAAAAATCATGCGTAAAATTGCTACTACCTGGAAAGGTTTTGAGCGTAACGAATTAGGGGTGGATACAGTCAAGCAAGAATTTAGTGACAATCCATACAAGTTAGAGTTGATCAACGAATTTAGCGCCGAGGGTCAGATTCTCACCATCTATCAGTCAGGTGCTTTCCGTGATCTTTGTCGGGGAGGTCATGTCGAGGAGCCCAACAAAGTTATCAAATTTTTTAAACTTCTCTCCATCGCGGGAGCCTACTGGCGAGGTGATGAAAAAAATAAAATGCTCACCCGCATCTACGGCACCGCTTTTTATACCCAAGAAGAGCTGGATAAATATCTATTTCTTCAAGAAGAAGCCAAAAAACGTGATCATCGCAAGCTAGGGCGCGAGCTTGACCTCTTCAGTTTCTCCGATTTAGTGGGATCTGGGATGCCTCTGTATTCACCCAAAGGTGCCTTAGTACGCCGTCTACTCAATGGCTACGTTGAAGAACTGCAAAGTGAACAGGGCTATACCCAGGTGCACACTCCCCAAATTGCCAAAGCCGAGCTCTTCAAAATCAGTGGTCACTACGACAAATACAAAGACGATATGTTTAGAGTAGTCAGCAACTACTCCAAAGAAGAATTTTTCCTCAAACCCATGAACTGTCCTCAGCACACGCAAATTTTTGCTGCTCAAGCGAGATCATACCGCGATCTCCCGCTCCGCCTCACCGACTTTGCTATGCTCTACCGTGACGAAAAACCAGGCGAGCTCAATGGACTTGCCCGAGTTCGCAGTTTTAGCACCGACGACGCTCACATTTTTTGTCGCGAAGATCAGGTAGATACCGAAGTTGACATGGCACTCGCCATGACCAAACAAATTATGAATACCTTTGGTTTCAAGTACCGCTACCGCTTATCCACTAGAGATGTTGCCCATCCCGAAAAATATCTTGGTGACCCCAAAATATGGGAAAAACTCGAGTCTTGGGCAGTACGGATCATGGAACGCAATAAAATTGAGTACTACGACGGACCCGGTGAAGCTGCCTTTTATGGGCCCAAGATGGATCTGATGGCTACAGACGCGCTCGGGCGCGAATGGCAGCTCTCGACAGTCCAGATCGACATGGTCCAACCCGAACGGTTCAAACTCGAATATACGGCCGAAGATGGCTCCAAGCAACGCCCAGTCATGATCCACCGCGCTATTTTAGGTTCCTCCGAACGCGCCATGATGGTACTTATCGAGCACTACGCTGGCGCATTTCCAATCTGGTTAGCACCAGTTCAAGTTGCCCTGCTACCCATTTCCGAGCACGAGTTGCCCTACGTCCAAACAGTCGCTAAAGCACTCAAAGCAGAGGGGATTCGGGTCGAACTGGACGAGTCAGCCAGTACTCTTGGAAAAAAGATGGTCAATGCCAGGAATAAAAAGGTCCCCTATCTGGCAATTCTCGGCAAACAAGAGGTCGAGAACAATACCATCACCCTCAAAAACAGGGCAGGTGAGCAAACTACTCTCACATTAGATGAATGTATCGCCAAACTCAAACAAGAGGTAGCAAGTAAGGTATAATAATCTCCACTAACAATGAAATTTACCGCCATTAATCAATTTATCAAAGCCGTTGAACTCAGAGTCGTCGACGAAACCGGCAAGCAAATCGGTGTAATGTCCAAAAATGAAGCCTTAAATATTGCCCAAGATCGAGGACTTGATCTGGTAGAAATTGCTCCTATGGCCAAACCACCCGTTGCCAAAGTTATTGATTTCAAGAAATTCAAATACCTCGAAGCCAAAAAGGAGAGGGATGGCAAGGCGGCCAGTGGTAAAGTCGAAATCAAAGAAATTCGTTTTTCACCCTTTATTGCTCAGGGAGATATGGATTCACGTCTTGGCAGAATCAAGGATATTTTGGACGATGGCAACCGAGTTAAGATTGTGGTAAAATTCACCGGTCGCCAAATTACCCGCGTCGAGTTTGGACATGATTTGATCAAAAAGATTATGTCCGCACTTGAGGGAGCAGCAGTAGCCGATGGAGTACCAAAACTCCAGGGTAAACAACTGTTTCTTATCCTCAATCCGACAAAAAAGAAATAAACTATATGAAAACAACTAAACGCAGAAGCAAACGTTCACTCACTCGCCGTGTCAAAGTAACTGCAACCGGCAAAGTTATTCGTCGCACTCAAAATATGCGTCATCGCAGAGCCCACAAGGGCAAAGCTCAAGTAAGACGCATGAAAGCCGTCAAATTCTTGACTGGTGGAACCGCCCGTCGTATTAAAAAAATCTTAGGAATCTAAATTTATGACAAGAGTAAAGAACAGTCCAGTTAAACGTGCTCGCCACAAAGCGGTTCTAAACCGTACTAAAGGTTTCCGCATGTCCAAGCACCGTCTCTGGAAAGTTGCTCACGAGGCTTATCTCCACGCTCTCGATTATTCATTCCAGGGTCGCAAGGATCGTAAATCTAATTTCCGCACACTTTGGATCATTCGTATCAATGCTGCACTCCGTGCCATAGATGAGACTTACACCTACGGCAGATTCATTAGTAATCAGACCAAAAAGGGCATCATTTTAGACCGCAAAATTTTGGCTGACTTAGCTGTATCTGATCCCAAAACATTCGAGGTCATCGCCAAGCAAATCAACAACTAATTGTTTTTGCTAGTTGACATTTTTCTATCTCATAGTGTATAGTGCGTAATTGCGAGAAGCAACCATCCGCACATTCCCACTAATAAGGGTTTGCTGACTGGAAGGTTGCTTTTGGCGTATCTAGGGGTATATGCTCAAAATCTTTACCCAAGCCACCCCGCCAACATAGCGGGGTTTTTTATTGGAAAATAAGTTAAAATAGAAAGATAATATGGACACAAAAATTAAACAAACACAACTTAATTTCTCTAGTCAAGTAGAGCAAATCAGTACGCCAGCCGACCTCGAAACCCTCCGCATCAAGTACTTAGGCAAGAAAGGAGAGCTCACTCTCCTCATGAAAGACCTACAGGGTCTGGCCCTGCAGGACAAAAAGATCTACGGTCCCATCCTCAACGAGCTCAAAAAAATTATCGAGTCCAAACTCACCGAAAAATTCACAGAGTTGGAAAACGGGAAATACGAAGAACTGGATTACGATCTCACGATCCCGGGTCCCATTATTTCCACGGGCCACCTACATCCCACCTCGACCATCATCCGAGAAATGAACGAGTTCTTCCGTTACCAGGGATTTTCAATCGGCGAGGGACCAGAGATAGAAGATGTCGAGTACAACTTTCGTCGTCTCAATTTGCCAGACGGTCACCCCGCCACCGACTTACAAGACTCACTATACATCGAAGAACCCAATCTGTTGCTTCGTACCCACACGAGCTCAGTTGAAACTCGTTTGCTCTCAAATTATGAACCACCGATGCGAGTGGTAGTACCTGGCAAATGTTATCGCAACGAAACCACTAGTATTACCAACAGTGCTTTTTTCTATCAATACCAGGGGTTCGTAGTGGATAAGGGGATCACCATGGGTCATCTCAAAGATACACTCACCAAATTCCATCAGTTTCTTTTTGGTGATGACGTCAAACTCCGCTTCCGCTACAAATATTATCCCGAAGTCAGTCCTGGTATGGGGGTTGATATGGAGTGTAGATTCTGTCACGGCTCAGGCTGTCAGATTTGCAAATATCGCGGTTTTATCGAAGTCTTGGGAAGTGGCATGATTCACTACAACACCTTCAAAGCTTGTGGCATCGATCCCGAAGTCTATTCTGGATTTGCCTTTGGCATGGGTCTCGACCGCATGGTTATGTCTAAATATGGCATAAAAGACATTCGCAAATTATATGGAGGTGAAATAGTCTATTTATGAAAATACCTCTAATTTGGCTCAAAGATTACGTCGAAACTAGTCAATCCCTTAAAGATATTGCCGCCGATTTTACTCAGCTTGGACTTATGCTAGACAAGCCACTCGATGAAACAGAGGTACTCGACCTAGAACAACGCCTGAATCGCTCTGATCTCCTCTCCATTATCGGCTGTGCTAGAGATCTCGCCGTGTTTGAAAACGTTTTACTAAAACTCCCCAAAGGTCATACCAAACCAGGCAAAATTATAGACAAAAAAGACTTGGTTAAAATCGACATTCAAACACCAGTTGTCCGCCGTTTCCAAACTCGCCTATTTAAAGGGATTAAAATCAAACCCTCACCATTGTGGCTTACAGAGAGATTAAATGCTTATGGGATGGAGTCGATTAACAACATTGTCGACATCACCAATTTTGTCATGCTCGAATACGGTCAGCCTATGCATGCCCAAGATATCGCCAAACTACCCGGGATGGATATCACTATTCGAGAGTCTAGTGAGGGGGAGGAAATAACTACTCTCCTTGGGACACAGATTAAACTTACGCACGATACCCACATATTAACCTCGGGTGGCAAACCTACCGTTATTTTAGGTGTAGTTGGTGGCAAACTAACTGGCGTCACAAATATGACCACAGATATTGTCCTAGATGCTGGCAACTACGATTCACGAGTTGTGCGCAAATCATCCCGTCAACTAAAAATCATGAACGAAACAGTCACTCGCGATGACAAATTCTTAGACCCTCGGCTGATCGATTTTGCCCTCGATCGTGCCACTTCCCTTATTCTAGAGTATGCAGGGGGAGAGTACTATGTCAACGACGATTACTATCCCAATCCTGTCACCCCACAGACTCTTATCCTCCGACTGGCACGACTCCATGCACTCTCTGGTATGGACATTAAAATGTCTGAGGCCAAAAAAATCCTTAAATCTCTTGAATTTATAGTCACCGAAGAAACAGAAAGTACTCTGACTGTTGAAGTCCCTTATTTTCGTACCGATATGGAGGTTGAGGATGATTTGATTTCCGATATTCTTCGCATGATGGATTACAACAACATCCCGCTTATTTCACTCAACACTCCCGTACCCACCGACATTACTCCTCACATTTATCGCTTTGAAGATCGCCTTCGTGACCTCCTAGTGGGTCAAGGGTACGACGAACACATCACTCTCTCACTTACAAATGTCAATTCAGCCAACAAAGAACAAGTAGTGCTAGTTAATGCCTTGACTAGCGATTTAAATGCCCTCCGCACCAATTTGCTTGATGGGCTAAATAAAGTTAGTAAAACCTATGCCAAGCACAAGCAAAATAAAACGGGATTATTTGAAATTGGCAAAGTTTTCGCCAAGTCCACGACCAATTATTTAGAGGGCAGACTCCTAACTGTTTTGTCAATTGATTATTACAAATCAGCTTCGTCACTCTCTACCATCCTGAACAGTCTTGGTATCTTTGACTACCAAATTACGACTAATTACGAGATTAAAGTTGAGGATAAAATAATCGGCAATGTTAAACCAACCAGCTATACCATCATCACCGATCAACTCATTTCACTAGTCAAAAATTATGCAGGCATCATCTCAGATTTTACCCGCACTACTTCACTCGATTTATCATTACTCGCTCCGTTAGAAGTTTGCTACGCCGATATTATCTCCACACTTTCATCATTGAAAGGGGATTGGATAAAGATAGACTGTAAGTCATTCACCAAAATGGATAGCATATCCAACAACTATCTTATCTCAATTATGTGGGACGCCGACTCCAAATTTATCGAATCCAACAAGGTTACGATCCTTGCAAGCCTCAAGTCTAATTTAAAAATAGAGTCCAAATCCTAATATCAAATACCTGGTATTTGATATTGTTACGGAGTTGCAGATGGACTAGCAATCGGCGAAGGTGCAAAATCCCAATCTACATTTACCCCGATCTTCACACTCGTATCTTTTTCGCTCCCATCTTTTAGGTGAACTATACCCTTCAATTCATAGGGTTTATCCACATCAACTGTAATTGTCGTACTCACCAATTTATCTCCATTAAAGCTTTCTTTTTGACTACCATCCACATACAATTTTATCCACTCTATTTCTTTAGACGTGGTAGTCCTCAGTCGCACTTCAAAAGTACGATTATTAATTCGCTCGTGATTTCCTGGTTTTTCAAACCCGATTATCGTATCAGCGTTGCTACTACATGTCTCTCTGGGGATTTTAAATTTATCATTGCCTTGGCCATCAATCCAAGCATTAATGTCATTGATCCAGGCAGTACTTTCTTGTTTGAGGACGTAATATTCGCGATCTTCGTATTCTCCCCGAACAATGTCGACATCACTCGCTAATTTACTAGTATCAGCTTTACAAATTTTTACTTTGGTGTGGACGGGATCTGGGTCAGTTGGGGCAGTACCTTTCGCAAAATAATCAGCCCTTGCAGGGTAGCCGTCATGCTCGGGGTAGCCTGAAATCGTGTCAACTTGCTTGGCCTCAACACCATTTGGTAGTTTGAAATCGTCCCCCTTATATTTCTCCCAAGTTTTTAGAATAATCTTGCGCCAGATAGGGGAGGCTCCAGTCACACCAGAGGCCACTTCTTTCATCGCTGAGTTATCATTGTTGCCTACCCACACTCCAACCACCGCTTTTGTGCTCCATCCGATTGTCCAGTTATCTCGTTTGTCGTTGGTTGTACCAGTTTTTACCGCAATGGATTTTCCATTCATATTTAGAAAACTGTTGGCACCAAAGGTTAGCAGTCTCGCATTATTATCATATAGAACATGGTTGATCAAAAAAGCTACTTCCTCAGTAATCACTCTTTGTTTCTTAGCTTGTTTAGCTTCATACAAAGTCTTGCCGTCTTTTGTCACTTTTAATATTGAAACTGGCTCAACTCGCTCACCACCATTAGCAAATGCCGAGTAGGCATGGACCAAATCATATAGACGTACTTCACCCCCACCTAGTGTGACTGATAGACCAAATCGTTTCATATTCTCAGCCGTAGGAGCCAAACTGTCAAAACCCATATCATAGGCGGTCTGGAGCATGTCTTTAAGTCCTACAAGTGATAATAGTTTCACCGCAGGTATATTGAGTGATGATCCTAGGGCAAACCTCAGTTGAATCGGACCGTGGAATTTACCATCATAATTTTTTGGTTCGTAAAATTCGCCTTCTTTGCTACCAGGAAATTTAGTTGGTACATCAAGGAGCATCGAGGAAGGGGCATAGCCTTTGGCAAATGCTGTCGCATAGGTAACAGGTTTAATCGCCGATCCCGGTTGTCTTAGCGACATTGCCACATTTACCTGTCCATCATAGTCAGGTGCAAAATAATCTTTAGATCCAACCATCGCCAGAATCTCTCCATTTTGCGGGTTCATCACCATGGCTGCACCGTTAGTTACATGGACTTTTTCGAGTTTATCAATTTCTTCTTTGACCGCAGTCTGAGCAAAATCTTGAAGTTCAGTGTCTAATGTGGTTGTGACAGTATATCCTCCCTCCTCAACTAATGATTCACCCAATAGATCCACTAGTTGATCCTTTACATAAAATACAAAATGAGGGGCTTTCAAGGCTGCCGACTGCTCTCTAAATTTAACTGAAGGAAGTTCGTTAAGCGAAGCAGTCTCTTCCTCTTTTGTAATATATCCATCCTCTCGCATACGACGCAGTACTGACGTGGTACGAGCAATATATGCCTGTTTATCACTACCATAGGGGGAGTAGCGAGACGGGGCTTGTGGCATCCCAGCCAAGATAGCCGATTGGGTCAAACTAAGCTCACGTGGCTCAATTCCGAAGTAACGTTCAGAAGCTGCTGCAATACCTATTGCCGTACCGCCATATGGTGCTTCGTTAAAATACATTTGCAAGATTTCGTCTTTACTAAATTTCTTCTCGATTTGAAGAGAGAGAACTAGCTCCTTAAATTTGCGGGGTAGTGATCGCTCGTTAGTTAAAAGAACATTTTTAACTAATTGTTGGGTAAGGGTTGATCCACCTTGGGCTCTGCCACGAGTTATTCCTCGCAAAAGTCCGCGCATCATCCCCCAGGTGCTAAAACCCTGATGGGTATAAAATTCCTTATCTTCTACTGCAACTGCTGCATGCTGGAGTTGGATCGGTACATCAGCTATTTTAATCGGAATTCGGTTATAGTCGGCAAACAATTCATATAATGTCCCCCCATCACGATCAGCTATTTTTGTCGAGAATCCGTCGTGGCGAACGATGGTATTGGGGTCAGGTAGTCTACGAGAAAACCAAGCAAACATCAGGAGCATCAAAACTATACCCCCAATAGTCCCAAATAGGGCAATTAAACCCAAATATTTTAGGATTGTCTGTTTGTCCCATTTGATTCTCAAAAATCGATTTCTCTTGATTTGTGATCTTTGTCTAAATGTTCTAGCCCAATCTTGCATGAGATTTAGTATATCACTTGATGTACAATACTTTCATGACCAATGTCAACGATATCTTAACCAGAGGAGTAGAAAACATTATTCCCAATAAAGACAAATTACAGCAACTATTAAAAAGTGGCAAAAAACTCAACATCTATTTAGGTATCGATCCAACCGCCACACGTATCCACATCGGTCACGCTGTTCCACTTCGTAAATTAAATGAGCTAGCCAAACTTGGACATACAGTTAAATTTCTCGTCGGTGACTTTACCGCATTAATTGGTGATACCTCCGACAAAGATACTGAGCGTCCGGTCTTAACCACTGAACAAATTCATGTCAATTTTGAAACCTACAAAAAACAAGCTGAGAAAGTTGTGGACTTTAGCAAAATTGAAGTCGTTTACAACTCGTCTTGGCTCAAAGAGCTCAAATTTGAAGATATCATAAAACTTACCCAGCATTTCTCCGCGGGTGATTTTACTAGCCGAGAATTAATAAAGAAAAGGTTAGAGGGTGGCAAACACGTTGGCTTGCACGAACTCTTGTATCCAGTCATGCAGGGATACGATAGTTATTTTATGGATACCGATATTCAGCTCGGCGGAACTGATCAAACCTTCAACATGCAGGCAGGTCGGGTTCTACAAAAAGATTTGCGTAGCAAAGAATCATTTATTATCGCCAATGGCTTTTTGACTGGAACCGACGGTCGCAAAATGAGCAAATCTTGGGGTAATGGAATCTGGCTCGACGATGAACCAAGTGAAATGTATGGTAAAGTAATGTCGCTTAAAGATGATTCGATCATCAATTATTTCACTCTAGCCACCATCATTGATCTTGATAAGATTAAAGAAATTGAAACCAAGCTTACAGCCGGGGACAATCCCATGACTTTCAAGAAACAACTTGCTCACCAGATTGTCACAGAACTTCACAATAGCAAATTGGCAGATTCAGCACAAAAATTCTTTGAGACTACCATCCAAAACAAAGAGATTCCAGAAGAAATAGTTGAGTTAAAAATTGATTCCCATACCTCCATTCTCGAAGCTCTCAAGATCTCAGGTTTAGGAGTCAGCAACGGCGACATCAAGAGGACTCTTGAGCAGGGCGGGGTAGAGCTAAGCGGTCTCAAGATTACTGACCCTACGACAATAATCAATGCCGGTCTCCTCAAATTTGGCAAACGTACTTACCGCAAATTAATTATTAAATAAAGGAACATCAAATACCTGGTATTTGATACGCATTATATGAGTCTTTCAAAACGCCAACGCAAAGTCTGGACCTTTATTACCGCCATTGCCACCGTGGCACTTCTTGCTTCGAGCTTTGCTCCCTTTTTTATTCGATAATTTTTACAAGGTTACGAACCTTGTAAAGGGATACGCTACAATTGAGCTATGGAACTCAAAGATGTCTCAGGCATTGGTGAAAAAACTCTCAGTAGTCTAGAAAAACATAGGATCACCACTATCCATGGGCTTTTAACTCATTTTCCCCGCAGTTATCGCACTTACAAAGCAATAGTCTCTACAGATGCCATCCTCGGGGAATGGGTCAGCTTAGTCGGCACTATATCCCGCCCAGTGAGCCACCATACCGCCCATAATACCACTCAGCTTTCTACATTCATGGATCAGTCAGGTCGACTTACCCTGCGTTGGTTCAATAGTCCATTTATTGTCAGGTCGCTCGCCCCAGATGCAACTTATTTGGTCAGGGGTCAGCTCACCATTTTTGGTAATACTCGCCAAATCGTCTCTCCTCAACTCACAAAAATTTCCTCTGATTATTTCGCAACTGATGAACTAGTTCCAATTTATTCGAATCTAGGAGCTCTAAAATCAGGTAATTTGCGCAAGATTATCTATGCAACTCTTGAAGTTGCGCCTCCTTTTATAGATCTACTTTCAGATAAAATTCGCCTAAAACACCACTTAATAGACCTGGGCTCAGCCATCCAGATTATTCATCGCCCCCCTACGAGGACAGTCCTTGAAGGTGCTATTCGCAGACTGGCCTTTGATGAGCTCTATACTCTCCAGCTCGACTCATTGCAAAATTCCGAGTTACACAAACTCGCTACCACCACCCTCCACTGGAACGCTGGAATACTGGAAAAATGGATTACTGATTTGCCATATATCCCAACTAATGCCCAGACTAGAGTTATCTCTGAAATTCTATCTGATCTGGGAAAAGACACTGCCATGCACCGACTTCTCGCTGGCGAGGTCGGATCAGGCAAAACTCTAGTGGCAGCCGCCTCTGCTCTTGTTTCCTATCTCTCTGGTCATCAAACACTAGTCATGGCACCCACTCAGATTCTCGCTGAACAACTCTATACTTCTTTTCAAAACTTGTTGGGATCAACTCTTAAAGTTTCTCTTATGACAGCCAGTATCAGAGGTGGTGTCAGTGCTGATCTAGTCGTTGGCACCCAAGCTCTTCTCTCGCCTAAGCATAAATTTGGTAAAGTGGGCCTGGTCATAGTTGATGAACAACATAAATTCGGAGTTAATCAACGCAAGTACTTAAGTAGTCTCAAGCCCACTCCCCACACCCTAATGATGACAGCCACCCCAATTCCCCGAACCCTAGCCATGACTATTTTATCGAGTATGGATATATCCAGACTCGATGAGTTACCCAAAAATCGCCTGCCCATCAAAACATATCTCGTTGGTGAGGAAAAAAGAGATCGCGCTTTCTCTTGGATCAAGTCCGAGATCATCAACAATCACAATCAAGCTTTCGTGGTCGTACCTCTGATCGAAGAGGCGGAGGATGATGAGGGTAACCCCAAGAAATCACTCAAACTTCTTGAGTCAGATTTAAAGAAACGTTTTCCAGGCCTAAATATTGATATTATGCACGGCAAAATGAAAGATATCGAAAAAACGCAACATTTACGAGCCTTTCGTGATGGGTTCACTCAAATATTGGTAGCAACCAGTATGGTCGAGGTTGGTATCGATATACCTGGTGCCAACATCATGGTAATCGAAGATAGTCAACGATTTGGTCTCGCCCAACTCCATCAATTACGTGGTAGGGTAGGGCGTGGCACAGCCCAGGGATATTGTTTATTATTCGCCAAAAACAACTCTCCGCGTCTTAAATACTTCGTCAATGAGAGTAATGGCGAGAAACTCGCCCTCTTCGATCTAGACAACCGTGGGCCTGGTGAGCTATATGGTGAGTCGCAGTCGGGCTTCTTTACTCTCCATTTTGCTTCGATATATGACACTGCTTTATTGAAAGAAACGTATGAAGCTGTTAGAATACACTCCATATGACACCACTACCAAAACGCAAATGGTCCACAGCCAGACAAGGCAAGAGACGAGCCAGTATTAAATTAGCTCTCCCTAAGTTGGTTAAATGTACCAACTGTGACCAAATGAAAAAATCCCACACTCTCTGCACCAACTGTAATCAATAAATGAAAACTTCAACAGATCCAAGACATAAAAAGCGCGAAATAAAAGTCGCCAAACTTTTTGCTAAAAGCTTTATTCCCGGTTTTACCTTGCCTGTTGACGAAATTATATCCAAAGCAGCCTCGGATTGGCCACTCAAAAATATCAATAAAATAGATCTTGCGATCCTTCGAGTCGCGACTGATGAAATCTTAAACTCCGATACACCAGACAAAGTAGTGATTGATGAAGCCGTAGAAATTGGTAAAAAGTACGGTGCAGAAAACTCCGCTAGCTTTATTAACGGAGTTCTTGGTACTATATTAAAGAACAAACAAATTGTATGAACAAAAACCTTACAGATTTAATTACTAGCTTAGATCTTACTGTTAATAATGAACATTTGATTCAAAATGCTTTCGTTCATCGCTCATATCTAAACGAATCCCATGAATTTGAGATGTCCAACGAGCGTCTAGAATATCTGGGAGACGCTGTACTTGAGCTGGCTACCTCTAGCTATCTCTATACTACGTATCCCGATTTCCAGGAGGGCATGCTCACCAATATGCGAGCGGCCTTAGTACGAACTGAATCCTTGGGAGACACAGCCACAGAACTCGGTTTTCCCAAACTTCTCCTGATGAGTAAAGGGGAAGAAGCTACTGGTGGTCGACAAAATCGATCCATTCTAGCCGACACTTTTGAAGCCTTCCTTGGTGCCACCTATCTTGACCAGGGCTATGAGTCATGTGTCAAACTTCTTTCACAGCATCTTTTTAAAAAAGCTGAGATTGTTTTAAAAACCGCTACATATAAGGACAACAAGTCACTCCTACAGGAAATTGCTCAGTCACGCTACAAAGCCACCCCTTTATATAACCTGATCTCCGAGTCTGGTCCAGATCACGACAAAGAATTTATCATGCAAGTAGTCATTGCCAAAACAATTTATGGTGAAGGACGGGGAAAGAGCAAACAAACCTCTCAGGAAGATGCCGCCAAAAACACTCTTGAGATGATTACTCATTCCTGATACAATACGCCCTATGCTAAAAATAAAACTTGATCGAATCGGTAAAAAAGGTCAACCACAGTATCACATTGTTGTTGTCGAGGACAAAACTAACTCTGGTACTCGTCCAGCCGATAAAATCGGATACTACAACCCCCTCAGTGCCAACAAAGAATTTCGTCTAGATCAAAAATCCTACGACGCCTGGTTAGTCAAAGGGGCACGTCCTACAGACACGGTTCGTAGTCTTGTCAAAAGAAATTCAAAAGCTACTAAATCTACAAAATAATTACCGAAAAGGAGTTTCCATGCAAGATATACTCGAGTTCATTCTTAAAAATATTACAACTGTTCCAGAAGACATAAAAATTGAAATTGAAGAAGTCGAAGACACCTCTAACTACATTGTCACCGTCAATCCAGCCGATGTCGGTCGTATTATAGGCAAGGAGGGCAAGGTTATCAAAGCCATTCGTACCATTATGCGCGTTATTGCTATTCAACGTGGTGTCCATATTCGCGTTTCAGTTGTCTCAGAAAACGATCAAGCACCAACAGAAGAGATGCGTCCTGAAACAGCAGAAACAGCTAAAGAAGCAGAGATGGCACCAGTTGTTGCCGAAGATGACGGTAGTATCACTGTTGAAGTTTAATTTCGTCCGTTTCTATTATACTTACTGGCTCAACTATATTAATAGTGGGTAAGGCGTAGGGTGCAAATAGATCTTGCTTACCCTCAGTTTCTCTCTCAATCAGAGTATTATTTGGAAATGTGCGGTAATTCGCAAGTTGAGTAAAGTACCGATCTTCCTCAGCTCCAAACAAAGCCGTTGATCCCTTCACACTCATTGTTATTGGTTGAGCCCACAACATACCCAGTGTCAAATTCAAAGAATACTGGTTCTCTGCCAAGATTAAAACCTTAATATTTTTAATTTGCATGAGTGGCAAAACTTCCTCAATTGTTCTCAAAAACGCATAAATACTTTCCTGATCTCCTCTCATCTTAATCTCAGTATCCAAGCTTTCCAGTCCAGCCGTTGTTTTTGCCACAACTTTTTTCTTCACAGGTGTAGCTGGAGTCGCCGACCCAGTAGCTTCTGTGATCTCACCAGGTGCCAGTGATAGCCCTCCAAATGTCAGCCCCAACTCTTTTGATAATCCTTCAATCGAGTTAAGATAAAGCAAGATATCCTTCTTAGGTGGCAATGCATTATCTAAGACTCTCACTCGATCCGATAAAATATTTGGATCAAGTTGCGAAAGTATAGAGACTTTTTCTGTTGTGGTATCTAATTCTTTTGATTTAGTACCAATCTTGCCAAGTAATAAATTAGCATTACGGTAAATCGGGAATACAGCTAAAAATAACAACGAAAAAGAAAGTAAAAAAATGACAATTGCCGTTGCCATGGTTTTATGTCGATTAATCCACATTCTATTTATCTCCTTGTGGCAAAGTTAAATTTACATTCATTTGATAGTGACCTTCTTTAGATCTAGTTATCCCAGACGTAATTGCTTGAGTAAAATACTCCGTATCTTTTTCATAATATGCAATCAATTTGTCGAGCGCACGACTAGAATCTGCCTCATATTCAATCGATAAAACGGATTCGCTCTCAAATACTACGCCACCAACATGAGTACCTACTATATTTGTCGAAAATACTTTCTGGAGAGATTGTCTGGCTACACCTCGTTCATTCAAAAAACCAGTGACCAAATTCAATCTACTTTTCAAGTATATTTGCTGAGCACTAGCCAGGGTAAATCCCTGCATAGTTTTAGATGTTTCAGTTAATGCTTTTTCTATTCGGGATAACTTTTGGGTGAGCACCAGATTCCAAACAGAGATCGCAATTACAACTACGCCTATAACCACAATTGATATCACCGATACCTTTAATAAACCTCTCTCATACTGATAGTCTTTCTCGCTAAGAGTGCGTCTATTCTTTAGTAAATTCGTTCGAACATCAACCATTAGAATACCCTCTGTGATAATCCAGTTGACACTGAATACGCCGCTCTCTCTCTTGGTATAGTGACCCCACGTCCTGCTTTTGCCACTGCAAATGGGTCACCAACCACTACTTCAAGTCCACCAAAAACTTCAGACAAGTATCCACTAAATGAAGGCAAGTAGGCACCACCACCAGATAATACAATTCGATTTACTCGTGTTTTTCTCGAACTTAAATGATATTCCATCGCTTTTCTCATCTCGCTCACAAGTCCATCGAGAATTATTTGTAACCCAGCTCTAACTTTTCCTTCTAACTGTGTAGGGTCAAGACCATATGTACGCTTGTATTCCTCAGCCTGGGGTAGGGGAAGTGATAATGATTGTGCGAGTGCGCGGGTTAAGGATACTCCCCCTGATTCAGTCACGTACGAGAATGACAATGACGTTCCATCAACTATTGCTAAAACAGATGACATTGCCCCCATATGCAATACCAAACTTGTACTTGGATTTGCTCCAAAAGTGAGAGAGCGAGACACTGCGACCATTTCACTCTCAACCGCAATCGGTTCAAGACCAATGCTAGTCAGGAAATCCACCATCGCTTGCAAATAGGTCTTTGGAGCAGCCACTAGATATACCAACATCTTCTTGTCACTCGATCCAACAATTTGTTGTTCAAGTATTGAAAAATCTAGCTCAACTTCAGTCACGGGGATTGGTACAAATTGCTCAGCTTCCCACTTGATCGCGGAGGCAAGTTCTGCCTCAGACATTTGAGGCATCGTTAAAATGCGACTATATACTCGTGACTCAGCAATCGACACAACTACTCGCTTCTCTTTAATTTTTGTTTCAGACAATAATTGTTTAATCGCTGGGCCAAGCTTTGCTATTACATCTGGGTTTGTAAAATCGACTGAACCAGCTGGATTCATCACCAGTCCATTAGCCAGAACGGTATATGCTTTAGTTCCCATCAAACTAGATTGCGTTGCCTTGATACTTGAAGATCCAATATCGAGTCCAAAATATGCTGTCATCACTGGTTACTCCTTTAAATATACTTCATTTTACAATTGTTCCAGCCGTAAAAACTGCAAAGTCAAATATTGAAGGTGGGGCAGTTAATCCACGTCTTACTTCAATGGCTTTTTTAGCATCTCCTCCGGTTGCACTAGATTGAATCAAATACAATTGATCATTAAGCCCATCACCTGATACTAATATGGTAGAACCAGCATAAATTGGTTTGATTCGTATGATCGTTGTACCAATTGGGACTGAATATGTTGCAATCTTGCTACGATATTCACTTCCACCATCTGAGCTAGTAGAGAATCCGTTGGCTCCGGGACTACAATTGGCAGGGTTATAGTAGGATCTAGTTACATTAGCTCCTGCAAATGCGTTGATCTCAAGAGCCGCTGGGGAATTTTGCGATCCTTCTGTGCAAGTAGTGATATTCTCAACTCCATCAGCTTTTTTAGTCCATGAGATAGTTAAAGTGGGAACATAGGTTGAAAGATCAAGATGTGCAGTCTCACCCTCTTTAACAAAGAGTCCGTAAGTTGTAGTAGGGGAAACATTATATTCACCAATCACAAAATCCGACAAACCAGTCAATGGTCCACCAGCTACATCACCTCCCTGGCTTTTAATCTCATTCATGGCTTTCTCAATTCCTGTTTCAGCTACAGAAAACGCCGCACTACTTTCTCTCTCTTGTCTGGATAGTACGGTATCAGATAGACTTCTCGAAGCTACAGACATGACAAGAGCCACAACCACGCCCATAATCACCAAAAGCAATAATCCCACCTGACCACTTCTTACATACTTTTTCATACCTCCATCATTGCAAACTTGACCCTTTACGTCAAATCGACCATACTGATCATATGTTGAGAAAAAGCGGATTTACGTTAGTCGAATTGTTAATTGTTATTGCTATCCTTGCTATTCTCTCGGCTCTAGGGGTCAGCAACTTCCAATCAGCTCGGATCAAGGCCCGAGATGTTAGTCGCAAGTCAGACTTACAAACAATTGCTAAAAGCTTAGAAACATATGTTAACGACCATCGTGCTTACCCACGCTCAGATAGTAATGGAAAAATTATTTGTAAAACGTCGAGCGTTATTTGCAATTGGGGCACAGAATTCTCCGACGATACCGGAACTATTTATACCGCAACTTTACCAGAAGATAGCTCTGGATTTAGCTATTGGTATAGCTCAACTGGTTCATCTTACACACTTTATGCACATATAGAAAACGACAACGACAACTCGATCGACAATGCAATCACTCAAGTATGTGGTGGTACAATTCTCTGTAATTACAAAATAACCTCGAGTAATATTCAATGAAAAACTGGCTAAAAACAGGTTTTACCTTAATCGAACTACTGATTGTAATTGCAATTATCGGCATTTTAACGGCTTTAGTTACCACCAATCTTCAGGGCGCTCGTGCTCGTGCCAGAGACGTCCGCCGAAAATCAGACCTACGCTCAATCGAACAATCTATCCGTCTCTATTACAATGATATGAAAAGTTTTCCCTTGAGTAATTCTTCATACGCAATCAATGGTTGTGAGGGTGGAACTAGCTGTAGCTGGGGTGGCCCTTTTGCAACCACAAATACTGTCTATATGAGTGGACTTCCCCAAGATCCTTCTTCAAATAATGCGACTGTCATTAATTACGAATATTTCTCAATCACTGATGACCAATTTATGTTAGTCACCAAACTTGAAAATCTCTCAGATCCAGATATAGCAGGCTCACAAGCACGCTGTGCTACGCTTTATGGTTCAATCCCCAGCACACCAACACAGGACTACGTTATATGTGCACAATAACAATCTTTAAAAAAGGTTTCACTTTAATCGAACTATTAGTGGTTATTGCCATTATTGCCATTATTACCAGTATTGGTGTAGCCAATTTAATCACTGCTCAAAAGCAGGCACGTGACGCAGCTAGAAGAGAAATTATTGGCAACATCCAAACAGCCTTCGAACAAAATTATGCTGCCAATTCTGCATACCCCGTTGGAACCACTCAAATCAATGCTAGTTTTGATGACGCAGTGGCACCCTCTGACCCCAAAAATTCCCTCGAGTATACACTTACCTGGAATACTAGCGCCAGTGAATATTGTGTTTGTGCTAAACTCGAATCAGGTGGAGGTAATGCCGATACCGCTGGGGTATCTACCCAGTGCAACTGGAATTCCACTGGGCTATATTACTGCATACAAAACAAACAATAAACTATGAAAAATTTATTAAAAAGAGGTTTCACTTTAATCGAACTATTAGTGGTTATTGCTATCATTGGTATTCTCATTACTGTTGGGTCAGTTAGCTACCAAAAGGCAGTAAGACTCTCACGTGACTCCAAGCGCAAAACTGATCTCGAGCAAATACGCCAAGCACTCGAAACCTATCGCTCAGAAAATGGGACATATCCATCATCTGGGACCTGGAAAGCCAATTTACAAGCAGGTTTTATTACAACAGTCCCCGAAGATTCAACCAACCCCTATACCTACACACCCGGTGGATCCTCAACCACCTACAGTCTCTGTGCTACGCTAGAGAGTGTGACCCCGACGTCATATTGCGTAGCACAACCATGAAAAAAGGCTTTACTTTAATCGAGCTGATGATAGCTATTACAATCATCAGTATTATGGTCTCGATGGGAATCTCAGCCTACGGCAAGGCACGGGATCGACAGATTGGCACCAATGCAAGCGAGCAAATCATCTCCTTATTGCAATCAAACCAAAGCGACGCCAGTACAGGAAAAAAAGATTGTGTTGGAAAATATTTAGGTCAGCAAGTTATTATTTCACTCCCTAACATCCTTAGCTCGCGTAGTTTGTGTGAGGGAAATGATGGTCCAGTTACTCCCAAAATTATTTCTGAGATCACCTTCATTGCAGGTACAACTTTAATTTTTAGTCCGCTGACAAAGGGTTTAGAAATAGATGGCGGGTCCTCTCAATTTCTTTTGTCATACAGTAGCACATCGAATTTAACCTACGATATTTCGATCACAAATTCTGGTACTATGGAATACTTGGGAACACGCTAAATATGATTAAGTTTCGTAAAGGCACTTCAATTATCGAAATAGTCATTGCCACAACCCTAATTAGTGTTGCAATCATATCCGCTCTTTCTCTCACTAATCAATCCCAAAAGCAAAATACCTACGCCAAAGGTCTGGCTGAGGCCACCAAGTATGCAACCCAAGCCTCCGACTGGATTCGCAGTCAAAGAGACGAACTAGGCTATGCGACGCTCTATTCAATCGCTGGTGGGATTTATTGTCTAAACTCCTTACCCTCCGACTATACTCTTATAGAAACAGGTGCTTGCAACGACAATTCCTTTATTAGTAACACTATTTTTCAGCGAGAAGTTACCCTCACCAAAAATCTTGACTCAATCAACGCCTTGATCATCGTAACCTGGATGGATTCTATTGAGCGTCAATCAAAAATTGAAATGGAGCTAACCTCATGGCATTAAAACGTGGATTTTCCCTCATCGAACTTATCGTGGTTATTGGCTTACTCAGTTTACTCATGTTAGCCATTTCTAGTACTATGCTCATGAGTATTGTCAGTAGTAATCGGATCCGTACCGTCACCAAAGTAAAGCAGGGGGGAGGATATGCGATCGGACAAATACAAAGGATGATCCGAAGTAGTAAATCAATTACCACTTGTGACACAATCACTCCAACCATTAGCTTGGTAGGACAAGATGGGGGAACTACAGAAATTTTGACTGAAAGTGATGGCACTAACGTTAGAATCGCCTCAAACTCAGGGATGTATTTAACCCCAGCCAATATGGAAATTTCAGCCTTCACTATATCCTGCGAGCCCACCTCCGCCGAACCTACTCTGATCAAATTTGCCTTCGATCTTCGAGATACAAAATCAACCCAAGGCATCCAAAATCCGAGTCTTCACTTTGAAACCTCAGTTAATACCAGAAATTAATCAGACAGGATAAAGCCACTGCCAAATACCAGTCCCCCACACCAGTGCAATTAGAGTAGCGATTACCATAAATGGGATAAATGGTAACGAGTCCTTGCGAGTCCTTAGTTTAGCAATGATTAGAAATATTCCCATACTAGCTCCGATCACAAAACTCAAGATCATAGCCACCATTCCTCTTGGCCACCCCAAAAGTATTCCCACATAAAAAGCGACGTACATATCACCATCCGCCATACCTTTACCTTTAGTTAATTTATATAAGAGCCAGAAAAAGCTATAGAATGCGACTCCTAGTAAAACCGCATTTTGCATATCGAGCAATTGATGAGCACCGTAATACCACAACACTACTTTGTAAATCAAGGTAAATATACTACCAATCCAAACAACAGGCATCAGTACTACACCATAGAATAAATCTGCTAGGGCCAAAATTGTAAACAGCACGCCTGTGATCAGCCAGAATCCCGGCTGGACCATGGACAAGGGTGCTGACACTAGCAAGAAGAACCAAGATCCTACGACGATCCACCACACAAATAAGAGTCCTACAAGTGTCTCCACAATTGGATAGCGATAGGTGAGCCTAGTTTTACAACACCGTGATCGACCTCGGTATAGTAAAAAACTCAGGATTGGGATCATGTCATACCACGCCAGTATCTTCTTGCACTTGTCGCAATGAGATTTTCCAGATACCCAATTCTCACCTAGGATGGTTCGGTCAATTAGCACATTTATAAAACTTCCAATCGAAGCACCCAGTAGAAAAGTCAATAAAAAATACCACATGAGTCAATCTTACTCTAGATAATCTGGTTATGGGAGACAGATATAGCACGAAGTCGCTAGGTTAGATGTAGCTGCTTGTGCACAAGTACCATCATCTGGGCAAGCTCCTGGGGGGTAATCACTTGGCAAAGCTCCGTTTAATGCTCTTGGTGTTCCAGTTGAACATCTATTCCAAGCCTCTTCTCTGAAAGAGGCTGATTTAGGCACAAAACACGCATAGGTACTCTCACCAGATGTTCCAGAATTATACACAGATAAATAATTTGCAGCAGCCGGATCAGCTAATCTAGAAGTAAAAGAAGATTTAACCTCAGCCGTACCACCGCTGGATAAAGCAGTTAAGATATCTATGTTATCAACTCCTAAATTACTATTTGTGTCATTAAGCTGGACCAAATCACCCGCACTAACTCCTATAGCAGTACCTGCTGGATCTGTCCAGGTATTAGGACTTACTCCGTTAGTCATCCAAGGATAATAGTTTTTTGCAGCATAGAAACGATCTATTGCTGAGATTAGTTGTTCGGAATCAGACCTAGTACCAGTATCTCGTCCACGATTAATTTGTTCGATTGGATTGATAGAAGCAAGTACGGCGACAGCCAGAATACCTAGCACGGCTATCACGATCAACAACTCGATCATTGTAAAACCTAATTTCTTAAACATAAATTTATTCCTCCATTAATACTACTTCATTATGCACACATTAGAACGCACTCGTCAAGTTGTAAATTGGCACAATAATCGCCACAATCAAAAATCCTACACCCAATCCAAGTACAACCATAATAATTGGCTCCATCGCCGTCGAGAGATTTTTAATTGCGTGTTCAGATTCATTTTCAAAATATCCCGCTACTCGGTTAAGTATTTCATCGAGCTTGCCTGTTTGCTCTCCTACCGAGGTCATTTGTGACACGATCATCGGGAAAACGGGATGCCTCGCTAGAGAGGTCGCAAGCGTATTGCCTTTTTCTACGTCTTTACCAATTTCAGTTAGGGCTCGCCTCATCACTTCACTATCAGCGACTTCTTTTACAATTGAGAGTGATTCAACTAGCGACACTCCAGCCGAGGCTAGTAGGGCCAGGGTCCGACTAAACTCAGCCATCAGTACCATTGACTTGATCTTGCCAAAAACAGGGAGTTTGAGTATTATTACATCATATTGATAGCTACCCATTTTCGTCAGTTTCCATTTTTTAAACACATATATCCCCGCTACGATTGACAGCCCCATGATGTACCAGTAAGTAGCCATAAATGTCGAGGTATTCATAAGTATTTTAGTGACTAGTGGTAGTTCGACGTTAAAATCTTTGTACATGACAGTCAGTTTTGGCAACACAAAAATCATCATCACTACAGACACTAGGAGCATTCCAATTACCACAATTACAGGGTATATCATCGCCCCCTTAGTTTTCTCTCTAAATTCTCGCTGTTTTTCCAGAGTGTCGGCTAAACGTATCAAAATCGTATCCAGTACACCAGCAGATTCACCAGCTCTTACTAAGGCAATATAAACTCTCGAGAATGTGTCGATATGATGACCAAGTGCATCTGCAAAAGTCGATCCACCCTCAATTGAGCGCAAAATATCTGCCACTTTGGTCTGCAGGGCAGGGGGTACTTGCATCTGGAGAATAGAAAGTGCATCAGTGAGTGGGAGTCCTGCACCAATCATAGTCGACAACTGGCGCGTAAAGTTAACCACGTCTTCAAACTTTACTTTTTGTCCAAACGAAAAAATCGATTTTGACTCACCTAAGGCATGAATTTCAATAATAACCAATTTTTGATCACGTAGGACTTGAGCCGCTGAATTAGTACTTTGCGCCTCAACGACTCCTTTTCTCAATTGACCATTTTGACTTCTCGCCTTAAATCTAAATCTCTCCATACTCTACTTGCCCCCAATTAAGCGATTTAGCTCTTCGGTGTTGACAGAGTACTCACGGGCAGTTATCAAACTAATCTTACCTGCTCTGTATGCCTCAACTAGCGCCATGTCCAGTGTTCGCATACCAATATCAGTCGAAGTTTGCATGACATTTGCCAGCATGTGCCCCTTGCCATCACGAATCAATGATCTAACTGCCGCATTTGCTAGTAGGATCTCTGCCACTGCAATTCGAGCTCCATCAACTGAGGGGATTAGACGTTGTGAGATGACCGCTTCAAGTGATAAAGATAGCTGACCCCTGATCTGTTGTTGCTCTTTTTCAGGAAAAACATCTACGATACGATCAATCGTTTGAGCAGCCGAATTGGTGTGGAGCGTGGCTAAAACCAGATGTCCTGTCTCAGCTACAGTTAGTGCAGCTTCAATCGTTTCATAGTCACGCATTTCTCCCACTAGCACCACGTTTGGATCCTCACGTAACACTGATTTAAGTGCCACGTCCCAAGAATGAGTATCAGAGTGTAATTCGCGTTGGGATACAATGCTTTTATTAGGGGTATGAATATACTCAACTGGGTCTTCGATCGTGACAATGTGTTCACTTCTAGTTTGATTAATTCGCTGGATCATGGCCGCAATGGTTGTACTTTTACCATGACCCGTTGGACCAGTCACCAAAATAAGTCCTTGTTTAATTTCAGTTAGTTTTCCAATGATCGGGGGCAAGTGAAGATCTTCCAGGGACATAATCTTGGCAGGAATATACCGTAGTGCACCCGCAATGTTGCCTTTTTCATAGTATGCATTGACCCGAAATCGAGCACCGTTGGTGATAGCATATGAAAAATCTAGCTCTCGATCGACCTTGAGCAATTCTCTTTGTTGTTCACTCAGCAAGGAGTTAATCATTTCTTGAGCGCCAGCAGGAGTGAGAGGTGTTGAATCTGGCACAGTTAAGAGTTTGCCATTTAATCTGATCATCGGCGGGATACCCACCATAATATGCACATCAGAAGCTTGGTATTGGACGCACATTTCTAAGATTTTTTTAATATCCATATATAATCCTTTATGTTTTAGCAACGCGGATAACTTCTTCGAGTGTCGTTACCCCTTCAAGTGCTTTCAGGTATCCGTCTTGTTCCATCAGGATCATTCCATCAACCACAGCTGCTTGCTCAATTTGGATAGCTGGAGCTCGCTCTAGAATCAGTTTACCAATTTTCTCGGTAACTTTGAGTACTTCAAAAATAGCTACTCGACCTTTATAACCACTGTTTCCACATTTCTCACATTTACGCCCACGTGTTAGCATTACAGGTTTCCCCTCAAGCTGACTCACATATGAATCATAGAGAGGACCAAGGACTTTTTTCATTTCTTCAAGTGCAGCCGCTGGTGGCTCGTATTTTTCGCTACAATTATCACAAATTTTACGCAATACACGTTGTGCCGCTATACAAGTCATCGAAGAGGCCAGTAAAAATGGTTCTGCTTGCATATCCAATAAACGAGGCAAAGCACCAGCACTAGAGTTTGTGTGGAGAGTAGAAAAAACCAAGTGACCAGTGAGCGAGGCTTGAATAGCCAAATCGGCTGTTTCATTATCGCGAATTTCTCCTACCATGATGACGTTTGGATCTTGTCGCAGGAATGATCGAAGACCTGTGGCAAAAGTCAGACCCGCTTTCACGTTGATCTGAACTTGATTGACTCCATCAATTTGATACTCGACTGGATCCTCTAGAGTCACGATATTAACTCTCGCTGTGTTTAAAATGTGGAGAACTGAGTAGAGAGTGGTTGTCTTTCCAGATCCAGTAGGTCCAGTAATCAGCACAATCCCATGTGGCACTTTTATCGATTCTTCAATTATTTTTAGTGCTATACCCCGAAGTCCAAGCTCGCCGAGTGTGGGAACATTACTAGTTTTTCGAAGTAAACGCATCACAATTTTTTCACCGTCAACAGTGGGAAGGGAAGAGACACGCAAATCAACTTCTTGATCTTCAGCGCGGAAACTAAAGCGACCATCTTGTGGAAGACGTCTTTCGTCAATTTTTAGTTCCGCTAAAATCTTAATTCGCGATATAACCGCTTCATGAACTTTTCGAGGTAGTACTAATTTTTCTTGCAGAATTCCGTCAATTCGATATCTAACTCGGGTATGAGTCTCTAATGGCTCAATATGTACATCCGAAGCACGAGCTTTAACCGCAAATTCAAGAATGGTTGCCACAATTTTTGCAATTGGTGCTTCTCGAATAACTTCACCAATTTTCTCAACATCAAAAATTTTACGACTCGATTCAGATTCAACCGACTCTTTTAGAACTTGAGAAACTTCCGCCGACAATCCCTGGGAATATCGCCTGGGAATTTCTTCTACCAGCTCGTCCGAAATAGCCATAAATGGCTTAACTTTTGCACTTGATTTAGCTTCCAAAAATGCAATTGTTTGGAGGTCGAGTGGATTGGCCATTGCCACCGAAAGTTGATTTATTTTGGCATCAAACTCAAACGGGAGAGTCAGATAATGCTCAGCCACTGATTCAGGAATTTTGGCGAGCGCCTCAGGAGATGATGCAAGTTCATTTAGGGACACAAAAATCACATTATATAGCTTTGCTTTTGTCTGAATGAGGGCGACCTTATCCACTACACCAGATGATTCAACTATCTCATCTAAACTTTTTCCCGTGGTAAAGCTCTCCGTTTGAAGACGCGAAAAATCACTATCAGACAGTAGACCATCTTTTTTAAGGATGAGGGCAAGATCCTGCATAAATCAATAGTAGCATATAATGTTCACATGCAATCAACTATTTTGTCAGGTGGAAATCAGCAAAGCCGTTCACGGTATATATCAGATTTAGCAAACGCGCAAACACAATTAATTCACCTGGTCGCCGAAAAAACTACCCTCACCATTAAACAAATAAAAGACCTCACTATTCCCCTCAGTCTCACGGTTTCAATCCCCCGTCTTGTCTGGATAGAGGAAGCCAATTTACTTACAATTCCTGCTCAGAATGCTCTCCTCAAAATGCTCGAAGAGCCCCCGCTTCTTACTAATTTTTATTTAAGTTGTCAAAGTCCTCAAATGCTACTTCCAACCATTCGTTCTCGCACCAAGGTAATCTCGCTCAAGCTATTGAAGGAGGATAGTGACCCCTCAATTCTCGCTGATTTAAAAGTGATTATGTCAGAATCTCCAGGCGATCGCCTAGCTAGCATAATCAAAAGGGATCGCTCCCAATCAATCCTCTGGATTACTCAAATTGAATCAGCTCTTAAAGACAAATTGCATGGCAAAAATCTCGGAGTTGCCAGTGCCACTACGCTTGCCAAAATCTCGAATCTAGCCCTTTTGGCACACCAAGAGCTTCTAGCCAACTGTAGTGTAGGCCTAGTCACCCAAGTCTTCTATCTCACACTACCTCACACTCACTCTGCCAAGTAGACGCCCCAGTTTTACACTGCTACAATGAATCCTTATGCCAGTTAAACAATCATATAATGCCTCTGATATTAAAGTCCTTGAAGGTCTAGAGCCCGTCCGTAAACGTCCGGGTATGTATATCGGTTCAACTGATGAACGGGGTATCCAAGAGCTTCTCAAGGAGATTACTGATAATTCCGTTGACGAGGCCATTGCCGGGTACGCCAAAAATGTCTACATGACCTTAGGGACCAACGGCTATGCCACTATTTCCGATGACGGTCGCGGTATCCCAACTGACATGCATCCCTCAGGTGTTTCGGCCTTAGAAATCGCAATGACCAAACTCCACGCCGGAGGAAAATTCGAAGAAACCGCCTATCAAGCCTCTGGTGGACTCCACGGTGTTGGTGCCTCTGCTGTTAACGCTCTCTCCTCTCACATGTCCGTGATAGTCAAGCGTAACGGTGAATATCACATGCAGGCCTACCAAATCGGCAACCCGGATTACGCAGTAAAAATTATCAAAGAAGAAGAAGTTAAAAAAATTCTTGTGGCTGGGCACGAGCATTTACTTACCGACGAATCTGGTACCTATAGCTCCTTCATCCCCGACAAAACCATTTTCAAAAAAACTATCGAATTTGATTTCAAACAAATCAAAACTCGTATCCGAGAACGTGCCTACTTAGTGCCCAAACTATATTTTCACTTAATGGACGAAGAAACTGGTGATACCGCCAATTTCTACTTTGAAAGTGGTATTAAATCATTAGTAGCTCACTTAAACACTCACAAAAAAGCCCTTCACGATGTGGTCTATATGACTGGCTCTGAAACCGTCGAAGACTTAAAAATAGGCGTTGAGGTGGCATTTCAGTACAATGACTCTTTCTCCGAAAACATCTTATCTTTTGCCAACGTTATTCGCACCTACGACGGTGGAACTCATTTAACTGGCTTTAGAACGGCCCTTACCAAAGTCATTAAAGATTACATGACCAAGAAAGTGGGAGAGAAAAACAAGATTGAGCTTTCGGGTGAAGATTTAAAAGAAGGTTTAACTGCTGTGGTCTTCATCAAGATGAGTTCTTCTGAAATCCAATTTGAGTCTCAAACTAAATCCAAACTCAACAATATGGAAGCACAGTCAGCCGTGTACGCCGTTGTCAAAGCTCAGCTTGAAACTTACCTCGAAGAACACCCAAGTGAAGCCAGAAAAATGCTTGAAAAAGCCGAGTTGGCGGCTCGTGCTCGCATGGCGGCTCGTGCTGCACGTGATGCTGTTGTTCGCAAAGGAGTCCTCGAAGGCACTACTTTGCCAGGCAAACTCGCCGATTGCCAGGAAAAAGATCCCGCACTCTGTGAAATCTATATTGTAGAGGGCGACTCAGCTGGAGGTTCTGCTAAGCAAGGTAGGGACCGCAGGTTCCAGGCCATCTTTCCACTACGTGGCAAAATCTTAAATACCGAAAGAGCTAGATTAGACAAAATTATAGCTTTTGAAGAACTCAAGAATTTGATTATTGCCCTCGGCACTGGTATTGGTGAGACCTACAACGCCGACCGTCTTCGCTATCACCGTGTTATTCTCATGAACGATGCCGACGTTGATGGTGAACATATCACCACCCTTGCTCTCACTTTCTTCTACCGTCACATGAAGGAAGTCATCGAAGGTGGCTATCTATACATCGCTATGCCTCCCTTGTTCCGCATCGAAATCGACAAAAAAGAGCAATATGTCTACACCGAAGCCGAGCGTGACACTATCCTATCCGCCAACGCCGGCAAAAAAATAACTCTCCAACGCTACAAGGGTCTTGGAGAAATGAATCCCGAACAACTCTGGGAAACAACCATGAATCCCGAACATCGAATGCTTAAACGAGTCAAAATCGATGACGCCGCAGCTGCTGATGAAATTTTTACTATTTTAATGGGCGACGAAGTTCCCCCCCGCAAAAAGTTTATTCAGGTCAATGCTACTCAAGCCACATTAGACGTATAACAGGAGGTACTATGTCCGATCAAAATATGCAAATCAAAGTCTATATCGAGATTCCAGAAGGATCAAAGGTTAAATACGAGCGAGATGAAGAGACGGGTATGCTCATGTGTGATCGTATTTTACACACTTCAACGAATTTCCCAGCCAACTATGGTTTTGTCATAGACTCTATGGGCGAAGATGGTGATCCAACTGACGTCCTTGTCCTCACCTCCGAGGCCATTGTTCCAGGTATTGGCATGAAAGCCAAGTTGATCGGCATGCTAGAAATGACCGACGAAGAAGGGGTAGACACCAAACTCATCGCTGTCCCAGTGCTCAAAGTCGATCCTTTATTTGGAATCTGGAATGATGTCTCAGATATCCCAGAGCACACCAAAAACAAAATCAAGCATTTCTTCGATCACTACAAAGATTTAGAGCCTGGCAAATTTGTCAAAACAGGGGCTTTCCTTGGTGCCACCGAGGCTGCCAAAGTATTAGAAGTCGATATGAAACGAGGACAAAAATAAATGTCTGACGACTCGATTTTGAAACCATTGGATCTCGATGAGGTTGAAACTTCGGAGGTTTCCGTATCCGATCCAATCGATCGCACCTCGCTTGCCCCTAACGTAGTCGAAGATAAAGTAGGGTTCCTGACCGTGGGCGCCCAAAAACCTTGGGACATCGAAGTCACACAATTTGGCAAAATCGCCACCGTTGGCGTCGTTGATGAAATGAAAAAGTCCTACCTTGATTACGCCATGTCTGTTATCGTCTCGCGCGCACTGCCTGATGCTCGTGACGGATTAAAACCAGTTCACCGACGCATTCTCTTTGGCATGAAAGAGCTGGCTCTTCTCCCTCCCGCCAAATACAAGAAATGTGCTCGTATTGTGGGAGAAGTCCTAGGTAAATACCACCCTCATGGTGATACAGCAGTTTATGACGCCCTCGCACGTCTCGCCCAAGATTTCTCTATGCGTTACATGCTAGTTGATGGCCAAGGCAACTTCGGCTCTGTCGACGGAGATTCACCCGCCGCCATGCGTTACACCGAGGCTCGTCTGGCCAAAATCACCAGCGAGATCCTAGCAGATCTAGATAAAGATACCGTTGATTGGATCGACAACTTTGATGGTACTTTCCAAGAACCCACCGTTATGCCAGCACGTCTCCCCAATCTTTTACTCATGGGCTCCGACGGTATTGCAGTTGGCATGGCCACCAAGATCCCGACTCACAATATCAAAGAAATCATCGACGCTACAATCACTTTGATCAATAAAGGTGACTCACCCAGAGAGATCAAGATCAAAGATGATGTCGGTATTGAATCACGCCCCTACAAAGAATTAACCGGAGACTTTACCTCAGAGGCTACGGTCGATGATCTCTTAGAGTCCGTCCAGGGTCCCGATTTTCCCACCGGCGGTGTCATCTACGACGCCGAAGCAATTAGAGAGGTTTATGCCACCGGCAAAGGTCGAGTCGTTACTCGTGCAGTGGCCGAGATCGAAGAGACCAAGTCCGGCAAATTCCAGATTGTCGTCACCGAAATACCGTATCAGGTCAACAAAGCCAAATTAATCCAACGCATAGCTGATTTAGTTCGCGACAAAAAACTTGATGGTATCTCCGATTTGCGTGATGAGTCCGACCGAGAAGGTATGCGCATTGTGATCGAACTTAAAAAAGCCTCTAAACCCAAATCGGTCTTAAACAATCTTTATAAGCATACTGAGTTGCAAAACAGTTTCCCAGCCAACATGGTAGCACTAGACGAGGCTGGCACTCCACACCTTATGAACCTCAAAACTATTCTTGGCCATTACGTCAAACATCGCCAGACTGTGATCGTCCGCCGATCCCAATTTGAGCTCAAAGAAAATCGTGCGCGTATTCACATTTTAGAAGGGTATATGAAAGCACTCGATCATCTCGACGAAGTTATCAAAACCATCCGTGCTAGTAAGGATACCGAAGAAGCTAAGGCGAGCTTAATTCAGAAATTTGGCTTTAGTGAAATCCAAGCCGTGGCAATTCTTGACATGCAACTCCGCCGTCTCTCAGCCCTGGAACGTAAGAAAATCGAAGACGAATACAACGCTCTTATGGTTCGTATTAACGAGCTCTTGGTTCTACTTAAAGATCCAAAGGCCATTCTTTCAACGATCATCAAAGAACTCGGTGAATTAAAAGAAATTTATGGCGATCCTAGGAAAACTAAAGTTATCAAAAGTAAATTAGGCGAATTTTCGGAAGAGGATCTAGTCGCCGCCGAAGACAATTTGGTTGCCATCACTCGTGATGGTTATGTCAAGCGAATGCCACTCTCGACCTATCGAACCCAGAGGCGCGGAGGCAAAGGGGTGATAGGCATGACCACTAAAGATACCGATGAAATCCTCCATATGACTGTCGCCAATACTCATGATTTTGCTCTATTCTTTACCAACACTGGGAAGGTTTACAGCATGCGCGTCTTTGAGCTTCCCGAGGGGAGTCGTACCGCCAAAGGTCAAGCTATTATAAATCTCTTAAATATTGAGCAAGGCGAGATGGTCCAGGCAGTCCTGGCAGTCAACAAAGATCTCTTAAAAGACAAAGGGCATTTCATTACCATGGCTACTCGCAATGGCATGATCAAAAAGACTCCGCTCTCCGAGTACGAGAGTATCCGTCAAAGTGGCAAAATTGGCATCGCTCTACGTGATGGAGATCAGTTGATAAAAGTCGAAATATCACATGGCCAAAACTATTTAATCCTCGTGACCAAGGGTGGTAAATCCATCAAGTTCAAAGAAACCGACGTGACTGCAACTGGTCGCGACACCATGGGTGTCAAGGGTATGAGCCTCAAGTCAGGTGATGCGGTGATAGCAATGGAGACAGTCGAGATTACACCTCCCAAACCTGATGACAAGCGTCGCAAGTTCTTTCGCGAAATCCTGGTCGTTACCGAGCATGGTCTAGGCAAACGTACCGACGTCTCAGAATACCCCGAACAAAAGCGGGGAGGGCAGGGGGTCAAAGTCGCCGAGCTCTCGACTCGTACCGGTGATATTGCCTCAGTCCGCATGGTCACCGAGGATGACGAGCAGGTAGTGATCACTACCAAGCAGGCGCAAGTTATCAAACTACCTCTCAAAAATATCAAAGTTCTTGGCCGTTCTACCCAAGGAGTCATCCTTATGCGACCCGCCACGGGTGATGTGGTCACTTCCGTCACCACTCTCCAGGAAGCCGACGAGGAGGAAATAATCTAATGTTTTCCAAAATTAACACTATCGATATCCCGGTAGAAGAAACTCCGCATGCAACTGGCTCGAGACAACTTCTAGTCGGCAAAACCGAAACTACTTCATTATATTTCGAAGCATTTACCTATGGATATCTGCCTGCAAGTGAAAAATGGGCACTACATCAACATCAAAATATCATCGAAATTTGTCTAGTGATAAAGGGCACAGGGATTATTAAAGACAAAGATAATAACCAGGAAACATTTAAGCCTGGAGATCGTTTTATCTTTCCATCCGACACCGAGCACGAAATCGAAAACACATCAAATCAAACAGATGAATTTTACTTTTTCCGTCTTCAAAACAAATAATCAAATATGACATGGGGCTCGCAGATTTCCCCCTACAAGGTTACACCTTGAAGGTATCACACTAGATCACCAGTCTCTCCACACAAGGAACTCTCACCTAATACTGCGCCCGCGCGCAGGCGACCTAGTAACTGCCGTGACCACGCTCCAAGAGTCAGATGATGATTCCGACCGAACCACATAATTGTTTTTCGTAGAGACAGGTCTTTGACCTGTCTCATAACATTCAAGGTCTGCCCTTTAATATATCATTTTATATCAAATAGTTCGATGGTTCGAACCACCGAACTATTTATCTATTCCCAATATGATATCGTATTAATATGCCACAAGTTTCTTTTCGGAAACTAAAACCAGAAATCCACGATAGGTTGGTCAACGTCTTAGTTCAGGTATTGTCCGCGACCAACAAAACAAAAAGCGGTCTATTATTTATCCACAACTTTCTCTCCACCACCGAGCAAACCATGCTAGCCAAACGGATCGGAATTGCCTTGCTCATCAAAAGGGGATATACCTACAACCTGATCATGGACTATCTTAAAGTTAGCAAGAGCACCGTCGCCAAAGTAGCCGAGATCCTCCATACAAGTGATCTCGAATCTCAAAAAACCCTAAACAAAATCATTTCTGATAAACAAGTAGATGAAACACTGTCAAAACTCGAATACAATATCAAAAAATTAATTCTTCCCAAAGGTCGAGACTGGTCAACTTGGCGTAAAAACCTCGAACTGGATCGTCAGATCTCAGAAAAGCCAATCTAGCAAACCAATAATCTGATGAGCAGGGTAGGGGAGATAGAAAATCCTATACAGCCTCAAAAAATGATTACATTCAAAGCGTACTGCAAACATCAAAAAATCAAAACGCCTAGTCCAGAAGGTTTAAAAAAGATGAAACAGCGTTATGTTGTCTTATAACCAATATATGGAAGTATTCGACTTTTCTCGTGTCCATCATCAATGCCATATCCATAAACATACTTATTTGGAATGTCAAAGCCTAGATAGTTAATCTTGACCTCGACTTCGCGTCTTTCTGATTTCGAAAGCAATGATAGTAATTTTAACGAGGCTGGACCTCTTGCATTTAACATTAGAATTAACTTTGCCATTGAAAATCCGGCGTCAACAATATCTTCGACCAATAAAACATCTCTGTTCTTAATCGGATTTTTTAGATCTTTCAGTATCGCTGGCTCACGAGAAGAAACTTGCGTATGCTTATAGCTACTAACTGCCATAAAGTCAACTTCGACATCCGTCATCCCATGTGTAAATAAAGCTCGAGAAAGATCAGTTGTTAACATAAATGCACCTGTTAGCACTCCGACTAATAGTAAGGAGTTGTAATCTTTCGCGACTTCAGCACCTAATTCATCTACTCGAGTTGCGATCTGCTGTTCATCAAATAATATTGCGGTTTCTGGAATTAATCTACCCATAAAACATAATCTAACACTATCGGCCACATCTTGCGAGGCACCAGCAATACGCATCTGCTACAATTGCCCCAATATGACCAAGCTCAAAATCGCCTTTATCTATGGTGGCAAAAGTCCCGAACACGAAGTAAGTATTATCACGGCTATCCAAGCGATGATTAGTATGCCCCCTGAGTACGAGACCATTCCGCTATACGTCAGCAAAGCAGGTTTGATGTTTAGCGGTGAGTATCTCAAATCTATCTCAGTTTATAAAGATATGCCACTCCTGGAAAAAATGACTACTCGCGTTGCCCTCTCTAGTGATCCTGTCCACCCTGCACTTACTCCCCAACAAACGAATGTTTTTAGCAAAAAATCAAGCAAACCGTTTGATGTAATTTTTCCATGTTTTCATGGCGGGGTAGGGGAGGGTGGTTGGATTCAAGGACTAGCCGAGTTTTACGGGATTCCACTTGTTGGGACCGGGCTAACAGGTGCGGCGATCGGGATGGACAAAGTTGCCATGAAAGCCGCCTTTGATGGGGCTACAATCAAACAAGCTCCCTACATCTGGTTTTATCGTCAAGACTGGTATTCCAAACAATTTACCTTTGTCAAAGAAATTGAGACACATCTCAAATATCCTATTTTTGTCAAACCAAGCAGGGGTGGCTCATCTATTGGCACCACTTTTGCCAAAACCAAAGTCGAACTGATTCGCGCCATTGACCTCGCAGCCGCGATGGATACTAGAATCGTAGTGGAACAGGGAGTGATAGGTGCGCGAGAAATCAATATATCTATCATGGGTATTGCTGGGGGCGAACTCGCATGTTCTGTTTGTGAGGAAGTATTTCACGAAGGATCCGATTTCTTAGAATTCAAAGACAAGTACTTAACTGGTGGAAAAGTAGAGGGAATGGCAGCGACTGACCGGATAATACCCGCCAACATAGACAAAATCCTGGAACATAAAATTCAAGAAATAGGCAAGCTTATCTTTAATCTTTTTGACTGTGCAGGACTAGTCCGTCTCGATTTCCTAGTCAAAGGCAAAGACGTTTATTGCATCGAGATCAATACTATTCCCGGTAGTCTTAGTTTTTTCTTGTGGGAAAAATCTGGCTATCCCTACCCCAAACTCCTCAACCACCTCATCAAGCTCGCGCTCGCCAAACACGAAGAAGTCAAAAATAATCAAACTGACTTTGTCTCACCCATCCTTGCAAATATCGGCAGTGGGGGTAAACTCGGCCAGAAATTGAGGAGTTAATAATTTTCCGGCACGTCGTTTTCGAGGAGCACTAAAGGTTCTTTTTTTAGTTTCAAACTCTTGACCAATTCTACAAACTCCAATGTTTTGCCAATGTGGTAGACTTTTATTTTGCCCGAAGCACCTCGCTCGATCGACCGCGTTCGCTCGTTTGTACCCACCAAAATTAATACATCAACTTTACCTATCATGTCTCTTCCCAGGGCTATGTGGACATTTTCTGATTCTTCCCCGAGCTCAACTAATCCAGGTGTTACAAGTATACGGTTATACTTAGTTTGCTTCTCTAAATAAGTTAGAGCGTCAAAAAATCCCTTTTCATTGCTACTATATGCGTCGTCGATCACTCTCATTCCGTAGCGAGTAGTCGTCATCTCAAATCGGTTCGGAACGGATCGTACATTTTTTAAAGCAATTTTTATTTCAGAATCGGTCATGCCTAATTCTTTTGCAATTAGTTTTGCACCAGCCAGATTGATTTCCTCACGTCCTTCACCCCGATACCATTTAGCCTCAGCGACTGCTTGAACAACATGCTCATCATTCTTGTTGGCAATCAAAACTCCACCAACTTGCTTCATATACCTAGCGATCTCCGTCTTGGCGGTAATGATATTCTCAAAGCTTCCAAACCGCACTAGGTGTTGTCTGGCTATCCCCGTGATCACACCAATATCCGGTTTCAAGCATCGGCAAAATTTAGAAATATCACCTAGGTGGTATGCTCCTACTTCCAAAATTAACAACTCAGTTTTACTACTCACTTCGTATCGCAAAGTCTTGGCTATCCCGACTGCCGTATTATAGTTCCCAGATGTTGCTACAGTCTGGAATTTATGACGCAACAAATCATAAGCCATTTCTTTAACTGAGGTTTTGCCATATGATCCAGTCACCATTACCACTCGTCCATCACGAGCATGAAAAGTTTTGATTTTCTCTGATATCCAGTATCTGTACAACCAGTCACGCACGGTTCTCATCAAGTCCATACTTCCTCCAAAATTCTATCCAGTTGCCTGGGATGACTCAAATGGGGATCATGTCCTGCTCCCCAAACTACTCTGATCTTGTTATCACTCAATTTTTTTTGATAAATTTTAGTCAAAGCTAAAGGCAAAATTGGATCATGTTCTCCCCAGACTACTGTCGTTGGACACGTAATACTTGGCAAATATATCCGCAAGTCTTTGCCCACGACACTTCGGTACAGAGTGGCCAGGGCAGGGGAGCTACGATAATCTTCGTCCATCATGTTCGCAATTATTTTGGTACGAATGGTAGGGGGTACCCAAGCAAATATTTTAGCAATTACTTGGAGCAACACTCGTTTTAGCGACTTTGGTTTTACCCCTGCTGGATCTATTAGGATGAGTCGCTCCACCAAGTTTGGGTGCATCGCACCCAGCACGATCCCTACTCGTCCACCCAGTGAGTGACCCAAGATGACGACTTTATCCAAGTCTAAATATACTAAAAAATCTGCGACCAACTTGCTGTAATCCACGATCGATGAAACACGAGGGAGGGACGACCCGCCAAATCCAGGCAGGTCTATGACGTAGACCTTGCGACCATTGCGAACCGATAGCTCGTTAGCCATCGGGATCCATTCGTTCCCCGATCTTCCCCAACCATGCAGGATCAAAATGGGAGTGGCTTTACCATTTCCAATTTCCTGAAAGTTCCATATCTGGCTATTCACTGCAACTTGGGTCATGATCTGATTATACTCGAAATTATTTCTTACAAAAACACAAACTGATTAAAAAAATGGACCTACCCGAAGGGCTGTTTATTCGAGCTCTCCCACGGAGTGATATTTTTCATGTACCGATTTTAGTTGGGGATTGGTCACGTGGGTATAAATCTGCGTCGTGGCTATATTTTTATGTCCTAGCATTTCCTGGACCTCACGTAGCCCTGCCCCGTGACTAATCAGGTCCGTTGCAAAGCTATGTCGCATCACGTGCGGTGTAATCGAATACGGCAGGTGAGCTAGACGTCCATATTTACCAATTATTCGCTGCACGGTTCGCACATTCAGTCGCAATTTCTCTCCAGCCTTTGGGTCATCTATTTCTGGCTTAGCACCTGAGTGTCTGATAAATACTGGATGATAGTGATCATCACGCTCGCGCAAATATTTATCAATCCACTGGGCAGCTCTGTCTGATAAAAATACCACCCGAATTTTTCTACCTTTACCCATCACCCCAAATTCTCTCGACTCCAAATTAATCGTAGTTTTATTAAGCGATACAAGCTCCGACACACGCAGGCCAGTCGAGAATAGTGTCTCCATCAACACTCGATCCCTCAATCCTTGAATATTGGATATATCCGCCTTTTCTATCATAGACTCCACGTGAGTATAATCCAAGAATTTGAGTGAATGCTCTTTACCTTTGGGCAGCTCTAATCGCTCAGGAGAGACCACTTCATAGTCTTGTCGTAGCAAGTAACGTAGCATCGACCGCAAGGCAATCACATAATATCCTTGGGTAACAGGGGCTAAGTATTGACCTTTATTATCTTTCGTTTGAGCTAGATAAACCCGGTAAGTCTTTAGCATCTTAGAGGTCACATCACTTAAATCTAAATCTGGATAATATTTATTTTGCCAGGTAGCAAACTTCAAAAGATAGAATTTATAATTGCGAATCGTAAAAGGCGACACTTGTCGCTCAATTGTTAAGTACTCGAGGTACTCATCTATGCAGGCCTGGAGTGTAGGAGTACTACCCTTAGCACTCATATAGTTTCAACTGCTAGATAGCTCGAATTAAAATTGGGGAGGATATATCCGTATTTTTTACACATACACACCAATCACACATTCATCATGTGCAAGCTATTGTCCCATAGTAATATTTATACATATCCTATAGTTAGAAGGAGAATTCTACCACCTTCATTGCTTTACACGTACCAATATCTTCTTACATTGTGCGACATTAAATGTATGGTGTCAAGATCACAAATTTTTATTAATTCACCTACGCTTCCAGGCTAACAGGCTAGTTCCTACCAGAGTAAAAGCCTCTAGAATCGATTGTAAAGCATTTTCCAGATTAAAACGACCAGTTACACAACCATAATAGCCAATTTTTTACGGGTAAGATTCGGAAAGTAGGTATTTGAGAAATAATTAAACAATGGGGGAGTTAGATAAAGGTAAATCGGGGATAAAGTGATATTTTGCACAAATGCACCTTAAAACTTTAGAAATATAATTTTCCCTATCCCCCTATCGAATTTAGGTTGTATGTCATAAAAGATATATTGTGCGACACGAGATATAACCACTTCTAGTAGGAGGTATATCTCTAAAAGGGAGTTGCTATCCAGCACGTTCAAATGGAGTTATTATTGCAGAGCAGACATCACACACCCTTTGCAGTACATAACTAATAATAATTAGTATATTTCCATCCTCTTAGCACTCTCCCGCCTCGATTAGCTCCTACCAGATTACACCTCTGGGAACACGACAAACTACATCAAAACTGATCACAAATATTACACCCAGTGTGCAAAGATCGGATACTTTTTATCCACAATGTTATTTTTATCGTGAAAAACTATAGGCCTATTCGTGAAAACTATAGGACTCCCCCCTCCCCCTTCGACCATCATCGCATTTATCGCGTCCAACCAACAGTTACAGCCGTAATCACGACTGCAAGGACAATTCCTGCAAACCCTAAATATTCTTGTATGGTTCTAGCAAACAATCGCCCCTCCATATCATGCTGGAACAAACCCAGTACCACATACATCCCCATCGCCAAAACTACACTCGCCAGAGGTACACCAATTAACCAATATGAAAGAGCGATAGCCATCTCACTAATTACCACGGCCCCAACCAGTCCATAATAAAACTCTCTCTTTATCGTACTAGATGCAACATATGACCAAACCCCCTGCCATAGTATCGGTAGAGAGACCGCAAATACTAGTAGTCCAATCAGAATCCCAGAAAGCCGAAGGGAAAAAATTACATGAAATAAAAATGCACTAGTCAAAATCGACAAAAGAAATCCGACTGCTCTAGCTGCCCGAAGCAATTGAATAGTTCTGGTAGTTGCCACCGCAAAAATATTGGCGGTCAGAAGTAAAGCGTACATCGATACACCAAATAGCACCACCACGACCGTACGAGTCGCAGTAGCCTGCGGTAGCAAGAAATAAAAGAGTGCCACAGACACGGGGTAAAGAGTTGGAAGTATCAAGTTTACTACCCAGTTCACCCCTTTTAAATCCTTAAATAAAGACCAGGCAGTAAGTAGATATGCAGCGATCGCAAAAAACACAATCGCACTATAGCGTGATTCTACCGGTAGTCTCTGCACGATCAAAAGACCGATCGATAATAAAATCGAAACCAGCAAGAATTTTCTCCGCTTTGTCATAGTCAGGTTGCGACTAACTTTCTTCCTATCCCAAATTGGCATAAAGCTCCTGTACATCGTCATTATCATTCAGTATTTCCAAAAATTTTATTACAATTTCAGGGTTTTCAACACTAACAGTATAGAGAGGTACATATTCTTCTTGATTTTTTTCAAACATATAAGCCACACTGCCAGGCTCTCCCATCTTCCCACCATTCTTTTCAAATAAAGTTCGAATTTCAGCAACACTCCTATTCCTATTGTCAGTTACTATCGTCGCAATAACTGCGACTTTTTCGGGTCCAAAACCTTCGATCGTCAGCTCAGTCAGCTCTACTCCGCCTTTACCCATTCCCTTGTCGATTGCTCGATCGATATTTTCCTTTGGCATATTTACACTGCGTGCTTTATCCACTGCCAGTCGCAGAGAAAAATTCATATCAGGATCACCTACTCCTCCACCTTTTTTTACGGCAATCGTGATCCCCTTGGCCATCTTGGTAAACACACTTCCTTTGACCTTGTCATTCGCCGCTTTCTTGTGTTTGATCGTACTCCATTTACTATGTCCAGACATACCCTTATTCTAACACTAGAAGGTGTATTGACAAACTCCCCCATTGTCCCGATAATGAGGCGATCATATGCACGTACTACAAGATAAAGCTATAAAAAGTGCACTCAGCGGAGACTGGGAAGCAGCCATTGAATATAACCTCGAGATCCTCGCCGATTCCCCTCAAAATATTACCGCTCTCAATCGATTAGGCCGTGCCTATACCGAACTAAGTCAAAAAGAAGCCGCCAAAGATGCCTACGAGCAAGTACTCAAAATCGACAAGTACGACACAATCGCTAGTAAAAATTTAAAGCTTCTTCCCCATCAAAAAAACAACATGGCGAGCGTCGAATTGGCACAAGAAGATTTCATCGAGCTACCGGGTATTACCAAAAGTACTAGTCTGATTAAAGTAGCTAGTCGCGACATCCTCCTCTCCCTCGTTTGCAAGCAAAAACTTACACTCACCCCTCGTACTAGACTCATCGCAGTCTATACCGATGACAAAACCTGTATTGGTTGTTTGCCCGATGATCTCTCACTCAAACTCCAGGGTTTGATCAAATCTGGCTATATCTACACGGCCTGTCTAAAGGGAGCGAGCGACAATACGGCAACCATTTTTATCCGAGAGCAAAAGCGTCCTAAGCGACCCTCAGCCAGCCCCACCTTCTCACGTAGCAACAGTATCCACAAATCAAAATAATTCTTTCGCGTCTCCGCCGATTCTAATCAACACCGTAGCGCGATACTCCTCTGGCACATTTTCGAGTCGCGCTTGATTAAAGCCAAACAAGTGTTCAAATACATATCCAAGCTGTAGTGCAATCTCTTTATTCCCCACTTGCCACTCACTTTTTTCGATCACACTATCGCTATTTACTGATCGCACCATCACCACGTCGAGTCCCAAATTAGTTAAAAAGTCAGCGATGTCACTCCCAAGTCCATTTTCCCCGCTAGCATTAATTACTGCAACCGTGACGCTCCCCGATCCAATATTCCAATCAAATAGTCGCGAGCCCACATACTCCTGCATTCTCTCTGGGTGATAGGTATTATCAGCGATCACCCCAGCACGCACTAATTCTTTTTCCTCCACATTTCGCCAAGAATATCGTCCACTTCTCATCAATAAAGTAACCGCGTCGAACCTAGATAAACTGGTGTCTGTTTTACCCAAGATTATCTTAATCATGGCTAAGCGAAAAAAATTTTTACTCATCACTTTCTTGTTATTTGTCACTGTATACCCGGGGATTGGGACTCGCATAAATCCTTGTACTTTTTGCCTGGCAAACATCCCTCCTTTTCCACTATATGACCCAAGTTTATAAAGTGACGAGATAGAATATTCTCCACTCGTTCTCGATTTAATTGCCAGGTCGTTGGGGAATGTTAGCGACAAAATTGATTTTTCCGCTGGATCAAATGACAAGAATGTTATCCCACTACTACTTCCAATCATCACCATATTAAATCTATACAAACTATTTCCCAAAACTTGTGATTTTTTGATCTCTTTTATTCCAAGCCCACTAACTATCAAAACAACAATTCCCAATGCTATAACCTTAATCCATTTTAGTTGCATTGCGCTCTTCTCCATTTCTCCATGCTAACACATCAGGTACAATACGCTCATGCTTTTATCGGATTTCAGCTACTATTTGCCAGACGCATTGATCGCTCAGGAGCAGGCAATCCCTCGGGATTCCGCTCGACTCATGCTCATCAATCGTCAAACAGAGGAGATTACCCACCACCATATTTATGATTTGCCCACATTGCTTCCAGCCAATTATTTCATCGTGGCCAACAACACCAAGGTTTTTCCCGCTCGTATAATGGGCTTAAAACCTACCGGTGGCAAAGTCGAGATCCTTCTCACTCAACCACTAGGTCAAAGTAGGTATAAATGCATCGCTAAACCAGGTTTAAAAATTGGTGATGTAGTGAATTTTACTCCTCAATTAGCTTGTAACGTTACGGCAGTACATGAAAGGGAGCGTACCATCCATTTCAATCAAGAAGAGTCGATGCTCCGGACTACTCTCTCACAAATTGGTACCATGCCCACTCCACCCTATATCAAGAAATTATTGGGCAACTCAGCCGATTATCAAACCATATACGCTAAATATGGCTTCTCTGCAGCCGCCCCCACTGCCGGACTTCATTTTACCGATCAATTACTTAAAGATATCAAAGTAGATCATTCCTGGGAAGAACTCACACTGAACGTCGGTCTTGGTACTTTCCTACCAGTCAAAGCAGATGACATCAAAGATCATCACATGCACGAGGAGTCCTATATTATTTCAAAAACTACCTCAAACAATATCAAGTCCTTCAAACAATTTGAGCAAAAACTCCTCGCCATCGGCACTACCACTATGCGGGCGCTCGAATCATCGACTCACAATTATGGGGTTACCCCCGGCTCTAGCTCCACTTCTATCTTTATTTACCCTCCCTACCAGTTCCAGCAAGTCGATGCGCTTATGACCAATTTTCATTTACCAGGGAGTACCCTGCTCATGCTAGTATCCGCTTTCTGTTCCTTCCCCCAAACTTCCGTTCCCTTCAAAAATTTCCCCGACTCACTCCTTGGTCGTGCCTATGCTCTTGCTATTAAAGAAAAATATCGCTTCTTCTCGTTCGGCGATGCGATGCTAATTATCTAACATCAAACTCCCGGAGCTTGATTCACTGGTTCACCCATAAATTTGAGTACGTTATTTAGTTCTAAATTATTCGACTCAAAACTGATTCTTTTCCCATTGCGTGGATGCGCAAATTCGATTCGTTGTGCCTGCAACATGACTCTATTACACCACTTGCGATCTTCCCTATTTCGTTTGCGACCCGCATAGTCAAAATCGCCCACAATCGGATGCCCCATCTGCTGAGCGTGCACTCTGATCTGATGAGTTCTTCCTGTCCTCGGCTTAAATTCTACCAGAGAGAACCCCACATATCCTCGATCATCAATTTTTAGTTCTTTGGGCAATTCCCAGGTAGTATATTCAGATAATACTTCGTACTGCGTGATACTTTCTCTCCCGTCCTCGCGCACTCCAAACTTCGTACGATCATCCCTTCGCCTAGCAATCGGCAGATTGATCTGTCCTTCTCTGACGCTCCACAATCCATGGGTCAGCGCCCTATATTTTTTTTGTACTCCATGTTCCTTAAATTGCCTCAGCAAGCTCTCAAATGCCACTGGCGTCTTGGCCATCACCATTACTCCACTAGTCTCGCGATCTAATCGATGCACAAGCCCTAGTCGCTCTGCAAAATACTGGACGTAATCGATTGTTTTCTCACCGTACTTAGTTTGCACTTGTGTAATTGGCATGTTATATCTTTTTGAAAACCAATCCTGCAAAGTCTCACCCTCCACAGTCACAGCACGATTACACACGATTCCCGATGGTTTATCGATTACTACGATCTCGCTGTCTTCGAAAATAATAGGTATATCCATAGATCAAGACTCCGAAAAAAATTATGTAATCCCAGACGTTATTATACAGGAGTCCAAAAAAATTAAAGTTATCAACTACAGCTCCATGAACTAATCGACTAATTATGTTCCCAAATCCTCCCGCAAGTATTATCCCTACCCCTATTCTTTCCCATAATTCCCGCATTTTTAACGCATAAATTAACAGCGAAATCCAAATCAACCCAATTAACCAAACAGGAATTCCGTAAAACAATCCAAACGATACGCCTTGATTTAGCATTATTTACTTAGCTTTCTTGGCACAGCTTACACACAACTCAGCCGTGGGATCAATTCCCAACCTGTCCGTATCAATCATCTCTCCACACTTTACACATTTGCCATATGTCCCATCGTCGACTCGCTTCATCGCCTGTTGCACACGTTTTAAAGAATCTGATGTTTCCTCACTCAGCGTCACCGCTTGTGCATGACCATTTTGTTCAGCAGCTTCGGTATCATCACTCGCATTGTCATTTAGTCTACTAGTATCAGCAAAGGGATCCTCTTTAGCCAGGGAGATTTTACGCTTGAGCAGGTCACCCTCTAATTTTTTCAAATACTCAAATACCGATTGCAACACATTTCTTGGATACTGCATAAATTATTTTCTCCTTATAATACTTCTTAGCTTACCCCACAAACTGCCATCACGTCTACCTATTCGACCATATATCACATAACCTGCAACCACGATCAAAGCTAAACCTATGAGAAATTCAATTGGCACGATCCCTAGTTTCCAGATTGACTCTCTCATCCATGCCACAATCACGTAATACACGCCAACCAATCCTACAAAAAACAAACTTGCGAGCCCTTCTTGCGCTGTACTTGATTCACCTTTGTACCAGGAATAAAAACGAAAATTCTTCCGCACTCTAGATACTACGGAAAAAGTAATTATTGACCATAAAATAATCCACAAATCAACTGGAATACGAGCAACTGATTCGCTCGGATACATTAGTCCAAAACTGGCAAAATAACCTGGATTAGTTCCATTCAACAATCCTCCAATCCCTCCAAAAATTAAAATACTTGCTAGGGACACGACCGTTGAATCAAGTATTTTCCAATTATCCCAATCATGCGACCGTGCAAACATGACAATAAAGATCAAGGCTCCCGTTATTCCCAAGATTGAACTAATTCCAGGGTATGCAAGTATCGCCAAAGATCGGTAAAGTGTTCCCAGCTCAGTCATATGTGTCAGTACATACCCCACTCTCCCTACTACAAAGTAAACTAGGAGTGATAAGAAGAATCCGTCAAATAAAGCAATTTCGTCAAAGTGCTCGTCCCGTCCCATTTTCCACCAAAAATAAATACCCAGGAACAATCCAATGGTCAAGAACACACCATAGGAATATATTTTTACTGGACCTAAGCTAAGTAAGATTGGCAACATACCAATTGATTATACATGCATTTAGCTTTAGACTTATTCCATGCTTAGCATTTCACACGCCGCCACAGGCGCATTTATTGCAGTTAAAATAGGCCATCCTATCCTTGCCATTCCTCTGATCTTGCTCTCACACTACCTAGAAGACGCTGTCCCCCACTGGGACGCTGGCACAGGCCTGGGCAACGGCACGAAGACCCGCAAATTAGCTATGGTACATGGGATTATCGACCTCGTTCTCGCTGGGATTCTTGTCTTTGTTATGTACCCTACAGTTTCAACTAGCATTATTCCCTATCTTGGCGCTCTCATCGGCCTCCTCCCGGACCTTCTCGAGGCTCCCCGCAATTTTCTCAAATGGGAGCCCGCTTTTATGAAACCAATCAATCGCTTCCACCACTCTTTTCATCACTCGATCCCTCGCATGTGGGACGGCCTCGCCCCTCAAATCCTCTTGCTTATCATTCTCTGGGTTTTCAGGTAAAATACTACCTATAGCCTGGGTGGCGGAATGGTATACGCGCGAGTCTCAAAAACTCGTGGTTGTAATGACCTTGAGAGTTCGAGTCTCTCCCCAGGCACTAATGTGCCTTATCCACCCCATAAAATCGTACTCTGTCGCCCTTAAATCGTAGATCAATCGTCCGCAGGGCTCCATTACGATGCTTGGCAATATTTAATTTAACGCTTGAGAGATCCTCGGCATCTTCGCGGTACAAGAACATCACCACGTCGGCATCTTGCTCGATTGATCCCGACTCACGCAGGTCTGATAATTGTGGCGAGCTACCCGCCCCTCTATTTTCGATCGCCCGCGAGAGCTGTGACATCGCCACAACGGGGATTTTCAGTTCACGAGCCAAGTTTTTCAGACCCTGTGAGATTTCTGCCACTTCTTGTACCCGATTTTCTAGATTACGTCCTTTAACAGTTGGAGATAGTCAACAAACAATAGCCCCACGTTATGCTCAGACTTGAGACGTCTGGCTTTTGTTCGCATTTCAAGTACCGAGATCCCTGGGGTATCGTCAATATAAAGTGGAGCCTCTGCCAATACTCCCATCGCTTCAGATAATTTTTCAAAATCCCCTGGAGTCAATTTACCGGTCTTTAGTCGCCATGCATCAATGTCCGCTTGTGACACGAGCATACGATCAACCAATTCCTCTTTACTCATCTCAAGCGAGAAATAGCCAACAGGCACCTTCGCTACCACACTCGCATACTGAGCTATATTCAAACTAAAGGCAGTTTTGCCCATACCTGGTCGTGCCGCCAAAATAATCAAATTCGAGTCCTGCATTCCAGCCAGAGTATTATCCAGATCAGTAAATCCAGTTGGGACACCTCTTAGCGATCCCGATTTTTTTGACAACTCATCTAGTCGATCAAATGATTCAGATAGTACACTACGAATCGGAGTAAACCCCTGCTTCATACTAGACTGAGAAAGAGAGAAAACTTTTTGCTCAGCATGATCCAAGATCGAAGCAATATCACTCCCCTCATCAAACGACATTTCAATCATCGACGAGGAGTCCGCGATCAGTCTCCGCCTCGTATAGTACCCCTGAATGATCTCACCGTAGTGGCGGATATTGGCCGAACTAGGGACACTATCAACTAAAGTAGAGATATAGCTTACCCCACCCACGCCCTCTAGCAGTTTCATGGTTTTAAGTTTTTGGGGCAGAGTCACCAAATCAATCGGTTCACGAGCCTCAAACAAGGCAATCATGGCCCGGAAAATATCCCCATGCTTATTTTGATAAAAATGATCGCTTTGCAAAAACTCAGATACTTGGACAATGGCATCTTTATCAATTAGGATCGATCCCAGGACAGACTTTTCCGCTTCATCGCTATGTGGAGGAACTTTTTGTACAGCCATGTCTATATCTTATCATCGAACACAATCACCTCAGTCAGATCTTCGCTCAGGGAAAGTTTACTCATATTCAAACTCTTTACTGTCCTACTACTATGTTCATAGGCGGTTACAAATTTAGCTATTTGTTCACCATATGGCAAAACATAATACGGTTCAAGCTTCTCAACTAGCTCAACCAGCTCTTTAGTCGACATAGAATCAGTCGACAATATTACGGCATCAGTATTCTCTAACTCACTCACTGATTTTTCCGACAAGGCTTTAGTCAAATTACCTAGATAAGCAATTCTTAAATCTTCACATTGAATCACATAAACATTGGATGAATCCGTCTTATAGCCAAAAACAGAAATACCTTCGACTTCATATTCTCCAGGCTGACTAATCACAAAATCATCATCTCCACTCTTATGGGAGATCGTTAGTTTGTCAGGGTCAGCCACAATTGAGCCTACTTTAGCTTTGATTTTAAAACTGTCTTTTCCGAGGTAACTTATATCCATGCTGTAATAATATCACATCTTTACGTCCGATAAACCATGAGTTACACTACGTTCAAGATGAAAGTTAAAAAAGAAGCCACTGTGGCAGTTATTATAGGTTTGATCTTAGCTCTAATTGTTGTTGGCGGTGTACTACGAGCTCAAAGTGCGCTAAAGAACATCAAATTGCCTACAAAAGAATTGTTCATGAAAGACAAACCAGTAAAAGACGACAAAGCAATTGAGCTTTTCTTAGACATTACTAATCCAGATAATTCAGTGACGGCCGAGACTACCATCGCTCTCACAGGCAAAACCCTACCTTCAACCTATATCGCAATTCTCGGCGAAAAAGGGGAATACCTCATCATTCCAAATGATCTAGGTGTCTTTAGTCAGGAGATTGCCCTTATCAAAGGAGCCAATACCATCAAGATTACCTCTTATCAAAAAGATGGTAAAAAAGTCGAGAAAACCCTGAGTGTGGTATACACCACCGCTCAGTTGTGATAGAGTTTAGTCTTCAAAAAATATATGCAGAAAAAACCGCTTTTTATCCTATTCATCGCGTTAACTTTTACCATCCTATCCTCTAGTTCTCACTTTTCTTTAATCTTTGCTGCCTCCCCTATTCCTAGTATCAAACCCTTACCCTCACTCTCACCTATCCCAAGTTCAATAGACTCTGGTGTGGCTACGGAGAATCTTAAAAAGAGATTGCAAGAGAGTCTTGATTTGGACAATGTCTCAGATTTCACAAGCAAAGCCAAGGCCTATATCGGCATAGTTAAAGATGTTATCAAAGACACAATTATTATGGAAGATAAAGATGGCAAGAAAGATATCAAGCTCCAGGAAGATACGACCATCGTTCGCTCTCCAGCGGGTACTGCCATCAAGCCAGAAAACATTCGAATTGACGATTATGTTATCGCCATCGGTTATCCAGGTGATGTCGATGTACTCCTGGGGAAAAGGCTCATTGTCAGTGCAGATGAGATCAAGCCACCTTCAAAAGTCTCAGCCCTAGGTACTATCACCAAAATTGGCAAGAATAGTATAACTATTAAATTAGAAGACAAAGACCAGTTAGTTTTGACCACTACCAAAACTATTATTAAATCCGCAGTCGGAACAATCGAGTTTGCTGATCTTGCAATCGGCGATACACTCATCTACACTGCCACAGTCGGTGACAAAGACAATTTAACCTCTACCGTGATCATGCGTGTCCAAACTGCTTCCATCCAAGAATAAATTTGCAAACCTTCGTACAACCATTTCACTCTGCTATAATTTGCTCATGCAAAAACAAAACCTCCAAACACTCAAAGGTTTTCGAGATTTCCTCCCTGGAGAGGTCTACAAAAGGCAATGGGTCAAAGATATCATGATCAAGACCGCCATTGCCTGGGGATACGAGCCTATCGAGACTCCGACTCTCGAGTCCTACTCTGTCTTTAAAGGTGAAATCGGCGAAGACGAAAAACTATTTTACAAATTCACCGACAATGGCGGTCGCGAAGTCATGCTTCGCTATGATCAGACAGTCCCTACCTGCCGATACGTCGCCACCAATCAAAGCAATCTCACCTTCCCCTTCCGTCGCTACCAGACTCAATCCGTGTTTAGAGCCGAAAACACCCAACGTGGACGCTACCGCGAATTTACCCAATTTGATCTCGATATCTTTGGAGTCGCAGGTCCCTCAGCCGACGCCGAGGTGATCGCCGTCAATCTCGACACCCTTCTTAAAATTGGTTTCAAAAAGCCTGTCATAGTTTTCAACAACCGTGACCTGATGAAAGATATCCCCTACGATGCCATCGTAGCAATCGACAAACTCAAGAAAATTGGTCGTGACGGCGTAATTGCCGACATGATTAGCAAGAGTATCACCCAGTCAGACGCCAATAAATATTTTGATGTGGTCCAAAATATTCAACCCGATGAGACTATTGAAACCATTATTACGTACCTAGAAAAATCCGGCTTTGACAAAGAGTATTATCGTTTTGAGCCCACCCTTGCCCGCTCTTTTTCTTATTCCCAGGGGCCTATCTGGGAGCTAGTTATCGAGGACTATACTGTTGGCTCAATAGGTGGTGGTGAACGCTACGACGGCATGATGGAGCGTTTAACTGGTCTAAAAATGCCTGCAACCGGCATGGCGTACGGTTTTGATCGCACAGTCGAGGCAGCTGATCAATTAGCTCTCATCCCCACCTCAACCACCAAAACTCGCGCACTCATCACCATCTTCGCCCCTACTTTACAGGGCCAGGCCCTGTCAACTGCAAAATCTCTTCGAGACGCTGGTATCAATACCGAGCTCTACCCCGACCCTAGCGACAAGCTCGACAAGCAGTTCAAATACGCCGACAAAAAAGGTATTCTCTACGCCATTGTCTTGGGCGAAGATGAGTTAGCTAAAAATATGCTCACCCTGAAAAATCTCTCCACTCGCGAGCAAACCACCGTTCCTATTGAGGAAGCTCTCAAAGTATTGTCTAATGAATAGGTGAACAAAAACCGTCGAAGTGCCTACCTAGCCCTCCTATACAACACCGTCATCTGGGGTGCTGCGTTTCCACTGATCAAGCCCGTATTCGATTTTATCTCGCCTATGCAGTATCTTTTTTTCCGCTTTCTCACTGCGGGGATTATTTCACTCCCCATTTTTCTCTACTTCTATTTCAAAATACGTCCAAAAGTATCATACTTGCTCAAAGTATGGCTACTAGAACTCGCCGGTCTAGCACTACCGATCTTAATTCTCTACGAAGGACTCGCTAGAACAAGTGCTCTTGAAGCCTCTTTGATTGGAGCTACAGGTCCAATTTTTGTAGTGCTTGGGGGGATTATGTTTTTACACGAAAAACAGGAGAAACGCGAATGGCGTGGTCTAGCTTTTTCACTCCTAGGGTCACTCGTTCTCGTCTCTGGTCCACTTTTTTTGGGAACTCACGCTGACACGGCCCTCTCTACTACTGGGAACTTGCTCATCATTATTTATAATCTCCTCTGGGTTACTTACGCACTCATCGCCAAAAAATGGTACAAAACCAAACCACCTCTTTATATGGGTAGTCTCACCTATCTTGGCACCGCCTTTCTCTATTTTTTCTATTTAAAATTCTCCCACTCCCTCCCCTCGTTCTCCCTACTATTCGCCGAGCCCAAGATATTTCTACCTGTCTTGTATATGGCTATTCCTGGGGGGATTATCGCCAATATCTGCTATCTATATGCCGTCAGCAAAATTGAGGTTTCCGAGGCTAATCTCTTTACCTATTTACATGGCGTTGTGGCCATCCCTGCTGCTTACTTAATACTTGGGGAAAAACCATCTTGGCTTACAGTCATTTCCGTTCTTGTTATCGCCTACGGAGTCTACCTAGCCGAGTTTAGGCGAAAATACTGAGTGCTTTACCAAAATTCTATCAACTGGTACAATACTAATCTATGAAAGCCATCATTCATCCCAAATACAATCAGATCACTGTCACCTGCTCCTGCGGTGCTTCATTCTCGACTGGCTCCACCAAGACAGATTTTGCCACCGACATCTGTGCCAAATGCCACCCCTTCTTCACTGGTGAGATGCGTTTTGTAGACCAACTAGGTCGCGTAGAGAAATTCCAAGCCAAGCAAAAAGCTGCTACCGGCAAAAAGACCAAAAAAGATCGCAAAGGTACTCAAAACGGCCCACAGACCTTGACAGATATCCGCGCTCAAGCTTAGATTTATCCCATAGACTATACTATTCATATGGCTACAGATTTAGCTGCATTAATTCAGAAATATGACGAGCTTGTGGCACAGTCCGGCGACCCAGCCAACCAGAGTAAAATGGCCGAAATTGGCGAGGCCATCTCCGAAATAGAGCCCAAATCCACCCTCGCTCGCGATATTCTCTCACTCGATAAACAAATCGAAAACAATAAAGAATTGGCGATCGGCAATGACGAGCTCGCCAATATGGCTCGTAGTGAGATTTATGATCTAGAAAGATCTATTTTGTCCAAACAGCAAGAATTGGCTGGCTTAGAGACCTCTGCCGATACTGAGCAAGATCGTCGTCCCGCTATCATCGAATTTCGGGCTGGGACTGGGGGTGATGAAGCCAAAAACTGGGCAGCCGATTTAGAGCGGATGTACAAACGCTTTGCCGAAATCCAGGGTATCAAATACGAACTAATGGATGAAGGTACTTGGCTTTTCTTTGGACGTCCTAGTGATCCCAAACTTCCCCAGGGTGCCTACGGACTATTCAAGTGGGAATCAGGCGTACATCGTGTCCAACGCGTCCCCTCAACAGAGTCCGCGGGCCGTATCCACACTTCCACCGCGAGCGTGGCCGTTTTACCTAAAATTGATCCACAAAAAATCACTGTTCGTGACGAAGATTTGGAGTGGCAATTCTTTAGGGCCGGGGGTCATGGTGGCCAGAATGTGAATAAAGTCAGTACTGCCGTCCGCTTAATTCATATCCCCACCGGTATTACGACCGTCTCTACCCAAGAACGCTATCAACAGCGTAATCGCGAAATCTGTCTCGACTTCTTACGTTCCAAGCTCTGGGAGATTCAGGAGGAAGAGCGGATCGCCAAACTCGAGGCTACTCGCAGATCCGCCGTGGGTCGTGGCAGTCGGGCTGAGAAAATCCGCACTTTCAATTTCCCCCAGAATCGCGTCACTGATCACCGCGTCGGGCTCTCCTGGCATAATTTGGAAGCAATTCTCGAAGGCGATCTCACTGTCCTCCTCTTCGAACTCAATCAGGAAATTAACAAAGAACAAATCTAAACAAGATTACTTGAGCACTGTCTCGATCGCTTTATCGAGCTGTTCATCGATATCTTTAGTCTCTATATTATCTTCTATCTTCACGTCAGGAGTAATCCCTTCCTTGCCAATCCATCTTCCCGATGGCAGTACCCACTTGGCTACAGTTACATGGAGCGAGGACCCATCCGACAAATCCTGCACTTCTTGTACCGTCCCCTTACCAAACGATTGTTCACCCACAATTTGCGCTCTCTTATTATCTTGGAGTGCCCCTGCGGTGATCTCTGAAGCCGACGCCGAACCTTTGTTTACCAGTACAACAAGCGGGATACTAGTCAGACTCCCCTTGCGGTCGACACTATATGTCTCAGTATTTTTTCTACCCTCTTGCTTGACTACCACACCATTATTTAAGAATTCCGATGATACAAATACCGCACCATCCAGATATCCGCCTGGGTTATTTCGTAAATCTAGGACTATTCCCGCCGGTTTCGTGGCCACAATTTCTGCAATTTTGGCTACCCACTCTTTATCAGTACGTCCCCCGAATTTATGTAATTCAAGGTGAGCGATCTTCTGACCATCTTTTTGCACAAATTTCAGCTCTACAGAAGGTACCACAATTTCATCTCTGACAATCGTAATGTCAAAAGATTTCGCTTCTCCGTCGCGATACAGAGTTAGAATAACTGGAGTTCCCTTTTCGCCTCTAATATGTGAAACGGCCGTAGGCAGTGTCATCCCACGCGTGTCTAAGTCAACTTGTTTCTTTTCGTCTTTAATATGTAAGATTAGGTCTCCAGCTTTTACTTGAGCTTTATCAGCTGGAGAATTGGTAATAGGTGACACGACAGCCAGTGTCTCATCTTTGTATCCCAGCTCGATTCCTACTCCATAAAATGCACCAGAGAGATCCTCGCTGGCTTGTTTGTTCTCTTTGGGTGGCAAATACTGAGTGTATGGATCATCAAGTGATTGGGCCAGCCCCTGCATCGATCCCCATGTCATCTTGGCGTAGTCTAGTTTTGACGGGTCGACGTAGCTATTTTCCAGTCTCTTCCACACTTCCCAGTATTTAGAAAAATCCGCCGATGATACGACACCTTCGCCAGAGTTTTTGCTAAATTTCTGGATCAATTGATTATCCGATTTGCCCAATTTGATCTTGGCTGTCTCGTAGCCACCAATAAATACAACAATAGAAAAAGAAGTTAAAAAGAAAAAATTACGCACGTGCTTTAGTGAAATTTTTACCATAGGGAATATCTTACCCGTTATTTACAAAGGTCGCAATCAGCATTTATCGTATCCATCCAGGATGTTGGCGTGTGTAATGCAATCTTAAGATATCAATCATAGCTTGAGGTAGTACCTCAATTCCTTCGGGAAAGCTCCATCCAGCAAGAATACACCTCAGGGCATAATCATATGTTGTTCTAATATTTTCTTCAGTAGGTTCTTGCCTAGGTATACTTGCGGCAGGTGGAGTTGGCCAGTTTTTCAGCGTTTTATAAATTAAATGGTTTGCACCGTTCCTTACCAAAAAAGAATGCAAACCAGCAGGCAACTTTCCCGTTATAGAGCGACTAAGTGCTGGGTATTCCTGTACATAATCCAGGATTAATTCGGCAGTTTCAGAACCAACATTATCTAGTGCTAACAAAAGCATTCTACCCTGTTGATCAGTCGAGTTAGCGCTATCTAACCTGTGCTTATTTAAGGTTCTTAGTCGCAACACACCACTTTTATCAGTTACAATTTTTGAACGATGAATCTTACATAAGTAGATGGGTTTACGTGTTTTCTGGAATTTTGATAAATTAGAAAATATTGCAAAAACCTGTTTGTATGTATTTTTTGATACACTTTCTCCATTTTTTCCATTCATTTGCATGTCAATCGCATTAATTCGTTCAGAATCAAGAAATGGATCATCTATTTGATTTTCGATACGTCTATATGTTTTATTTACAAACCACATCACACTAGCTTCATACAAATTCTTTCTAGTTTCGGAATTTGGATAACGATCAATAAAAGAGTCAACAGCTTTTTTATATTTTTCACTTCCCAATATATCGTAACGACCTCTTTCCACTAGCCCCTTCATACTTAATTCTAAAAGTTTCTCTGCTACCAATATATTCTCTGGTTTAGTTAGCATCACATAATGAATCCCATGCAAGAATTTACCATCTTTATCTTTTGTATAGAACTCTTCAGAATGACCATTCATTTTTCCAAAAAATTCGCCTGATTGAACGTAATCAGAATAGATTAGATGATTAAATTTCGCCTGAACATTCATTTTAGCGTCTTTGACTTGTAATCCAATGTCCTTAGATTTTTGTCTAGTAGCATCAGGGTCGGTAAAATTAAGTCTTACTTGTTCTGCTACTCCAAGCATAGCTTGTGCCGAGCTTGCCATTTCAATATCCTCAACTAGTTCATTCTGTATAGTCGAAAATTTAGTCAATTTATCTCTAGGAGATTGCAATATCCCATGTTGCATCGTATTTAATTCGTATGAAATTATATCTATATATTTTTTATTCGTGTTTTTACTTTGAGCGAGGCTAAATCAGAAACAGATTTATGTGTTTGCATTGTTTCTAATTGTTCTAGACACCAATCAAGTTCTTCTAGGGTAGCTATTGCTTGTGTTAGGGAGTTATCATCTATAAATACATAATTAAAATTCTAATGATTAAATATTAATAATAA
>Ga0105047_10000718_pt1 | contig 57368 bp, 49 predicted proteins | sample MAT04_FD_78384 | JGI IMG/M metagenome (GOLD analysis project Ga0105047, IMG submission 78384) | Freshwater microbial communities from Lake Fryxell liftoff mats and glacier meltwater in Antarctica - MAT-04 (megahit assembly) | ecosystem: Environmental > Aquatic > Freshwater > Ice > Liftoff... | reverse complement strand
GCATACTCGACGACCCTGCGTGCTGCGCACTGCGGGATTCGCCTTGGGAACGGCCCGGCGGCATACTCGACGACCCTGCGTGCTGCGCACTGCGGGATTCGCCTTGGGAACGGCCCGGCGGCTCATGTCCGTGTTCCTTCGTTTTTCTTGAGCTGGGCCAGCAGCAGCTTGGACAGGGTGAGCACGACGAAGGTGATGAAGAACAGCACCAGGCCCAGGTACATCAACGCGGCCTGGTGCATACCTGCACCGGCCTCGGCAAATTCATTGGCCAGTGCCGAAGTGATGCTGTTGGCCGCCTGGAAAAGGCTCAGGGAATCGAGTTGGTTGAAGTTGCCGATCACGAAGGTGACGGCCATGGTCTCGCCGATTGCACGGCCCAGTCCCAGCATGATGCCGCCGATGACACCAGCCTTGGTATACGGCAACACCACCTTGGAGACCACCTCCCACGTGGTGGAACCCAGGCCATAGGCGGACTCCTTGAGCAGCGTTGGGGTGACCTCGAACACATCGCGCATCACGGCTGCGATGAACGGGATGATCATGATAGCCAGAATGATGCCAGCCGACAGAATGCCGATACCGACGGGCGGGCCGGAGAACAAAGCACCCAGCACGGGCACATCCCCGAACCAGGCTTGCAGCGGTTGCTGCACATAGGTCGACAGGATGGGACTGAACACCAGCAATCCCCACATGCCGTAAACAATTGAAGGAACTGCCGCCAGCAACTCGATGGCGGTACCCAAAGGTCGCTTGAGCCAGGCCGGGGACAGTTCGGTCAGAAAAAGCGCAATGCCGAAACTTACCGGCACCGCAATCAGCAAGGCGATGAACGAGGTCATCAAAGTGCCGTAGATCATCACCAGGCCACCAAACTCCTCGGCAACCGGATCCCAGGTGGTGCTGGTCAAGAAACCCAGACCATATTTGTCGATCGCAGGCCAGGCACTGATGGTCAGCGAAACCAGGATCGCGGCCAGCGTGGCCAGCGTGAATATGGCCGCACCCTTGGCCAGCCAGCCAAAGATACGGTCCGCCATCGGTCCGGAACGGGCATTTTTCATGGGAGGAGGACTTGTCGTGACACGTCGCGACGCCAAAGCCGACGGAAATATCGGCGCTTGCGCCGGCGAAAGTGTATTGGACAAGTGCCTGCTCCCGGAAATTCGATGACTTAGAGGCGGATGTCGCTTATTTCAATGGCACTGGTTTGCCGGAGGCGTCGGTGACCTGGCTCCAGACCTTCTCGATGGCAGCGACAACGGAGTCGGGCATCGGGATGTAGTCAAGGTCGGCAGCCGTCTTGTCACCGTCCTTGAACGCCCAGGTGAAGAACTTGAAGGCTTCAGTCGCGTTTGCCGGGTTGTCCTGCTTGAAGTGCATCAGGATGAAGGTCGCGGTCGAGATCGGCCATGCGTCCTTGCCGGGCTGGTCGGTGATCAGCTGGTAAAAAGACTTGCTCCAGTCGGCGCCGGCAGCGGCAGCCTTGAACGTGTCATCGCTGGGCGAGACATAAACACCATCGCGGTTCTTCAAAAGTGTGTAGGTCATCTTGTTCTGCTTGACATAGGCATACTCGACATAACCGATCGAGTTTGGCAGGCGGCCCACGAAAGCGGCAACGCCTTCATTACCTTTGCCGCCTGCACCCACCGGCCAGTTGACGGCCGTACCTTCGCCGACCTTGGCCTTCCACTCGGGGTGGACACGGCTGAGGTAGTTGGTGAAGTTGAAAGTTGTTCCCGAACCATCGGCTCGGCGCACTGGAGCGATGGCGGCATCCGGAAGCGGCAGGCCGGGGTTCAGGGCCATGATGGCCGGGTCATTCCATTTAGTGATCTTGCCCAGATAGATGTCGCCCAGCACCTGGCCGTCGAGTTTCATCTGGCCGGGAGCGATGCCCTTGATGTTGACCACGGGTACCGTTCCGCCGATCACGGTGGGGAACTGGAACTGGCCCTTGCTCTTGAGCACTTCGTCGGTCTGCGGCATGTCCGAAGCTCCGAAATCGACCGTCTTGGCGTCGATCTGCTTGATGCCAGCACCCGAACCGACCGACTGGTAGTTCACCTTGACGCCGGTGGCCTTGTTGTATTCGGCTGCCCACTTGGAGTACACGGGTGCCGGGAAACTGGCGCCAGCACCCGTAATGCTCTGCGCGCCAGCGGCAGACAGGAAGGTCATGGCTGCGATACCGGTGGCGCTGACGAGCGCCGTGTTGAAGCTGAATTTCATGGGTGTCCTCTGTAAAAACGGGATGGATATGCCAGATTTTTCATCTGCACCGACAGACTGTAAGAAGACAATGTGACGAAGTTGTGACAATCGACATCTTCCCGCAGGTCTGCGGTATGGGGCGCATGCACGCCCCTGCCGCGCTGCGCGGGCCGGACCGGTCGTCGGCCCGACTCAGATGTAACTACCTTTGACAGTGGTTAGAATCTGCCCGAAACTGAAATATTCCAATTCCATACTTAGGGAAAACGTGAACAAGCACCTCACCAAACTTCTCAGCGGCTACCAGGATCTGGTGGACCGCTATGGACCTGACGATGCACTCGTGCGGGATCTCAAGGTCGAGATCGACCGTTGTCAGCAGGCGGAACACGCCACGTATGTTCCGGACAGGCGCCACAATTCGTCCCTGGCTGACGCCTGGGAACGGCACTCGGAGATTGCAAGCCTTTGATTCAGCAGGGCAACTGCAGCAATGCATGCCCCATGCGCACCCGATGCCCCGGCTCTATGCCGCGGCAAAGGGAGAATCCGGGCGGCGCCAGCACGATGATGGTCGAACCGTGTTCGAACCAGCCCAGTTCCTGCCCCTTGCTCGCCTGCACCTGACAGTCAATCCGGTTCGGCCCCTGGTAACGCAGGTGCAACAGCACATTGGCGAAATGCAGGCGGATGCTGGCCACCAGGACCGCCGCCACCGGCACCAGCGCAATCGCATGACTTCCGCGATTCAGCCGCCCATGGATGGCCGCCCGCTCGTTGCGACAGAACAGCCGGGGGACGCGTGCCAGCGCCGGAGGGTTGACGTTCCAGGTGTCACCGCTGATGTAGTTCACGCGCGAGATCGCCATGTCGTGCGGTGCGTGGAATCGGTGGTACATGGCAGACGTCAGGCGCAGCGTCACATAGGTTCCGCCGCTGAAACTCTCGGCATCCTCGGCCGAACCCAGCAGTTCGGTCAGCGTGTAGGGCATGCCCTTGGCTTGCATAAGCTGACCGATCTGTACCGATCCGCAGGCACCGACGATGCCGTCGCTCGGACTGGTCAAAACGTTTGGATCGGCATCGACGACGCGGGCGCCTGGCTTCAGCGCGCGGATGAAGCAGTCGTGCAAGCTGTCGAACGGGGCGTTCGCCGCGTCGCTCAGATCCAGGTCGGTGAACAGGCTCCAGATCGCGATCGACTTGCGGCACAGCCACGGATGTCGAATCCGGCTGACGCGCCCCATCAGCAGCGTCAACGTATTGCGCGCGATGTGATTGGTCAGATGAAAGTTGATGCTGTCATTGGCGCCGATCTGGCGTACCCACTGTCGAAGTTTCATCGGGACGTCACTTTCACGCATTACAACCAGCCCCTGTAACCAGGAGGCCTCCATGATCCAACCGGACTATTCACTGACGGCGACCGCTGCGGCCGTTGCCATCGTCGCCGCCACCTCGGCGGCCTGGCTGGTGCCCTTGGCGCTGCAGCGTATCCAGCTCTCGCGCGCCAAGCACCCATCGCTGACCGGCCATGTGCGCTGGGCCAAGCGCCTGACGCGCTGGATTCCCGGCTACCAATATGACGACGCGGGCTTCTTTGCCTCGGACGGCGCGCCGGCGCAGGTCGTGGCGCAGCGAAAAGCGGGCATGGCCGCATTGGCCGACAGCTTTGCGCTGCGTTTCGCCCGCACCAACGCTGCCACCGCCCAGGCCCGCAAAGCCCTGCCCGATCTGCAGTTCACCGGTGCCTACCGCGTGCCATTCCCCTACAGCACGCAGCTGCGCCAGCATCTGAGCGTCGGCGCCTTCCTGCAATGCTCGGACGGAGTGATGGTGCAGGACCTGGACGGCAACTGGCTGCATGACCTGACCGGCTCGTACGGCGTCAACCTGTTTGGCTACGACTTCTACAAGGAATGTATTGCCGAAGGCGCACGCCGGGTCGAGGCGCTCGGCCCGGTGCTGGGGGCCTACCATCCCTGCGTGCTGGACAACCTGCAACAGTTGCGCGCGATCTCCGGCCTGGACGATGTATCGTTCCATATGTCCGGCACCGAAGCAGTCATGCAGGCGGTGCGGCTCGCCCGCTACCACACGCGCCGTACCCACCTGGTGCGTTTCTGCGGCGCCTACCATGGCTGGTGGGACGACGTGCAACCCGGGCCAGGCAATCCGGTCACCGCGCGCCAGACCTACACCTTGCGCGACATGCATGAGCGCAGCCTGAAGGTGTTGCGCAACCGGCGTGACATTGCATGCGTGCTGATCAATCCGCTGCAAGCCCTGCACCCGAACGCGCCCGCACCAGGCGACTCGTCTCTGCTGGACAGTTCGCGCAGCGCCGGTTTCCACCGCAAGGCCTACACCGCATGGCTGGTGCAGTTGCGCGAGGTCTGCACGCAGCGCGGCATCGTGCTGATCTTCGACGAGGTGTTCATGGGTTTTCGCCTGGCGAGCGGCGGGGCACAGGAGTACTTCGGCGTGCGCGCCGACATGGTGACCTATGGCAAGACCCTGGGCGGCGGTTTGCCGGTGGGTGTAGTGTGCGGGCGCTCCGACCTGATGAAGCGCTACCGTGCCGACAGGCCTGCCGACATCTGCTTTGCACGGGGCACGTTCAATGCCCATCCATACGTGATGGGCGCGATGCACGTATTCCTGGAGCGTCTGCACAGTCCGGAAATACAGGGCTTGTACGACGGCATGGACGAACGCTGGAACCGCCGTGCCGGTGCGCTCAACCAGCGCCTGCGCCAAGCGGACCTGCCTGTGCGCGTGGCCAACATGTCCAGTGTCTGGACCGTTACCTACACTCAACCCGCCCGTTACAACTGGATGCTGCAGTTCTATCTGCGTTTGCACGGACTGGCCTTGAGCTGGGTTGGCAGCGGGCGTATCATTTTCAGCCTGAACTACACCGACGCCGATTTCGACGCGGTCGTGGAGCGTTTCCTCGCCGCCGCCACGCAGATGCGCGCCGACGGCTGGTGGTACCTGCCGACCGGCCAGACCAACCGTGCAATCCGACGCAGCGTTCTGGCCGAAGCGTTGCGCCACCGCAGCTGAATCAGGTGCTGTGCGCACGCACATGGCCCATCGGGTCCATGCGCTCGCCGCGCAACAGATGCACAGGAGCCTTGTGGTACAGCCAGATGTCGTGAAACGGATCGGTCAGAATCTTGGTGACCCAGACCACGGCCGTGCGGGCGTCCTGCTGCAGTACCAACTGCAACGCACGGAACATTAAGCCAGCCACGCCCAGCACCAGCCAACTGGCCCCGACGTGGTGGGCGAAGCCGGCCCAGCCCTGATACGGCGTGATCAGACCGAACAGGTCGGGCGTGAGCCAGAATACCAACGGTGAAGCGGCCCAGATGCCCATCAGCACCACCTTGCGGCGCAGGTTGTAACCTACCTTGATCTCCTCCTTGTACTGGTGCGTGGCCTGGTTGACCTGGTCGTAGTCGTGCGGCTCGAAGAAGAAGTGTCCGGCCTGGCGCGATGTCATGGACACCAGCCAAGCGACCAGCGCGGACACCACAGGATCGATCAGCAGCCAGACATAGGCCAGCACGAACGCAAGCGCGCTGAGCAGATGAAGCGACTGGTTGATACGGTCATGGTGGTAGTAGCGATGGTCATCCCAGCGCTGGGTCTGCAAGGCCTGGAGAAAGTTTTTCACGCGTGTTCCTTTGCAACGGGGGTTTGAATCGCCAGGCCATTGCGGGCAGATGGCCGTGATACGGATCACCATTCGATGGCGCTGGCCCCGTTATCGTCGCGCGCATCGGTGAAACTTTGGTGACGGCAAATACGCGCGGGCGCCACCGGGCGCGTTTGCAACTGTCATCAAACTGTTGCATCCGCGTCGGATCATCAGCGTATGCCCGACATCCTTTACACCCCTCTCGCCGCCCCATCCCGCACCGCGTTGCCCCGGCTGCGTGTCGCGATGGTCACGGAGTCCTACCCGCCGGAAGTCAACGGCGTTGCCAATAGCGTGGCGCGCATTGTCGACGGCCTTCGAGCACGCGACCACACGGTGCAACTGGTTCGGCCACGCCAAAGTCATGAGACCATGGCAGACGGACGCGGCGCCATCGACGAAATACGCACCACCGGCATGCAGATTCCGCTGTACGGTCAGCTGCGCATGGGCCTGCCGGCCAAAAAGCGGTTATGCCAGGCATGGACACTGCAGCGACCCGACATCGTGCACATTGCCACCGAAGGCCTGCTGGGCTGGTCGGCGCTGCAGGCGGCCCGGGCGCTGGAACTGCCGGTGTGCTCGGATTTCCGGACCAATTTCCACGCCTACAGCCAGTTTTACCGACTGGGCTGGCTTCGGCGCCCGATCATGGGCTACCTGCGCCACTTTCATAACCACTGCCACAGCACCATGGTGCCGACCGAGGCGTTGCAGCAGCAGCTTGCTGCCTCGGGCTTGCGCTCGCTCAGCGTGGTCGCACGCGGTGTCGACACGCGCCTGTTCACGCCCGCCAGGCGCAGTGCGGCGTTGCGCCAGCAGTGGGGCGTTGGCGAAGATGGGCTGATCGTGCTGCACGTGGGGCGGCTGGCACCAGAGAAGAATCTGGGCGTCGTGATGCGGGCCTTCGACAGCATCCGTAACATACGGCCGCACGCGCGGCTGGTCATGGTCGGCGACGGCCCGTCGCGCGCCACAATGCAGGCGCGCCATCCGCAGGTGATCTTCACCGGTTTTCGGGTTGGCGAGGATCTCGCCATGCACTACGCATCGAGCGACATGTTCCTGTTTCCCAGCCTGACCGAAACCTATGGCAACGTCACGCCCGAAGCCATGGCCAGTGGCCTGGCCATGGTGGCCTTTGACGACGCGGCGGCCGGACAGCTGATCCACCATGGCATCGATGGGCTGCTGGCCCGCAAACCGGATGTGGCTGATTTCGTTCTCTGTGCCACTGACCTGTCGGCCAATCGCCATTGGCGCCAGGCCATGGGGACGGCCGCACGTGTACGGGTCGTCGATCTCGGCTGGGACGCGATTGTGGACCGGATCGAGGGCGTCTATGCAGGCACCATCTGCAGTGCCCACACACCTATGCTATGGTCGGCCAGCGGGCTCACGGCCGACGCCCTTGCTGCGCAGCTCAAGGGCGTGCAAGCCCATTCGCATCGAAGCGGAGTCGCTGCTTCCTGAATCCATCGACACCAAGCGCTGCTTACTTACCATGCCAACAGCCAACCCACGCGCCCGCCCAGGCAAGGAAGTCGAACTCAAGCTGGCGTTGCCTGCCGCTGACGGCGCCATATTGTTCCGGCAACTCGCGCAGACCGCGGTGTTGCAGCGGCGCAGTTCCCACACGCTTGCACTGCACAACATCTACTTCGACACACCGGACCAGTTGCTTCGTCAACAGCACGCCGCATTGCGGCTGCGCCGGGTCGGTGTTGATGACGCCGTGCAGTGGTTGCAAACGTTCAAAACCGGCAAACCCGGCAGTTCGGCGCTGAGCAGCCGCGGCGAATGGGAGACCCCGGTTGCCGGACCGCAGCTCGAGCGCGACGTACTGGACGCCGCGGTCTGGTCACGGATCGACCCGCAAGGCGATCTGTTCAACGCCCTTCAGCCGATGTTCGTGACCGACTTCGCGCGTACGGTCTGGCTGGTGCGACGACGCGATCGCAGTGTCATCGAGGTCGCGCTCGACATCGGCAAGGTCATTGGCGGCGACCGCAGCACGGCCATCTGCGAACTCGAACTCGAGCTCAAGGCCGGTCCTGTGTCGGCGCTGTTTGAAGTTGCCGCCGACATCGCCAACAGCGTCGCAGTATTGCCACTGGCGATGAGCAAGGCGCAACGCGGTTACGCACTCGCCGACCACAGCGTCGATGCGCCGGTCAAGGCCAGCCCGCCGGTGCTCTGGCGCGGCATGACCTTGCCTGACACGGCGCGCTCGGTGCTGCGCGAAATGTTCGGCCACTTCACCAGCAACCTGGTGGCGCTGCGTCGCAGCGATGCGCCCGAGGTCGTGCACCAGGCTCGGGTCGCGTGGCGCCGCTTTCGCAGTGCGCGCCGCCTGTTCAAGGCGGTTTTCGGCGATACCGGCATGCCAACCTGGAAGGCACTCGATCCGCTACTCGCCTTATTGGGCGAGATCCGTGACCTGGACGTCGCACAAACAGAGACGTTGCCGGCGCTGCGCAGCGCCTATGTCTCGCAGTCCGCCGTGCGCACGCAGGCCTGGGACGCATTGCAGCAGCAGCTGTTGCGCCAAAGCGCCGGGCGGCGCGACGCCGCGCGCCAGCTGCTGCTGGACCCGGCGATCGGGGCGTGTCTGCTGCAGACCACCCGCTGGCTCGATGCAGGTGGTGCGGCCGCCGAGACTCACGCCCTGTCGAATGCCGACGGGCTGTCGCTGCGCCAATGGGCAACCCGGCGCGCTACCCGGCTGCATGGCCGGCTGCGACAGGCGACCAAGAACGCCCATGACCCCGAGACCCTGCATGACGCCCGCATCCTGGCCAAGCGCACCCGCTACAGCATCGAGGCCTTGCGCGACGTGCTGCCCCGGCACATCACCCGCAAGTGGTACCGGCAGGCCGTGGACACGCAAAAATCCATCGGATCCGATCGCGACCTGCAACAGGCCGTGGTCTTGCTGACCCGGCTCGAGGCAGCGCAAGACATCGTCGCATTTGTCCGTGGCGTTGCTGTCGGACGCGGCGTAACTGACTGACCCGCGTTGGTCACGCGACTGACATTTTTGCGGGTTATCGTCGACCCGGCCCGCGCATGGCAAGCTGGCGAAGGAGTGCAAATTGGATTCTGATGACGATGATCTGGTGCGGCGCATCCGTCGCGACCTGGCCGACGGCTATGACGAAGAGCTGGAGCTGGAGCTCGAAGACCGCAACCTCGACCAACTGGACGAGGCTGCGATCGACATCCATGACGCCGAATACAAACTGGCTCGCCGGCAGTATTTCACGGCATTGTTCGAGATGCAGGGCGAGTTGGTCAAGCTGCAGGACTGGGTGGTCAAGACCGGGCACAAGGTCGTCATCCTGTTCGAGGGCCGCGATGCGGCCGGCAAAGGGGGCGTCATCAAGCGCATCACGCAGCGGCTCAATCCCCGCGTGTGCCGGGTCGCCGCGCTGCCGGCGCCGAACGACCGCGAACGCACCCAGTGGTATTTCCAGCGCTATGTTCCGCACCTTCCGGCAGCCGGCGAGATGGTCTTGTTCGACCGCAGTTGGTACAACCGGGCCGGCGTAGAACGCGTCATGGGATTTTGCACCGACGAGCAGTACGAGGAGTTCTTCCGCACAGTGCCCGAGTTCGAGCGCATGCTGGTGCGCTCCGGCATCCAGCTGATCAAGTACTGGTTTTCAATCTCCGACGAGGAGCAGCACCTGCGTTTCCTGGGCCGGATCCACGACCCGCTCAAGCAGTGGAAGCTCAGCCCCATGGATCTGGAGTCGCGCCGGCGCTGGGAGGACTACACCCGCGCCAAGGAGGTCATGCTCGAACGAACCCATATCGCCGAAGCGCCATGGTGGGTCGTGCAGGCGGTGGACAAGAAGAAGGCCAGGCTCAACTGCATCCATCATCTGCTGGGACAAATTCCCTATACCGAGGTGGAACATCGTCCGATCCAGTTGCCACCACGGGTTCGCAACGACGACTATGTCCGCAACCCGGTGCCCGCCGAAATCATGGTGCCGCAGCGGTATTGAGGTCGATGAGCGTCATTCTGGAAAGACCCTCCCCGAGCGGGTGGTATCCTGCGGTCACAGAGCGCAACCCACCCATGCAAAACGGAACCCGCCTTGCGGCAGTCGACCTCGGCTCCAACAGTTTCAGACTCGAAATCGTGCGACTGGACCACGGCCAGTTCGAGCGCACCGAATACCTGAAGGAAAGCATTCGCCAGGGTGCCGGCATGGACGGTGAACGCAATCTCAGTGCGCAGGCCATGCAGCGCGGCTGGGACTGCCTGGCCCGCTTCGGCGAACGACTGTCGGGGTTTGATCGGACCCAGGTCCGCGCGGTCGCGACGCAGACGTTGCGCGAGGCGCGCAACCGCGAGGTTTTTCTGGCGCGAGCCAATGAAGCGCTGGGTTTTCCGATCGACGTGATATCGGGGCGCGAAGAGGCGCGCCTGATCTACCAGGGCGTGGCCAAGATGCTGCCGCAGTCTGCAGAACGCCGCCTGGTGGTCGACATTGGAGGGCGTTCGACTGAAATGATCATCGGCATCGGCAATGAACCCCAGCGCCTGGAATCGTACCGGGTCGGCAGCATCGCATGGTCCACGCGGTACTTTCCGGGTGGACATTTCTCCAAACGAGCGTTCCAGATTGCCGAGATCGCGGCCAAGGCGGTGATCGACGAAGCACTCGACACGTATGGCCCGCAGCGTTGGGACGTTGCCTACGGGTCCGCCGGAACCATTGGTGCGGTCGGCGACATTCTGGTGGCCGCCGGCGAGCCGGCCGGCGTGCTGACGCAGGCCAACCTGGACTGGCTGATGGCCAGAATGCTGGAAGCCCATAGCGCCGATCGACTGCGCCTGCCCGGACTCAAGGATGACCGGCGAAGCATCATCGCTGGCGGTGTCAGCATCCTGCGCGCGATCTTCGACCTGCTGCGCATCGACAGGATGTTCACCGCCGAAGGCGGCCTGCGCCATGGGCTGCTCAGCGACATGGTGGGCGAAGCCGGCCGTCACTTCGACGTGCGCACCGCATCGGTGGCACGGCTGATGGCCAAGTTCGAAGTTGATAAGGCCCATTCTGCAAGGGTCGAAACGGTGGCGACAACCTTGTTCGCACAACTGGCGCAGCACCCCGGCGGCGCTGCCGACGCGGACCGCGACCGCAACACCCGCAAATTGCGCTGGGCTGCACAGCTGCACGAGGTCGGCGCCCATATCTCGCACAGCGACTACCACAAGCATGGCGCATACATCCTGGACAACGCCGACGCCACCGGATTCGCGTTGGCCGAGTTGCACCGGCTGAGCCTGCTGGTGCTCGGTCATCGCGGCAAGCTGCGCAAGCTGGAGGCAGATTTCGACGACGTGCTGCTGGTCCAGCAACTGCTGTCGTTGCGGCTTGCCATCATTCTGTGCCATGCCCGCCGCGAGCCCGACATTGCCGGCATCCTTCTCGGCGAGCACCCACTACAGACGCGGACGTTTGTGTTGTCAACCCGCGCGGGCTGGGCAGACGCCTATCCGCAATCGGCACACCTGCTGCGCGAAGAGGTCACGGCCTGGCAGAAGATGCCCTGGTCGCTGACCCTGGTCGACGCCTGAACCCTCAACCGTCAACCCGCGACGCTCATGGCCACGGCGTTCGGCTGTACAGCCTGCAACGCGTCGAGCACACACAAGCCATTCGGATCTGACTTTGCATGGTGTTTGGCCAGCGCCGCCCGGGTCGCAACATCTTCCGCGCGCAGCAAGGCGCCGGAGTGCACCACGACCGCGCCGATGGACAAGGTGGTAAAAGGGAAAAAGCGCTGCACGCCATGCCGGTCCTCGGCCTCGATGCCGCCGCGCCGCCGTGCTTCTTCGTCGAACATCTGCTGCGCCCTGCCCGCGAGCTCCGCGATGATGGCCTCGCAGCGCAAATGCCAGTCGATGCTCTGGTACAGCATGATGAAGTCGTCACCCCCCACATGGCCGACGAAGTCGCGCTGGGTATCGCAGTGCGACAACACGATGCCAGCCAGCAGGCGGATCATCTCGTCGCCACGCCAGTAGCCGTATTGGTCGTTGAACGGCTTGAAGTGGTTGAGGTCGGCATAACAGGCGACGAACTCTCCGCCGCTGGCCAGCAGCCGTTCGATATGCTGGCTGATCGGCACATTGCCGGGCAGGAAGGTCAACGGGTTGGCGTGGCGCGCCGCCTCGATACGGGTCTCGGTCACCGATCGCACCAGCTGATCGGTGGTGGCCAGGCCGGCGTAACGGCCATTCTCGGTGACGATGAAGCCGTCCGAGATGTAGCGCTGGTCTTCCGACGTCAGGATGCCGATCAACTCGTCGATGTTGTGGTCGCGCTCGATCAGGCGCGGCCGGTCGTTGGCATGCATCAAACACGACTTTCTACCCCAGATCTCGCGGAAGTAACGCTTGCTGTAGTCGTTCATGAACTTCGACCGGTTGATGATCGCCACCGGACGCTGTGCGTCGACCACGGCGATCGCATGCAGCTGCGTTTCGCGCAGGAAGATTTCTGCCAATTCGTCGTTGCTGGTGGTCATGCCGGCGCACGGCGCGTTGAGCACCGCCATCGGCCGCAGGTGGCCCCGCTGCGGCGCCCGAACCAATTCCGGGAATACCGAAACCCGGCGGTCCTGCAGCAGTTCAGTCGCATCCTGCGGGATGCGTACAACAGGGTCCGGCACCGGGCGGCCCAACACATAACCCTGACCATAGGGAATACCCAGATCACGCAGAACACGCAAATCCTCCAGCGTCTCAATGCCTTCGGCGATCAGTGCGGTCTGGAATGTGGTTGCGATCTGCTGCAACGCCTGTATGGTCTTGAGTTTGTCGGCATGGCAGCTGATGTCCTTGGTGAAGTACTTGTCGATCTTCACGAACTCCGGCTTGATCTGCGACCACAGACGCAGGCTGGAGCGTCCGTCGCCGAAATCGTCCAGTGCCAGCGACACGCCAGCCGTGCGGATGACCTCGACTGCACGCGCCAGCCGGTCCATGTCGACAACCCGCTCGTGCTCGGTGATCTCGAGTACCAGCATGCGCGGCAATACGCCCAGCGCATGTACCAGGTCCTGCAATGCGTCGCGCCCGCACGAGCGCAGCAGTTGCACCAGCACATGGGCGCTGATGTTGACGAAAAGCCGACCGGGATCGCGCAGCACACCGGTCTGATAGATCGCGGCCAGGGCACTGACCGATTCGAACTCGAAATTGAGCTGCTCCTGCGCTGCCGCCTTGAGCAAGGCGATCGGCGAATACATGGGTGAATCCTGCGGCCCCCGGATCAGCGCCTCATGTGCAAATATCGCACCCGATGCCAATGTGGTGATCGGCTGGTAGACCGGGCTCAGTGCGACCTCGCGCAACAGCCGGGCCAAGGGTCCTTCTCCATGCTGGACACGGCGAGACAACCGGGTCAGCGGATGCTGCTGCATGCGACTTGCAAATCCTGAAGCTAGGCCTGTTTCGAATGGCAAATGTGCCTCCGGCTACGGTGGGTCCTGCCCCGCAATCAACTGCGGCAGCTTGATGGAACGCAATCGTATGACACCAACATGTCGTATCGATGACAGATCGTCGCCCTACGCAGCCCGTCTGCAAGAATGCAGCCCGGCGCCGCGGGCATGACCGCGCAAAAGTTCAGCCGCGGTCCGGCGCAGTTGCAGTCGCAGCCGCCGTCCCATCGGTTTGCACGCCTTGCAAAGCGCCGGGATAGAGCGCATCGAGCACGGCGCGCGCCAGGTCATCCAGTACCCGCGTCAGCGCTTGTGCAACGGCATCCGGGGATGGCGGGTCATCACGTAGATCCCAGACCTGCTCCAGCGCATCGGCGTGGTCGGCTACCTGTCGTACGACCAGCTCGCTCCAGAATGCCGGATAGCTGCGTTGCTGCCATTCGCCGCGACCGCGTCCGAAGTGCGCGACGGCAAGATAGCGCAATATGGCAGCGTGAACCTGCTGCTGCAAAAACGCACTGTCCCAGCGGATCAACGTTTGCGACTTGTGGCGCAAAGTGTTGAAGCCGCGCGCAATGCCCGCGCCACCAAACGCACCCAGCACGGCACCGGTCAGCATACCGGCGCCCAGTGACAGACCGCCGGTGGCGATGTCGGCCGCCACGCCTGTCAACGCGCCCGACAGTGCGCCCCCCATCAGCGCCGCCTTGCCCTCGTGCAGCGGCGCGTCGACGCGCACGTCGCGCTCGACCTGCTCGATGACTTCGGCCGCCGCCTTGCCTTCGAGTCCATGGATCGCGATCAGCTGCTGCATGCCGTCTTGCAGGTCCTGCTGCAGGCGCTTCGCCATGGCCGCCATCGCGCCGGACTGCACACCCGTTTCCTTGTTGCCGGCCAGGCCCGCAAGTCGCATCGCCTTCTCGCGCAGGCTGCTCGCTTGCAGCGGTTCACTGTCCAGCGCCGCGCGCGCCAAGGGTTTGGCCAGCACCTGCATTGACTGAGTAAATTGCGCCATGCGCCGCGCCTGCCAGGCCTGGCTCAGGCGGGCGAAGGCCGGAACTTGTGCCTGCTGCAGTACCGCAGCCACGCCGTCGAACAGTGCGAATTCCTGCACCCAGCACCGGGCGAAGGCGTCCAGCGTCAGCACCGCGCGCACCAGCGGCCATTGGCGCAATGCCTCGCGCCACTGGTTTTCGGCCTGCGCCTCCTGCTCGCGCGGCCGGCGCGGACCGGTCTGGTTCAACAGCACGATCACCGGCTTGCCAATCCACTTCAGCACCGAGAGCTCGGGCGCCAGGTAGCCGGCGTCCTGCGGCTCTTCTGCAGCATTGACCAGGTACAACACCACGTCGGCCTGCTCGCGGGTATTGCGCACGGCCAGCTGGTTGAGCCAGAAGGTCTGGTCGCGAAAGCGGTCCCAGACCTGGGACATGAACCAGCCGATGGGGTTGCCCTGCTGGCGCAGTCGTTTCACCAGCCGAGCGCTGTCGCCGAAACCGGGCGTGTCCCACAACACCAGCTTGTCCCCTTGCGGTGTGTCAATCAGAGGATAGGGCGTGGCCTCCAGCGTCACATGCGCAGCATCCCGCACCTCGCCCACCGATTGCCCCAGCAAGGTTCGCGCAAGCGTGGTCTTGCCCGCGTTGGTGTGCGAGATCAGTGACAGGGAAATGCAGTTGTCATCCATTGAAAATGTCTGGTCGGAACAGGGCGGCGTCGAGCGCGGCATCGGCCGTCGCTGGGTCGGGATCAGCCAGATTGACGAAGGCCGGCGTCACACGCACCGCGGCGAGCAGTTCGCGCCAGGCCGAGCGCCGCTGGTGCAAACGTTGCGGGTCGTCCTCCGAGCGGGCCGCATAACTGGTTTCGTCAACCACCACCAGCAGTGGCTCGGACGTTCCGCTGGACGCGATCGCGGCGGCAGCGAAGGCACCGTGGGCCTCGCGCTCCGGCGTGGCGGCCAGATTGAACAGCAACACCCGCGTTCCGCTTTGTGATGCCCATAGACCTGCATCCACCGCTTCATCATCGCCGTAGGCGGCCGGCGACACATGATGAACCGCTACGGCGCCGCCGAGCAACCGGCTCAAAAGCCCGTTCAGGCCCATCACGGCACGCTCACCCGGCGTATACGCGTAGGGCAGAACCACGGCATGGTTGGGCGCCACGTGAAAACCGCGCAGCAGACGGCGGAAATACGGATGCTCCAACGGTAAAGGCAGGTCACGGGCACGGCGCTTTTCCTGCCAAAGGCCCGCGGCTGCAAGCAGCAAGCGGGGTACAACCACCAAGGCCAGCAGCGTCAAGGCCATCAGGTGCAACCATGACGCGGCATTTTCGGAGCCTGGCGAACGGATCGCAGTCACCCGCGCCAGATCCGGCAGGGGCAGTTGCCCCAGCCAGGCCCCCGGTGCCAGTACCACCGACAACAGGGTCTGCACCACGGCCGGATCCAGAAAGGTACTCTCCCAGGTCGCACGGTATTCCAGCGCCAACCCGCGCAGGTAAAGGCCGGCGATCAGGCCCAGCGCGAACACGGCCGCGGCCAAATGCAACAGGCGCGTGGTACGCGCGCGATAGAGCGGCGCAGCAATGCCCGCCCACTCGGCAGCCAACGCGGTCAACCATGGGCTGACCGGCCCTAGCCCACGGCGGGCGCTGCGCCGCTGCCACCCTGTCCCCAGCGAGGTCATGGCGCCTCGCAGCAGTTCCGGCAGCTGCAGGTGACCCCATCGAAACACGACATTGGCGGCCAGCATCAGGTAGACCAGCAGGTTCCAAACCAGCAATAACAACAGCGGTGGGGCCAGCACATTGATGTGCCGCGTGTTGCCGATACGGTCGGCCAGCAAACCGGTCACAAAGGCAATCAGCAAGACGACGGTCCCGACCCAGGGTCGCCAGACCAGCGCGCGCAAACCTTGTCGCAGTGCTGGAAATTTCTCGTACAGGCGTTCCAGCGCCAACCGCGCGCGTTCGGCGATGAACACCTCTGGGGCTGCGCGTTCGCCCACGGCTGCTGCCGCCGCCTGACTGGCCCAGGCACGGTCGACATCCGTCCAATGGCTGCCGGCCCGGTCGGATGTTTCGATCACTTGCACGGCGGTCACCGCCAACGCTTCGACTTCATTCATTCCCGAAGACTTCACGACCGGCCCTTCGGCATGTGACATGGGTCCGAGGGCGGTTTGCCATGCTGCAGTGTCACGCGGGCTCCATGCCATGCGCCTGTTTGGCGGCAGCTGCATCAGGACTGGCCAGGAAGCGCAAAAGGGCCTGCGCCTGCGCCGACTGCTCGCTTGCGCTGGACACGGCGCCACAGAACACCGTGATGCTTTGTATGTCGTCGGGCAGTGCACCCAGCACATCGATGCCAGGTACGTGCACCAGTTCGCTCAACTGCTGAAAGCCCAAGTCCACCTCGCCGCGGGCCACCAGACTGGCCACCGGCACGCCAGGCGGCGCCTGTACCATGCGCGGCGCAACCAGCGCTGCGATACCCCAGCGCTGGAACAACTGGATCAGATAGGTGCCGCTGGGGCCAGTTGAACAGCCCAGGGTACGTGCCGCCAGCACCGCCGCCTTGACGGCCTCGCCGGAACCGATGTCGGGGTGCGCAGCGCCCGCGCGCACGGCGATGCCGATGCCCGATCGTGCAAGATCCACACGGGTGTCGGCCAGCAGCTTGCCATCGCCAATCAACTTGTCGATGGCTGCAGCAGCCAACACCACCACGTCGATTGCCTCTCCGGCCTGAACACGCCGTGCGGCATCCAGGCCACCGACACTCTCCAACACCACGGCCTGCCCGGTATTGTGCGCATGGCGCGTCAACATTTCCGACAACACATCGCGTGTGGCCATGGACGACATCATCTTGATCGCTTGCACACCCACGAGATACTCCTTTGCAGGTTTCGGCGCCCCAGGGGCCGGGGTCGGCCGCACGGACGCTCTGCCGCGACATCCGACTGCCGACTTGCGTGGTCATTGACCGCTCGGCAGATTATCGAGCCTGCCAACATGACGGCGCCGGCACCTTCAGCGAGCGAGCCCCCGGCCCTGGCCGCCCCATGCTGCAAACCAATGCAAAATGGACCGGCAGCAGAACTGCATCGTCAATTTGATCGGGACAGACATGAAACATATCGGATTCATCGGGGCCTCCGGGCTCATGGGCCATGGCATCGCCAAGAACCTGTTGGCCAAGGGATTTGCGGTGTCACTGACAGTGCATCACAACCGGGATCGGGTGGCCGATCTGCTCGAAGCGGGGGCGGTCGAGGCGGCCGGACCCATGGCGCTGGGTCAATGCGACGCCGTCATCCTGTGCGTGACCGGCACGCCCCAGGTCGAGCAATGTCTGCTCGGTGACAACGGTCTACTGGTACACGCCAAGTCCGGCATGGTGATCATCGATACCTCCACCAGCGAACCGGAGTCGACCTTGCGCCTGGGCGACCTTTGTGCGTCACGCGGCGTGACCCTGGTCGACGCACCACTGGCGCGCTCCGCCCCCGAGGCGGAACTGGGCAAGCTCAACACCATGGTGGGCGCCACTCCCGAGGTGTTTGCACGCATCGAGCCGATTTTCAAGGCCTATTGCGAGAACATTTTCCACGTCGGCGGACCGAGCTCCGCCCATACCATCAAGCTGCTGAACAACTTCGTGGCACAGGCCATTTGCACGGCCACTGCCGAAGCTTTCGCAGTGGGCGCCAAGGCCGGCGTGGATCTGCGTCAACTGGTCAAGGTGATCTCGGCCGGTGGCGTCAATTCGGGCCTGTTCCAGACCATGGCCAAGACCCTGGACGGTGACTTCAGCGGTTTGACGTTCGAACTCGACAACGCACGCAAGGATGTCCGCTATTACGGCCATCTGGCAGAAATGGTGGGCGTGCCGGCGCCGGTCGGTCAGGCAGTGCACCAGAGCCTGGCAATTGCGTCAGCGCTGGGCCATGGCGCGAAATTCGTGCCGGCACTGGTGACGGCACAAGAGCAGTTGACCGGCGCACGTATCGCAGCAGTCGTCTGAGCGAACCCTCTCAGCTGAGCCACTTCTGCAGGAAGGTCGCGCTGCCAAACGCCGGGTCGAGCTGGTAGGACGCAAAACCAATGCGCTCGTACAGTCGATTGGCGCCTGCATTGCCTGTCAACACCTCGAGCGTCATCTTGCAGGCGCCGCGCGCACGTGCGATGTCTTCGGCCAATGCCAGCATGCGCTCGCCAATGCGCTGACCGCGATGACTGGCCGCGACCGCGACATCGTGCACATTCACCAGCGGTTTGCAGGCAAAAGTAGAGAAACCCTCAATGCAATTCACCAGCCCCACGACCTGCGCACGGTCAAACGCCAGCACGCTGAACGCCTGCGGGCGCGCCGCCAGTTCCGCCACAAGGTGGGTGCGGGAAAACTCGCTCAAGGCATGACCACCCCCTGCGGGGTCACGCGCATAGGCGTCCAGCATGTCGACCAGGGCGCGCGCATGCTCCGCGTTGCCGTAATCGGCACGCACGATTAGCAGCTCTTGATTCAGCGCTGTGGACGGTTCAGTTGTCATGCGGACACCGCCAACGCCAGACGCTGCGCACAGGCCTGGGCCTGCGCAGCATCGCGCGCCTCGACCATGACCCGCAGCAGCGGCTCGGTGCCACTGGCGCGAATCAGCACCCGCCCGGTGTCGCCCAGCTCTTCAGTGACTGCCTGCGTCTCCTGCGTCAACCGGGTGTTGGACTTCCAGTCCTGACCCGGCTGCGTGCGGACATTGATCAACACCTGCGGGAACAGTTGCAGGTCGGCCAGCAGCTGCGCCGGGGCGCGTCCATTGCGCACACAGGCCTGCAGCACCTGCAGAGCAGAGATCAGGCCATCACCGGTGGTGTGCTTGTCCAGCGCCAGCAGGTGGCCAGAGCCCTCGCCGCCCAGAGTCCATCGATTCTTTTCGAGCTCTTCGAGCACATACCGGTCACCGACCTTGGCGCGCACGAACTGCACGCCACGCGCCTTGAGCGCCACCTCGACCGCCATGTTCGTCATCAAGGTCCCCACGACACCCGGCACATGCTCGTCGCGGCCCAGTCGGTCATCAGCCAGCAGATACAGCAACTCGTCGCCGTTGAACAACCGCCCCTGTGCATCGACCAGTTGCAATCGGTCGGCGTCTCCGTCGAGTGCCACACCAAAATCGGCCTTGTGGGTGCGGACCGCGTCCACCAGTGCCTGCGGATGGGTTGCACCCACTTCGTGGTTGATGTTGAGTCCGTCGGGCGCACAGCCGATCGCCACCACCTCAGCGCCCAGTTCATGGAACACCATGGGCGCAATCTGGTAGGCCGCACCATGCGCGCCGTCGACCACGATCTTCAGGCCACGCAGCGTCAACTCGGACGAGAACGTGCTTTTGCAGAACTCGACATATCGACCGGCCGCGTCTTCCAAGCGCCGGGTCTTGCCCAGCGACGCCGAATCTACCCAAACCGGGTCTTCCTTCAGCGCTGCCTCCACCGCCTCTTCCCAGACGTCGGGCAGCTTGGCTCCCTGGCTGTTGAAGAACTTGATGCCGTTGTCCGGGAACGGGTTGTGGCTGGCGCTGATCACCACGCCCAGCGAGGCGCGCTGGGCGCGCGTGAGGTAGGCCACGCCTGGCGTCGGTAGCGGGCCGAGCAACACCACATCCACGCCGGCCGAATTGAAGCCGCTTTCCAGGGCACTCTCCAACATATAGCCCGATATGCGGGTGTCCTTGCCGATCAGCACGGTGGGTCGGTCTTCGGAGCGCTTGAGCACCCGGCCTACGGCATGTGCCAGGCGCAATACGAAGTCGGGTGTGATCGGCGGCGTGCCCACCGTACCGCGAATGCCGTCGGTGCCGAAATATTGTCGCGTCATCGTCTATTTCTCCCTTTACCTGTCCTGCTTTGGCGCCCTTGGACGTCTAGCCCATCGCCTGCAACACGGCCAGCGCCTGTACCGTCTCGCGTACATCGTGCACGCGCACAATGCGCGCGCCCCGCTCCACTGCCAGCAAGGCTGCGGCCACACTGGGCACCATGCGCGCATGCACATCCAGCGTCGCGAGCATAGCCAGCGACCGGCTGGTGGCCGTGGCCAACGAGGACTTGCGTGACCAACCTGCCACCAAGGGGTAACCGGCGGCCAGCAATTCGTGCTGGCGCGCAAGCAGGCTGAAATTCTGCTCCACGGTCTTGCCAAAGCCGATGCCCGGATCGATCACGATCTGCGCCGGCTTCATCCCCAAAGCCTCCAGCGTGGATCCGGCCGCATGCAGGAACGCCAGCACCTGCGCGACCACATCGCCTTGCATGGGTTCGACTTGCATGGTCTGCGGCTCTCGATGCATGTGCATCAGGCAAACACCGCAGTCCGGGTAACGCGCCACGATGGCAGCGGCCCCTGGCTGGCGCATCGCCCAGATGTCGTTGATGATGTCGGCGCCCAGGTCGAGTACGGCCTGCATGACCTCGGGTTTGTAGGTATCCACCGAAACCGGCACGCCCAGCGTCACGGCCTCTCTCACAACCGGAATGACGCGGGCCAGTTCCTCGTCCAGTGGCAATGGCAAGGCACCGGGTCGACTCGACTCGCCACCGATATCGAGGATATCCGCCCCGTCAACCAGCAGTTGTTCGCAGTGGTTCAAGGCACTCGCTGCACTGCCATGCCGGCCGCCATCGGAAAACGAGTCGGGTGTGACGTTGACGATGCCCATCACCTGGGGGCGCGTCAGCGCCAATGCAAAGCGGGTGGTCTGCCAGATCATCGGGTTTACGCAAAAAATGGGGCCTAAGCCCCATTTGCAGATTCAGCCACGCACAGCGCGCCGATCAGGCTGCAGTGGGTGCCGGGTCGGTCGATACCGCCGGTGTACCGCCAGAACCTCCGCCGCCGCCAGTTGCAGGCGTACGCGGTGTCCAGTCTTTCGGCGGACGTGGCGGGTTGCCCGCCATGATGTCGTCTAGCTGTTCGGAATCGAGAGTCTCGTACTCCAGCAAAGCCTTGGCCATGGTATGCATCTTGTCCTGGTTGTCTTCGATCAACTTGCGCGCTTGCGCATACTGCTGATCAATGATGCGCCGCACCTCGGCATCGACCGCCTGCATGGTCTGCTCGCTCATATTGGTGGTTTTGGTCACCGATCGGCCCAGAAACACTTCGCCTTCGTTGTCGGCATACACCATCGGCCCGAGCGCATCGGTCATGCCGTAACGGGTGACCATGTCACGCGCAATATGGGTCGCACGTTCGAAGTCGTTGCTGGCACCAGTGGTCATCTGGTGCATGAACACCTCTTCGGCGATTCGGCCACCGAACAACATGCTGATCTGATTGAGCATGAATTCGCTGTCGTAGCTGTAGCGGTCTTCTGCCGGCAGACTCATCGTGACGCCGAGGGCGCGACCACGCGGAATGATGGTGACCTTGTGCACCGGATCACATTTGGGTAGCAGGCGTCCGATCAGCGCGTGGCCGGATTCATGGTAGGCCGTGTTGATACGCTCGCTCTCGGGCATCACCATGCTCTTGCGCTCCGGGCCCATCAGGATCTTGTCCTTGGCCTTCTCGAAGTCCTGCATCTCGACCACCCGGGCGGCGCGACGCGCAGCCATCAGCGCGGCCTCATTGCACAGGTTGGCCAGATCGGCACCGGACATTCCAGGCGTGCCGCGCGCAATGATGTTGGAGCTGACGTCCTGCCCCAGCGGAACCTTGCGCATGTGAACGTTCAGGATCTGCTCGCGACCGCGGATATCGGGCAGCGTGACATAGACCTGGCGATCAAAGCGGCCCGGGCGCAACAAGGCTGCATCCAGGATATCGGGACGGTTGGTCGCAGCCACGACGATGACGCCGACGTTGGTTTCGAAACCGTCCATCTCGACCAGCATCTGGTTCAGCGTCTGTTCGCGCTCGTCGTTGCCGCCACCCAGGCCGGCACCGCGCTGACGGCCCACTGCATCGATCTCGTCGATGAAGATGATGCAGGGCGCATTTTTCTTGGCGTTGTCGAACATGTCGCGCACGCGCGCAGCGCCGACACCGACAAACATTTCAACAAAGTCCGAACCGGAAATCGAGAAGAACGGAACCTTGGCTTCGCCGGCAATACCCTTGGCCAGCAGGGTCTTGCCGGTTCCGGGAGGGCCCACCAGCAAAAGGCCGCGCGGAATGCGTCCACCCAGCTTTTGAAAGCGCTGCGGATCTTTCAGGAAGTCGACCACTTCCTTGACTTCTTCCTTGGCCTCGTCACAACCCGCGACATCGGCAAAGGTGACCTGATTCGTGCTCTCGTCGAGCATGCGCGCCTTGCTCTTGCCGAAACTGAATGCGCCGCCTTTTCCGCCGCCTTGCATCTGGCGCATGAAATACACCCAGACCCCAATCAACAGCAGCATCGGACCCCAGCTTACAAGCAGCGTCATCAGCAGGGAGCCTTCTTCGCGCGGCTTGACGTCGAACTTGACGTCGTTGTTGATCAGGTCGCCGATCAGTCCGCGATCGAGATAGGTGGCAGTGGTGCGGACCTTGCGATCGTCGGTTGTGATGGCAATGATTTCGGTGCCGCCCTGGCCCTCCTGAATCAATGCGCTCTTGACACGCTTGCCACGAACTTCCTCCAGGAAATCCGAATAGCCCATATAGCCAGAGTTGGCCGCACCCCGAGTGTCGAACTGCTTGAACACAGTAAACAACACCATCGCGATGACGAGCCAGACGGCGACTTTAGAAAACCACTGATTATTCAAACGAGGCTCCAATCCTGGGGCGGCAATAGACCCAACGGGTAGTTGCGGATCATTTTAGGCCTTTCAAGATGCCTTGCCCCGTATTTGCGGCGCTTCAACCACAGTATCTGCACGGTATTGCGTTCAAAAGCGGCGGCTTGGTCGAGCCGTCAGGCCCGCGCCACCGGTTTCAGTCCCACGCCGACCAGGAAGGTTTCCGAAGATTTGTCGCGCGAAGCCTTTGGTTTGATCGGCTTTACCACCAGAAACGACTCCTTGAACAACTTGACCAGCTGGCTGTAGCCGTTTCCGTGGAACACCTTGACCACCAGCGCGCCTTGCGGCTTCATGTGGTGCTGACTGAACTCGACCGCCAGTTCGACCAGATGGGCAATTCGCGCGCCATCGGCCGTCGCAATGCCGGAAAGATTGGGCGCCATATCGGACACGACGATGTCAGCCTGGCGCCCGCCCATAGCCGCGGCCACCCGGGCCAGCATCTCAGGCTCGCGGAAATCGCCTTGCAGAAACGTCACGCCCTCGATTGGCTCCATTGGCAGGATATCCAGCGCCAGGATGGTGCCATTGAGCTCGCCGACTGCCGCGCCACCGCCGACCGCCGTCTTGGGTGACAGTCGATTGCGCGCGTATTGGCTCCAGGCGCCCGGCGCACTCCCCAGGTCCACCACAAGTTGACCTGGCCGAATCAGTTGCAGCGACTCGTCAATCTCCTTGAGTTTGTAGGCAGCACGCGCCCGATACCCATCCCGCTGCGCCATCTTGACGTAGGGATCGTTGATATGGTCGTGCAACCACGCCTTGTTGAGCTTTTTCTTGCTCCTGGGTTTTCCCTTGGTCTCGGTCCCGGTATTCGTGTTCATGACTGCTTCCATGGTTTCTCGATCACTGGCACATGTGCGCCAGGGGCAGTCCCGTAGACCCTGTGGTTCGGCCGATAATAGCGCCATGCCTCAAATTCAGCTCACGCCTGCGCAACGCAAGGATCATCGCGCCAATGCCCATCACCTGGACCCGGTCGTGATGATCGGCAACGACGGCTGGACCCCCGCCGTCAAGAAAGAAACCGAAGCCGCCCTGGATGCCCACGGACTGATCAAGGTCCGCGTTTTCGCAGGCGACCGCAGTGCCCGAGAGGCGCTGTTCCAGTCCATTACCGATGAACTCAGCGCCGCGCCCATACAGCACATCGGCAAATTGCTGGTGCTGTGGCGCCCCGTGGCCGAGCGCGAGAAGCCGGTCGATGAAAACCGCGGCGCCGGCCCCCGTGAGGTCAAGGTCGTCAAATACAGCAAACGCGGTGGCCAGCGCCCGGAAGTCAAAACCTTGCGCGTTCTCGGCAATCAGCGCCTGACAGCCGGCGGCCAGGTCAGGCGGGCCAAGAAGGTAAAGCAGATCAGCGTCAAGAAGCGCAGTCAAACCTGATCGGGCGGTTGCGGCCGGGCCAAACACCAGAACGTGATGGCCGCGCACAACCATTGCGCCAACCACATCGCACTGCCGAGCGAATGCCATAGCGGCAGGTTTGTGCGTGCCACGATCCTGGGCGAGACAGCGAACTCCACGAGCAAGGCCATCAACACACCAGCGAGCAAAAAGACCTTGGCGTTGCGAACGCGCGCCGACCAGCGACCGGCACCGACAGCTGAAGCGGCCAGAAGCGCCATTCCCAGCAGCGTCGACACTATCGCTTGAACGCTGAACAGTCGCGCCGCCATATTGCCAGCCAGGGCCTTTTCGGGAAGGTGCAAAAACAGCAGCGGCACGACACCGAAACCCAGCGTCGTCAGGCTGCCCCACCACAGGGCAGAAACCCACAGCGGCCAGGCGCGCAGCGCTTCAGACGTACTGGATTGCGACAACTTCGTAATGCCGGGTTCCGCCGGGCGCCAGCACCTCGGCGCTGTCCCCGACTGTCTTGCCGATCAGCGCACGGGCGATCGGGCTGCCGATGTTGATCAGGCCCTGTTTGAGATCGGCCTCGTCTTCACCCACGATCTGGTATTTGACCTTCTGCCCTGAGTCCTCGTCCTCGAGTTCGACCGTGGCGCCAAAAACCACGCGCCCACCGGCATCCAGGCTGGTCGGATCGATGATCTGCGCGGCTGAGAGCTTGCCTTCGACCTCCTGGATACGACCCTCGATGAATCCTTGCCGATCCTTGGCCGCTTCGTACTCCGCGTTCTCGCTCAGGTCACCCTGAGCGCGCGCTTCAGCGATCGCACCAATGACCCAGGGCCGATCGACCGTCTTGAGGCGGTGCAACTCGGCCTTGAGCTTGTCGGCTCCGCGTCGGGTAATGGGAATAGTTGCCATGAAATCATCCGTCCAAAAAAATTTCAGGGAGCACTTGGCGCATGGCGCCGGGTGCTCCCTGAGGGGCTGTTTGAATTATGCCGCGAGTTGCCGGTGCAGTTCCTGCAACGAAATCACGCCCAGATTGTCCAGGTATTGCATACCTTCGACCGTAGCCTCTGCCCCGGCGATCGTGGTGATCGTCGTCACACGGGCGGCCAGGGCCGAGGTGCGAATCTGACCGGAATCGGCAATGGCATTTCGCCGTTCCTCGACCGTGTTGACGACCAACGATATTTCATCGTTCTTGATCATGTCCACGATATGCGGCCGGCCCTCGGTCACCTTGTTCACGACCTGACACGGCAGGTCGGCCGCGACAATTGCTGCAGCGGTGCCCTTGGTGGCAATCAGCACAAAACCCAGCGCATGCAGGCCACGCGCGATCTCCACCGCACGCGGCTTGTCATTCTGCTTGACCGAAATGAAAGCCTTGCCCGAGCGTGGCAGCTTGGTGCCCGCCGCAATCTGCGACTTCACAAAGGCTTCTCCGAATGTCCTGGCACAGCCCATGACCTCGCCGGTGGATTTCATTTCGGGACCCAGGATCGTGTCGACGCCAGGGAATTTGACGAACGGAAACACCGCTTCCTTGACACTGAAATACGGCGGCGTCACTTCCGCGCCGATGCGCTGGGCATCGAGCGTCTGCCCGACCATGCAGCGCGCGGCCACCTTGGCGAGCTGGACGCCGGTCGCCTTGCTGACGAAGGGCACCGTGCGCGACGCGCGTGGATTCACCTCGAGCACAAAGATGACGTCCTGCTCCACGCCCTGCGCATCAGGCAACTGCTGAATTGCGAACTGCACGTTCATCAGGCCCACGACATTGAGTGCGCGCGCCATCGCCGCAGTCTGGCGCTTGAGCTCGGTTACCGTGGCGGCCGACAAATAGTACGGCGGCAGGGAACAGGCCGAGTCGCCGCTGTGCACGCCAGCCTGCTCGATATGCTCCATGACCCCGCCGATGAACACGCGCTCGCCATCGCATATCGCGTCCACATCACATTCGATGGCGTCGTTCAGGAAGCGATCCAGCAGCACCGGCGAATCGTGCGAAACCTTGACTGCTTCGCGCATGTAGCGCTCGAGGTCGCGTTGCTCATGCACCACCTCCATGGCGCGGCCGCCCAGCACGTAACTGGGACGCACGACCAGCGGATAACCCAGGCTGGCTGCCTTTTCCAGCGCATCCGGTTCGGTGCGCGCGGTCGCGTTGGGCGGTTGGCGCAGGCCCAGTTTGTGCAGCAACTGCTGAAAGCGCTCGCGATCTTCGGCTGCATCGATCATGTCCGGGCTGGTGCCGATGATCGGCACGCCGTTGGCTTCCAGGTCGAGCGCGAGTTTGAGCGGTGTCTGCCCGCCATACTGCACGATCACGCCCAGGGGCTTTTCCTTGTCCACGATCTCCAGCACATCCTCGAGCGTCAGCGGCTCGAAATACAGGCGGTCGCTGGTGTCGTAGTCGGTCGACACGGTCTCGGGATTGCAGTTGACCATGATGGTTTCGTAACCATCCTCGCGCAGGGCCAGTGCTGCGTGCACGCAGCAGTAGTCGAACTCGATGCCCTGCCCGATCCGGTTCGGCCCGCCGCCAAGCACCATGATCTTTTTGCGATCGGTCGGCGCCGCCTCGCACTCTTCCTCGTAGGTCGAATACATGTAGGCAGTATGGGTCGGAAACTCCGCTGCGCAGGTATCGACACGCTTGTAGACCGGGCGCACGCCCAGCCGGTGGCGCAGCTCGCGAATCACGGTATCGGTGGTCTTGAGCTGACGCGCCAGGCGCCGGTCCGAGAACCCCTTGCGCTTAAGCGTGCGCAGCGTCGCCGCATCGAGCTCGTCCAGCGTGCGCGTTTCGAGTTCGAGCTCGATCTTGACGATCTCCTCGATCTGCACCAGGAACCAGCGGTCGATCTTCGTCAACGCGAAAACCTCTTCCACGCTCATGCCCTGGGCAAACGCGTCGCCGACGTACCAGATGCGCTCCGGCCCCGGTTCGCCGAGTTCCTTCTCCAGCACCTCGCGGTCCTGGGTCTTCTCGTTCATGCCGTCGACACCGACCTCCAGACCACGCAATGCTTTCTGGAACGACTCCTGGAAGGTACGGCCGATCGCCATCACCTCGCCGACCGATTTCATCTGTGTCGTCAGGCGCGAATCGGCGGTCGGGAACTTCTCGAACGCGAAACGCGGAATCTTGGTCACGACATAGTCGATGCTGGGCTCGAAGCTGGCCGGCGTCGCGCCGCCAGTGATCTCGTTGCGCAATTCATCGAGCGTATAGCCAATGGCCAGCTTGGCGGCGATCTTGGCGATCGGAAAACCGGTGGCTTTCGAGGCCAGTGCCGAAGAGCGACTCACGCGCGGGTTCATCTCGATAACCACCATGCGGCCGTCGTCCGGATTGATCGCGAACTGCACGTTCGAGCCACCGGTATCGACACCGATCTCCCGCAACACCGCCAGCGACGCATTGCGCAGGATCTGGTATTCGCGGTCGGACAAGGTCTGCGCTGGTGCCACCGTGATCGAGTCGCCCGTGTGCACACCCATCGGGTCCAGGTTCTCGATGGAACACACGATGATGCAGTTGTCCGCCTTGTCGCGCACTACCTCCATCTCGTACTCTTTCCAGCCCAGCAGCGATTCCTCGATCAGCAGTTCACTGGTCGGCGACGCTTCCAGGCCGCGTTTGCAAATGGTTTCAAACTCCTCGGAGTTGTAGGCTATGCCACCGCCGGTGCCCCCGAGCGTGAAGCTGGGTCGGATCACGGTCGGGAAGCCGAGCGTCTTTTGCACCACCCAGGCCTCTTCCATGTTGTGGGCAATACCCGAGCGCGCCGACCCCAGGCCGATGCGCGTCATGGCCTGTTTGAACTTGAGGCGGTCTTCGGCTTTCTCGATCGCGTCGGGGCTGGCACCGATAAGTTCGACCTTGTACTGGTTCAGTACGCCGTTGTGCCACAGGTCGAGCGCACAGTTCAGCGCGGTCTGGCCACCCATGGTCGGCAAAATGGCGTCCGGCCGCTCCTTGGCGATGATCTTCTCGACCGTCTGCCAGGTGATGGGTTCGATATAGGTCACGTCGGCGGTGGCCGGGTCGGTCATGATCGTGGCCGGGTTGCTGTTGATCAGAATGACGCGAAAGCCCTCCTCGCGCAGCGCCTTGCAGGCCTGCACGCCGGAATAATCGAATTCACAGGCCTGGCCGATGATGATCGGGCCGGCGCCGATGATGAGAACACTTTTGATATCGGTGCGCTTAGGCATTTTCACTCCGGCGGGACTGGTCCATGAGCGCCGTGAAACGCTCGAACAGATAGGCGATATCGTGAGGCCCCGGAGACGCCTCCGGGTGGCCCTGGAAACACAAGGCGGGTTTGTCGGTGCGTCGCAATCCCTGCAAGGTGCCGTCGAACAGGCTGACGTGGGTCGGCGCGAGATGAGGCGGCAGGCTGTCCGGGTCCACTGCGAAGCCGTGGTTCTGGCTGGTGATGCTGACACGACCGGAGTCGAGATCCTTCACCGGATGGTTGGCCCCGTGGTGCCCGAACTTCATCTTGAAGGTACGTGCACCCGAGGCCAGCGCCAGAATCTGATGGCCAAGACAGATGCCGAAGATCGGCATGTTCGTGTCCAGCAGTTGGCGCACGGCGGCGATCGCGTACTCGCATGGCTCGGGGTCGCCCGGTCCGTTGGACAGGAACACACCGTCTGGCGACAGCGCCAGTACGTCGTCAGCGCTGGTTTGCGCTGGAACCACGGTTACCTTGCAGCCGCGTTCGGCCAGCATGCGCAGGATGTTGAGCTTGACACCGAAATCGTAGGCAACAACGTGGTAACGCTGGTGGGTCAGTTCGCCGAAACCGGGCGACCCGCGCTGCGTCGCGCCGGTCAAGGACCATTCGGTCTGGGTCCAGACATACGGTGTGGCGACCGTGACCACGCGGGCCAGATCCAGACCGGCCATCGAAGGCGCCGACCGGGCCAGCGCGAGTGCTTGGGCGATATGGGCACCGGACACGGCCTCACCGGGCGCAAGGCCCATGATGCAGCCGTTCTGCGCACCTTGACTGCGAATCTGTCGCGTCAGTTTGCGCGTGTCGATGTTGGCAATGGCCACGGTGTGTGCCGCCTGCAGATAGGATTCCAACGTGCCGGTCTTGCGGAAGTTCGAAGCTACCGCGGGCAGGTCGCGGATGACCAAACCCGCCGCCTGGACCTTGCGCGATTCGGAGTCCTGCGGATTGACACCGTAGTTGCCGATATGGGGGTAGGTCAGCGTGACGATTTGCTGGCAGTAGCTCGGATCGGTGAGTATTTCCTGGTACCCCGTCATCGAGGTGTTGAATACCACTTCACCAACGCACTCACCGGTTGCACCGATGGAGTCGCCAATGTAGATCGTACCGTCCGCGAGCGCCAACAGGGCCGCAGGGTAATTTCCCTTGAGAGACAAAAGCACTGGGTTCTCCGAATGGGTTACGGGTACGCCCAAGCATCCGCAAGGCCTGATGCAGGCTGCTGCTCTTCAAAGGGGGATTTGACGCGCGAATCGCTTGGAGCGGTTGCTTTCTGGAAAGCCCCGAATTATAGACCAGCGCTTGACGTCCACCGCTGCCGCAACCGGCCTGCCGACGGGCTCACCCCAGGTGCGAAACCGCACTCGCGTACAGGCAGATGGCGGCGGCGGCTGCGACGTTCAAGGACTCTTCGCCGCCGGGTTGGGCAATGCGGCTCCAGGTGGTGGCATGACCCGCCAACGCGTCATCGACCCCCTGCCCTTCGTGCCCGAAGGCCCACGCGCAAGGCCAGGGCAAGGCCTGATCATGAACCAAGTCACCCCGGTGCGAACTGGTCACCACCAGCGGCACACCCAGGTCCACCACATCCTGGGCCGACAGGCCTTCGATCAGATGCAGGCCGAAATGCGCGCCCATCCCGGCACGCAAGACCTTGGGCGACCACAAGGCGGCCGTGCCAGTGAGGGCCAGCACCTGACGGAAACCAAAGGCGCCCGCACTGCGCAAGATGGAGCCCACATTGCCGGCATCCTGCACCCGGTCCAGCACCACCGACGCGACGCCCGGATGCGCCGCCCCCTGCACCGGCAGATCGATCACGAACCCCATACGTGCCGGCGACTCCAGGCTGCTGCACTCCGAGAACAAGGCATCGGGGACCAGCACCACCTCGGCCAGTTGGGGTGCCCATGCTGCAGCAGTTTGCAGCCAGAACGACTCGGCAAAAAGCGCCAAAGCCGGCTTGCGTCCACGCTGCAACGCGGCGCGACACAGGTGATCGCCCTCGAGCCAGACCTGTCCTTGCTTGCGATAGGCGGTGTTCTGGGTGGCCAGGCGTTTGATCAGCCGGATGAGCTTGTTGTCGCGCGACTGCACATGCGCAACGCGGGTTGTCACACCTTCAGCAGACATGCAGCATCTCGGTTACAGGAGCGAAACTGCGCCGGTGTTCAGGACAAGCGCCCAGGCGGCGCAGCGCATCCAGATGTTGTGCCGTGCCATAACCTTTGTGGCGGGCGAAACCATAGTCAGGATACTGAACATCGAGTTGCGCACACCAGCGGTCACGATGCACCTTGGCGATGATGGATGCCGCCGAAATTTCCGGCACCAGGGCATCGCCGCCAACGATGGCTTCGGCACGCAACGTCAGAACCGGAATGCGATTGCCGTCGATCAGCACCTGGGACGGCGTCAATCTCAGGCCCAGCACCGCTCGGCGCATGGCCAGCATGGTGGCCTGCAGAATGTTGATTTCGTCGATCTCCTGCACCGACGCCGAACCCAGGGCGCAACACAAGGCGCGCGCGCAGATCAGATCGAACAGCCGTTCGCGCTGGCGCGCACTGAGCTTCTTGGAGTCAGCCAGACCTTCGATCGGGTTGCGCGCGTCCAGGATCACGGCCGCGGCAATCACCGGGCCGGCCAGCGGCCCACGTCCCGCCTCGTCGACACCCGCGACCAGCCCCGGACCGTCCCAGGGCAGTCGGGTTTGTTCAGGTTTCAAGCAGGGCTTCGATCGCATGGGTCGCTATGGTGGAAGTATCGCGATGCAGTTGGCGGTGCAGCGCCTTGAAGCGTTGTTGCAATCGGGCCACTCGCGGCCCGTCGTCCAGCCATTGGCCCAAGGCATCGGCCAGCGCCCGGGCATTGGCCTGCTCCTGCAACAACTCGGGCACCACAAAGTCCTGACACAGGATATTGGGCAGACCCACCCAGGGTTGAAGACGTTTGCGCCGCATGATCTGCCACGACAACCAGTGCATGTTGTAGGCGATCACCATCGGCCGCTTGAACAAGGCTGCCTCCAGCGTCGCCGTGCCGCTGGCGATCAGCGTTACGTCACAGGCGGCCAACACCGTGTGCGACTTGCCTGTGTATATGCGTATCCGGTCGGTCACGCCGCAATCGCGGGCGATTTTTTCAATCAAGGGCTGCCATACCGGAATTGCCGGCACCACACACTGCAGTTCGGGCCGCTCACGCAGCAACAACATCGCCGTTTCAAAAAAGCGGCCCGCCAGATACTCGATCTCCGAGCGCCTGCTGCCGGGCAAAATGGCCAGCAACGGCGCATCGGTACGCAGGCCCAGTTCGGCCCGCGCCGCATCCCGATCGGCATGCATCGGAATGACCTCCGCCAGTGGGTGACCGACAAAGGTTGCTGCAACGCCATGGCGATGCAACAGTTCGGGCTCAAACGGAAACAGGCACAACATGTGGTCGACACTGGCACGTATCTCTTGCAGCCTGTCGGCACGCCAGGCCCAGACGGACGGACACACGAAGTGCACGGTCGGAATGCCGACCCGCTTGAGATCGCGCTCCAGGTGCAGATTGAAATCGGGCGCATCCACGCCGATGAAAACATCCGGCCTGTTTTGCAGCAGACGCGTGCGCAGCTGGTCGCGTATGGCCGTGATGCCGCAGTAGTGGCGCAACACTTCGACATAGCCGCGCACGGCCAGTCGATCGCTCGACCACCAGGCATCGAAGCCATGGGCGGCCATGCGCGCGCCGCCAATGCCGGCACTGTGCAGCCCAGGCCATCGCGTACGCAAACCATCCAGCAATAGGCCAGCCAGCAAATCGCCCGACGCCTCGCCGGCGACCATGGCGAACTCCGGACTGCGCGACAACGACCGTCCGGCTCCTTCAGACGGGGCCGCAGCTTGCATCTGGACTTACCGAACGATACCGCGCCGCGGTGCGACACCCGACAGGAAGGAGGCCATCATCGCCACGTCCTGTTGCGCGTCGGGGTGGATCTGAGCCAACGCGTTAATCGTCGTGCGCGCCTGTTCCAGTGTCAGGTCGTCGCGATACAAGGCCTTGTGCATCCCCTTGACCGCTGCCAGCCGTTGCTCGGAGAAACCGCGCCGGCGCAAACCTTCGTAGTTCATCGACCGTGCTGCGGCCGGTTGACCCTGACACATGACGAATGGTGGCAGGTCGGCAAACAGCAAAGCACACATGGCCGTCATGCTGTGCGCGCCTATGCGCACGAACTGGTGCACGACGGTGAACCCGCCCAGAACCACCCAATCTCCCACCTGCACATGACCGGCCAACTGGGTGTTGTTGGCAAAAATCGTATGGCTGCCCACCTGACAGTCGTGCGCCAGGTGTACGTAGGCCATGATCCAGTTGTCGTCCTGCACGCGGGTAACACCGACATCACCCGGCGAACCGATGTTGAAGGTACAGAACTCGCGTATCGTGTTGCGCTCGCCAATGTGCAGTTCGCACGGCTCCCCGGCATATTTCTTGTCCTGCGGAATGGCGCCCAGCGAGTTGAACTGGAAGATCCGGTTGTCGCGACCAATCCGGGTATGACCCTCGATGACGCAATGTGCACCGACCGTGGTCCCGGCGTCTATGCGGACATGCGGGCCGATGACTGTGTACGGACCGATGACCACCGAACCATCGATCTCGGCATGCTTGTCGACAATGGCCGTGGGGTGGATATTGTGCACGTTGGAACCACGGTCCGCCGCTCAGGCGATCGAACGCATCGTGCAGATCAGCGCCGCTTCAACGGCCAGTTCCTCGCCCACCATTGCGCGCGCCTTGAACTTGAAAATGCCGGATTTCATGCGGTCGAGCTCGGCATGGAGCATCAACTGGTCGCCAGGCTCCACCGGACGCTTGAATCGTGCGCCGTCAATGCCTGCAAAGTAGTAGACCGTCTTGTCATCGGGTGTGACACCCAGGGTATCGAATGCCAGCAGGGCCGCTGCCTGCGCCAGCGCCTCTAGCATCAGCACGCCCGGCATGACCGGGCGATGCGGAAAATGCCCGGTGAAGAACGGCTCGTTCATGGAGACATTCTTCAGCGCCACGATCCGTTTGCCCTTCTCCAGTTCGACCACCCGGTCAACCAGGAGAAACGGATAGCGGTGTGGCAACTGCTTGAGAATCTGGTGAATGTCCATCATGGCTGGGTCGGGTCCTTGCTGAGTTGTTCGAGGGCCCGCAGGCGGTCACGCAGGGAATCGAGTCGCTTGAGCGATGCCGCGTTTTTTTCCCAGCGGGCATTGTCGTCGATCGGAAATATGCCGGTGTAGTGGCCTGGCTTGTGAATCGAACGCGTCACCACCGAAGCCGCCGAAATATGCACATGGTCAGCCAGCGTCAAATGGCCCAGCACCACCGCCGCACCCCCTATCGAGCAAAACGCACCGATCGTCGCGGAGCCCGCCACACCGACACAGGCTGCCATGGCGGTATGCCGGCCGACCCGCACGTTGTGGCCGATCTGGATCAGGTTGTCCAGCTTCACGCCGTCTTCAATCACCGTGTCGGACAAGGCTCCGCGGTCGATGCAGGTGTTGGCACCGATCTCCACGTCGTCGCCGATGACAACCGCGCCGAGTTGTTCGATCTTTTCCCAGGCGCCGTCGTTCGGAGCGAATCCGAAACCGTCTGCGCCAATCACCACGCCACTGTGCACGATGCATCGCGCACCCACCGCGCAGGACGCACCGACCATCACATGCGACTTGAGCACCGTACCCGCGCCGATACGGGCGCCGCGCTCAATCACGCATAGCGGACCGATGCTGGCCGTGGGTTCGATCACAGCCAATGGGTCAACCACGGCGCTTGCATGAATGGCCCCCCGCGGCACCGGCGTGTGCTGGCGCTTCCACCACTGGGTGGCGCGCGCGTAGTACAGATAGGGCTGGGGCGTCAGGATGCAGGCGCCCTGCTCGCGGGCCAGCGGCGCCATTTCGGCGTCGGCAATGACACAGGCTGCGCGCGAACGCAGGAGTTGCTCCCGGTATCGCGCGCCGGTGACAAAACTCAATTGGGTCGGTGTTGCCTCGCCCAATGCGGCGATACCGTCAATGACCGTGGCGGGGTCACCATGGAGTTCACCACCCAGTGCAGCGACCAGGGTTCCCAGTGACAAAGGCACTTGGTGACCCCGGGGCGACTACTTGGACCCTGCGTTCAGGGCCTTGATCACCTTGTCGGTGATGTCGTGTTTGGGATTGATGTACACCGCGTCCTGCAGCACGAGATCGTACTTCTCGGCTTCGGCCACTTGCTTGACCACCCGGTTGGCACGCTCGAGCACCATCTGCAACTCTTCGTTCTTGCGCGAATTGAGGTCTTCCTGGAACTCCCTGCGCTTGCGCTGGAAGTCACGATCCTGCTCGACCAGCTGCTTTTGGCGGCTGACCCGCTGAGACTCGGCCAGGGTCGGGGCGTCGCGCTCGAGTTTGTCCGCAATGGCCTTGATGGACACGCCCAGGTCGACCAGTTCCTTTTCGCGTTTGGAGAATTCCTGCTCTAGTTTGGTCTGCGCCGCCTTGGCGGTTGCCGCTTCCTTGAAGATGCGGTCAGTGTTGACAAAACCAATTCGGAACTCCTGCGCATGTGCCCAGGGGGCGAAGGCCACAAAGGCCATGAAAACCCCGACGCACAGGCGGTTGGAAAGTTTCTTCATTAGAAAGATGTCCCGATTTGAAATTGCACGGTCTGGATTTTATCGCCTGTGAACTTGCGGATCGGCGTGGCAAACGCGAGCCGCAGTGGACCCACCGGGGAAATCCAGCTGATGCCGACGCCGGTTGACGCGCGCATCTCGTTCCAGCGAACGGGTTGAGACTCGGCAAACACGTTGCCAACGTCGACAAATGCGAACATGCGCAGCGTGCGATCGTTGCCTGCACCCGGGAACGGTGTGAGCACTTCGAAGTTCAGGTTGACTTTCTTGTTGCCGCCCAGACTACCACCCGTGGTCGTGTCGATCTGGCCCAGACTTCCCTGCTCGAAGCCCCGGACCGAGCCCAGGCCACCGCCGTAGAAATTCTTGAAAAGCGGAAACGGTCGACCAGACAGGCCTTTGCCCCACGAGATATCGCCATTGAACGCCAGTGTGTATTGTTTATTGAGCGGAACATATTGCTGATATTGGTAACTTCCGCTGACATAGCGGGTGTCGCCACCAATGCCCCACTCGGCATTGAGACGCTGGAAGCGCCCGGAGGTCGGCACCAAGGCGCTGTCACGTGAATCGCGTGCCCAGCCTACCGTGAGCGGAACGCCATCGCTGGTGAAACCGAACTGATTGGCATAGGTCGCATACGCTGCCGGCAGCTGCGTGCCCGGGACGATCTTGGTGCGCTCCACGCCGGCGCCAAAATACACCGTGTCGATCTCGGTGAACGGCACGCCAAAGCGCAGGCTGGCACCAGTGGTCACCAGTTTGTAGCTGTCGGTGTCCGTGTAGGGGCTGGTGTTGCGGTGATAGACGTCGATCGAGCGCGAAACGCCGTCGACAGTGAAATACGGATCAGTTGTGTTGAACACGACGGTTCGATTGGTCTTGCTGGTATCGACCTGGATACCCAGCGACTTGCCGGAACCGAAGGCGTTTTCCTGTTTGATACCTGCGCTCAGGCCAAGGCCGTCTCCACTGGAGTACCCAGCGCCGAGCGACAGGTTGCCGGTGGCTTTCTCGAGCACCGTGATGGTCAGATCGACCTGATCAGGCGCGCCGGCGACTTCCTGGGTCTCGATGCCCACTTCCCGGAAGAAACCCAGACGATCGACACGGTCGCGTGAGCGCTTGATTTTTTCGGCGTCATACCAGGCCGCCTCGAACTGGCGAAACTCACGGCGCACCACTTCGTCGCGCGTACGGTTATTGCCGGCCACATTGATGCGGCGCACGTACGCTCGCCGCGACGGGTCGGCCTGAATCACCAGCGCCACCTGGTTGTTGGCGCGGTCCACCTGCGGAAGCGCCTCGACACGGGCGAATGCATATCCGAAGTTGCCGAAATAGTCAGTGAAGGCCTTGGTCGTCTGCACCACATCGTCGGCGTTGTAAGCCTCGCCCGGTCGAATCGACACCAGGCTCTTGAACTCATCCTCCTTGCCCAGGTAATTGCCTTCGAGCTTCACCCCGGTGACGACATAGCGCTCGCCTTCGGTGACGTTGAGTACGATGCTGATCTCCTGCTTGTCCGGGGAGATCACCACCTGGGTCGAGTCGATCCGGAACTCCAGATAGCCACGCGTGAGGTAGTAGGAGCGCAGCGACTCGATATCGGCATTGAGCTTGGGCCTGGAGTACTGGTCGGACTTGGTGTACCAACTCAGCCAGCCGCCTGTGTCGAGGTCGAACAGGTCGCGCAGCGTCGACTCGTTGAAAACCTTGTTGCCGACGATCCGGATTTCCTTGATCTTGGCGCGATCACCCTCGGTGATCGTAAAAGCCAGATTGACACGATTGCGTTCGGTCGGCGTGACTGTGGTCACGACCTCGGACGCATAGAGGCTGCGGTTGATGTATTGCCGCTTGATCTCCTGCTCGGCCCGGTCCAGCAAGGCCTTGTCATAGGGCCGACCATCGGCCAGGCCGATGTCGCGCATCATCTTGCGCAATGTGTCCTTGTCGAATTCCTTGTTGCCGCCGAACTCGACATCGGCAACGGTCGGACGCTCCTCGACGATGACGACCAGCACATCGCCGTTGACCTCGATACGCACATCCTTGAACAGGCCCAGCGCGAAGATCGACTGGATCGCTGCTGCACCTTTCTGGTCGTCGTAGGTGTCGCCCACCCGCACTGGCAGGGATGCGAAGATCGTGCCCGCCTCGGCCCGCTGCAAGCCCTCGATCCGGATGTCTCGAACCTTGAACGGGTCTACGGCCCAGGCTGAACCGGCAAGGGTACTGGCCGCAATGGCAATGGCCACTGCGTGCCGCTGAAATCGATTAAATTGCATGTTGTCTGTCTAAGTCTGTCCGGCCTGGCTCGCCAGAGCAATTGAACCCTACCCCAGGATACGGGTGAGATCGTTGAACAAGGCGATGCCCATCATCAGCAGCAGTATCGCGACGCCGCCGCGCTGGAGACGCTCCATCCAGGCATCCGTCACGCCGCGGCCTGTCACCGCCTCCCAAAGATAATACATCAGGTGCCCTCCATCGAGCACCGGCAAAGGCAGCAAATTGAGCACGCCCAGGCTCACGCTGATCAGCGCCAGAAACAGCAGATATTGTGTCAATCCGAGGCTGGCCGACTTACCCGCGTAGTCGGCAATGGTGAGCGGGCCATTGAGGTTTTTCAGCGACGCCTCACCTACCACCATGCGGCCGATCATGCGCAGTGTCAGGCTCGACACCTCCCAGGTACGCACCATCGCCTGCCAGACGCCGTCCATCGGACCATAACGTACGGTCACCGTCTGCGGCGCCGCGCCCACGTATGCGCCGATACGCCCGATCGGACGCCCATCGTCGAGCACGACTTGCGGCGTGACGGTCAAAGCAAGCTCCTGGCCCGAACGTTGCACCTTCCACACGCTGGCGGAGGAATCATCATTGCCGGTAAAGGAGCGGATCAGGTCACGCAATTGCTGGCCGTCCACCACAGCCTTCGCGCCGATGGCCAGGACCAGATCTCCTTTTTGCAATCCGGCCGCGGCCGCCGCGCCATCGGCCATCACCTCCCCGATCTCGGGGCGAGTCAACGGCCCGACGATACCAATGCGGCGAAACAGCGCGGCGTCGACATCGCTGGAGGGCTGTGCCTGCAGGGGCAGGATCACTTCGCGGCTTCGAGCGCCCGGTTCGCGCTCGAACTCCAGCCGCACATCGCGTCCATGCAAAGCTGCCTGTGCCAGAACCCAGCGCAGATCGTCGAACGACGCCACGTCACCCAAGGCGTCGACGCCCTCTGCCGCACGCAAAATCCGCTCGCCACCGACCAGGCCGGCGCGCTCGGCGATCGACCCGGCGACCGGGCGCGCCAGCACTGCACTGGCCTGCTCGACGCCGGTCCAGTTCACCACCGAGTACAGCACCACGGCCAGCAACAGATTGATCAGCGGTCCCGCCGCCACGATGGCTGCGCGCGCCGCCAGTGGCTGGGTGTTGAATGCCAGATGCCGTTCATGCGCAGCCACCGGCGCCTCGCGCTCATCGAGCATGCGAACATAGCCGCCCAGCGGAAAAGCTGCCAAGACGAACTCGGTTGAAGATCCTTTGGGTTGCCAACGCCACAAGGTGTGGCCGAATCCAACGGAAAACCGCAACACGCGGACGCCGCAAGCCACAGCAACGCGGTAGTGTCCGTACTCGTGCACGGCAATCAGTAGCGCCAATGCAAAGACAAATGCCAGGATGGTCAACATAAACTGTGGTGTCGATCAATATCAGCGCGCCAGCGCATCGACCTGTCGGCCTGCACGAATGCGGGCAAGGCGATCAATTTCCAGCAAGCCATCAAGCGAGTCTGCAGCGCAATCGCTGGTTGTGTCCAGCGTAAACGCATTAACCCCATGGATCTGGTCGAAACGGATGCGGCCGTCCAGAAACGCCTGTACCGCGACTTCGTTGGCCGCATTGAGCACCGCGGGCGTTCCGTTGGCCGCGTCCAGCACCTGCCAAGCCAGTTTCAGGCTCGGAAAGCGTGCCTGGTGACCCGAATCGTCCATGGATTCGAAGGTCATGGCAGCCAGCGTATGGAAATCCAGCGCTTCGGCGCCAGACGCCAAACGCTCGGGCCAGCAAAGGCCATAGGCGATCGGCACCCGCATGTCCGGGGTACCGAGTTGCGCGACGATGGAATTGTCGCGGTACTGCACCATTGAATGGATGATGCTTTGCGGATGGATGACGACCTCGATGCGCGAAGGGGGCACACCAAACAGATGACGTGCCTCGATGACCTCGAGGACCTTGTTCATCATCGTGGCCGAATCGACCGAAATCTTGCGCCCCATCACCCAGTTCGGATGGGCACAGGCCTGCTCGGGCAGGACGTCAGCCAAGCTGGCTGGATCCCGCTGCCGAAAGGGCCCGCCGGATGCTGTCAGTATCAACTTGTCGATGCAGGCATCCCAGGTCGACGGGTCCCCGGGCAGTGACTGGAATATGGCCGAATGTTCACTGTCGATCGGCAGCAGTTTGGCGCCGCCTTGCGCCACTGCCTGCAGGAAGACAGCGCCGCCAACCACCAGCGCCTCCTTGTTTGCCAGCAACAGGCGCTTGCCAGCCCTGGCTGCGGCCATGCAGGCGGCCAATCCGGCCGCACCGACGATGGCCGCCATGACAATGTGCGCCTGTTCATGGGCCGCTATGTCGGCAATGGCCTGCGGCCCCGACAATACGCGGGTGGGCAGATCCAGCGCGCGGCATTGCTGCTCGAGCGCGCGGGCACTGGCCGCGTTGGCCATCACGGCAAACGTCGGCGCATGGGCCACACACTGCGCCAGCATGGCGTCGACCCGCGTCGATGCCGTCAGCGCAAACACCTCGAATCGGTGTGGATGTCGCGCGATGACGTCCAAAGTGCTCACACCTACCGAGCCAGTCGAACCCAGAATGACGACACGCTGGCGGATGGGTGCGGCCTGCTGGTTCATAGCGACACAAGCAACATCGCCAGCGGCATGGCGGGCAGCAAGGCATCGATGCGGTCGAGCACACCGCCATGGCCGGGCAACAGACCACTGCTGTCCTTGACGCCGGCGCTGCGCTTGAGCAGCGACTCGATCAGATCGCCCACTACGCTCATGCCCACCAGCGAAACCAGCGCCGGCCACATGAACCAGTGTTCAGACGCGAACATGCGCGTGTACAGACTTGGCGCATGCGCCTTGAAATGTCCGTCGGCCCACTGCCATACCAGCGCAAGCACCAGCACGCCGACCAATGCCCCGGCAACACCCTCCCAGGTCTTGCCCGGACTGATGCTCGGCGCCAATTTGCGCGAAACGATGCGGCCACCCCATGTGCGACCGGCAAAGTAAGCCGAGATGTCAGCCATCCAGACCAATGCCATGATCGACAACACAAAGTTCACGCCGATGTAACGCGCCTGTGCCAACGCCACCCAGGCCGCGAACAGCACGAGAAATCCGACCCCCAGACGCACCCCCCTTGGCAACCGGGACCACAAACCGGTGCCGCCGTAAAGCAACCATGCACCACCGAGCAGCCAGACTGCGGCCATCAGGCTCCACAACCAGACCAGCGGTTGCAGCAACATGCCCGTGGCCCAGGCCACCGCGCAGGCCATCGCACTGACGACGGCACACAGCCATGGCACGGCGCCGCCGTAGCCAACCAGGCGCGCCCACTCCCATGCGGCCGCAGCGATGAAAATGATCGCCAATGCGGTCAAAGGTACAGCGGACGAAAAGAACATGGCTGGCAGCAGCACCAACAGCAGGGCGGTCGCGGTGAGAACACGCGTGCGGAGCATGTCGCAGTCTCAGGCCGGCTGCGGGCGAACGGCCTTGGCCGTCACCTGCGCAGACGTTTTGCCGAATCGCCGCTCACGCTGCGCAAACGCGGCAATCGCTTGATCGAGCGACGCAGCATCAAAATCTGGCCACAGGGTGTCGGTGAAATACATCTCGGAATACGCAGCTTGCCAGAGCAGGAAATTGCTGATGCGCTGCTCGCCCCCGGTACGAACAATCAGATCGGGATCGCGCACATGGGCCAGGGCCAGGGCCGCATCCAGATTCGCCTCGGTAACGGGCCGGCCCTGAGCCACCAGTCGACGCGCAGCCTGGGCTATGTCCCAACGCCCGCCGTAGTTGAAGCAGACGTTGAGAATCAGCCCCTTGTTGGCTGCCGTGGCCTGCTCGCCCTTGGTCAGGCCTGACTCGACGGAAGGCGACAAGCCTGCGCGCTCACCCACGAAGTGCAGACGAACGCCGTCCTTGACCAATTGCGGCACCTCGCGCCCGATGGCCACCGCCAGCAACTCCATCAGACCCGAAACCTCGTCCTGCGGACGGTTCCAGTTCTCCGATGAGAAGGCGAACACCGTCAGCACGGACACGCCACGCTCGGCACAGGCGCGCACACAGCGCCGCAGGCTGTCGACACCAGCTTTGTGCCCTGCCACACGTGGCAAGAAGCGCCGAGTCGCCCAACGACCATTGCCATCCATCACGATGGCAACATGGTGGGGCGTCGGGTGCGATTGATTCATGAGCGACGAACGGCGCCGAGGGACGAGCCTCAGACCGCCATGAGGTCCTGTTCCTTGGCCGCAACCAGCTGATCGATCAGTGCGATATGGCGATCGGTCATTTTCTGGATATCACCCTCGGAACGCTTCTGGTCGTCTTCGGTGGCCGTTTTGTCCTTGACCAGTTTCTTGACCGCGTCATTGCCGTCCCGGCGCAGATTGCGCACGGCGATCTTGGCATTCTCGCCTTCGCTTCGAACGACCTTGGTCAACTCCTTGCGCCGCTCCTCCGTCATGGCCGGCATCGGAACGCGGATCAGATCGCCCATAGAGGCCGGGTTCAATCCCAGGTCACTCTCACGGATGGCCTTCTCGATCCTGGCGCCCATACCCTTTTCCCACGGCTGGATGCTGATCGTGCGCGCATCGAGCAAGGAGACATTGGCTACCTGGCTGATCGGCAACTGAGAGCCGTAGTAGTCGACATGCACCGAATCCAGCAGCCCGGGGTTGGCGCGGCCGGTGCGAATCTTCGTGAGGGTGTGCTTGAGCGCCTCGATCGACTGATCCATCCGGGTCTCGGCGGTCAGGTTGATTTCTTCGATATCCATCGTCAGCTCCTGCAAGGCCCTGAACCACAGGTCCAGGTAATGGGTGCAAGCAATCGATTGTCAGGCATAGACCAGGGTGCCTTCGTCCTCACCCAGGATCACACGCTTGAGCGCACCGTGCTTGATGATCGAAAACACCTTGATCGGCAATTTCTGGTCCCGGCAAAGTGCGAACGCCGTCGCATCCATGATGCCCAGATTGCGGGCCATCGCTTCATCGAACGAGATCCGACTGTAGCGGGTCGCCAGCGGGTCCTTCTTGGGGTCGGCAGTATAGACACCGTCAACCTTGGTCGCCTTGAGCACCATCTCTGCACCGATCTCGGCGCCGCGCAATGCGGCAGCCGTATCGGTCGTAAAAAAAGGATTGCCGGTACCCGCTGCGAAGATCACCACCTTGCCCTCTTCCAGGTACTGCAGCGCCTTGGGTCGTACATAGGGTTCGACCACCTGCTCGATCGAAATCGCCGACATGACGCGGGCCGTAAGACCTGCCTTGTTCATGGTGTCGCCCAGCGCCAGTGCATTCATCACGGTGGCCAACATGCCCATGTAGTCTGCGGTGGCGCGATCCATGCCGACCGAGCCGCCGGCAACACCCCGGAAGATGTTGCCTCCGCCAATCACCACCGCCACTTCCACCCCCATACGGGTGACCTCGGCGATCTCGTCGACCATGCGAACAATGGTGTCCCGGTTGATGCCGAATGCGTCGTCGCCCATCAAGGCCTCGCCGGACAGCTTGAGCAGAACACGTTTGTAGGCAGGTGCGGGTTTTGACATGGGCATCTCCGGATCTTCAGTCTTTGCACTGGCCGGCCCGGCGGGACCGGCCCTTGCACGTTCAGGCCGATTGCTTGGCCGAAGCCACCTGTGCGGCCACTTCGGCAGCAAAGTCATCGACCTTCTTCTCGATGCCTTCGCCGACAACGTACAGCGTGAAACTCTTGACCGTGGTGTTGGCGCCCTTGAGCATCTGGGTCACGGTCTGCTTGTCGTTCTTGACGAAGGACTGATCGAACAGCGACACCTCTTTCAGATATTTCTGCACGCCACCTTCGATACGCTTGGCAACAATCTCGGCCGACTGTACCGGCTTGCCGGCCGCCACCGCGGTAGCGGCGTCTTCTGCGGCCTTGGCAGCAGCGACCGAACGCTCACGCTCGACAAATTCGGCCGGCACATCCGCGCTGGACAGAGCCACGGGCTTCATCGCCGCGATATGCATCGCCACATCCTTGGCGGCGGCTTCGTCGCCTTCGAACTCGACAACCACACCGATGCGGGTGCCGTGCAGGTAGCTGGCGAGCTTGGCGCCGGACGCGAATCGCTTGAAGCGGCGAAAGCTCATGTTCTCGCCGATCTTGCCGATCAGGCCCTTGCGCACGTCTTCCAGCGTCGGACCGAAACCGTCCTGCTCGTAAGCCAGGGCGCCCAGCGCCCCGACATCTGCCGGATCATGCTTGGCGACCAGCGCCGCGGCAGCTTCAGCCACTGCCAGAAAGCTGTCGTTCTTGGTGACAAAGTCGGTTTCGCAGTTGATTTCGATCAGGGCGCCAGCGTCGCCGTGGCGGGCCATGGCGACAACGCCTTCGGCAGTAATACGTCCAGCCGCCTTGCCGGCCTTGGTTCCGAGCTTGACGCGAAGCAGTTCTTCTGCCTTGACCATGTCACCCTCGGCCTCCGTCAACGCCCGCTTGCATTCCATCATGGGTGCATCGGTTTTTCCACGCAATTCAGCGACCATGCTTGCAGTAATTGCTGCCATCATTCTTCTCCGTATCTGTTACGACTTAAACTAAATCGAGGCTAAAAAAAAGGGGCACGGAGCCCCTTTGGACGGCCCTGAAACGATCAGGCCTGGGTCTCGCTCACTTCGACGAACTCATCGCCACCTTCAGCTGCCGCCACCGCCTTGACGACGTCGTCAACGGCGTTGGCACGGCCTTCGAGCACGGCGTCGGCAATGCCGCGTGCATAAAGCGTCACGGCTTTGGCCGAGTCGTCATTGCCCGGAATGACGTAATCGATGCCTTCGGGCGAATGGTTGGAATCCACCACACCGATCAACGGAATGCCCAGCTTCTTGGCTTCGGCAATGGCGATCTTGTGAAAGCCCACGTCGATCACGAAGATTGCGTCAGGCAACGCGTTCATGTCCTGAATGCCACCGATGTCCTTCTCGAGCTTGGCAATTTCGCGAGCAAACATCAGTTGCTCCTTCTTGCTCATGCTGTCAAGGCCCGCTTCCTGCTGGACTTTCATTTCCTTCAGGCGCTTGATCGAGGTCTTGACTGTCTTGAAGTTGGTCAGCATGCCGCCGAGCCAACGCTGGTCGACGTAGGGCACGCCAGCGCGCTGCGCTTCCATGGCCACGGTATCACGGGCCTGGCGCTTGGTACCGACCATCAGGACGGTGCCACGACGGGCGGTGAGTTGGCGCACGAACTTGGCCGCTTCCTGGAACATCGGCAACGATTTTTCCAGGTTGATGATGTGGATCTTGTTGCGATGGCCGAAGATGAACGGCGCCATCTTGGGGTTCCAGAAACGGGTCTGGTGGCCGAAATGGACACCGGCTTCCAGCATTTCACGCATGGTGACTGACATGATTCTCTCCAAAAGGTTGGGTCTAAAATCTGGTCCTCGATCCGCTCAGTCGCAAGACTCATCCCGCATGGGGAAAACCTTCGAGCTGGCGCGGACACCTTGTTGGGACCGGATTCGCGATTTGTCTTGACGCGCATCCCGCGATAGGGTGCGCCCGCAAAACCCGAGGACTATAACACAGGCACCCTGCAGATCCGATGTCACACCACACCCTGACCGACCTTCTTCACACCCGCAAAAACATCCTGGACGGCCCCGCCAACGCCAGTGATCAGATGGATATCTGCATTGGCATTGCGCAATCACCCGCCTGTGACAAAGTCTTTCTGGCTACGATGTTCGACGAGGCACGGCAAGTCGCCGCGAGCGCCGATGCGCGGCGGCTGCCGCTGGCAGGTCTGGCGATATCGGTCAAGGACCTGTTCGATGTGCAGGGCCAGATCACCGGCGCCGGCTCGCTGACCCGCGCCGACGTGGCGCCAGCCCAGCAGGACTGCCACGCGGTTGCGCGCCTGCGCGCCGCCGGAGGCGCCATCATCGGGCGCACGAACATGACCGAATTCGCCTTCTCCGGCATCGGAATCAACCCGCATTTCGGCACACCGGCCAATGCAGCGAGCCGTGACGAGCCCCTGATACCCGGCGGCTCGTCGTCCGGCGCCGCGGTCTCGGTCGCAACAGGCGCGGCCTACATCGGTCTGGGCTCGGACACCGCCGGCTCGATCCGGATCCCGGCCGCACTCAACGGCATCGTCGGCTTCAAGAATACGGCGTCGCTGGTGCCACGGGAAGGGGCCGTTCCCTTGTCGACGACGCTGGACACCGTATGCGCCATGACCCGCTCGGTGCCGGACGCCATGATCGCGCACGAAATCCTGGCCTCCCGCATGGTGACCCGCAGCATGGCGCCGCTTTCGGCCTACCGACTGGCGGTCGTGCGCCATTTGATGCAGGACGATTTGGACCCGACGGTAGGACAGGCCTGGCAACGCACTGTGGACCAGTTGCGCGCCAGCGGCGCGACTGTCAGCGAGATAGACCTGCCCGAACTCGATGAAATGCCGGCCATGATGGCGCACGGGGCGTTTTCGGGGGCAGAGAGTTTTGCCTATCACCGCAAGGCCCTGGAGCGTGCAGGCGAGCAGTTCGACCCGCGTGTGGTGGCGCGCATCCGCCGCGGCGCCAACATGAGTGCCTTTGAGTACATCGACCTGCTCCATGCGCGCACCGACTGGATCGCTCGAGTCGGTCACCGTCTTCAGCCCTATGACGCCATGCTGTCGCCGACCGTGCCGCTGGTGGCCCCAGCGATAGCACTGATTGCGCCGGGCGCCGAACGTGATGACGCATTCTTCCGGGTCAACGGCCTGTTGCTGCGCAATACCAACGTGGTCAACATGCTCGATGGCTGCGCCTTGTCGCTGCCTTGCCATCAGGCGCACGAGTTGCCTGTCGGACTGATGGTGTGGCACGGCGCTTACCGTGACGACGCGGTGCTCAACATTGGGTGCCAGATCGAACGTCTGCTGCAAGCCGGATAATCCCGGCTCACGCCTGCCGGCGGCTCAAGGCCAGCCGGAACTCCGGCATCAAAGGGATTCATGAAAATTGCAGTCATCGGCGCCGGAATTGTGGGCGTCACCACCGCGTATGAGCTGGGCCGCGATGGCCATGCCGTCACGGTCTTCGAGCGCCGCGGCGCGGCTGCGGAGGAAACGAGTTTTGCCAATGCCGGCATCATTGCCCCCGGTTATGTGGCACCGTGGGCGGCACCGGGCATGCCGGGCAAAGTGCTGGGACAGTTGCTCCAGCGCCATGCCAGCATACGCATGGCATGGCCCCTGGGTGTCGACGATGTGAAATGGGCCTGGAAGTGGTACCGCGCTTGCCGGCTCGACACTTATCTGGCGAACCGGGCCCATATGCGCCGCCTGGCTTTCTACAGCCGCGCCCGGTTGCACGCCATCCGCAACGAGCTGCGCCTGGAGTATGACCGCAGCGACGGCTATCTGGTGGTGTTGCGTACTGAACGCGATCGGCATATGGTGCAGCCCAGCCTGCAAGTATTGCGTGACGCCGGCATCCCGTTCCGGCTGCTGGAGCCGGAGCAGGCGCGCCTGGTCGAGCCCGCGCTCGATAGCAACACGGCTTTTGTCGCCGCCATCGAATTGCCCGACGACGAGGTCGGCAACTGCCGCCAGTTCGCCCTCTTGCTCAAGAACGAGGCCCAACGCAATGGCGTGAAGTTCCGGTTCAACGCCACGGTGCGCAATCTTGCGGCAGGTCCGCAACCTGCGGTCTGGGTACAGGGCGAGCCGCAGGCGACCGAATTCGATGTCGTGGTGTTGTGCGCGGGCGTGGCCTCGGCGCAATTGCTCAGGCCAATGGGCCTCGCGCTGCCACTCGTGTCCGTACACGGTTATTCGCTCAGCGCGTCGATCAAGGAGCCGCTCAACGCTCCACGCAGTGCCGTGATGGACGAGCATTACAAGGTCGCCATCACCCGGCTGGGCAACCGCATCCGTGTGGCCGGCGGGGCCGAACTCGGCGGTCGCGCGGCCGACAAGCACCAAGCGCCGCTGCGCACACTGTACAAGGTGTTGCAGGACTGGTTCCCGGGTGCCGCCAACCGCAGCAGCGGCATCCAGGAATGGAAGGGCGCCCGACCCATGTTGCCGGACGGACCGCCGCTGGTGTGCGCGGGCGGTGCAGCCGGCCTTTGGCTTAATATCGGGCATGGGTCCAGTGGTTGGGCCTTGTCATGCGGCTCGGCGCGTGCGATGGCGGACATGGTCGCTGGCAGGAGTGCTGAGCTCGACATGACGGGGTTCGACCTCGCACGCCTGGGGCACTGACGCCTGACCAGGCCCAGCCCGGCAAAATGCTATCGTCGTCAGTACCTGTACCCGCCATCCGCGGGGCTGCCCGACACAATTGCTGGAGACCTTGGCATGAAGATCCGCTTCTGGGGCGTGCGTGGCTCGATCGCAGCACCCGGCCCCAAGACCGTCCGCTATGGTGGCAACACCACTTGCATCGAAGTGCGTACCGACGCCAACGAGCTCATCATCATCGATGCCGGTACCGGCATCTTTCCGTTATCGCACGCCTTGCTCGCAGAGATGCCGCTGACCGCGAACATCCTGATCACGCACTCGCATTGGGACCACATCCAGGGCCTGCCACTGTTCGTGCCCAACTTCATCCCTGGCAACACGTTGCGTCTGCACGGCGCATTCGATCCGGTCTCTGGCAATGGTGTCGAGCAGGTCATGTCGGTGCAGTTGCAATATAGCTACTTTCCGGTGCGCGAAGCCGAACTCAAGGCACGCATGGAATACGTGACTCTCTTGCCTGGCGAGTCGGTGCAGGTCGGCAGCGCGACGGTGACACCGGTCTTGTTGAATCACCCGGTGATCGATTTCGGTTACCGGATCGACTGCGACGGCAAGTCGATGTTTTTCACCGGCGACCATGAGCCGCCATACAACATCTACGACTCCAACGACGACGAATTCGCCGAGTATCAGCAATTCGTGGATGAGAAACACGGTGCCATCCTGCGGGCCATCCAGGGCATCGACGTGCTGATCGCCGACACCTCCTATACGCGCCAGGAATTTCCCGCCAAACGGGGCTGGGGACACGGCAGCTTTGACACCAGCATCGCGCTGGCCCGTGCCGCCCAGGTGAAAACCTTGTTCTGCACCCACCACGAGCCGACCCGCAGCGACGATGCCCTGGAGGCGGCCTTTGCTCAGGCCCTGGCCGACAACCCGCAGCCCCAGGGCAGCGGGCCCGACATCCGACTTGCCCGTGAAGGCGAGACCTTCGAATTTTGATCATGTTGCCGAGCTTCGGGCTGCCCCCTTTGCACGTGCTGCCCGGCTCGCAATGGCCGTTGCACGACACCGCGGCAACGCGGGCACTCGAGTCAAAGGCCTTATCCGGCGAGCCACCACATGCGCTGATGCAGCGCGCCGGCCTGGCCTGTGCGCGACTGGCTTTGGCCATCGCACCCCATGCGCGCTCGATCTGGATCGCTGCTGGCCCCGGCAACAACGGTGGCGACGGCATGGAAGCAGCCATGCACCTGCAGCGCTGGGGCCGCCAGGTCATCGTCACCTGCGTGGGTGATCCGGCAACAGCATCATCGGACGCTGCAGCGTCGCGCACGCGCGCGCTTGAGGCAGGCGTGACATTTGCCCCACAGCCGCCTTTGTTGTGGGACCTGTGCATCGACGCCTTGCTGGGCATTGGTGCAACACGGCCACCGGAGGGGGAGATGGCCCAGTGGATAAACCACATGCATGGCCACGACGCTCCAGTGCTGGCCATCGACAACCCCACCGGCTTGAATGCGGATACCGGAAAAGCCGCCGCCGCCTGCGTGAGGGCCAGCGCCACGCTTTGCCTGCTCACCATCAAACCAGGTCTGTTCACTGCCGACGGGCGTGACATGGCGGGCCAGGTCTGGCTGGACGATCTGCAGGTCGACTGCGCCGAAATGCCTGACACCGGAGCGCCGACGGCTCTTCTGATTGCGCGCCCTGCCAACGTGCAGAGACGACACGCATCGCACAAGGGCAGTTATGGCGATGTAGCTGTCGTGGGCGGGGCGAGCGGATTGACGGGTGCAGCCCTGCTGGCGGCAACCGCAAGCCTGTATGCGGGCGCCGGACGTGTGTTTCTTTGCCCGCTGGACGCCCAAGCCGCGCCGCTTGCATCGGCCCCCGCAGAACTTATGCTGCGCCAGGTTGACTCGCTGGCGTTAGAGCGCTTGACGGTAGTGTGTGGTTGCGGCGGAGGTGATGCGATACGCAAACATCTGCCAAGCCTGCTGTCACGTGCCCGTGCACTGGTACTCGACGCCGATGCACTCAACGCACTGGCCACCGACAGCCAGTTGCAGCAACTGCTGCTGGCCCGGGCCCATCGTGAACAACAGACCGTGCTGACTCCGCATCCGCTGGAGGCGGCCCGGTTGCTCGGTATCACCGCAGCTCAGGTCCAGGCGGACCGCCTCGACGCGGTCAGCCGCCTGGCAGCCCGTTTCAGATGCACCGTGGTTCTCAAGGGATCCGGCACCATGGTTGCCGCGCCCGACCAGTTGCCGGCCATCAATCCGACCGGCAATGCCTTGTTGGCCACCGCCGGCAGTGGTGATGTGCTGGCGGGCTTGACCGGCGCCAGACTGGCCGCAGGCCTGCCCGCTTTCGAGGCGGCATGCGCAGCTGTATTCGCCCATGGCGAGGCGGCCGACCGTTGGCCGACCGACACCGCACTGACGGCTGGAGCGCTGGCCCGCGCGCTGAATTGAACGCGCCAGGCCGAGCGAAGTCAGGATCGCGGCAGGTCAGCCGCGGCCGGCGAACGGCATCTTGGTGGCCATGACCGTGTGGAACATCACGTTGGCACTTGGTGGCAGGCTGGCCATGTACAAGACTGACTGACCGACAAGGTTGACATCCATCAGCGGCTCGATGGCGATCTCGCCATTGGCCTGAATGACGCCGGTTGCCATGCGCTGCGCCATTTCGGTGGCGGCATTCCCGATGTCGATCTGGCCGACTGCAATGTCGTACTTGCGTCCATCCAGCGACGCGGTCTTGGTGAGCCCCATGACGCCGTGTTTCGTCGCCGTGTAGGCGATGGAGTTCGGACGCGGTACATGGGCCGAGATCGAGCCGTTGTTGATGATGCGCCCACCCATCGGCGACTGCGCCTTCATCACGCGAAACGCGTTCTGAATACAGAGAAACGCACCCGTGAGGTTGATGTCCACGACGTTGCGCCACTGCGCAACGGTGAGGTCTTCCAGCGGGATTCCGGGCGCATTGACGCCGGCATTGTTGAACACCACATCCAGGCGACCAAACGCCTTGACAGTGGCATCGAACAGCGCCCGAACCGAGTCTGGGTCCGAGACATCGGTGGGGACGGACAGCGCCCGATCTCCGGCGCCGCTTTCCTGCGCGACGGCCTCCAGCGGCTCCTTGCGCCGACCGGCCAGTACCACGCGATAGCCAGCGCCAAGCAGGGCCAGCGCCGCAGCCTTGCCGACGCCGCTACCGGCTCCGGTGACGATCGCAATTTTCGATTCAGAAGACATGTCTCAGACACTCCTGGGTTGTTGACGATGACAATCTGCAAGCGGCGAATCCTTGCTCACCGCCGCGGAGTCCTGCCGCGTTTGCCGGCAGCACCATTGCGTGGTGCGACTTTCCCGGCAGAGCCGGTTGGCTTGTTGCCGCGCGAAGCCGATTCTGCACCTTTGCGCGGCTTGCGCCGGGATGACTTGTCCGCCGACACCTCGTCGCGCGCCGCACGCGGCGCAGTGTCATGGCCAGCACCTTTGTCCTTCATCGCGCGCAGTGCAAGGTCCTCATCGTCGCGCATCAGCCGGAAGTCGATGCGTCTGCCATCGAGGTCTACCCTGCTGACCTGCACCCGGACCCGCGTGCCGATCGAATACCGCATGCCCGTGCGCTCGCCGCGCAATTCCTGGCGCATTTCATCAAACTTGAAATATTCACCGCCCAGTTCGGTGATATGCACCAGACCCTCGACAAACATTGCGTCCAGCGTGACAAAAATTCCGAAGCTCGTCGCCGAGGTGACGACCCCGCCATATTCTTCGCCCAGATGCTCGCGCATGTACTTGCATTTGAGCCAGGCTTCCACATCGCGGCTGGCCTCGTCCGCCCGGCGCTCATTGGCACTGCAATGCAGTCCGGCTGCCAGCCAGGCCGCGCCCTCGGGATTGAGCTTGCGCGGCTTTTCGTCCGTCGTTCTGGCACGCGATGCCGCACCTTTTTCGAGCCGGCGCGACAACTTGGCATGGGCCTCACCTGGCGTCGGCAAAACCGGCAACTGGTAACGGGTCTTGCCCAGGATGGCCTTGATCACCCGGTGCACCAGCAAGTCGGGATAGCGTCGGATCGGGCTGGTGAAGTGCGTGTATGAGGCAAACGCCAGACCGAAATGGCCACTGTTGACCGGTGTGTAGATCGCCTGCTGCATCGAACGCAACAGCATGGAATGGATCTGCTGCGCGTCCGGCCGGTCCTTGGTCGCCTGCGCAATGCGCTGGAACTCACCTGGCGTCGGATCATCACTGATGTCCAGCCCTATGCCCGTCGCCTTGAGATAGCTGCTCAGGATCTCCCTCTTCTCAGGGGTCGGCCCCTCATGTACACGGTACAGCCCGTTGTGCTTGCTCTGCAGGATGAAATCGGCACTGCAGACGTTGGCCGCCAGCATGGCTTCCTCGATCAGCTTGTGCGCATCGTTTCGGGTGCGCGGGATGATCTTCTCGATACGGCCGCTCTCGTCGCAAACGATCTGCGTCTCCACGGTCTCGAAGTCCACCGCTCCGCGCCGGTTGCGCGCACTGTTGAGCGCACGGTATACGTCGTGCAGGTTCATCAGGTCACCAACCCGCTCCTTGCGGCGCTGCGCCTCGGGGCCACGCGTGTTGGCCAGTACGGCTGCCACCTCGGTGTAGGTGAACCGCGCATGGCTCCACATGACGGCAGGATAGAACTGGTAGGCCGTGACCTCGCCGGTAGCGTCGACAAACATGTCGCACACCATGCACAGACGATCGACCTCCGGATTGAGCGAACACAATCCGTTGGACAACTTCTCGGGCAGCATGGGTATCACACGACGCGGGAAATACACGCTGGTGGCGCGATCATAGGCGTCGACATCAATGGCCGAACCGGTATCCACGTAGTGACTGACATCGGCAATGGCCACCAGCAGACGCCAGCCCTTGACCGCCGACCTGCCCCGCCCTGTCGTGGCAGGTTCGCAATAAACCGCATCATCGAAATCGCGCGCGTCTTCGCCATCGATCGTCACCAAGGGGACGTCGGTCAGATCGACCCGGTTTTTCTTGTCCTGCGGCCGCACCTTGTCCGGCAAACCGCGTGCCAGCGCGATACAGGCCTCGGAGAATTCGTGTGGCACGCTGTACTTGCGCACCGCGATCTCGATCTCCATGCCAGGGTCGTCGACCTCACCCAATACCTCTTTCACGCGTCCGACCGGCTGACCGTACAAGGCAGGCGGCTCAACCAGATCGACCACGACAACCTGCCCTGCCTTCGCAGTACCGGTGGCGCCTTTGGGCACCAGCACGTCCTGGCCATAACGCTTGTCCTCGGGCGCCACGAGCCAGACTCCGCCCTCTTGCAGCAGTCGCCCGATGATGGGCTGTTTCGGGCGTTCGACAATTTCAACCACCCGTCCTTCGGGTCGCCCCTTGCGGTCGCTGCGCACTACTCGAACCTTGACGCGGTCCTTGTGCAACACGGCCCGCATTTCGTTCGGCGGCAAATAGATGTCAGCCTCGCCATCATCGCGGGCAACAAATCCATGACCGTCCCGGTGCCCCTGGATGGTCCCTTCAAATTCGTCCAGCAAGCCGCTGGAAGCACTGATATTCTTGATACAATCTCCTCTTTCCTGAAATGCCCAGGTGGCGGAATTGGTAGACGCACTAGTTTCAGGTACTAGCGAGTAACATCGTGGGGGTTCGAGTCCCTTCCTGGGCACCAGATAGGGTTTGGTTGAATGAAGCCGCTGCAATCGCAGCGGCGGATATTTGAAGCCGCCGCAATCGCAGCGGCTTTTTCTTTGGGCGTCGATTTACACAGGGATGGCGACAAGGTCGTGGCCCTGCGTGTCGACTATCTTGGCCCGGGTGAATTCCCCGACCTTGAAAGTCTTGCTGGCTTTTTGCGGCGGCAACAAACGCACGATACCGTCGATCTCCGGCGCATCTGCGTAACTGCGTCCGGTGCCGCCACGACGCCCCATTGCCGGGGCTGAGTCCACCAGCACCTGCATCGTGGCGCCGATCCGGCGCTTGAGTCGCTCGATCGAAACCTGTTCGGCCACTGCCATGAAACGGGCCCGACGTTCTTCGCGCAACTGTGCAGGCACCATGCCTTCAATGTTATTGGCCGCCGCACCGTCAACAGGGCTGTAGGCGAAACAACCCGCACGATCGATCTGCGCCTCCTGCATGAAATCGAGCAGGTGCTGAAACTCTGCCTCTGTCTCACCGGGAAAACCGGCGATGAAGGTGCTGCGGATCACGATCTGCGGACACTCTGAGCGCCATAGCTGGATGCGTTCGAGATTCTTCTCGCCACTGGCCGGTCGCTTCATGCGCCTGAGCACGTCAGGATGGCTGTGTTGCAGCGGCACGTCCAGGTACGGGAGTATTCTTCCGTTGGCCATCAACGGAATCACACCATTCACACTGGGGTACGGATACACATAGTGCAAGCGCACCCAGGCGCCATAAGGTTCGGCCAGGTCACCTAACGCCTGCACCAGATCGAGCATGCGTGTCTTTACTGGCTTGCCATCCCAGAATCCCGTGCGGTACTTGACGTCCACGCCATACGCCGACGTGTCCTGGCTGATGACCAGCAACTCCTTGACGCCGCCTTCGAACAAGGCGCGCGCATCATTGAGCACATCACCGATGGGACGTGAAACGAGATCGCCACGCATTGACGGAATGATGCAGAACGTGCAGCGATGATTGCAGCCCTCGCTGATCTTCAGATACGCGTAATGGCGTGGAGTCAACTTGATGCCAGCGACACCAAACGCGTTTGGAATCAGATCGACAAACGGGTCGTGCGGCTTCGGCAGATTTTCATGGACAGCGTCCATGACTTCCTGCGTGGCATGCGGACCCGTCACGGCCAGCACCTTGGGGTGGACCTGGCGCACCAGGTTGCCACCATCGGCGCCTGACTTGGCACCCAGACACCCAGTGACGATGACGCGCCCGTTCTCGGCCAGCGCCTCGCCGATCGAGTCCAGGCTCTCGCGCACCGCGTCATCGATGAAACCGCAGGTATTGACGATGACCAGATCTGCGCCCTCGAGGGATTTGGACGTCTTGTAACCCTCAGCGCTGAGCTGGGTCAATATCAGTTCGGAATCGGTCAGGGCCTTGGGACAACCCAGGCTGATGAATCCGACGGTCGGAACCTTGGTCGAGGGGAAGGACGGGGGTGAAAGAACTTCTTGCATCGTCGTATTGTCGCGCCCCACAGCCTGCATCAGCGCTTGAGCCCGAAACTGCTCAGGACCTGCTCCGTCTGCTTCTGCATCTGCTCCTGCAATTGCGTCAGCAGATGTTTGGACTGATCCAGATTCGGCCCCATCAGGCCCTTCACGATGGGCAGCTGCATGTTCATGAACTGCCTCCACATGTCTGGCGTGAGCTTCTCTGACTGTTCGCCGAGCCGTGTCTGCACGTCCATCAGGGTCTGCATGTTCTTTTCGAGATATCCGCCCATGAATCCCTGCATGGTATGGCCATAAAAGCGGATGATATTGGAGAGCACCGGCGCCGTGAACATGGGTGAGCCGTTCGCCTCCTGCTCAAGGATGATCTGCAGCAATATGCTGCGTGTCAGGTCATCGCCCGACTTGGCATCGACCACCACAAATGGCGCGCCATCCATGACCAGCTGGCGCACCTCCGTCAAGGTGATGTAAGCCGAACTGTTGGTGTCGTAAAGCCGCCGATTCGGATACTTCTTGATGACCCGTTGATCACTGCGCGTGACTTCGGGTTTGTTGCTGCTCATGCGTGTTCCTTTGGAACTGTCGAAAGGTGATGCGCTCACGCGCGATGACAGCCATTCTAGGCAGCGCACGCCCGGGCATGTCCAAAAAAATACCCTGAAAACGCACACCGTCCAACGATGCGTTGCACGAGGGGAAATTACGGCATCAAAAAAACGATTGTAAGAGCCTGCTGCATATGCAGGCATTCAGGGCAGACACCACAAAAAGACGGCGTCTGTGAACGCCGGATTCTCGGGATTGACGATTTTCGCTTTAAGGGGATCACTTTTCATTACTTTTTGTAGTTACTAAATATATTGACATTCGGTTTCGGTTTCGGTTTCCTATAATCCGTTGTGTGGCAACTCGCAACGGAACCGCTCACGTCGTCACCACGACGCGCAAGTACAAGGACTAGGTCTACCGTACCCACCTGCTTCGGCGCTCCTACCGCGAAGACGGCAAGGTCAAGAACGAGACCCTGGGCAACCTGTCCCACCTGCCCGAGAGCGTCATCGACATCATTCGCCTTAGCCTGCAAGGCGAGACCTTCGTGCCGGCCTCTGCCGCCTTCGAGATCACCACCTCGCGTCCCCATGGCCATGTCCATGCCGTCTCGCTTGCCATGCGCTCGCTGGGCTTTGCCTCCCTGATTGCCTCCAAGCCCTGTCCCGAGCGTGATCGGGTGCTGGCCATGGTGGTCTCGCGCATCGTGGCCCCCGACGGCAAGCTCACGGGGCAAGACAACACCGGCTTGCGCGTGGGCCGGGTGATCAACAAGTACAAGATGGCCAAGCACTTCGCGTTGGACATCACGGACACCCAGCTCGATTGGCGCCAGCACCAAGAGCAGATCGATGCCGAAGCCGCGCTGGACGGGCTGTACATCATCCGCACCTCGGTGGATCGACAGAGCATGGATGCGCCGAGCTGCGTGCGCAACTACAAGTCCCTGGCTCAGGTGGAGCGGGCGTTTCGCTCTCTCAAAACGGTGGACCTCAAGGTGCGCCCGATTCACCACCGCACGGCCGATCGGGTACGCGCGCACATCTTGCTGTGCATGCTGGCTTACTACGTGGAGTGGCACATGCGCGAAGCTTGGCGCTGTCTGATGTTTTCCGATACCGAGCAAGAACTCGAACAAACTCGCGACCCGGTGGCACCGGCCCAGCGCTCGGCATCCGCCAAGGCCAAGGCGGCCGCACGCGAACTCGACGACGGCACGCCGGTGCACAGCTTTGGCACCTTGATGGCGGAGCTATCGACCGTTGTGCGCAACACTTGCCGATCGCCACTTGCAGGGGCAGAGGCGCCAAGCTTCGAGGTGATGACCACCCCCACTGCGGCGCAGCGCCGCGCGTTCGATCTGATCGAGACGATCACACTGTAGACAGAACGCGGAGCCCCGAATCCGCAGCAAACCCGCGTCACCCAAGGACAAACTCGCTCTCGGCGGGTTGGAACTTCAGTTTAGCCAGCCGCACGTCTGGCGAATTCTGGGCAGCCTGGGCGAGCGCCCGACCCGGGTGCGCACCTGGGCCTT
>Ga0105047_10000717_pt1 | contig 57383 bp, 53 predicted proteins | sample MAT04_FD_78384 | JGI IMG/M metagenome (GOLD analysis project Ga0105047, IMG submission 78384) | Freshwater microbial communities from Lake Fryxell liftoff mats and glacier meltwater in Antarctica - MAT-04 (megahit assembly) | ecosystem: Environmental > Aquatic > Freshwater > Ice > Liftoff... | reverse complement strand
GTACTGACATGGAAACAGCTAACCGTTCAAGTGACGCTTTTTCTCTTGGAGCAAGGCCGAATGCCGACTCCACCTTTTTTCATGAGTCCGAGAGCCAAGTGCCCTTTGGTCGCCAAATCCGGGTCCCCGGAAAGTCAGCGAATGATCGCGCCGCAGAGGCTGCCCTCACCTTACACGGACTGGCTCGTCGAGGGTAACTTCAGTGCTGCCAGCCATCAAAGCGCCTCAGTAAACTTGCTCCGCGCAACCGGATTCGATCCCGCAACTTTTAGGATCGAGATCTGATCGGCAAGCCCCTCGGTGAACGTGCCTAACGACGTCGGAGGCGCACAAGTCTACACCGTGTACGATCGAGACCTGTTTGAATGGTGGACGGTCGTCTTAAGGAATAGCCGTTAAAGCCGCGTGGACGTGCTTGAATACTGGAGCGCGCGGCTGCGCCGTGCATAACCGGGTCCCCAGGGCTCCTGCCCTGGCCGCGGGCCTCAGGCTTCATCAAGTCGCTTCGCGTTCGAAGGAAACGCGGAGCTAAATGGGTAGAGAAGCGGCTCTCCCGCTAGCCCTGCCTTGAAAGGATTCCACTCAACATATCTCGCCGTGCGCTCGAAATTCGCTGGATCTCGAATCAGTCGGTCATAACTCTCGACTTGCCAAAACCTGCCTTCTCGACCCAGCCCTGCGTTGACCTCGCGTGCCGTGTACGATTTGATCGTGCGCAACACGGTCGTGAGGGAAACGTCCGGCTGCACGGGCAGGACGACGGGTACACGGTTGGGCATGATCACATACGCGTGGAGTAAATACCGCTGGCGGTGACGGAAGAACAACGATTCTTGGACAATCTGCGCGGCGGGAACGCGCTTCAACCAACACGCACCTTAGCTCTGATCTAGGACTTGATCGTGGGCTTTGGCGCGAGCCTTGCGCCGCTCCGAGTCAGGAAGACTTTCCGTCTCGGCCCGGATTCGCTCTAAGACATCGGCGGGAAATGAATCGACTAGGCGCTAAGTGACGAACTGGGTTCCACCCGGGACTTCGAGGTGTGGAAGATAGCCCCGTGAATGAAAACTGTCATCCATCACGGGGTAGTGGTTCGCCGAGTTTCTGGGAAAGTCCTGTGCGATTGGGTGGCGAGTTTGCAGAATTGCGGCCGGACCATGGCAGGAGCCCTAGGGACCGGGGTAAGCACGGCGGAGTCGTGCGTTCCTCTGTGCGCTCCTATTGGCCTTTATGGGCGATCCACTAGGCGCACTGTCACTTGGGGAAGAGTTTTATCCTAATGGGGCAAGAGACTCGCTGATCGATCCCTTTGGATAAGCCCAACGTATGGGAAGGTTTGGCTCACTAAACCTTCCCAAATCACTCCGCAGCCCGGTGGGTTTTAGCCGACCGAACCTTCCAGACTCACGCCCAACAACTTCTGGGCTTCGACGGCAAACTCCATCGGCAGTTCGCGGAAGACCTCTTTGCAGAACCCGCTCACGATCATGTTGACCGCGTCTTCAAGCCCGATGCCACGCTGGTTCATGTAGAAGATCTGGTCTTCGCCGATCTTGCTGGTGCTGGCTTCGTGCTCCACCTTCGCCGTCGGGTTCTTCACCTCGATGTAGGGGAAAGTGTGCGCGCCGCACTGGTCGCCCATCAGCATGCTGTCACATTGGCTATAGTTACGCGCGCCTTCGGCGCCAGCATTAATCTTCACCAGGCCGCGGTAGGTGTTCTGGCCGAAGCCGGCCGAGATGCCTTTGCTGACGATAGTCGACCGCGTGCGCTTGCCGATGTGGATCATCTTGGTCCCGGTGTCGGCCTGTTGGCGGTTCGCGGTTAGGGCGACGCTGTAGAACTCGCCGATGCTATCGTCACCTTTGAGGATGATACTTGGATATTTCCAGGTGATCGCGCTGCCGGTCTCCACTTGGGTCCAGGTGATTTTGCTGCGGGCGCCGTCGCAGCGGCCGCGCTTGGTCACAAAGTTATAGATGCCGCCCTTGCCTTGGGCATCGCCGGGGTACCAGTTTTGCACCGTACTGTACTTGATCGTCGCGTCGGTCTCGGCGATCAGTTCGACTACGGCGGCGTGGAGCTGGTTTTCATCGCGCATCGGGGCGGTGCAGCCCTCCAGATAGCTCACGGAAGCACCCTCTTCGGCCACGATCAGAGTTCGCTCAAACTGGCCCGTGTTGGCGGCATTGATCCGGAAGTACGTACTCAGTTCCATCGGGCAGCGCACGCCCTTAGGCACGAACACGAACGAGCCGTCCGTAAACACCGCGCTGTTGAGGGTGGCGTAGTAGTTGTCGCTGTAGGGAACCACGCTGCCCAGGTACTTCTTGATGAGGTCGGGATGCTCGCGCACCGCTTCGCCCATGCTACAAAAAATGACGCCGGCTTCGCGGAGCTTGGCCTTGAACGTAGTGGCCACCGAGACGCTGTCGAACACCGCATCCACCGCCACCCCGGCCAGAATCATCTGTTCGTGCAGGGGAATTCCCAGCTTCTGGAAGGTGCGAATAAGCTCGGGGTCGGCTTCATCCAGGCTATTCAGCTTAGCCATGTTCTTTGGCGCGGAGTAGTAAATGATGGACTGCAGGTCGATGGACGGGTAGACGGCGTTGGGCCAATGCGGCTCGGTCATCGTCTGCAGGTGCCGGTAGGCCTTCAGTCGCCACTCCAGCATCCACTCCGGCTCTTCTTTGATCGTACTCAGGCGACGGATCACCTCTTCGCTCAGACCGGGCTCAAATGAGTCGGTTTCAATCTCGGTGATGAAGCCCTCTTTGTACTCGCGCTGGGCCCAAGAGTCCAGCAGGATTTCGTGTTCGGACGGGGCTTCAATAGTTGCGGTAGCCGGATTTAGTGGATCGTTCATGGTTCGTGTTGGCCCGCACCCACCCGGGATTCCCCGGCATCGCGCGCGCCTCCTCTAGTCTACGACCGTAGGGTACCGGAAATCTTTACGAATTTAGTTGGATTAACGTGGAGGGCGGAGAGATGGGAGTCTCTCCGCCCTCCACGTCAGGGGCGACGCTCAGCGCTTGCGTCGGCGACGGGCGACGATGCCCGCCAAACCGAGGCCGAGGGCGATCATGGTGCCGGGCTCGGGGGCCAGAACGATTGCCGACCCTCGCGGGTCGTTGAGGACTCCCTCGCCAAAGGTTCCCCGAAGAATCCCGTAGTCCGAGTCATAGCGAATGATCAAGCCGGCGGTGTTGGCGGCATTACGCGCCGGGACATACGCCAGGCCCAACGTGCCGGGGTAGACATGCCCCCAGGCGGGCTGGCCGAGGCGCGACGCGATGGTCGTCACATTCAACTGTCCGCGAAAGTCAAGAAATGATCCGGACGAAACATCGCGCTCGATATATCTGCTGCCAGAAATCTCAAAAGTGTTAACCCCAATGTTGCTTCGGTACGTCGCTCGGTCCATGATCCAAAATTGGTTTAGACTGTTCGTGTTGTTGGCCAAGTCATACCCTCGCGTGTGCGGCGAATCGGCTGCATTCCGGGTACCCACGAGGAGGAGGCCGTTCCCCCCATTGGCGGCGATGTCCGCGCCTCGAATGTTGACACCCGCCGCCATGGTAAACGAACGATCAAACGTCCCATTGGAATTGTAGAGCGCGACGACATTGGTGCTCCACGCCAAGAACGATCCCCCCTGGGTGCGATGAAACCCGATGGCGTTCCCCATCACGTCCCATCGACCTCGGTATAGCCCGGTGCTGTAGTCGAACTTGAGGATGCGGCCGCCCCCTTCGTGCACGTGCACTTCGCCGGTGGATTGGTTCACCCCGATATCGAGAGCGCCGTTCAAGATTCCGTTCCCAAACTGCCCGAGCGAGCGGCCGGTCATCGGGTCAAACCGCTGCACCGACTTAGTCCCTTGGTCCGCCACCAGCAGGAGCTCGTAGCTTGTCTGCCCATGGGCAAGTGTTGCCGCGCCAAACGCGACGACCCCGAAAACAACGATTTTCATTTTCATTTGATCCCTCTCCCGGCCATCCACCCGGATGGCCAAAACGATATTCTAACGTGGATTCGGGATTATTGACGTTAAAAATGCGGATCTTTAAGGATTGCAGGCGTTCCAAGTAGGGATGGGCCGGAAAAACCTCCGCCGTAAAATTCACTGCCCCTCCCCACTACACGCAGGTAATCGTGATAACCTAAGCCGATAGGTCGTAAGGATTTCAAAGATGAACGAACTCAATCGATGGTGGTTGGCCGGTCTTGCCGGATTCTGCGTTGTGGGGTGTCAGGCCCAGTCCCCGCCGTGGGGCAGCGCACCTACTTGGGCATTCAATCCGGGCCCGGACGCTTTCAGCCCACAAGCACTGCTGGATTTACGAAACTTGAACGAGCGGTCCGCCGGCGATGGCGGGTTCATTCGGGTCAACGCGGCGGGCGACTTTACCCACGCTGAGGGCAAGCCGATTCGGTTTTGGTGCGTCAACACGGGCGTCGGAAGAGAACAACCTTGGCAAGCGCGCCCCCGTGGCCGGCAAACCGAGCCCCGGTTGGATCGCCACGCCCGATTCCTCGCTAAGCGCGGCGTGAACATGGTTCGCTACCACGGGCACATCAACCCCAGTGAGAGCCAGCCCATCGATGCCGTTAACCAAGCCGAGGTGGACTGGGCCTGGCGCTTGGTGGCGGCGATGAAGAAGGAAGGCATCTACACCACGCTGTCTCCCTACTGGGCGGTGCCGGCGAAGGTCGGAGCGAGCTGGGGCATCGCGGGGGGCGCACGCGACAACGCGATGGGCCTGCTGTTCTTTGATCCTACACTGCAAAAGGCTTACAAAGGGTGGCTCCGCAAGCTCCTTACCGAGAAGAACCCGTACACGGGCGTACCACTGGGGCAGGACCCCTCCCTCGCCATCTTTCAGATCCAAAACGAGGATAGCCTGCTGTTTTGGACGCTCAACGCCCTCTCGGGTCCGCCCCGCGATCGGCTGGAAACACTCTTCGGAACGTGGTTGACGAAGAAATACGGATCCATTGCCGCCACTCAGCAGGCCTGGGCCGGAGACCGTTCGGAGAAGGATAACCCCACCGCCGGCCGCTTCGAGATTGTCAATCTGTGGGAGCTTACTCAGGCGCGAGAAGGGGGGCGACAGGTACGGCTGAGCGACCAGACCGAGTTCCTCACTCGAACCATGTACGATTTCAATAAAGAGATCGCCCGATTCTTGAAGGAAGATCTAAAATGCGGACAAATCATCAATGCGGGGAACTGGAAAACGGCCGACTCGCTCCGGCTGAACGATGCCGAGCGGTATTCTTACACCGCCAACGAAGTGGACGCGGTTAATCGTTATTTCGGCGGCATCCATCAAGGACCCAACAACGGTTGGGCCATCGAGAACGGCGATAAGTTCACCAGCGACTCGGTCTTGTTCGATCCGATCGGCCTCCCGGTTGCGCTGAAGCAAACCGCGGGTCGTCCAATGTTGGTGACAGAATCAGCGTGGGTGATGCCCAACGGGAACGCCTCTGAAGGCCCGTTCCTCATAGCGGCCTACCAGTCGCTGACCGGCGTCGATGGGTACTACTGGTTTGCGACCGACGACGACGAGTGGACTCCGCCCCAATCGGCAAACGGCTACAATCCCGGCCAGGGCAAGTGGCTCTTTGGCAACCCCGACATGCTGGGCACCTTCCCCGGGGCGGCGTTGATGTACCGGCAAAAATACTTGGAGACCGGCAAGCCAGTCGTGGTCGAGCACCGGAGCCTCACGGAAATTTGGCAGCGCGACGTGCCGATTATCACCGAGGAAATGGGGTTTGACCCGAACCGCGATACCGGCCTAATCGCGCCTCGTTCGGCGGTTAAGACGTTCGTGGACCCGTTCGCGTTCCTCGTGGGACCCGTCACGGTTCAGTTCAATAGCGACGCGACGAAGACTCAGGTGACCGACCTCAAGCCGTTCGTGGATCGCGCGACCGGCACCATCAAGAGCAACACCGGTCAGATGATCCTCAACACGCAAAAGCAGTTCTGTACGGTGGATGCGCCGCGCGCCCAGGGGGTCACGGCCGTCTGGTCCCGGCAGAACCTGCATCGACTCACCGACGTGACCTTCAACGGCCGAAATCCGTTTGGGGCCGCGCTGGCCGTCAGCCTGGATGGTCTCCCGATTAAGAACTCCAAGCGGATCTTGGTGCAATACGGCACCCAATCGCGCCCGACCGAATGGCAAGAAGTGCCGACCACGATCGCCCTTGAAGGCGGAAAATCGGTGCCGGGCTTCGAGGTCCGTAACTACGGCAAAGCTCCATGGCAGGTGGTGATGGCCGATCTAGACGTCATCGTCCGCAATCCCGGGCTCACCAAGGCAACGGTGTTGGATCCGAACGGGAACGCCGCCGGAGCGGTGCCCCTGACCAAGCAATCGGACGGCGTGCGGTTCAAGTTCCCGGCGAACGCTCTGTACGTGGTTCTGCAGTAGCCGGGTCGCGGCCAGCCCCGGGCAAAACGCACGGGAATCCAGCAATCCATCGGGGGAATCCGACCTGCTTCTTGGTCGGGTTCCTCCGACCATTTGGATGTGCGTGAATGGATGCGAATTGTGATCCCAATCCTCGCGGTGATTGTCGCCGCCGTGGGGACCTCGGTGGCACGCCACCAAGAGAGCGGGCTGAAGGCTCGGACCTCCGACGAAGGAGACATTGGCACCCCATACGCCATGGGTTCGCCACAACACGAACTGGCGGTGACATTGGCCCACGCGAGGGTGACCCTCCGCTACCCGCTGGCCGACGACGAAGTGCTCGCCGAGACGGGAGACCGGCTACTCGTCCTGCGACTGGCGGTCGCAAATCCCCTTAAGAAGCTTCAGCAATTTGGGGCGGCTGGCTTGCGCATTGGCTGGACAACCGAAGATGAAACGGGCGTGGTGGAGGAAGTCCCGCTCTACCTCGCCGACGGCGGCGACCCAGTCTCAATCGACTTGGTTCCGCACCAAAAGATAGAAACCGACGCCGTGTTACGCTTGCCCGCCAAGGGGAAAATCCACTCGGTTTGGATTCAACGCGGGCCGGTGAAGGTGCACTATCCGCTGGATGAAGTTTTGCCCAAACTCGTCGACGTCTTCGCTGACAAAGACGGCCAATCCGCCCGCGACATCGCCGAAGTGAAATGGAATCAAGTGTTTGCGATGGGGGCGTTCGATTGGAAGATTCTCAAACTCACGTCCCGCGCTGGCCTGCCCCAGAGCGAAGATGACCGAGACATTGAGGACGAAGTCACCCTTACGGCCGATGTGAGTGTGCGGAACGCGGCTCGTCGTAGCCTGCCTATCAGTTGGAATCAGCTCACGGCTCGCCTCACGGATACCCTCGGCAACGAGTACCGATGGGAGACGACCCTAGACAATGGTCGCGGGGATTCGGTGAACGAAGACCTGGAATCCGGGGCCGTCAGCACCTTCCGATTGGTCTTCCAAGGTCCGCGCGATGCTGAGCCCGCGCTCTTGACCATCGAAGACGACCGGACGAAGCGTTCGGTGGTGGTCCGGCTTCGCCCTATCCCCATGCCGAAACCTTAGCTAGTCGAGCGTGGCGTCAATGGTGGTCAATCGCTGCGCGAGGGCCTGCAGGAACTGCGCCGCGCCGACTCCATTCAGGCAACGATGGTCAAACGTTAGGCTGAGGTTTGCCACGCGTCCGGCGGGGCTCTCGTAAACCGCGCCGAGGAAAAGCGTGGCCACCGACGGCGGGACCACGACGGGGACGGCGTCGCGGATGCCGAACGACTGCATGTTCGTGAGGCTGATGGTCACCGAGTCTCGGGCTTGGTCAGTCCCGCCCCGCGCCGTATCGATGCGAGTTCGGGTGCGCTCGGCAAAGGCGCGCCAATCTAGCGCATCGGCTTCTTCCACCACCGCTAAGACGAGTTCGTCGTTGGGCAGGCCCACCGCAATTCCGAGGTCCACGTGGTGATAAGTTCGCAGGGTCGCGTCGCCGATGAGCGAACTGCGTAGAGCGGGGAAGTCGCGCAGGGTAACGGCGACGGCGTAGGCAAAAACGGTGAACGATGAGGGCTGGAAATCGCCCCCGGAGGCCCGCATCCGCTCACGGGCGCGCTCAATACTGGTCCAATCCACCGGCAAGCTCATCGTTCCGGGGACCACAAGCTGTGATCCACGCACGAGCCGAGACGCCAGGAGTCGTTGCCGCGCGCTGAGGGGCCGTTCATCGTAGTGACTTCCAGCCTCTGCGGTTCGGTGTGCCGCCCCCGACCGACTGGCGATGAACTCCTCAATGTCTTCCGGCACCAGCGAACGCCCTTTCTCCGGGAGTGCCGCGATGTCGGCGTCCGTTAGGCCCCGATCCTTAGCAAACGCGCGGGTGCGCGGGGGCAAATCTGTCCGCCGCGTCTGGGTTCCGGTGGCAGTCGCTATGGCCTCGGTCCTCGGCGAGGAACCCGTGGCGGGGGTAGGGCCGTGCGCGGGGGCTTCGAGAACGATTTCGGCCGTCTCCATCACCGCCACTTCGGCACCGATCGGCAGGACATCGTCCACTTGGGCGGACCATGAGACGAGGGTGCCCTCGTAAGGCGATTCCACATCCATCACGGCCTTGTCCGTTTCCATTTGGTAGATCGGTTCGTCTCGGCGCACGGGTTCGCCCGGCTGTTTGAGAACCGCAACGAGGCGCGCTTCCTGCAGGCCTTCGCCGATTTGGGGGATTTTAAGAGAAACGGTAGGCATGGACGTCAGGACGGATTTTGGCATATCGTTCGGTGCCCAATAAGACGCCGACGCGGTTTTATAATATGTAGCGACTTAAATCGGCATCTTGTACCAATGGGCCGAGTTTGGCGCGAACCGCCGTGGCGTCAAAGCTCGCGTGGCATAAGTCGGCGCAGGGGGCCTCGAACAGGACGTCTTCCAGCAAGCGCTCGAGGAGTGTGGCCAGCCGCCGTGCGCCAATGTTTTCAGTACTCTGATTCACCTCCCAGGCCAGCCGGGCCAGTTCATCCAGACCGTCCTCGGTGAACGTGATGTCTACTCCGTCTGTGGCCAGCAGGGCCTGATACTGCTTTGTCAGCGCATTCTGCGGTTCTCGCAGAATGCGGCCAAAGTCTGCTTGTTTTAGCGGTTCCAGCTCCACTCGAATCGGCAATCGACCCTGCAACTCCGGGATTAGATCGCTGGGGCGTGACATGTGAAATGCGCCGGCCGCAATGAACAGCACGTGGTCGGTACGAACCGCTCCGAACTTGGTGGCCACCGTGGACCCTTCGATGATGGGCAAGAGGTCGCGCTGCACGCCCTCGCGGGAGACGTCGGGCCCACTCCCACCCTTACGGCTGGCGACTTTATCAATTTCGTCTAGGAACACGATGCCAGTTTGTTCGGCCCGACGGACGGCTTCTCGGTGAAGACTCGGGGTATCGAGGCGTCGCCGGGCTTCCAGTTCGGCCATAACCGTGCGGGCCTCGCGGACCGTCATCCGTCGCGAAGTTCGGCGCGGCCCTCCGCCTAGCTGACCAATGTCAAATCCCATCTCTTCCATCCCTTGCGGGGTGAACACCTGCATGAAGGGATTCGCGTTGTCCTCGGTCTCAATGTCAACTTCGCGATCGTCCAACTTGCCAGATTCAATCTGTTTTCGCAGGCGCCGCCGCCGTGCCTCTTCCTGGGCGGGGGTTTCGTCATCTTCGGACATCACGCGCGGCATCGTAATTTCGGCGTCCCGAATCTCTTGTTCGGAGAGGTGGATGCCCATCTCGGCGAAGACTTTCATCGCCTTGTCCATGAGCTTGTCTGGAATTGGCGTTCGGGGTTCCTCGTAGACCCGGGGTTCAGGTTCGTCCTCATTCGTCTCGGATGATCGCTTAGCGCTACGGCGCTTCCGAGGCGGGCCGTCGTCCAACAAGTCAACCAGGCGGTCCAGAGCCGCCACCCGCGCGGCGGGTAGTGCGGCCTCGATCGCTTCGCGCTCGACCAGCCGTAAGGCCTCGGCCACGAGGTCGCGCACGATGGAGTCCACATCTCGGCCAACGTAGCCGACCTCCGTGAACTTCGTGGCCTCTACCTTAAGGAACGGGGCCCGGGCGAGTTGGGCTAGCCGTCGGGCGATCTCGGTCTTGCCCACGCCGGTGGGGCCGATCATCAGAATATTTTTCGGCGAAACGTCTTCGCGTTCGGCTTCGGGCAAGTTTTGGCGGCGAACGCGGTTCCGAAGGGCGACGGCAACCGCGCGCTTGGCGGCGGCCTGACCGACAATGTAGCGATCGAGCGCGGCGACAATTTCACGCGGGGTGAGTTCCTCAATGGGCAATGCCGACACGCTAGGGTTTTACCAGCACAATGCCCACCGAGTGGGCATTTGGTGACGTTCCTACGCGGGATCACGGTTTGCCTACGCCGGAAGCACCGGGCGAGGTTCAGGGCCCAGGCAGGCAGGCGACGCAGGGGGCTAACCTGCAGGCATGACACCGCTGTCAATTCAACTCTACACCGTCCGCGAGCTGACGGGCGAAGGTCGCCACGTCGAGGTGCTCCAGCGCATCGCCGACATTGGCTACAAGGGCGTCGAAGGGCATGGCTACGGGCTGACTCCGAAAGAGTTCCGCAAGCTGGTCGAGGACATGGGCATGGTGGTGTCGTCCACGTGGGGCGACATTTCAGCTCCCGATAGCGTTAGCCAGTTCATCGAGACGGCGCAGACCCTTGGCGTGAAGGACGTCGTCTGCGGGTTCTGGATTCCTGAGTTTGAGACGGTGGAGGCGATTGCCAAGACTGCCGAGAAACTCAATGCCGCTCTACCGCAGCTCCAAGCGGCCGGACTTACCCTGTGTGTTCACAACCATTGGATAGAGTTCGAGATGCTGGAAGGCAAGTACAAGATCGACCACTTGTTGGCGCGATGTCCGGGACTGAAGTTAGAACTCGATGTCTACTGGGCCAGCAACTTCGCGGCGAACAAGAGCGAGGTGATCGCGCGCGACTACGCCGACGTGGCGCCCTTGCTGCACATCAAGGACGGTCCACAAGTGAAAGGCGAGCCGCAGGTCGCCGTGGGCTCGGGCACGGTGGACATCAAAGGCTGCATCGCCCCCGGCAAAGCCCGCTGGCTGATCGTTGAGCTCGACGAATGCGCCACCGACATGATGGGCGCGGTAGAAGGCAGCTATCGGTACCTGGTTGAGAACAAGCTAGCCAGCGGCAACAAGTAACCCGGCAGAGCGAGCGGATAGGACGGATAGGACTAATAGGGCTTATCCGTCTTATCGGTCCTATCTACCCGCCGTCTTCCCCGGGCGAACTGCTATGCTAGGCCGTCGCCATGGACGCCGCGCGCGAAATTGAAGTTTTAATTCGGGCCAAGTACCCGATTGTCTACGTGATGAGCTGGGAGGAGCGGCGCGTCGAAAGCGCCGTGCGCGGCGTCGCTGAGCGACTCAAGCGCTCGCTCCACACCTGGTCCGTCACGCAGGGAATGCGCCCGCCTGCCGTTCCACCTCGTTCCAGCAACGAGGCCAACCGCCTACCGCCCGAGTTAGAAGCCCTCGCCCATGTCCACGAGGCTCCCGAAGTCACGATCTTCCTCTTCCGCGACTTCCATCCCTATATGAAGGACCCTCGGGTCGTGCGCCTGCTACGCGACCTCGCCGGTCGATTGCGCACCAAAAACCAGTCGCTCATCCTTGTCGGTCCGGTCTTGCAGCTCCCGACGGAACTCGAGAAGGACATCACCGTGCTCGAGTTCCCGCTTCCCGATTCACAGGAAATCGGGGCGAAACTTGACGAGATCCTGGTTGCCGTCAAGGACAACCCCGCCCTCGATTCCACCCTGACCGAAGACTCACGCGAGCTGCTGGTGAAGTCGGCCCAGGGCCTCACCTTAGACGAAATTGAGTCTGCCTTCGCCCGAAGCCTCGTCGAGGTCAAGCGCCTTGACGTGGATCGCGTGTTGGAGGAGAAGAAGCAGATCGTCCGCAAAAGCGGGCTGCTGGAGTACTACCCGGCGACCAACCGGCTGGACGATGTGGGCGGGCACGACCTCCTTAAGGCGTGGCTCCGCCAGCGCACCACCAGCTTCACCGACCGCGCTCGAGAGTTCGGCATTCCGGCCCCTAAGGGCGTTCTGCTACTTGGCGTGCAGGGTTGCGGTAAGTCGTTGGTCGCCAAAGCCATCGCCGCGGCGTGGAACCTTCCCATGCTCAAAATGGACGTGGGTCGCATTTTTGGGAGCCTCGTGGGCCAGAGTGAGGAGAACATCCGCCGGGCCATTCGTGTGGCCGAGTCGGTGGCCCCGTGCGTGCTGTGGGCCGATGAATTGGAGAAAGGCTTCGCCGGCATGGGCGGCGGCGGAGTGAGTGACGGCGGGACCACCGCCCGCGTCTTTGCCACGTTCCTAACCTGGATGCAAGAGAAAACCAAGCCGGTCTTCTTGGTTTCTACCGCCAATGACGTCAGCAGCCTCCCGCCCGAACTCCTGCGCAAGGGTCGGTTTGACGAGATCTTCTTCATCGACCTTCCCGGCGCTGCCGAACGGGAAGAGATTTTGCGGATTCACCTCGCCAAGCGCAAGCGCGACCCCAAGAAGTTCCGGGTGAAGGCCGTGGCCGAACGGGCGATCGGGTTCAGCGGAGCCGAATTAGAGCAAGTGGTGATCGCCTCGCTCCACGCGGCCTTTGATGCCGAGCGTGAACTCACCGCGAATGACCTCCTGAAGGAAGCCGACACGCAGGTGCCGCTCAGTCGAATGATGTCCGAAGAGATCGACGAGCTCCGCAACTGGGCGCAACTCCGCGCTCGACCGAGTGCCGAGCGCAAAGGCGACTAGCGGATCTTGGGGGTGGCCCATCGATTCAGATGCTCGACCAAGCGCGGGGCATCGGCGAAGCCCTCAATCGCCCCGATCAAACGCCCCTCGGCGTCCAACGCCACGAGAGTTGGATATCCCGTAACCTGATACTTAGCTGCCACTTCGGGTTGTCGTTCGCCGTCAACTTCCACCACCACAAACGGCTGGACGGCGGTTTTAACCTCGGCTCGAGGCCAGACGTCTTCCTTCATATTGCGGCAGTAGGTGCACCAAGTGGTGGAGAACACCACGAGGATCGGCTTGCGCTCAGCCTTGCCTTGTTTCAGGGCGGCGGCGTAGTCGGTGCCCCACCCAAGCCCGGGAACCGTGCCGCTCTGGCATCCCAGCAGACCCCCGATCAGCCCAACTAGCAGGATCGTGATCGAGGCAAACGAGCGTAAGTTCATGCGCTTGAGGATAGCTGATTGAGGGGACCAACGCGAGAGCCAACCCGATAACCTGGGTACAACAACAGTTCCATGCCCGAGCGAGAGTTCCGACTGTACGATACGATGTCCCGAACCGTCAAGCCCTTGGCGACGGTGGAGCCAAGGCACCTCAAGTTCTACTCCTGCGGACCAACGGTGTACAGCTACGCTCACATCGGTAACTTCCGGACGTTCATCACGGCGGACCTCATCCTCCGCACCGCCGTTGCGTTGGGCTGGCAGGTGAGTTACGTGACGAACATTACGGACGTGGGGCACCTGACCGAGGACGATGTGGCCGACGCCGGTGGCGAGGACAAGATGGCCCGCGCCCTGAAAAGCAAGGACGGCGAGGCGTTTGCCAACGTCTGGGACCTCGCCGAACATTACGCCAATGCCTTTAAGGACGACTGGGATCAGCTCAACCTCACCCGACCGATGGTGTGGCCACGCGCCACCCAGCACATGCGAGAGCAGATTCAGGCGGTCGAGCAACTTATCGCCAGTGGTCACGCTTACGCCACCGATTCGGCGGTGTACTTCCGACTTGACAGTTTCCCAGACCACGGGAAACTCAGCGGCAACCGCGATCGGGACCAGCTCTACACCGCCGTCCGCGACATCGTCGTGGACTCGCAAAAAGAGCATCCGGGCGACTTTGCCCTGTGGAAATGCGACGATAAGCACCTGATGCAGTGGTTTAGCCCTTGGGGCTGGGGCTTCCCGGGGTGGCACATTGAATGCTCGGTGATGGCGATGCAGTACCTCGGCGAGACGCTAGACCTGCATGCGGGAGGCGAAGACTTGGTCTTTCCCCACCACGAGAGCGAGATTGCTCAAAGCGAGTGCCTCACGGGGCATGACTTTGCCAATCACTGGGTGCACACGCGCTTCTTGCAGGTGGACGGCGAGAAGATGAGCAAGAGTAAGGGCAATTATTTCACCGTGCGCGACTTGGTGGAAGAGCGCGGCGTGGACCCGTTGGCCCTGCGCTACGCCCTTATGAGCGTGCCCTACGGTAAGCCGTTGAACTTTACGATGCAGAACCTGCGGGACTCGGCACGTACGATCGAGCGCTATCGTGAATGTCGGCGCATGGTGGCCCAGGCCATCACGCGCAACCTCCCGGGTGAGGACCTCATCGGCACCGAGCTCAATGGGCTTTTCGATGGCGCGCTGGATGCGATGTGCGATGACCTGAACACCTCGGTGGCCCTGGCAAAGGCCTTGGAGGGGACGGGCGTAATTTTCCGCGAGGCCGATCGCCTCAGCGGGGCGTCGGCCCAATCGGCGGAGACGTACCTGCGCCGGATCGGGGACCTGCTGGGCATCGTCCGGATCGATGAAGAAGCATCCGCGCAAGCGAGTGACCTGTCGGGACTGAATGAGGCCGCGATTGACGCGCGAATTGCCGAGCGTCAGGCGGCCAAAGCCGCTCGCGACTTTGCCCGGGCCGACGCGATCCGCGCCGAATTAGACGCGGAGGGCATTGAGCTGCGCGACACCCCCGAAGGACCCGTGTGGAAGCGCAAGGCCGTCGCAATTTAACGGTCGAACGGCTCTGGTGCCGGACCGGCTAGCCGGAGAATGAGGTACACCATGGGTCGGTCTGCCCCGAGCGGCCCGACCCAGATTCGCACAGATTTACCATGGCCGCGGTAGCAGGAACGGACACCGTCAATATCTTCGTCAACGACATCGCGCTCGCCGTCCCCAAGGGTGAGCTCATCGTCGAGGCGGTCAAACGCCTGGGGCTGGAAATCCCCATCTTCTGCTATCACCCACGGATGAAGCCCGTGGGTATGTGCCGGATGTGCCTAGTGGAAGTGGGCATGAAGCAGCCCGACGGTAGCGTGCGCAAGATGCCCAAGCCGCAAGCGGCGTGTACACTTCCCGCCAGCGAAGGTTTGGTGATCTACACCGACACGGAAGCGGTGCACACGGACCGGCGCGGGGTTCTTGAGTTCTTGCTCATCAATCACCCGCTCGATTGCCCTATCTGCGACCGGGGCGGGGAGTGCCCGCTCCAAAACAATACGCTGTTCTACGGCCCTAGCACCAGCCGGTTTACGGAGCTGAAGCGGCACGCTCCCAAGGCGTTCCCGCTTAGTCGTTACGTAACGTTGGACCTCGAGCGGTGCATTCAGTGCGGACGCTGCGTGCGCTTTACCGAAGAGATCAGCGGTGACTCTCAGTTGGCGTTTCGATTCCGGGGCAGTAATATGCAGCCCAGCACGTTTGAACTCACCGACTTCGAGAGTAAGTTCAGCGGCAACGTCATCGAAATCTGCCCGGTCGGCGCCCTCACCAGCACCGAGTACCGGTTCCGCGCCCGACCCTGGGACCTCCAAACCAGCCCGGCCATTTGCACTAACTGCTCGCTGCACTGCAACGTTTGGTTCGACCATCGGGCCGGGCAGTTCATCCGAATGAATGGTCGCACCAACGAGGCGATCAACGAAGAATGGACCTGCGATCGGGGCAAGTTTGGTCAAAACCACCACAACGCCGAGAACCGGCTTACCAAGCCGTTGATCCGGCGCGAAGGCCGATTCGTTGAATCCACGTGGTCAGAGGCTTACACTGCCATTCGCGAGGGATTTGCCGCCGCCGGCGCTGCCTCGGCGTTGCTGGCGGGTAGCCACCTGAGCAACGAAGCCTTCTTCGAGTTCGCTCGACTGTTCCGCGAGGATTTCCAGTCCCACCACGTTGTGGCCCGTGCGGCGGCCGGCCGGCCGTTGGCTCCGTCATCGCTGGTGGATTTAGAGCGAGCGAGCGCCATTTTGGTACTCGGGACTTTGCTCTCGGATGACTTGCCGATCGCGTACCTTCGGGTTCGCAAGGCTTGGTTCACGCATGGAACGCGGGTTCTCGTGGCAGCCGATCAGAATACGGACACGCATTCCTTCGCCTCGGTGGGCTTGGTCTACACGCCGGGCACGGACGTGGCATTAATCCTGGGCCTGCGCGACTTGCTCGCGGGCACCGGCGACGCCGAAGCGATCGCCCGGGCTACCGGCACCTCGGCCGACCGGCTGCGGGAAGTGGTACCGGCCTTGACCGGCGTGACGATTGTCACGACGACCGCGCAGCGCCCCGAGCTGATCGCCGCCGCTCAGGGCTTGGCCGACGCCGCTCAGGGCACATTGAATGTTTACGCCACCGAAGGCAATGCCACCGGCGCGTACGAGCTGGGATGGACGGTGAACGACGGCGCCGCGATTCTGGCGGGTGTCGCCGCCGGCCAGACCAAGGCGCTGTGGCTGGCAGAGACGGACCCCATCGGAACCATCGACCAGGCAGAGACCGCGCTGGAAGCGGTGGACTTCCTCGTGGTGCAAGCTTCGCAAGTGAACGCGGCCATGGCATTCGCCAGCGTGGTGCTGCCGGCCAGTCTTCCCGCCGAAAATGACGGCACCTACGTGAACGCGGAACGTCGCGTGCAGCGCATGCGGCCCGCGGTCAAGGCCCCCGGCGAAGCGAAGCCCGCGTGGCGCATTGCGGCCGAGTTCCGGTCGCGAATCCAGCCCCGGACGCCAATCTTCAATGCTGGAGAACTTTTCGGCGAGATCGTCGCCGCCACCCCTGCGTTCGCCGAGCTCACGCTGGCAGATCTGGAAGGCGAAGGCACTCGCCTCGCGTAATCGCTCACTCGGCTCAGACTTCGCCTCCCGGAAAAGTCCGAGCCGAGTGGGTGTTTTAACTCAGCTTTATCGGGGTGATAACGGCTTGCGAGGGAATTGACGCCGCGCGAGTTGTACACCTCACCCCGTGGCGGAGAGAAGTCCTGGGTTGGGAACGCTTTCCTTTTCCGGAATGTTGAGGGGCAGGTTCGGCGAAGAGGGGGGTCCCAGCGGGTACAGTCTCGGGGTCGCATGGAGTTTCTGCAGAGTCTCCACCCCGCCGTTTTGGCGCTTATTCGCGTGCTGCTGTTGGTCCTGCCACTGCTCATGCTGGTGCCCGGTCTCATCTGGTGGGAGCGTCGGCTTCTCAGCTGGATGCAAGACCGCATTGGTCCGAACCGCACCGGCACCATCACGCTCAAAAGCGGGAAGCGCATCGGCACGTTCGGTCTCCTTCAGCCCATTGCCGACGGCGTCAAGCTCTTCTTTAAGGAGGACATCACGCCGAAGTCCGTGGATCGCGTGATCTACTTCATCGCGCCGGGGCTCGCCCTTTTCCCCGCATTTGCCCTGGGCGGAACGTTGCCGTGGGGCCCGCCAACCGGCCTCTGGGGCCTCCTGACGCCGGTGGCTAACATCGACATTGGCATCCTCTACGTCCTGGCGATTAGCTCGCTGGGCGTCTACGGCGTCGTGTTGGCGGGCTACGCCAGTAACAACAAGTATTCGCTCATCGGCGGCCTGCGCAGTTCGGCGCAGTTGATCAGCTACGAATTGGCGATGGGCGTCTCGCTGGCCTGCGTGGTGATGGCCACCGGCAGTCTCCGCATGACCGACATGGTCTTCGAGCAGCAGAAAGCTCTCTGGGGCGTGGTGCCCTGGATCCAGAACTGGTTCATCTTCACGCCGTTTGGCTTTGTCTCGTTCGTGATCTTCCTCATCTGCATGATTGCCGAGACCAACCGCGCGCCGTTTGACCTCCCAGAAGCCGAAAACGAGATCATCGCCGGCTATCACACGGAGTACAGCTCGATGAAGTTCGCCGTGTTCTTCATGGGCGAATATGCCTCGATGTTTGTCTTTGGCGGCATCATCTCCACGGTCTTCCTGGGTGGTTACAACCTGATGCCCATCAACTGGGCCATTCTGGCCCAAGACCTGCCCGCGGCGGCCGGCCTCTTTAACTTCCTAGACCAAGCCAACTACACCCTTGCCCCGCTCGGCTTCTTGCTGAAGTGCGTCATGGGCATTAGTTTCTACATTTGGCTCCGGGCCACGTTGCCTCGGTTGCGCTACGACCAGTTGATGGCCTTGGGCTGGAAGGTCTTGCTGCCCTGCGCGGTGGCTAACTTCATTGTTGTCGCGATTTGGATCATGGCCACGAGCCTGTACGGCGTGCTAGGTGGTCTGATCGCCGGCGGCATCGCGTTCCTCATCTGCGGTGTGCTCTACCTCAACGTCATGGCCGCCACGCGGGGCCAGCGGTCGAGCCTGGAGAAGCGCACCCTCGTTTTAACGGACGGAATCGGTACCGATCAGCGGAACCAGGTCGAATTGGTCGAGACCCGCTAAGAACCCCATGGCACGGAAGCAACCCCCGATGAACGGATTCAACGAAGGAGGCCGCGCGTGACCTCAAACCAACTCGTCTTTCTGATGCTGGCCGGTTTGGCGGCGTTGGCGGCCGTGGGGGTGGTGGCGTTCCCCAGCCCGGTCCGCTCGGCGATCTCCCTGGTCATCAACTTTTTCATCCTCGCCTTTGTCTACTTCACGCTCGGAGCGCAGATGTTGGGGATCACCCAGATCCTCGTCTACACCGGCGCGATCATGGTGCTGTTCCTCTTCGTGATCATGCTGCTGAATCTCGGCGCGCCGGATGCCAAGGCGAAGGTCTCGGGATGGCAGACGGCGGTGGCGGTGGCCCTTGGCTTTGGTTTGTTCGGCATCGTGGCGGGACAAGTCATCCTGCCGCTCAGTTCGTTCACGCAACCCCGGTCGGCCATCGATTACGGATCGCCGCAGGCAATCGGTCAAACCCTCTTTACGGGCTACGTCTGGCCCTTCGAAATCACGTCGGTGCTTCTGTTGGTCGGCATCGTCGGTTCAATTCTCCTGGCCAAGCGAAGAATCTAGATGCAAGACGTCCCTTTGAGCTGGTACTTGGGCTTGGGCCTCTTCATGTTCTCCACGGGCGTGGTGGGCGTGGTTATTCGGCGCAACCCGGTCGTGGTGTTCATGTGCATCGAGCTGATGCTGAACGCGGTGAACTTGACGTTCTTGGCGTTTGCGCGGTACATGCCCGCGGTGCTGGATGCCGGCGAATCGGCCCGTTCTGCCTGGATGGCCGGGCAGATGATGGTGATTTTTGTGATGGCGGTCGCGGCGGCAGAGGTCGCCGTCGGACTCGGCATCATCATGGCGATCTATCGGTTGCGCAACGAGATCGATCTGGACGAGATGAGCGCGCTTCGAGGCTGACAACGTGAACGGCAACCCCTTCGATCTCATCTGGTACGTGCTCGGTCTCCCGCTGGCCGGGTTCCTCGTGCAGGCACTCTTTGGCGGCGCGGTCATCCGCGCGCTCGGCCCCGCCGCGGGCCGCCGGGTGATGGGGGCCCTCGCGGTCCTGCCGATTGTCGCGGCGTTTGGCCTTGGTGTGTCGCTGGTCTACAACCTAATCCAGCTTGATCCGTCCAGCCGCAACCAAGTCGTCACCCTCTTCGATTGGATTCGAATCCCAAGTCTGTGGGTCCCGTTCGAGCTCCGCGTAGACCCCCTCTCGATGACGATGGTGCTCATCATCACCGGCGTCGGGGCACTGATTCACCTCTACGCGACGGGTTACATGGCCGAGGAGTCCGACTACGCGCGGTTCTTCACCTACCTCAACCTCTTCATCGCGTTCATGTTGATCCTGGTGCTGGGCAACAACCTCTTGATGCTCTTCATCGGGTGGGAAGGCGTGGGCCTGTGCAGCTACCTGCTGATTGGGTTCTGGTACAAGGACCTCGCCAACAGCCGCGCGGGCAACAAGGCTTTCATCGTCAACCGAATCGGTGACGTAGGCCTGGTCATCGCGATGTTCCTGCTGGTGTCGCTGATCGCCAGCCAAGGCCCCTCGTTTGTGTTCTCCGAGGGCCGGTTCCTGAGCTACGACGTCCTGCTGAGCCAGTCCGCAATCAACCTGTACGTAGCGAACCCGTTGCTCACCACCGTTATCGCCCTTTGCCTCTTTGTGGGAGCCTGCGGTAAATCCGCGCAGTTCCCGCTGTACCTGTGGTTGCCCGACGCGATGGCGGGTCCGACCCCGGTCTCGGCCTTGATTCACGCCGCCACCATGGTGACCGCCGGCGTTTTCCTGCTCAACCGGCTGCACCCGATCTTTGAGGCCTCGCCCGTAGCGGGCGCGGTCGTTGCGATGATCGGCGCGTTCACGGCCGCGTTTGCCGCGCTAATCGCGTTTGGCCAAACGGACATCAAGAAAGTCCTGGCCTACTCTACGGTTTCGCAGTTGGGCTTTATGTTCATCGCGTGCGGCGCGGGGGCGTACTGGGCGGGCATGTTCCACGTGACCACCCACGCCTTCTTTAAAGCGCTTCTCTTCCTAGGCGCGGGCGCGGTGATTCACGCGATGGCTCACGAGCAAGATATGCGGCGCTACGGCAAGTTGCTGAAGTACTTGCCAATCACCGGGGCCACCATGCTGGTGGGCTGGGTCGCGATTGCCGGCGTCCCGCCGTTCGCCGGTTTCTGGAGCAAGGAAGCGATCTTGGGCGCGGGCCTGGGTAACCACTACGCCGAAGCCGCCAACCAGAACTGGGGCATGGTAGCCGGGTGGATCGGCCTGGGCGTGGCGGCATTAACCGCCATGTACATGACCCGCCTTACCTGGCTGACCTTCTTCGGCCCGAAAGAGCAGTGGCGCGAAATCCCCTTGGTCGACAACGGGCATGGACACGATCACGCCCACGCCGCGCACCATGACCACGCGGGCCACGGCGGGCACGCGCACGAAGACCACGGGCCGGACGAGCACAATTTCTTCTATACCGACGCCGAAGTTGCGGCCCGGGCCGAAGTCCCGGCTCATCATCACGAACTCGACCAGACTCACACCCCGCACGAGGTGCCGATCAGCATGTGGTTTCCCCTCGTCGTCCTCGCGATCCTCTCGCTGGGCGGAGGCTACGTGCTTTACAACGGTCACCTGTTCGAGCACTGGCTCTATCCGGACGGGCTGGCGTTGCTCTCGAAGGAAGCCGTTGAGGGCCATCCGGCCGGGATCCCGCTCCTCCAACTTTCGATCGGGGCCGCGCTCCTGGGCATCATCGCCGGGCTCGCCGTGTACTGGCGCGGGCTTCCCGCGAAGGAAGGCTGGGACCTCAGCCGATGGTCGCCGTTCAGGCGCGCCGCCGCGAACCAGTTCGGCTATGACCGAGCGATGGTGGAGGCGGGCGTGGACGGTGGCGGATTCCTGGCTAACTTTGCCTGGAAGGGTATCGACGTGCTGTTTATCGATGGGATCGTGAACGGGCTGGCGGCGGCGGCCGCGCGCCTGGGCGGACTGCTCCGTACGTTCCAAACTGGCTACGTTCGAAGCTACGCGCTCGTGACGTTGGTCGGAGTTGTGGCGCTGCTAGGCTACCTACTGATCGTAGCGCAACGCGCGGGAGCCATGCCGTGAGGATCGCCACGAACCCCATGAATTCAACCCAAGGATGGATCACGCATTAATGGAACCGACTGGATTTGGCCTTATTAGCCTCGTGACCTTCCTGCCACTCATCGGGGCGCTCTTGCTCCTGATGGTGCCGGATTCTTTCCCGAAGGCGATCAAGGTGGTGGCGCTGGGCATCACGGTGGTGACCTTTGCCGCCAGCCTGTTCCTGTTCGTTCAGTTTGACCCGGCAACCTTCCACTTCCAACTGGTGGAATCCAAGCCCTGGATCGAACAACTCGGGATTTCGTACCACGTGGGGGTCGACGGCATCAGCATTTGGTTGGTGATGCTCACCACGTTCCTCAGCATCATCGCAACCTGGTTCAGCTTCTACGTGAACGAGCGAGTCAAGGCGTACTTCGTCTTCATGCTCCTGCTCGAAACGGCCATGGTCGGCGTGTTCGTGTCGCCGGACATGATCCTGTTCTACACGTTCTTCGAGGCGTCCCTGATCCCGATGTTCTTCCTGATCAACATCTGGGGCGGCACGAACCGGCGTTATGCCGCGATAAAGTTCTTCATCTACACCTTCACCGGTTCCATCTTCATGCTCATCGGCATGATCTGGATGCACCAGCTGATGCGCCAAGCCACCGGCATCGCGACCTTTGACATTGTGCAACTGCAAACGGCCGTGGCCAACGGCACCCTGTGGGCCAATGCCATCCAGGCCCAGGCGATGATCTTCTGGATGTTCACCATCGCATTCATGGTGAAGTGCCCGATGTTCCCGTTCCACACGTGGCTCCCCGATGCGCACGTGGAAGCCCCTACGGCGGGCTCCGTCATTCTGGCGGGAGTCTTGCTGAAGATGGGCACCTACGGGTTCCTTCGCTTTAGTTTGCCGCTGTTCCCGGACGTCATCAAGCAGCAAGTACCGATAATTATCGGGCTCTCGGTGGTCGGGATCATCTATGGCGCGCTCGTTGCCGCCGTACAACCGGACCTCAAAAAACTCGTTGCGTACAGCTCGGTCTCGCACATGGGCTTTGTGGTGCTGGGCATCTTCAGCCTCACGCTCAATGGCCTCGCGGGTGGGGCGATGCAACAGCTCAACCACGGCATCAGCACGGGCGCGCTCTTCTTACTCATTGGCCTACTCTACGAGCGCCGGCACACCCGAATGTTTAAGGACTTTGGTGGCCTGAAGGCGCAGATGCCGATCTACGCGGCGCTGTTCCTCATCGTCATGCTTTCCAGCGTGGGCCTCCCGGGGACCAATGGTTTTGTTGGCGAGTTTCTCGCCCTGCTCGGGGGCTTCGAAGCCGCCCGCGCCGGGGCGTATGGGCTGAACGTCGCTTGGATCGTCGTGGCCGCGAGCGGCGTCATCCTGGCGGCGGTGTACCTGCTGGTGATGTTCATGAAGGTCTTCTACGGCCCCAACACGAACCCCGCGAACCTTCGCCTTCGCGATCTCAAGTCGTGGGAGATCGGCATGGTCGGTCTCTTAGTGGTCTTCATCTTCTGGGGCGGCCTGATGCCCAACACCTTCCTTCAGCCCATGACCGCGAGTCTTCAGGCCACCCGGATGATGGCCATCAACCCGGTGGGACAGCGACCGTCTTGGAGTAGCCCGCACTTAGAGATTGATCGTCGTGGAAATCTGGTGCACCTCAACCGAGTGGATGGGCAAGTGCTGCGCGTGGTGGCTCCGGCCGACCTTCACTTTACGACCCCTAATCCGAAGGGCTCCCAACAAGCCGAACCCGCCTTGCAGGTGAGGAGAACCGATTGACCGGGCGCGAACGCCTGGTGGTGGCGGCGGTGGGGGGCGACCTTGACCGAACGCCAGTTCTGAGCTTTATCCCGATGGGTGGGACGGACGGCATCATCGTGCCGGCCTGCGACTACCCCCGTGCCCGCGCTGAGGCCAACGGCAGTGCCGTGCTGGTTCAGGTGGGGAATCCCTACGCTCAGGCGCGCACAACCTTCCCGAATCTGGCCGATCTGCTCGCGAACGACCCGGTGACCGGGGCCGATGCCCTGGATCATTTGCGCCTTGAGGTGCTGGCCGAAGCGCAAGCCGCGCTGGAGCTCGGGGCCGATGGGGTCGCGTACATTCTTGACGGGGCCTATCCTGGGGCCACCACCCCCATGGAGTACGGCGGTCACTATTTGGAAGTAGACCGGGCGATCCTCACCGCGTTGGCCGAAGCTCCGCTCAATTTAGTTTTTGTGCGGGGCGACAACGATCCTTACCTCGATTTCGTGGCCGACCTTCCCGCCGCTTTCTTGGGTTGGGACGCCGGTCACGTCTCCCCGGATTTAGATTTTATTCGACGCATGAGGGCGGGTGCCCTCGCCCTTGATGACCCCCGCGCGGAAGTCCGACTCGTCGGCGTTCCCGCTACCGCTACTCCGGGAGTTCACGCTTAAGCCATGCCCAGTCACTCTTACTTAACGCCTCCGCCCAGCATTGACTGGCTGATGCTCACTCCGGTCATCATCGTCATGCTGACGGGATTGGTGGGCCTCATTGTGGAGATGTTGTGGCCTAAGCGCACCAACAACGTTATTGTGGTGGTCACGCTGGTGGGACTCCTCGCGGCGGGCGTTTCCCTGGCCTTGCAGTTCGGAATGAAGTCCGGCGACACGTTTGCCGGCATGGTGCGGCGCGATCCGGCGGCGCTCGGCTTCCAGCTCCTGCTGGTCATGGCCAGCTTCCTCACCGTGCTGTTTTCAGAGTCGTACCTCAGGAATAAGCGCGCCCCGTTCGGCGAGTTCTATCCCCTTGTCGTCTGGTCCACCGCCGGCGGCATGATCATGGTCGCCACCAATAGCCTGCTGATGCTGTTCATCGGGCTGGAAGTGCTCTCCATCGCGCTGTATGTCATGGCGGGCATCGTGCGGCAAGAGAGCAAGTCCGAAGAATCGGCCATTAAGTACTTTCTGCTGGGCGCATTTGGCTCGGGGTTCCTGCTTTACGGAATCGCCTTTTTTTACGGTGGCACCGGTAGCCTTCAACTCGGGGCTATCGGTCGGGCTTGGGCAAGCTCAGCGGGGAACCACTCGCTGCTCCTTTTTGGTCTGGGCCTGATGCTGGTGGGACTCGGGTTTAAGGCGGCGCTCGCCCCATTTCATCAGTGGACCCCCGACGTCTACCAGGGCGCGCCGACGAACGTTACGGCCTTTATGGCCAGCGCGAGCAAGATCGCCGCGATTGGCGCGCTGTATCGCGTTTTGGATGCCTGCGCGATTTTCCAATCGCTGTTCCTCCCGCTTCTGTTCTGGGTCGCGATCCTCACCATGTCGGTGGGCAACCTGGTGGCCCTTCGACAGACCGACGTTAAACGCACCCTCGCGTATTCCTCCATCGCCAATGCGGGCTACATCCTGGTGGCGATCCTCGCGCACCTGCAACGTCCGGACCTCATCGGCGTGAGTACGGTGATCATCTTCCTGGCCAGCTACGCGCTGATGACCATCGGGGCGTTCGCGGTGGTGAGTCTCACCGCCCTTGACGGCCGTGAGGGCACGCGTCTCGCCGACCTCAACGGGCTCTGGCAATCGTCGCCGTTCGCCGCCTGCGCGCTGGTCGTATTCCTGGCTTCCTTGATCGGCGTACCGCCGACGGCCGGCTTCTTTGCCAAGTTGTTCATCTTCCAGGATGCCCTGACGGCGGGCTTATTGCCCCTCGCTCTGGTGCTTGCGGTGAACTCGGCCATCAGCGTCTACTACTACTTAGGCATCGCGGTGGCGTGTTTTGTGGGCGAGACTCGCGAAGAAGGTCCTCATCGCTTCGCCTCTGTTTCGGCCGGACTGAAAGCGACGGTGGTCCTTTGCCTCCTGGGCGTTATTGGGCTCACGTTCGTAATCACCCCCATCCAGTCCGTGTTGCCCATCGCGGTAGAAGCGCCGGTGGCCACTCGAATGCCGTGATCCTTTCCCTCGCGCATTACAGCCTCTTTCGATTACATCAGCAGGGCTTAGTCTCGCCCGAGGATTTCCCTAAATGGGCCAAAGATGCGGGGGCTGATGCCATTGAGCCACTCCAGCCTTGGGTCGGCGAGAGCTTTGCCGTGGCTAAGGCCATCGCGGCGAGTGGCCTGCCGGTGGCCGCCTACGCGGCGAAAAATGACTTCGCCGATCCCGACCCGGCGTTGCGCGCCGCTTACGGCGAAAGTCTCCGACGCGCCATCAACTACGCCGGGCAAATCGGGGCTCCGGTGGTGAGGGTCTTTGCCGGGGACGTACGCGAGGGGGACAACGTGGATGCCGTGTGGGCGCAACTCGTGGACGGTCTGAGCGCGGCGACCAACTACGCCCAGGTAGCGGGGATCCGGCTGGGGCTGGAGAACCACGGACAACTGGTTGGTACCGCCGCGGGCGTGATCAACTTGATCCAGGACGTTCGCGAGCGGGTCGGTCACGACACGTTGGGCGCAACCCTCGACATCGGAAACTTCTTGCTGGCGGGGGATGAACCCTCGGACGCGGTTCGGTGCGTCGCCCCCTGGGCGGTCCACGTCCACATCAAAGACTTTCGGCCCTCCATGGTGGATGAAGTCGGAGGTTTTAGAGATCGGGAAGGGCGATCGTGGCAAGGGTGCGGGGCGGGCGAAGGTGTGATCGACGTCCACGGTGCCCTCGAGGCGCTCCGGTCGGTAGGATTTGTCGGTGCGGTTAGCTTGGAATACGAAGGGCCTGAGGATCCAACGACGGCGGTTCCCCGTTCTTTAGCCTGGATGCGCGCCCGGATGGTCTGAAACCGCGTAACCCGAAGCGCCGAGGTGATGATCCGGTCGGTTCGCTTCGGGTATCCTCTCTCGTTCGGGACGCCTCGCGTTCCACACAACCAGGCCACGAACGTAGCGGGTGCCTTCGTGCACCTCGAACCGTTCGGGAACGGCGGGTGAATATATGGCTAAACAGTGTCTTATTATTAAGCAAAAGAAAAAGCCGAAGTACAGCAGTCGGGGCTATAACCGTTGCAGTATTTGCGGTCGGGCCCACGGGTACTTCCGCTTCTTCGGAATTTGTCGAATTTGTCTTCGGGAAATGGCTCACAAGGGCCAATTGCCGGGCGTGACCAAATCGAGCTGGTAAGGCGAAGGAGAATCTATGCATAGTGATCCCATCGCTGACCTATTGACACGCATCCGGAACGGGGCTCATGCGAAGATGCCGTCGGTTGACGTGCCGCTGAGCAAGATCAAGGTTGAAATCGTGAAGATTTTGGAGGCCGAAGGCTTCTTGAAGAGCCACGAAATCACGACTGAGGACAAGTTCCCCAAGATCAAGATTTACATTACGTACGACGCCAAGCGGCAGCCGGTGATGCGGCAGCTGCGGCGCGTGAGCAAGCCGGGCCTGCGGATTTACAAAGCCACCGACGACCTTCGCCCGTTGCGAAGTGGTCTGGCAACCCGCATTCTCACGACGAGCCACGGCGTCATGACCGACCGAGAGGCCCGCAAGCGCAAGATTGGCGGCGAAATCCTCTGTGAGGTTTGGTAAGGAGCCCCATGTCGAGAATTGGACGACTTCCGATCACGGTTCCCGCAGGGGTAACTGTTTCCGTAGAGGCCGACAACCTGGTAAAGGTGAACGGTCCAAAGGGTGCATTGGCGCAGCCAATCGCCCGTGAACTTGGGATTGAGCAGTCCGACGGCGTCATCACCGTCAGCCGGCCGAACAATCAGTACCGAATCCGCGGCCAGCATGGCTTAGCGCGAACCCTCATCCATAACATGGTGGTGGGCGTGACGCAAGGCCACGCGAAGATGCTGGAGGTCCAGGGCGTGGGTTACCGTGTGACGGCCGAAGGCAAGGGCCTGCTGCTGAACATGGGTTACTCCCATCCGGTACACATTCCGGCCGTCGACGGCATCACCTACGATGTGTTGACAGACGACAAGGCCCGTCGCCAGGAGATCCGCGTGAGTGGAATTGACAAGGCGTTGGTGGGTCAGATGGCCGCCGACATTCGCAAGGTGCGAAAGCCTGATCCTTACAAGGGCAAGGGCATTCGCTACAAGGGCGAAGTCATCAAGTTGAAGGCCGGTAAGCGAGCGGCCGCGAAGAAGTAAAGAGGACGATATGGCAACCAAAACGAGACAGGAGTTGCGGGTCGTCCGCCATACGCGGGTCCGCAAGAAGATTGCTGGCACGGCCGAGCGGCCGCGATTGGCGGTGTTCCGTAGCTTGCAGCACATTTCGGCTCAGCTGATCGACGACACGACGGGCAAGACCCTCGCGTCGGCGAGCAGCTTGGAGAAGACCCTAGAGGCGTCCGGGAACGTCGAAGGGGCCAAGAAGGTCGGAGTGGCCCTTGGCAAGCGTGCGCAAGAAGCGGGCATCAAGAGCGTCGTGTTTGACCGGGGCGGTTTCCGCTATCACGGTCGAGTAGAAAAATTGGCCGACGGCGCACGCGAGTCGGGACTGGAGTTCTGATCCGATGAGAATGATGAGTCGAATGACCGGCCGGCGCGAGAGCCGCGCGCCCCAAGAGGGGCCGCAGCTTGACGTGCGCGTGGTTCGGTCCAATAAGGTGTTCAAAACCCACAAGGGCGGTAAGACGGCCAGCTGGTCGATCTTAGTTGTCGTGGGCGACAACAAGGGCATGGTTGGCGTGGGCCTGGGCAAAGCCCGTGGCATTCCGGACGCCATCCGGAAGGCTGAGGAATCGGCCCGCAAGAGCATGTTCAAGGTGCCGATGATCGGCGAGACGATCCCCCACGCGGTGGAGGCTAAGTGCGGCACTTCTCAGGTGTTGCTCCGGCCGGCCAGCCCGGGTACGGGCGTTAAGGCCGGCTCGGCCGTGCGCGCTTGCCTGGAAGCCTGCGGGATCCACAACGTGCTGGCCAAGAGCCTTGGGAGCCGCAATGCGGTGAACATGGCCTACGCCACGATCGAAGCGTTCAAGGCGCTGGAAGTGCCGGAGAAAACGGCGGCCGCCCGTGGCTTGGACGTGAATGAACTGGTGCCCTGGCTCGCCAAGGCGCGTAAGGAGGAAGCCGATGCTGCGCATTAAACTCGTCAAGAGTGTGATCGGCAACGTCCCGCGTAACGTGGCGACGGTGCGGGCCCTCGGCCTAGGAAAGACGGGAAGTACCGTGGAACACGAAGACAACCCCGTCATCCGAGGCATGGTCCACCATGTGAAGCACTTGCTGAGCGTGGAGAACATCCCGGGCCAAGTGCCCGTGAAGTCGAACCGGCCGCGCCGGTCGACGAAGGCGAAGGAGTAAGGAATGAGTTTGCACAAGCTGCGTCCGCCGAAGGGCTCGACGAAGGCTCGCCGCCGCGTGGCCCGTGGTATCGGTAGTGGTCTGGGTAAGACCGCCGGCCGAGGTACCAAGGGTCAGAAGGCGCGACGTCAAGTCCACCCGAACTTTGAAGGCGGACAGACGCCAATCCAGCGTCGATTGCCCGTTAAGAAGGGTTTCCGCAATATCAACCACAAGGAGTTTGCGATCGTCAATTGTGACGATCTTGAGCGACTGTTTGAGGTGGGGGCCGAAGTGACCCCCGAAAGCCTCATCGCGTCCGGAATCATCGCCGTCAATAAAGACGGCGTGAAGATCTTGGCGTTCGGTGACCTCACCAAGAAGCTGAAAGTGAGTGCTCACCACTTCAGCAAGGCGGCCGAAGAGAAAATCACCGCCGCTGGCGGAGAGGTTACGAAGCTGTGAGTCTCGGAGGCGGTGCGTCCAGTTACGGCGGTCGCGGTGACAAAGGCCTCCGCCTCAACCTCGCCGACACGTTTCGGTTGGCGTGGGCAGATCCCGAACTGCGTCAGCGGCTCATGTTTGTCATGGCCGTCTTTGGCGTTTTTTGCCTTGGCATCCACGTCCCGGTACCCATCCCGGGCGTGGATCCGGGCGAGTTCGAAAAAATGGTGGCCAATAATGCGTTCTTTAACCTCATCAACACCTTTGGTGGCGGTGGCCTAAAGCGCATCTCAATTTTTGCCCTCGGGCTTAACCCCTACATCACGTCGTCCATTATCATGCAAATCCTTCAGGCTGCGTTCCCGCAGTGGAAGAAGGAAATGAAGGAAGGCGGCGAATACGCCCGCCGGCAGATGAACAAGCGGACACGTGCGATGAGCATTGTCCTGAGCTTCGTTCAGGGCTGGGGAATCCTGCAGCTTATCAAGAACGCCGGTGCGATTCCCGTCGAGTCCCAGACCCTTTGGGTGTACTTGACCGTTATCCTTTTCTGGACCGCCGGCAGCATGATGATGCTGTGGATGGGGGAACAGGTGAGTGAGAAGGGCATCGGTAACGGTGTCTCACTGATGATCTTCGCGGGAATTATCATTTCCTTCCCGTCGGTGGTTAACCTGATCGTGGTGGCCGTACAGAACGGCAATATTAACCTCTTCCAGGTTCTGCTGCTGGTGCTGTTGTTCCTCGCGACCACTTGGTTCGTCACGCTGTTCACCATCGCTCAACGGCGGATTCCGATTCAGCACATGCGGCGGCAATTCGGCACAAAAGCCGTGGGGGGGCAGTCCAGCTATCTCCCGCTGTCGCTCAACCTCGTAGGCGTCATCCCGATCATCTTCGCCGTTTCGTTGGTCTATATGCCAGCGCAATTTGCGGCGGCGTTCCCGCCGGGGTCAGTGCCTAATGAATTGTTGACCGGAATGGCCACGTTCCTTATGCCGAACTTTGCGATTTGGCAGGGTTGGGTGGGCGCACTGGTCTACATGTTCCTGATCTTCTTCTTCACCTACTTCTACACGGCGATTCAGTACAGCGTGGACGATATTGCGGACAACCTCAAGCGAGGCGGTTCGTTTATCCCCGGCGTGCGTCCCGGCAAGCAGACGAAGGAGTTCTTGGACGCGGTGATCTCGCGGATCACCATCGTGGGCGCGTTGTTCCTCGCCGTGATTGCGCTGGGACAGTACGTGGTCCCGCTGATTGCCCCGGTGGCGAATCTTGGAATCCTCTTTGGTACGTCGTTGTTGATCATGGTAAGCGTGGCCCTGGAGACCATGCGCCAGATTGAGGCCAACCTGCTGATGAAGCAGTACGGGCAGTGACGGACCCAAACGCACCTCATACTCACGGCTGGCGGATCGTCCTGATCGGCCCGCCGGGGGTGGGGAAAGGCACTCAGGCCACGTTGCTCGCAGAGCGACTTGGCCTGCGGTGGCTAAGTTCGGGGGTCATTTTCCGCAACGAAATCGAGGCGTCTACCGACCTTGGCCGTCTGGCGAAGCGCTACATTGACCACGGGCAACTGGTTCCCAACGGCGTGACCATTGAAATGATGGCCAAGCGTATTGAGTCACCCGACGTCCGGCGGTCTGGCTTTATCCTGGACGGTTTTCCGCGGACGGTCGGTCAGGCAACCGCCCTGGACGAAATCCTCACCGAGGAAGAGACGTTCCTAGACACGGTGGTTTCGATTGACGTCCCCATTGACCTATTGGTCCACCGACTCTCGGGGCGAATCGGGTGCACGCGGTGCGGTGCGATCTACCACCAGCTTAACAAGCCGCCCAAGCGCGACTGGATTTGCGACGTGTGCAACAGTCCGCTGTTCACGCGGTCGGACGATACCGAAGAAGCGATTCAGGAGCGCTTGATGGCGTTTTACCGCGATACCAAGCCGGTCATCGACTACTTCGACATTCAGGGCAAGGTGCATCATATCGATGGTCAGCACGACCCCGAAGACGTCTACACCGAAATTCTGGATGGGATGAAAGGGATCGAGCGTTGATCTCCTACAAATCGGCCCCAGAGATCGCCCTCATGCGGGCCGCCGGGCGCTTGGTCGCGCAGGCGCTACGCCTGATGAGTGAGGCGATCGTCCCCAACAAGACCACGCCGCTGGAGCTAGATGCCCTCGCGGCTGCCTTCATCAAGAGTGAAGGAGCGGTCGCAAGCTTTCTGGGTTACCGCGATTTCCCAAACTCCGTGTGCATCAGCGTGAACGAGGCGGTGGTGCACGGCATTCCCGGCCATCTGCCGCTTCGGGATGGCGATGTGGTCGGCCTTGACTTAGGGGTTTTCCTGAATGGCTTTCACGCCGACGGCGCGTGGTCGTACCCGGTTGGCACCATTGATGCAGAGTCTCAGCGGTTGCTGAACGTGACCCACGAAAGTTTGATGCAGGGGATTGCGAAGGCGCGGATTGGGAATCGGATCGGCGACATTGCCGCCACGGTGCAGCGGTACGTCGAGTCTAACGGCTACAGCGTGGTGGAGGACCTGGTGGGGCATGGCATCGGTCGGACGGTCCACGAGGAACCTAGCGTGCCGAACTTCGGCCGCGCGGGCAAGGGCGTGCCCTTGCGCGAAGGCATGACAATTTGTATTGAGCCGATGGTGAACGCGGGCAAGAAGCACGTGAAGACGCTCGCGGACGACTGGACGATGGTCACGCGGGATAGCAAGCGAAGCGCCCACTTTGAGCATACGGTGGCAATCACTAAGGACGGCCCGTTGATTCTCACTCGCGAAGACTAACTTCGGACGGCGGTTTCTCACTTACAGGCCTAATTCCTTCATCCAAGGCTTCGGGCCGGTCATAATAGGTTTGGAATGCGCTTTTGCGCAGACCACCAACGGTATGGCGAGACGACGACGTAAGTTTGAAGAGCCGATTTCGAAAGAAGAAGGCATTGAGGTTGAAGGCATTGTGCTGGAGAACCTTCCCAACGCCCGATTCCGGGTTAAGTTAAACGAAGGCGAGGTGGAGCTTTTGGCCCACGTCAGCGGAAAGATGCGGATGAACTACATTCGTATTTTGCCGGGTGACCGGGTGAAGCTGGAGCTTTCGCCGTACGACCTCACCAAGGGTCGCATCGTCTACCGTTACAAATAATACCGATGACGCCCGGATGCGGTTGGCCCGAGACGGGCACACCAGGCAGCTTGGCGTCGCGGAGAGTAGGTGATCGTAACAGGATCCCACTCGATCTTTGATTGATTGAACCAAAGGCGTGGACAACGCCACCCCGGGCATGGGTATACTTGCCAATCGCGCCGGGCGCATAAGTGCCCTTGCGACGCAGGCCAAAGGTTTGCGTCGGCGGTGCATTTAAGCTAGAGACGCAGAGAACCCCATGAAAGTCAGGGCCAGTGTGAAAAAAATTTGCGACAAGTGCAAGATCATCCGGCGCGAAGGCGTCGTACGGGTCATTTGCGTCAATCCTAAGCATAAGCAGCGACAGGGTTAAGGAGTAACGACGAAGCATGGCTCGTATTGCCGGTGTTGATCTTCCGCGTGACAAAGCGGTTTTATATGCGTTGCCGTTGATATACGGCATCGGTCGTCACAATGCGGCTGAGATCATTGAGCGCGCGGGGATTGACCCCCGACGCAAAGTTCGCGATCTTACCGAGACCGAGATTGGTCATCTGCGAGAGCTGATTGACACGTACTCAGTTGAAGGTGACCTCCGGCGCGAAGTATTCGCGAACATCCGGCGACTGATGGAAATCGGTTGCTTCCGTGGCCTGCGCCACCGTCGTGGTCTTCCGACCCGCGGTCAGCGCACCCGTAGTAACGCACGAACCCGAAAGGGCAAGGCGAAGACGGTTGCGGGCAAGAAGAAGGCGAAGAAGTAAGGAACTCCGATGGCCAGAAAGACTACAGTTCGAGGAAAGCAGAAGGAAAAACGGCAAGTGCCGGCGGGAGTGGCCCATATCCACTCTTCCTTCAACAATACGATCGTCACCGTCACGGACCCGCAGGGCAACTCGCTCTGCTGGTCCAGTGCGGGCGCGGTCAACTTCAAAGGCAGCCGCAAGGGCACGCCGTTTGCCGCGCAGGTCGCCGCTGAGAGCTGCGCCCGCAAAGCTTTGGACCATGGCATGCGTAAGATTGACGTGCTGGTCTGCGGTCCGGGCGCTGGTCGTGAAACCGCGATCCGCTCGTTGCAGGCCGCCGGGCTTGAAGTCCAGTCGATTCGCGACGTGACGACGGTCCCGCACAACGGTTGCCGTCCGCCCAAGAAGCGGCGCGTCTAAAGCTACAAGTTTAACTAGGTCGGCCCCTCTTTCCGGAGGGGGCCGGTCCGTATCCCTTCCGGAACCCATAGCCTCGGGTCATCAAGACGCCAAGGCCCGACCGTAGCGACCATGCCACACATCCAGAGTCTCGACCTCACGCTCGAATACGGAAAGTTTGTGCTCGAACCCCTTGAGCGGGGTTACGGGCAGACGATCGGTAACGCCCTTCGCCGGGTGTTGCTGAGCTCCATTCCGGGCGCGGCGGTGACCGCGGCCAAGATCGATAAGGTTTTCCACGAGTTCGCGCCGATACCGGGCGTCAAGGAAGACGTCACCGAATTCTTGCTGAACCTCAAGAGCTTGGCCTTGCGTGGAGATCCCGACGTATTGGCGGCCGAGGATGCCGCGGTAAAGATCAGCCTTAAGGGTCCGGGGCGCGTTACCGGCGCAGACATCGAATGCCCGGTAGGCATCGAAGTCATGAATCCTGAGGTGTACCTTTGCACCATCAGCGAGCCCAACGCCACGCTGGAGATGGAGCTATTCGTCTCGTGGGGTACTGGGTACATGTTGCCCGAGCGCTATGAGCGCCACAAGGGCATGATCGGGTTGATTTCAACCGGATCCCAATTTACGCCGGTCCGCAAGGTCAACTACACGGTCGAACAGACTCGCGTGGGGAACCGTACGGACTACGAGCGGATGGTGCTGGAAGTCTGGACGAATGGCGCCGTCGCTCCGAATGATGCCGTCACTCAGGCGGCCCACATCCTGGACAAGTACTTCCGGATGTTCTTTGATCTCGGTCAAGCGGACTTGATGTTTGACGATGCCGAAGTATCTCTGGACGATGACGATCTGAAGGATGTCCCGGACGTGAAGATCGAAGAGATGGAGTTCTCGCAGCGGACGTTCAACTGTCTCCGCCGCGCGGGGCTCATCACGCTACGGCATTTGGCTGCCGCCACCGAGAGCGACCTCACCGGAATCCGAGGTTTCGGCAAGAAGTCCCTCACGGAAGTGCGCGACAAGCTGAATCAGTACGGCCTGCAAGTCAAGCCGCCCAAGGGTGGTTACCGAGCCATCGACATGCTCGACGATGACGAAGAAGATTTTTGATCCTCTCCCAAACCTAGATTTTCCCCAGAGCCACGACCATGAATCATAAATTCTCTTACCGCAAGCTCGGACTGCCGAGCGACCAGCGCCGGGCGCTGCTCACGAACCTTATCCGACAGTTCGTGCGGCACGGCTATTTGCGCACCACGCTTGGCCGCGCCAAGGAGCTACAGCCACTCGTGGAGAAGTTGATCACGACCGCCAAGACGGACTCGCTGGCCGCACGCCGAGAAGCCCGTAAGCTGTTGGTCGGTCACAGTAGCTCTAGCCCGAAGCCCGAGAAGCTTTTGGCCGGCAAGACGGAGCTGGAGAAGATTCAGATTTTGCAGGAGCGTTGCCTCATCAACGGCGAAGACTTGGTCAAGCACTTGTTTGATCATGTGGCCCCGCGATTCAAAGATCGCAATGGCGGCTACACCCGGCTGACGAAAGCGGGTCTGCGACGCGGTGACGCCGCGCCGACCGCCGTGCTAGAGCTTGTCGACTAAAAGGGTTCGGCTCGTCGTTGCGTACGACGGCACCGAATTCAACGGTTGGGCGGCCCAGGCAGGGCGTCGAACCGTAAATGGCATCTTGACATCGACTATTCGCCAGATCTCGGGCGAGGATAATGAGATCATAGGAGCAAGTCGCACGGATAGTGGCGCGCACGCCCGAGGGCAAGTCGCGCACTTCGATTCCGCGCTACCGATTGAGCCAAAGGACTGGGCCCGCATTCTGAACCGACGCCTACCGCGAGACCTCGCGGTCAAGCGGAGCGGTGAAGTGCCCCGGTGGTTCCATAGCCGTTTCTGTGCCGAAGACCGGACGTACACCTACCGGATTCGGACGAAAGCCCGTGATCCGCAAACCACCCGGTTTGTCCACGAGTACGGACGGCCGCTGGACGCCGAATGTATGCAGGTTGCCGCGCAAGGGCTCGTGGGACGACATGATTTCCGTGCCTTCAGCGAAGAGCTGCCGCGCGACGTTCATGCGGTTCGCAATCTCTACGCCCTTGAAGTTCGGTCTCGACGTGACCAGATTGAGATCACCATCCGAGGCACCGCTTTTGTCCGAGGGATGATGCGGCGAATCTCGGGGGGATTGCTGGAAGTGGGGCGCGGGCGACGAACCAGCGAAGAGCTGATCGCCCTGCTGGACCCGCAACAACGCGATCTGCTCCACTGGCCGGTGGTACTGCCCGCCGCAGGACTCACTCTCGATCGAGTCCGCTACGGGCGCCCCCTACGCGATGCGCGGGACTCGGTCAAACAACACGATTTGGTGGAGACTACTCCACCGGAGAACAACAGCGATGAATAGGACCTACTCTGCCAAACCCGCCGAAATCGAGCGGAAGTGGTACGTGGTGGACGCTACGGGCGTCCCCTTGGGACGCCTCGCGTCTCAGGTCGCGCAGATTCTGCGCGGCAAGCACAAGACCACGTTCACTTACAACCAAGATTGCGGCGATTTCGTGGTAATCATTAACGCCGAGCGTGCGGTACTAACCGGACGCAAGGAAGATGAGTTGCTCTACTGGCACACCGGCTGGCCCGGTGGTCTGCGTAGCATCTCGCGCGGACGGCTGAAAGAAGAAAAGCCGGTACGCCTGATCGAAAAGGCCGTCTGGGGCATGGTTCCTAAGACGAAGCTCGGTCATCAGATCTTCACGAAGCTGAAGGTTTACGCGGGATCCGAGCACCCTCACTCGGCACAGTTGCCTGAGCCGCTGAAGCTCATGAAGGAAAAGGTCTAAGCAACACCATGACGAATGCAAGCTACGGAACCGGACGCCGAAAGTGCGCGATTGCGCGCGTTTGGATCACCCCGGGCGATGGCAAGTTTCAGATCAACGGACGCGAGTTCGCCGAGTACTTGGGCCGCCCGGTCCTTGAGATCCTCGTGAAGAGCCCGCTGACGGCCCTCGGTTTGGACGGCAAGTTCGATATCCACGCCACCACCAAGGGCGGCGGCATCACCGGCCAAGCCGGTGCCGTCAAGCTCGGGATCTCCCGCGCCCTGTTGGAAGTGGACGAGAACCTGCGCAAGCCCCTTCGTTCGGGCGGTTTCTTAACCCGGGATGCCCGTGTGAAGGAACGCAAGAAGTACGGACGTAAGAAAGCCCGACGCGGCTTCCAGTTTGTCAAGCGCTAAGCACTTTCCCATCGCGGTTGTTGGGGACCGGCTTTCATCCTTTACGGGATGGGCCGGTCCTCGTTCTGTTCCGTTTAGTCACCACTCTGCACTATTCCTAGCCGGCATAACAGCCGATACTGAACCAGGATCGCCGCCCGGTAGCGTTCCGTGATCAGCTATGGCAACCCGAAACAGGCCGAAGGATGCGTGGAGCGGGCTCTTGAGTGAGTGGCGTTCTAGCGGACACCCCGATGAACTCGCTGCCGCCGAAGCCGTGGATGCGGTTCTTCGCCGGGGGGTTGCCGGGCGGAAGTCGCCCGCCGTGGTCGCCCAGCAGCTATCGCGAGCCCGTCAAGCCGTCACCGACACCCTCAACCAGTGCATCGCCGACACGGCACGTCTGACTTCCGGCCTCAAAGCTGGCCCGACTGAGCTAGTCATTACGGCGGAATCCAACTTGGACGACCTCCGGCGAATGCTCGCCGACATTGGGATCGACCTGCAAGTTGACCCGGCCGTAACCTTGGGCATTGTCCGAGATTCCGCTTCGCAACCTGCAGTCCTCGGCGCGCAGAGTGGCGAGGGCATTTCCGCTCCGGTGATCCTCACGAACGCCCAGGATGTGCAGGCCTTCGTCGAGTTGCTGCTCCAGCACCAGAGCACCTTGATGGATCAAGGCTTCGATCCGTACGCTGACTTCTTTAGCGATGACGGAGAAGAAGACTCCGTCGCCCTCGATGCCGATATCATCGCCAGCCTAGAGGAACTTCCAGTTTCGCCCGAACTGGCTGCCCTTGAGGACGCCTTGGCCGGACTATTTGGCCCAGTGTCGCTCGGGCATAGTTCGGACGAGCCCGCCCCGGCCGATCCTGATTGCCTGGTCACCGCAAGCCAGGTCGCACCGGTGCCGACACCTGCACCGGCACCCGCACTTGCTCCAGCAAGTGCCGCTCCAGAATCCAGTGGTCCGCTGGGTCAGGAAGACCTGGACGCACTCTTGCGTGAGATGACCGGCGGGGCCACTCCGTCCACTCCGGCTCTGGCACCGGCACCGGCACCGGCTCCCGCACCGGCCGCTCCAGAATCTAATGGCCCATTGGGGCAAGCAGACCTGGATGCACTCTTGCGTGAGATGACCGGCGGGGCCACTCCGTCCACTCCGGCTCCGGCACCACCGGAGCCTGCTCCAACTCCAGCGTCTGCCGCACCAGTTTCCAATGGCCCGCTGGGCCAAGGAGACTTGGACGCTCTGCTGCGTGAGATGACAATGGCGTCCGCGGCTCCCACCGCTGAAACTCAGTCGCAAGACGAGATCGTGGATGAAATTCCGGTCTCGGCGACGGATAGCGTGGTCGTCACCGCCGCGCACGCCACGACGGGACCGCTCGGTCAGGGCGACTTAGACGACTTGCTCAAGGACCTCGCTACCTCGACGGCCGACGCCATCGCGGCGGACGCGAACCCCCAAGAATCGGATCCAGTTCCCGCCGAGGTTGCCCCGGCTAGTAGCGACTTCAATGCCCTCCTCGCAGAGTTTGGCGGCGCGGCCGAGGCAAGTCTTCTTGTGGATGCGGTTGACCTCTCCCTCACGACCACCGGACAACAAGCGGAGGCCGCGCCCGAAACCGCCGCGCCTGAACTGACGGTGGTGGACGGTGGGGCATTGGAAGCTGTGCCCGTGGATCCCTCGATCGAGGTGCTCCGGCGACTCGATACTTTACTCGGCTGGGTTGAAGAGGCCCAGGCCGAGGAACCCGATACCGAGCCAGTTTTCGTGCCCGCGCCAAAGGAAGAGTTGCCAGCTATCGACGCGAAGATTTATGCCGCCGCTCGGTGTGCGCCCCTTCGCCTTGAAGAGGGAGACCTCATCTGCCTCGCGGTCGAGCCCATCAATCCCGAGTTGGCGGCCGCAATAGCCCGCGCCGCCAAGCTTCCGCTTCGGTTGGTCGCCAGTCCGGAAGCCTCCGTCGCGGCCCGATGGACGGAGGTATTCGAAAAGCCTTGGCCCGAGGCAAATGCGCCGGCGGGCGGCGAACCGGCAAAGGAAGCCCGTCGGATCGACATCAGTGGGCTGGTTAAGGGCGTTGTAAGTCGATTCCGTAAGAGCGCCTAAAAAAAAGGGCCGCCCTCGAGAGGGCGGCCAAGTTCAGGTTTATGTTTGGAGTTAATGTCGGAAAATCGAAATCATTCGCCGGCAATGTCGAAGTTTCGGCTGAGGATGTCGTAATCAAACACCGAGACGGAGCCGTCTCCGTCAATGTCGGCGTTGCTGGGTGACACGCCGTCCGTGTCGAGCGTCATCCAGTCCGCATCGGCGCTACCCTTGTCAAAGTAGCTGCTGAGCTTGTCGTAGTCGAACACAGAGATCATGTTGTCGTTATCAATGTCTCCGGCAATGTAGGCGGCGTCTAACGTCGTGGCCGGGAAGGTCACGGCAGCAAATCGCTTGGCCAAGAAGCCGCGCGGCTTCACCACTACGTCATAGGCACCTGCGCGCCGGGAATAGAACGAGAACTTGCCGCTGCTCGGTAACTCCAGGGTGTCCTCGACTAAAGCCGTGGTGCTGCCCGGGGTGTAGATTCCAACCTTGACCGTCGTGTCCTTAGCGGCCGAATCACTCAGCGTGGCCGTGCCTGCGAAGGCGATTCCGGGAATGCCCGCGGCCTGCGCGGCACCCAACTCGGCAACCTGACCCGGGGTAAGGGCACCGTCAATCAGAACCGCACTATTGATGCGGCCCGGACCCACTTCGCCGTCTTCGTCGGCGAACAGCCAGAACGGGTTCGCGCCGACCGGCAAGCCGAACCGACCGTCTACGCCCCAACTGGACGGGCTCTGAACCTGATTCTGGAGCGCGCCGTCAACGTAGCTAAAGTACATCTGGTTTCCGCTGACCAGCGTTCGCGTGTCGTTGGTCAAGATGATGCGCCGCCAAACTCCGCCGTCCATCCGCAGGGAGTTGTTGGCGTCGGTATAGTTACCGCTGATACCCATCCCGCCGTCGCTACGGACGAACCAATCGCCGTCGTTCGCCGTGGGATTCGCATCCGTCTGCAACAGGCTAATAAAGCCCGGAAGGCTATCGAAATAGACGTCCATGACTAACGTGTAGGAGTTCAGCTTCACCGTGCCGTTGCCGTTCGGCGTGCCGGTGTGCGTAACGCGGAAAACCGTGTTGGCGCCGTCGGTGGGATCGGCCTGGATCACCGCAACCTTGGCGGCCTCACCGTTGATCGTATCGTCCATGAAGACCGGGGCCTTCTGAACATTGCCCAGCAAACCGAGTTCCCACACGGTGGCGTTTCCGCCAACTACCGCATTGAGGTCGTCGTTAAATTCCCAGCGCCCAATCACGCTCTGCGCCGACGCGGAGCCCACGACGACTAAAGCTGCCATTCCTACAAGTTGATGCTTCATCTCTTTCCTCACAAACAGGCAAATTGCCTACGAAGTCCATAGTGTAGGCCCAAGGTTAAGGCATGGTTAGGAAAGTGTAAAGACTGGGTTAACGTTGAGGCAAGCGGGAATCCGTCATAATTCGCCCGGTATGCGAAAGCTATGGGGCGGAGCGTTTGGGGCCGAGACGGATGGATTGGTGGATCGCTTTGGGCAATCGATCCACGACGACCTGAGGTTCTGGCGGCAGGACGTTACCGGCAGCATTGCGCATGCCCGGATGCTGGGCGCGACCGGTATCCTATCAACGGAAGACGCCGCAACACTGGTCCAGGGCCTCGAAGCTATCCTTGCGGAAGACGCGGGGCAACTGCCCATGGACGTTGAGGACATCCACACGTCGGTGGAGGTTCGGTTGCGGGAACTCGTGGGCGATGTTGCGGGCAAACTGCACACCGCGCGGAGTCGAAACGACCAAGTGGCAACCGACGCTCGCCTGGCCCTTCGCGACGAAATCGATCGCCTGATTCCGCTGGTGAAGGCGCTTCAGGGCGTGATCCTGGAGCAAGCTCGGGTGGCCAAAGGCTGGCCCATGCCAGGCTATACCCATCAACAACCGGCCCAGCCAATCACGCTCGGCTTCCACCTGCTGGCTTACTTCTGGGCGATGCAACGCCAGGGCTGGCGGCTGGAGCGACTTCGCGAGTTGGTCAACTATTCCCCTCTGGGCTCGGCCGCGCTGGCGGGGACGAACTTTCCGATCGACCGACAATCCACCGCGCGGGAGCTGGGCTTTACCGGACCGATTGCCAACGCATTGGACGCGACGAGCGACCGGTCGTTTGTGTTGGATACGCTCCACGTGACGGCGAGCATCATGATTGACCTCAGCCGGTTGGCCCAGGAACTCGTGCTGTGGTCCACCGCTGAGTTTGGTTTCCTCCGGTTGGATGATGGGGTGACAACCGGCAGTAGTATCATGCCGCAAAAGCGGAATCCCGACATGGCCGAACTGATCCGGGGTCGTTCGGGCCGAGCGATCGGCAACTGGACCACGCTGGCGGCCACCATGAAGGCCCTCCCGCTGGGCTACAACCGGGATACCCAGGACGATAAGCCCGCAATGTTCCAGAGCCTAGACCTCACCGCGGACTGTTTACAGCTGGCCGCGCGAATGCTGAGTGGGGCCACTTGGAACCGACGTCGGATGGCGCAAGCGGCCGAGGCCGGATATAGCTGGGCCACAGACCTCGCCAACGCCTTGGCCGCGCACGGATTGCCGTTCCGTAAGGCGCATGAAGTGGTGGGGGAGCTGGTGCGAGCCCTAGACGCCCGGGGCGGCAAGCTGGGGCCATGGGTCTACGGAGAGTTTCTCCCCCTTCATCTGGAGCCCGAACAAATTGAAGCGCTTCGCGGGCGGCTGACTGCCCACGCGAGCATTGTCGCGCGGGAAAGTGAAGGGGCTCCGGGGCCAAAAGCGATGATCGCCCAACTGAAACGGGCCGCGGGCTTGCACCGAAAGGTGGCGTTCGCTTCGATCCAGTAATCGACGCAGGAAAATCCAAGACCTTTGCCGAACCATAGAGCAGGCGTCCCCGGAAGGGATTCCGCCGTTCGGAGGTCAGAATGGACGTCGAGATCCTTTCTCGAATTCAGTTTGCGTTTACCATCGCATTTCACTACATCTACCCGCCAATTAGTATTGGCTTAGGTTTGATTCTTGTGTTCATGGAGGGTCTTTACCTTAAGACCAAGAACCCGCTCTATCATCAAATGACCCGCTTCTGGGTCAAAATTTTTGCGCTTGTTTTTGGCATAGGTGTCGCCACCGGCATCGTCATGGAGTTTGAGTTCGGTACTAACTGGGCCAGCTATTCACGGTATGTCGGCGACATTTTCGGTTCGGCCCTCGCGGCCGAAGGGGTATTTGCTTTCTTCCTTGAGTCGGGATTCTTGGCCGTGCTTGTCTTTGGGTGGGACCGAGTCTCGCCGAAGATGCACTTCTTCAGTACGTGCATGGTCAGCCTTGGTTCTACGTTTAGTGCCGTGTGGATCATCGTGGCGAACAGTTGGATGCAGACGCCAACGGGTTATCGAATTGTCACGGATCGCCAGGGTGGGCCCCGAGCCGAAGTCACGAACTTCTGGGAAATGGTCTTTAACCCATCTTCGGTCGACCGTCTGATGCATACGGTCAGCGCCGCATGGATCACGGGCGCGTTCTTCGTGGTCAGCGTGAGCGCTTACTACTTGCTGAAGCGTCGCCATGTCGAGTTTGCGCAAGCGAGCATGAAAATTGGTCTTGGCTTGGCCCTTTTCGCCTCGGTGCTCCAACCGATCCTCGGTCACAAGAGCGCCGTGGGCGTGGCGGCTAATCAGCCCGCAAAGATGGCGGCCTTCGAGGGTCACTTCGACAGTACCAAGCCGATGAACCTCGCAATGATCGGATGGGTGAACGAAGCCTCGGGTCAAGTCGCAGGAATCACGATTCCGGGGGGCGGTAGTTGGCTTCTCACCCAGAACGCGAGCGCACCGGTCACGGGTCTGGATGCTTTCCTTCCGGAAGATCGTCCCCCGCTGCAACTGACGTTCCAGGCCTACCACATCATGGTCACCGTCGGGATGGCAATGATCGGGATCGTCTTGATCACCTACCTCCTGCTGAAAACCGGCAAGCTGTGGACGGCCGATGGCTGGCTAAGAATCCTTGTTCTCAGCGTCGTACTCCCGCAAATTGGCAACCAATTCGGATGGATCGCCGCCGAAGTTGGCCGCCAACCGTGGATCGTCTACAACATGCTGCGGACGTCCGACGGCCTCAGCAAAGTGGTGAACTCGAACCAAGTCATGACCTCGTTAGTCCTCTTTGGGCTGGTCTACCTGCTCCTCTTTGTCCTCTTCATCTACCTACTTGATCGTAAGATCAAGCAAGGTCCGGTCTTAGAAGAAGCCGTCCAAACGCGAGGTCTATAAGATGAACTACCCAATTGATCTGAATACCGCGTGGTTCCTGTTGGTCGGCGTTTTGCTCTCTGGCTACGCCATCCTAGATGGCTTCGACTTGGGAACGGGGGCGTTGCTCCTGTTCGCCAAGAAAGATCAGGATCGCCGAATCCTACTCAATGCGATCGGTCCGGTGTGGGATGGTAACGAAGTGTGGCTGGTGGTGGGAGGCGGTGCCCTGTTCGCCGCTTTCCCCGAGGTCTACGCGACCGTCTTCTCGGGTTTCTACCTCCCGTTCATGCTCTTGCTGGTGGCGCTCATCTTTAGGGCGATCGCCATTGAGTTCCGGAGCAAGGAAGAGAGCCCGAGATGGCGTAACTTCTGGGACACCAGCTTCTGCGTGGCCAGCATCGTCATCAGCTTGCTGATGGGCGTGGCCTTGGGCAACATTGTGCTGGGAATCCCGGTGGGCAGAGGATTCGAATACGAGGGTGGGTTCTTTAACCTGCTGAACCCGTACTCGCTCATCCTCGGTGTCACCGTGGTCAGCCTATTCATGATGCACGGCGCAATCTACTTGGTCATGAAGACCGAGGGCGAGCTACGCGATATGGTGCGGGGCTGGATGCGCAACTCGATGATCTTCTTCGGGGTGAGCTACGGCGCGTTAACGATCGCGACGTTCATCTTTGCCCCGCAGATGGCGGCAAAGATTCGCGAGATGCCGTGGCTGTTCTTACTGCCCCTCGCCTCGCTGCTGGCCATCGCCAACATCCCGCGTGAGGTCACGGCGGGCCGCGACGGTCGCGCGTTCCTCAGCTCCTGCGTTAGCATCGTCTTGCTGATGTCGCTCTTCGGGCTGGGGCTTTACCCGAACCTCGTGCCGTCCATATCCAATCCGGAGTGGACCCTGAACATCCGCAATGCGGCGTCTTCGGAAGCCTCGCTGACCACGATGTTCAGCATCGTGCTCATCGGAATGCCGTTCGTGCTGGCCTACACCATCGCGATTTATTGGGTGTTCCGAGGCAAGGTGAAGCTGGACCAGTTGCACTACTAATCCAACGCAAAGTTCAGCGGAGGTAACGCTCGACGTGGGCGGCCGCAAAGCGGCCGCCCACGGTCACCATAGGCATCCCGGCTCCCGGCTGAACCGCGCCCCCTACCCACGCGAGGTTCCGAAACTCTCGATCCGAGTTGAACGGCGGCATCAGCCCCCACGGCCAGTGCTTCACGTCCGGCCCGTACAGGGAGCCTCGATAGTTGCCGTGCGCCTGGGCAAAGTATGGGGGCGACTGCACCCGTTCGAACGCCACCTCCTCATCCGAGTACCCCAAGCCAAACGCCGCTAATTGCTGACGAACCGCCTGGCGCGCGCGCGGCAAGGTTTCTTCCCACGACCACCCGGTTTCCATGGCAGGACACGTCACCACGCTAAACAGGTTGCTTGCGCCTGCCGGGGCCGTGGTGGGGTCCTCCAAATGGGTCGCGTTTACGTAGACAATCGGCGATTCTGGGAACCGCCGACGATCGTAGAGGTCCACGAACGCGCGCTCAAAGTCTTGCGGGACCAACAGCGTATGGTGCGAGAGACCCTCGATTTCGCGTGGTACACCCGCGTGCAGCGTGAAGTAGCTAAAGCTGGGGGCCGCGTCGGTGGTCCGCCCTAGCCACTCGCCCGCCGTAAGGGGGTCGCGGTTCACGATAAATGCGTCGCCCGCCACCGCTTCGCCGTTCGCAAGTTGTGCGGCGCGAATACGGCCCCGCGCGGTTTGCAGTCCCGTTACCTGGGATTGAATCCGGAACTCCACACCGAGCTCAAGAGCGAGGCGATGGAACGCCGTTGGAATCGCGCCGATGCCGCCTTCTGGCCACCACACACCCTCGCGAAGCATGAAGTAGGGAATCATCAGCGCGCCCGGGGCTTTGGCGTGATAGGTCAGACCGCTGTAGCTGGGAAACCCGTAGAAGAAGGCCCGGAGGAGGTCCGAGGTGAACCATCGGTCGACCATCTCTTTGTAGGTCGCTTGGAGGTCAAAACGCATCGCGAAGCGGATTAAGCGCGGGTCGGCAAGTTGCCAGATGCGTTCAATGGGGTGATCAAATACGGTCGCATCGATCAATGGGGCCACGTCATCAAGGGTTTTGATTAAGTGATCGAATCCCGCCAAGTCTTGGGGCGCGATCTCGGCGATCACCTGGCGGCAGGCGTCGGCGTCGGCGGGGAGGTCAAGTGGCGCGGCGCCGGCCATCAGGACCCGGCTGAATGGATCCAGGCGGCGGAACCGTAGGTAGTCGTCCATCAAGCGGCCCGCATCGCGAAATAGTTGGGCGTAGATCCGGGTGAGGATGACGATGGAGGGGCCGGGGTCCAGGCGGTAGCCAGACTGCTGTAGCGCCCCGGCCTTCCCGCCTACCTGGTCGCCTTGTTCCAGCACCAGCACGTCGTGGCCCGCAAGCCTCGCATAGATGGCCGCCGAAAGCCCACCCAGCCCCGCGCCTACGACCACCACGCTCTTTGCCACGGATTCAGTTTAGCTTGGTCAGGCCTGCCCGGCCGACATTGACTCTTCGGCAACGGTCCGCGGCTTCTAACCTCTGACCCTTACCGCAGGTAACCTTTCGGTCATGTCGGACCCCGTTGTCGATCGACTTCACGCTTGGCTGAAGGACCACGAAGCAAGTTTGCTCGCGGACTATCAAACCCTATTGCGGTTTCCTACCGTTGAATCGGAACCCGTGCCCAACGGCCCGTTTGGTCAGGCCAATCGAGACGCCCTGACCTTCGTGCTGGAGAAGGCCAAGGGGTGGTCGATGGCGACGACGGACCTGGAAGGCTTCGCCGGCTACGCAGAGTTCGGCACCGGTGAGCGACTCGTCGGGATTTTTGGGCACCTTGATGTGGTTCCGGTAGGTCCGGGCTGGAAGTACCCGCCGTTTGGGGCCGAAATCCATGACGGCTACGTTTACTCGCGCGGCACGACGGACGACAAAGGCCCGACCATCGCCGCGTTTTACGCCGCCCGTGCGGTTCAGGCAGTCGTGCCCGACATCGCGGCGCGCATCCGCATGGTCTTTGGTTGCGACGAAGAATCGGGGTTCAAGTGCATCCACCGGTACGTTGAGACGGAGGAAGCGCCGACGTTCGGCATCGCCCCTGACGCGGGCTGGCCGCTGTACCACGCCGAGAAAGGCATCATGAACCTGCAGATTGATGCCCCGCTCGTGGCCGGCAGCGTGAGCCTCCTTGAACTGACCGGCGGACAGCGCCATAACATCGTGATTGACCAAGCGAAGGCGCGAGTGCGGGTTACCGCGGAAGGTCGACGGCACGTCGAAGAGCGCTTGGCCGAGGCCTGGGACCGTAACCTCACCGCGACGTGGGAGGGAGATGAACTGGCCATCACGGCGGTAGGAAAGGCCTCCCACGGTGCGTGGCCCTACGGCGGTGATAACGCGGCGATTCGCATCCTGCGCTTCCTAATGGAGGTAAGTCCGCTCGATTCGCAGCTTAAGTTCTCCGAACTATTCGAGCTGATGCATAGTGGCGGGGGCGGTCTGGGCGTGGCGGGCTCGGACGAGATCAGCGCCGACCTTACCTGCAACGTGGGCATTGTCAGCACCGATGGGCAAAACCTCACCATCCACTTTAACTTGCGGTACCCGGTGACCTGGAAAGGTGACGACATTATCGCCAAGATCAAAGCGACCCTGGCCAAAGGGCGGAATCAACTGATGCTCAAGGATGTCACCGATTCGCCTCCGCTCTACTTCCCGCTGAACCATCCCTTGGTGCAGACGATCGTCGACGTCTACGAGGCCGAGACGGGTGAGCGCCGCGCGCCGGGCGTGATGGGCGGCGGAACCTACGCGCGCGCGGTGCCCAACACCGTAGCCATCGGCACGGGATGGGACGGTGACGGCGACGCCCACCAGACCAACGAGCGCCTGAAAGTGGATCACCTGTACCGGATGAGCCAGATTTACGCGCACATCATCTATCGACTCGCCACCGTGCCTTAGCCATAAGAATGGGTGGGGTTGGGAACCAGTTGATCCCCAACCCCAACTTGAACTGTCCCGTGTGGCATCACCGCTTGGACAGGTTATTGGGGCGCGGCACCCCCGCTGGGCGCGGGAGCCTGACTGCCCATCTGGGTGGCCTTCTCGGTCACGGTTCCTAGCCGTTCGCTGTCTTGCTTAATTTGGGCTTGGACCTCGGGCGGTAGCTTATCGCGCAGATATTCCGGCACGGCTTGTTGTCCCACTTCAATCTTTGGGCCCGGAACCGTTTCCGTCCCACCGGCTTTAATCAAGAAAAAGATTCCGACGGCGGCCACAACCGTAATAGCACCGATAATCAGAGGTTTCGGGATATCTTGAGTATTCATCTTTTTAGGAAACAAGGCGGAAGGGCCGTAAACAAAGTGGGATCACCTGGTAAACGGCCTCACCAGACTTATTGCGGTAAGGCGCAGTCCTTGAACGGACCGTTGTCGTCACCACTCGCGGCGGTCTGCCATTCAAAGGCGTCGGTGCAGACGCCCGGGAACTGGTTGTTGATCGCGATTTGTCGCACGTTGGCTCGCCGCTCGTAGCCCGGGAATATAAAGCCGGCCGGTCGGCTACCCGCGCTACCATCGGTGAAAGCATAGTTCGCTCGTCCCGAAGTCACGTCAACGCCGCGCCAGTAGTTGTTTGGCCCACCAAGTGCATCCGGAGTGGTGTCGCCCGCATTGGGCGTGCTCAGTGGGGTGTTGGGCCGAGTGCTTTCGCTTCCCGTCCACCAAACCCAGTTCTCGAACCACTGTGAGTACACCCACCAGGTTCCACTATAAGCGCCCTCGTCGCGCTGGTTGGTCAGCATGATCGTGCCACTGGGGCTTCCGATGGCGCTTCCGCCAACGGTGGCCTTCGGCGTTCCGCCGGTAACCCACGGCATGCCCGCCACGGACGGGAACACATTCTTGGCCGCGCGGAACGAGCGCCTGACGTTGCCGTAGGGGAAGGGCACGGTGGCAGTTCGGTCGTTCGGAGCCGCCAGCAACTCATAGCTCTTGCTGTAAGGCTGAATCAGCTTGTCCCATGAAAGGCAACCGACGGTGCCATTGCAGGTGCCATCGCCCCAGCCGCCCCAGTTGATGGTGCCTCGCTTCGGGAACATGTCATCACTGTCGTTGTTGTACATCATGATGGCAAGGGCGTTCTGCTTGAGGTTGCTGATCTCAACCGAGTTCTTCGCCGCATTCTTTGCTTGGGCAAAAACGGGGAAGAGAATAGCGGCGAGAATCGCGATGATTGCGATGACCACGAGAAGTTCAATAAGCGTAAAGGCTTGATGCTGACGGTTCATAAGGTGTCCTCCTTTGGACGTGACGTAGATGATCGGATGATGAGCTGGGTGGGCAAAACTTGACTGGCGACTTCACGACCCTCGATGATCTCTTGTAAGACCGAGAAAGCCGCGGACGCCATCGCGGCGATGGGTTGGCGAATCGTAGTGATGGCGGGGGTGACGATACGGCTACTTATCGTATCGTCGAAGCCGATGATGCTTAGGCTCTGAGGAATACTCCAACCCGCTACTTGAGCCGCGCGGTGCAACCCGACCGCCATTTCATCGTTCGCGCAAACTACGGCGGTAGGAGGCGTGGTGAGTTGGGCAAAGTGCCGAAACGCGCGTTCGCCCGCCTCGATCGTAAAGTCCCCTTCGTGCCAGTTTTCCGGAACAACGGCGATGCCGTGCGAGGCGCATGCCGCGCGCATCGCCTTCTCGCGTTCGCGGGCGTCGCGTTGTCCTGGTTGCCCTCCCACAAAGCCAACCCGGGTGTGGTTAAGCTGCTTCAGGAGCGCAACGGCCTCATGCATTCCGGTGTCATTGTCGGTCAGAACCTCGGCGGTTAGTCCTCCGGAATCGCCGCCCACGACAACGAAGGGAATCCCGGCTTCATGGATCTGTCGGAAATCCTCGACCGAGAGGATGGGGGCGAGGAACAGCACCCCGTCAACCTGGCCGTCTAACAATGCTTCGGCCAACGCTACGCCGTGAAGGCCCGCCGTGCGGGTGAACAGGTGAAAGTCCTGCCGGGCTCGGGCCGCCGATTCGGCGAGTCCGTTCATGGCCATCTGCAGGTACGGACTTAGGTAAATTTCTTCGCCCGTTTCCATCGACACCAGACCGATGACGTGGCGGCGACCCGTGATCATAAACCGGGCCATTCGGTTCGGTCGATAGTTCAGCGCTTTTGCCGTGGCAAGCACTCGCTCGCGAACTTCGGCGGGAACCTTACGCGGTCCACCGTTCAGCGCATAGCTCACCGTACTCACCGAGATGCTGAGTTCGCGAGCGATATCCTTGATGGTGACGGGCGGCATGGTAGATCTCAACGGTGAGAATCGTTTCGCGAAACGTTTCGCAAGACTTGTCTCATAATACGAGACATGATCCTAGAAAGTGACCCCCTTCATAAAAAAACAAAAAGGGAGTTCGGATGGACGAAGATCCCATGGTTCTACGGACGATTTGGGCTAGGCCACCATCCTTCGGCTGGCAAGCCCTCATCGATGGGTTCTGGTAATATAGGTCGTTCAGCGTAGGGGTGTAGCTCAGTTGGTAGAGCGGCGGTCTCCAAAACCGTAGGTCGCGGGTTCGAATCCTGTCGCCCCTGCCAGTCTCCGGTGGTGCCGAGAGACGTGGCCTAATGCCGCGAGAATTCCTGGTACGCCGCAACGACTTTGCGGATGTAGTCGCGCGTTTCTCGGTAAGGTGGCACGCCGCCGTGCCGGCGGACCGCGCCCCCGCCGGCGTTGTAAGCGGCCAGACTCAGCACCAAGTACTCGTAGGGGTCACTGGTTTGGCGACGGTACTTCTCAAGGTGCCCCCGCACCAGGCGAACCGTCCCACTCAGGTTCTGGATACTGTCGTAAGCATTGCCGACGCCCATGCCGCGCGCTGTGCCAGGCATCAACTGGCCCAAACCCATCGCGCCGGCGCGACTGGTGGCGTTGGGGTTGAACCCGCTCTCCACCATGACCATCGCCATGATGAGGCGCGCGTCTACGCCGTACTGAATGCTGTATCCGACAATGCCCTGGGCAATCCGAAGCGCTTCTTCGGGGGCGAGTCGCCGGTTTCGCCGTTGAATGAAGTCGGCGAAGTAGGGAACGGACGAGTTCGGCGCGATTTGCCAGTCGGGTTGGCGAGATGCGCCGCGCGGAGCGGGGCGGGTAGCGAGGCGGGCCATGCGTTCGGCCTCGGCTTTGGCGGCCTGTTGGGCCGCAATCTGGGCGCGTTGCTCGGCGGCCACCACGTCGGCGTCGGTGGTCACGGCCAGCAGACGGTAAGACGGTTGGGCGAACTCGCTGGGCCGGTAGATCCGAACGATCATCCGGGCGAGGGATTCGTTATCGAGGAGCCAACTCGGCACGGTGTCGGCCGTCAGGAAGATCGGCTGCCCATCGGGCAGGTTCAATAGGAGCTGGCTTGATTGGCCCGCCGAGCGGACGGTGCCCTTGGTCACGCCGCGAATTTCGAGGGTTCTTTGGCCCACGACCGTTTCGAGCGCCGCGAGTCCGCTCGCCTGAACAATTCCAAGGCGCTTCCGTTCCTTGAGGTAGGCCGCGCGACCTTCAATCACCGGGATGAGAGGCTGGGCGTGGCTCGCGGAGGCGATCAACAGGGTAACGAGTGTCGCCAACAACCCGCAAAAAAATCGACTTGCGGACCACAGGCGAAGGGCGTTCCCGTTCATAGCGCGCTTTGGAGTTGGACGCTGGAAACTGGCGGAGAGATCGGGATTCGAACCCGAGAGGGGTAAAAACCCCTACCCACTTAGCAGGCGGGCGCTTTCGTCCACTCAGCCATCTCTCCGCGCCGTTGGTAAGGATACCACGCTCCCATTATCTGCGCAAAGGTTTTTCGCGTTAGGTTCTGATGAAGTTGGGTGGACCTCCGTAGGGAGGTCCACCCAACCGAGCTATTTGGTGGGAGCTCCCGCCGGGGGCGTCCAGCGTCCCCAGTGCTTCAGCAGGAAGGTCGCATAGATCGCGTGCCAGTCGCGACCGTTCACATCACCGCCAAGCCCATGCCCCCCGGTCGGGTCGATGACGAGCTCCACGAGATCGCCTTTGCCATACTGCATCAGCTTTCGATACACGTTGATGGTGTGCTGGAACAAAACGTTCGTGTCCTCCATGCCGTGCAGCAACAAGAGGGGTGAGCGGAGGTTTTTGGCATAATTAGTTAGGCTAAACTTATCAATATCTTCGGGTTTGCCGTTGGCGGCAAGGCCGATCACGCCCTCGGTGTAGCCGTTGTTGTAGTTCTGCCACTCCGTCGGCCCGGCGCCCGCGATGCCCAACGTAAAGACATCCGACGCGGTGTAGAGGCACATCTGCGTTTGAAAGCCCCCAAACGACCAGCCATTAACGCCCACTTTCGTCGGGTCAATGCCGTACTCCGTGGTCAAGTACTTCGCGGCGTCGGTGAGGTCCTCCACTTGGGCCACACCCGGGGCGTTGAAGTTCGCCTTGCCAAATGCCGCGCCGTAGCCCGACTGACCGCGTGGGTCAATCGCCACGCAAACAATCCCGAGTTTCTTCGCCAACAGTTGCGCGAACAGCACCTCGGTGCCGCCCCATTGGCCGTCGATAATCGTGCGGCCGGTGCCTAAAGGCCCCCCGTACACGTAGAGCATCAGGGGTCGCTTGTCTTCCTTGCGGAAGTTGGGCGGGAGGATGATGTGCCCGTAGACGATCTGCCCGTTACGGTTCTTAAACTTAATGAATTCGGGCTTTAAGTTAACGATATTGGAGAATCCGGACCGGTGGGTATCGGTGAGGGTCCGTTCGTTACCGGGACGACTAAGGTCAACGGTTACGAGCTCCGGTCGACCATCGAACGACGCGAAAATTGACGCGGCTCGATCGGTGCTTTTGCTCAGTGTGGGCGGGCGGTATTGCCCGGTGGCTTTGGTCAATCGAGTCATTTCGCCGGTCGCAATGTCCAGGCGATGGATTTGCATTCGTCCGGGATGCTCATTGCCCGCGTGGACGATGAGGGACTTGCCATCCGGGGTGGCGCGCAGGACGTAGGTTTCAAAGGGACCGCTGCCAATCTGACTCGCGGCCTGGTTTACCGGATCAATACGCCAGGGCCATCGGTAACCGCTACTCTCCAGCATCGCGATGAGCTGATTAGTACCGGCCAAGAAGAAAGGTTCAACCATGCCCAGGCTGTTCGGTTCGCCCTCACTCTGGGTCTTGTAAGCCACCGATTTCCGGCGCCGTGCCAAGTCCACCACGTTGATCTCCAGCTCTTTGGAGTTGCGCTTGTAAGCGGCAAACGTGAAGCTGAGGCTATCGGGCGAGAACGGCTCTGCGTGTAGGCTGGTGCCCCATACGTCCTCGCCGCCGGCCCAACGCCACAATTCCCAGGGCTTGCCGTCGCGCTTGGTGTCGGCGGGATCATCGGTCAGGTCCACCAGGAACAGGGCCTGAACTTCGGTAACAGGATTGTCGGCAAAGCCCCAATACTGGCTGGTGCGCCGCGCCTCGGCAAACCGGCCCCGGTAGGTGATGTAGTCCACTTCGCGGTAAGCCCCGGTGGACTTGCCAGACATTACTGCCATCCACTTCCCGTCCGGGCTCACCCAATAGTTGTAGAGGCCAAGGCCGTCGGGCAACTTTGGGTTCAGTTGCTCGGTAAAGGCTTGGTCGAATTGCTGCCGGTAGACATCTCCCGAACGCTGGTAGATGAACCCCCGGTCGTCGGCGGTCCACTCCAAGCGCGATTCGTCGGCCGCAGTTTTCGTGACTCGGGTCGGCTTAGGTTCGCCGACTTTCCAGCGGTAGACGTCGTCCCGATAGGTGATAAGAAGCTCCTGGCCTTGGTGCGACCACTCCACCTCGCCGATGCCGGGGTAGCTGGGCAGGGGTTCTTTGCGGTCTTCGTTCTCTTTTCGAAGTTTTTGTACGGCCTCTCGGTAGGCCAGATCGTCAAGGGCGTTTCGCTTTTCCTCTTCGGCATCTTCTTTCTTGTAGCGCTCAATAGCACGCCTCGCATCCCGGTCGTACGCCGACATAAAATCGGGATTGGTGATGCGGACCGACTTGCCCGACTGCGAATCGAAGAGGTAGAGGTCGGCGTATCGGGCCTCGGCGAACGGGTTCCAAAGGTATGCCAGGTAGCGCCCGTCCGAAGACCATTCCATCCCCGAGGCGACGCGTCCGAACCACCGCTTTCGCGGGAACAGCTGATCCAAGAGGGCCGTGTCGTCCGCGGTTAAACGCGGAGGTTCGGTAGCGCCGATGGCGATGCTGGCCAGCGCAGCAAGAAAAAGCATGCTGAAGTTTAGACCTCAGGTCGCACCGTTTGCTTAATCAAGGGGGCACGGGACGGGGTAAACCTCGGCGGATGTCAGAGAAAGTTTGGGTCATTGGCGGGGCGAACGTAGACCTGGTCGCCCATACGACGGTGTTCCCAGGGCCAGGCGAAACCCGCATCGGAAGCTCGTTCGCCACTTTCTTTGGCGGCAAGGGAGCGAACCAGGCCGTGGCGGCGGCGCGGCTGGGGGCGACGGTTGAGTTCGTGGGTTGCGTCGGTCGGGACGACTTTGGCGAGCAGATCACCGCCGCGTTAGCCGCCGAGGGGATCGGCACCGATAGCCTGAAATCACACCCGGACCACCGCACCGGCACGGCGATAATCCTGATTGACGGGACTGGACAAAACGAGATCGTGGTGGTGCTGGGTGCGAACGAACACTTGGACATGTCCGACCTTCCTACCTGCCTAAACCCTGAGCGCGACTGGCAGTTAGTGCAGTGCGAGATCCCGCCCTCGACCGTCGCGGCCGTCATCGCGCGCGCCCCGGGCCGCACCATCTTGAATCCGGCACCGGCCGGCCCGTTGCCCCCGCTGCTCTGCCAAGAGCTGTTCGCCATCACGCCCAACGAAACGGAAACCCAAGCGCTGACGGGCATCCTGCCCGAGGACGAGTGTTCGTGCCGGCAAGCCGCCGAAATCTTGCGGGTACGGGGCGTTCAGCATGTGATCCTCACCTTGGGCTCGCGGGGCGTTTGGTGGCAGTCCGCCGAATCGCCTTCGGGGGTTTTAGTTCCCGCCCCTCCGGTGACGCCGGTCGACACCACCGCCGCGGGCGATGCCTTCAATGGAGCCTTAGCGGCGGCTTTGGCCCGTGGCGAAGCGATGCCGCAAGCGCTGGCGTGGGCGGTCCAGGCGGCTTCGATCAGCGTCACCCGCCCGGGCGCGCAAGCCAGCATGCCCACGTATTCTGAGATCGCCGGCGGCTTGGCGATGGGCGGCTAAATAGGCTAGTATCGGTAGCGTAAGTCCCAACCCGAACCGGTTAGGAGAGATGGACGTTGCCCGGCGGCCCGCATCGTTCCCCAGCATGGATGACTCACTGCGACCCCCTAAACGACTCCCGGAGACATCCGGGGGATGAGCCGGGGCGTCTCCTCGGGTGAAAGCTTCGCCCTGTTCTCGCACGTCTTAAAGTGGACGGCGCTGGGCAGTTGGGCGGGTGCCTTGGCGGGAACGGCCTCGGCCTTTTTCTTGTGGGCCCTTGACTGGGCAACCGCAACCCGGGTGGCCAACCCAAGTTTCCTGTTCCTCCTTCCATTGGCGGGGCTCCTCATCGGCGCGGCGTATGCTCGGCACGGGAAGGACGTGGACGGCGGGAACAACTTGTTACTTGACCGGATCCACGATCCCGAGGGCGTGATCCCGTTCCGGATGGCCCCGATGATCCTGATGGCGACGATCGTCACGCACCTCTTCGGCGGATCCGCCGGCCGAGAGGGGACGGCGGTACAGATGGGCGGGACGCTGGCAGATCTGGCCTCCCGGCCGCTACGACTATCTAAGTCCGACCGCCGAATTCTGCTAATGGCGGGAATCTCGGCGGGTTTTGGGTCCGTATTCGGCACGCCGTTGGCGGGGGCAATCTTTGGCCTAGAAGTCCTGAGCATCGGTCGCATAAAGTACGACGCGCTGGTCGCGTGCCTCGTCGCCAGCATCGTGGGCGACGTGGTCTGCCAGGGTTTCGGGATTCATCACTACGCCTACCCGATCGTCCGGGCGTTCAAGTTATCGTGGTCCGTTGTGGCCGCAATTCTCGTGGCTTCGGCGCTGTTTGCCCTAACGGCGGCGCTGTTCTCGGAACTCACGCACAGGCTTCAGCGCGTCGGGCAGAGCTGGCCGGGATCGCCGTACCTGCGGCCCGTGGTCGGCGGGCTTTTGGTTGTCGTAATGTCACTCGCCGTTGGGAATCAGGACTACAACGGCCTGAGTTTGCCCTTGATCGAGCGGGCATTTTTGCCGGAGGGGACTCCCCTCGGCGCGTTCGCCCTCAAGCTGGTCTTCACTGTCGTCACGCTGGGCTTTGGGTTCAAGGGGGGCGAGGTCACGCCGCTGTTTTGTATTGGGGCCACGCTCGGGGCGGCCTTCGCTCAGGTCACGGGGCAGGATCCGCAAGTCTTCGCCTCGCTCGGGTTGGTTGCGGTGTTTGCTGGCGCCGCGAACACGCCCTTGGCGTGCGTGGTACTAGGGATTGAGTTGTTTGGCGCGCCGCTCGCGGTGCCGCTGGCCCTGGCCTGTGTCCTGACCTATTTCCTCAGCGGTCACCGTGGGATTTACCTTTCGCAGCAGGTACACAGCCCCAAGACAAGTTTGGCGGCGATTACCGGGGGGCAAACGTTGCGGTTCCTTCGCGAGCGCGGTTTCAGCGTCGCGCGCCCAGCTTGGGGAAGGTTGCGTAAGCGGGAGCGCTCAGACCCGAAGGATTAGGCGTTGCGTCGTCGGTGATTCACGTTTGCCGCTAGGGCAATGCCCGCGCCGAGGATTAGTCCTGACGCCGGATTAATGCCGGTCTGCTCGACGAGGGTCCGAAGTCCCGATCCTCCAATAAGTACGGCGGCGATTGATCCAACGGTCGTAATCCATGTCATTGGTCGATCTCCACGCAATCTCCTAGCCATTGGCGCGATCCACGCGGAATGCTGGGGCTTTTTGCAGGCTCAAATCCTTGCGGATTACGGGCTCAATTTAGCCTCCCCAGGGAAGCCCCGTGAACCTACCGGCGTCAAAGATGTGTTGGGTCGGGAATGACTGATTTGCGGGGAACAATGGGCGATTCTCGAACGGCGAAAATGACGACTCGTATGAAGGCAATCGATCGGGTGATCACGCGTGTGATGCAAGCAGACTTTGCGGTGGAAGTGCGCACCGCAAGGTTAGTACGCCTCTCCGAGCGGTCGACTCGCTTGGCCAACCGACTCACCGCTAAACTGCAATTAGCCCTGGCATCGCGGAACTTCATCCTGGCGCATCGACTGTTGCAGCAGGTGAGCCACTGGCGAACCGCCACCGAGCGGTTCCAAGTGGCGGCGCGATGCCTGGCGTACCCGAGGGGCGCGCCATGAATGCCCTGACCAGCTACGAAACCAAGGCTTACGAGATTTGGTCGTCTGACCTAGCTCCTACCGCCAAACGCGCCCTTTTGGACTGGCTCTGCCAAACGGCCGAGGCGCACCTCGCCTCGCTGAGTGAATGCGATCTTGGGGACCCTGAATGGACGCGGTTAGCGCGTCGGCGGGAGACCCAGATGATGGAGCACTTCATGGGCGACCTCAAGGAGCTCATACGGCTTTGCGACTCTGAGCCCCGTCCCACCAATCGCCAAGCTGGCTAACGGCCCTGCTTGCGCGCTAACGGGTAGGGTAGTCGAATGGCGACTCGAACCCGCGATGCCGTTTGGGAGCGCCGGCAAGCTAGCTTTAATGAAGCGCCGGAGGTTTACGCTCAACATCGGCCGGGCTATCCCGAAGCCGCGTTAGCGGAAATTGTCCACTTTGCTGGAGTGCGCCCCGGAGATGCCGTGCTAGAAATCGGTTGCGGGCCTGGGCAAGTGACGTTGCCCATGGCGCGGCGCGGCCTACGGGTTCACGCCGTGGAATTCGGCGACCAAATGGCCCAGTTGGTGCAGGCGCGGGCCGCTCAAGAAGGATTCGAAGTCCGAGTGGACGTGGGCAGGTTCGAAGACTGGATCCCGCCAACGCCCGGGTTCCCCCTGGTCTATGCCGCCGCGTCGTTCCATTGGCTGGACCCCCTAAACCGGATGCACCTGGCGGCCCAGGCCCTCGCTCCTGGCGGCGCGTTGGCGCTCCTTTGGAATCGCCACGTTCGGATCCCGGCCGATCGGGGCTTTTTTGACGCGATTCAGCCTGACTATGTCCAAGCGGGAATGGTAACCCGGTCAGAACCGTTGCC
>Ga0105047_10000716_pt1 | contig 57395 bp, 49 predicted proteins | sample MAT04_FD_78384 | JGI IMG/M metagenome (GOLD analysis project Ga0105047, IMG submission 78384) | Freshwater microbial communities from Lake Fryxell liftoff mats and glacier meltwater in Antarctica - MAT-04 (megahit assembly) | ecosystem: Environmental > Aquatic > Freshwater > Ice > Liftoff... | reverse complement strand
GTGCTGCGTAGGAGTAACGCACCAACGGCTGCGCGGCCAGATGCAGCACGATGTCGGGCCGCGCGGCCTGCATCGCGCGGGTCAATGCCTCGGCGTCGCGGAGGTCGGCGAGGGTGTGGCTGGACAGGCGCGACGCCAGTCCGGCAACGGTGAAGAAATTGGGTTCGGTTGGCGGCGCCAGCGCATAGCCGTGGACTTCCGCACCCATGTCGGCCAGCCAGAGGCTCAGCCAGCCCCCCTTGAAGCCGGTATGGCCGGTCATGAAGACGCGCTTGCCGCGCCAGAACTCGGCGTTTATATCCATTTTTTCCAGGGCGCTTTACCCGTGACCCACAACTCTTCGAGCTGGTTCTTCTCGCGTAACGTGTCCATTGGCTGCCAAAAACCATGATGTTTAAAGGCCATCAACTGATCCAATTTCACCAGACGACTTAACGGATCGCCTTCCCATCCAGTTTGATCACCCTCGATCAGATCCAGGCACTTCGGAGAAAGCACGAAGAATCCACCATTAATATAACCACCATCTCCCAGCGGTTTTTCGGTAAAACTGCGGACTTTTTCGCCTGCCATATGCAGGGCACCATAACGTCCGGGCGGCTGCACGGCAGTGACAGTGGCCCACTTGCCATGCCGATGGTGAAAGGCGATTTCCTCGGAAATATCCACATCAGAAACGCCATCTCCGTAGGTAAAACAGAATGCCTCGTCATGCTCGATGTATTTCGCCACGCGTTTGAGACGCCCGCCGGTCGAGGTGTCCTCGCCGGTATCTACCAACGTCACCTTCCATGGCTCGGCATGTTGGTGGTGCACTTCCATTTGGTTATTTGCCATGTCGAAGGTCACGTCTGACATGTGCAAAAAATAGTTGGCAAAGTATTCCTTGATAACGTATCCCTTGTAACCGCAGCAAATCACAAATTCGTTGACGCCATGGCTGGAATACATTTTAAGAATGTGCCAAAGAATGGGCTTGCCGCCGACCTCGATCATCGGCTTCGGTTTCAGATGGGTTTCCTCGGAGATGCGAGTGCCAAGTCCACCGGCGAGAATGACTGCCTTCATGGTCGCCTCAAATCAGCTCTCGATGTTGGGTTACCCGCCCTCGCCTCGCAAACCGGCAGACACATTGAGATTGATGCTGATCAGGATGTCGAGTTTTTCCGGGGCCGGGTATGCCAGTGTTTCAAAGGTTCGGCGATCAACAAACAAGCTCAATGCCAAAAGATTGCGCTTGATTTCATCGGGTAGCGGATTGTCATCCATCGACAACTCAGCCTGAAAAAAAGACCAGACTTTCTGGTTGTAATTCAATGCAGCTTCGAGTTCGGCATCATGGTCATCACGGGTCCAGTTTTCTTTGATGACTTGCAACTGCATCGCGGCCTTGCTGAGTACCGAGGCTTCCATATCGCGTTGCGACAAGGTGGCTTTCTCGACATTACGATAAGCATCAAGCGGGTTAACGGGCATTGCTGATTAACTCCTGTTCATAACGGACTAATTCCCGCGCAACTTTCAGCGCCTGGTAATACTGACCCTCGAGTACGGCAACGCTCAGTTTGTCGATCAACTCGTTGGTACTGGGCGCCGCATCAATGACTGCGCGAACCTTATCCCAGTAATACTGATGGTAACGCGCCAGATTGGGGGTATCCATATACATCATCTGTACTGCGAGATAGATGCGCTTGCAGGGCGTATTTGCGTCTTCATCTTTGAGAATATCTTTCTCACGCAACACCGGCACATCGTTCAAGACCGCCAACTGACAGCGGCTATCGCCATTAACGAGAACGGCCCCGGCGAGAAAAAGCTTCTCGTGGGGCCGTAAATCGAGTTTAAGAGGCATTACAGTCAAATACTCTTGGTTTAGCGCGATTCAGCAGCTTGAACGAGCTGACCGGCATTGCGGCCAATACCGGCTTGCTCCACACCAGTTTGGCTTTCACCGCTCACCTCATTTGCGCTTCGCTCCACAAGTTGATTACGAACTTCAGCGCTGCTATTTTCCGCAGCCGAAGGGTCAGCCTGCTTCACAAAGTTGATCACGTCTTTCCACATTCCAATATGCAGATCCTCCAGCAAGGATTTTGTGGATTTGATCTGATCCAACGTTTTTCGCACATCCGCATCACTTGCTGTCATGGAGTCCAGCGCGAGAATATCCCACATGGGTTCCTTGACCAGAGAAGCGGCCTTCGCTACCTCGCTAGCATCAGCTTTTCCATTTGCCTGATCGCCCAACAAACGCCCAAGGGCATCCAAAGACTCCTCTGGCGGAAAAGTCAACGCTTCAATCTGCCTACGCAATCCGCCAAAGTTATTCAGCAGTTGAACGCGTTCAGGACTATCAACCGGGTAAGGCGGATACATCTTGACCACCGCACCCAGTTCACTTTCCATCTTGTTCAACAACTGACCCGCTTTTTCAGCCGTATTACCCACCTCGCGAACCACCGATGCTGCGCCGTTAAGCGCTTCCTGGCGATTCCGAAGCTGCGCGTAAGCGCCTGCAAGCTGATTGGCCGATGTCGTTTGCTTCTCGCGGGACACATCGCCCAAAGCCTCTTTAGCAGCTAAACCTGTTATTAAGGGGCGCGATATTTCCGCAATACGTGACGACAAAGGCGCAACAGTTTGAGCAACCGGTGAGTGACTGAGTCCAGCCCCTGAGATTTCAGTGACCATTTTCACTCTCCTCCCGCATGCGCCCTGGAGCGCATGCGGAGCAAGTTACCAAGCATTAGCGGAATTAGAACAATCTCAAGATCGACTGCTCAGACTGCGAGGAAATGCTTAGTGCGGTGGTACCCAACGATTGCTTGGTTTGCAGCGAGAGCAGATTCGCACCTTCCTCGTTGGTATCGGCCTCGGTCAGCTTCGTCGCGCCCACGGTGAGGTTATTGACCATCTCCTTGAGAAAACTCTGGCGCGTGGTCAAGGTGCTCAGATTGGCTGCCAGTGTGCCAGCTTGCGTCTGCAAAGTGGCTATTGCAGTATTCAACGTCTTTTCAACAGCATCGATCTCGGCGGCCGTATCGATATCCGCCGAAGCGAGGATGCCTGACGCTCCCGTAACGACCGTAACAGCATTCGTCTGACCCGACGCAGCACCACCACCAGATATCCCCAAACCGGCGGCACCACCGTTGAACCCAGACATCACAATCTTGGTAGTAGCGTTTTCATTAAAGTTGACCGTTAATGTAGTCCCCGTGGCGGTCATGAAGCTGGTGCCCTTGTAACTCGAGTCGACCGCCAGATTGTTCAATTGTTCGACTAGGCGGTTGTACTGTCCGCCCAGGCCGGTTGTACCTGTGCCCAGCAGCGTCGCGCTGTTGACCGTGTCATTAATTGCCGAACGCGCCTGAGTCAGAACACCACGCAGCGCCTCAATCGTAGTTAACACACCCTTGATACCTGAATCAGCTGCCTTGACCGTCTGAATCGCCTCACTGATGTTGTCCTTAAGGCCATTCAACTGATTAGCACGAGAGGTATGGCCTTGTGCCGCGAAAAAGTTGGCTGGGTTATCAACTGCTGTATTAACACGCTTGCCAGTGGCGAGCTTTTCCTGAGTCTCTCCCATCAGCCGTGCGGTAGTCTGCAAGCTGATCAGGTTGGAACGCATGGATGAAGATAGACCGATTTCGCCGATTGCCATGATAAAACTCCTTTTCTAGGGTTGAATTACTGGAGGTTTTCTGCCCCCAGGACAAGATCAAATTACCCTGTCCTGACACATATACGGCTGCAAACAGGAAAACTTTAAGATTTTTTTGGGTTATTTTTTACCAGCGATTAACTGCACTACTACGGGTTGCTCACAGGTCAAAGCTTGCGCCATTTTCCGGCACACTCACCTGCCATCCCATCCCATCTCGAAGCATCACACCAAATCCTAACGCAGTTTGTTCCTCACCGTGCACAACGAATGTCTGCACCGGTGGACGTTTGAAATGCGACAGCCATTGCAGCAACGCATCCCGATCCGCGTGGGCGGAGAGTCCGCCAAGGGTATAGAGATCAGCGCGAACGGGGACGGTTTCTCTAAACAAGCGCACAGTGCGTGCGCCATCCACCAGACGCCGTCCCAGCGTGCCTTCAGCTTGGAAACCCGCGATGATGATGCTGCATTCGGCGCGTGGCAGGTTGAACTTGAGATGGTGTTTGATTCGCCCGGCGTCGCACATGCCGGAGGCTGAAATGATCACCGCGCTCTGGCGTATTTTGTTCAGCGCCATGGAATCTTCCACGTCTTCGGTCACGCGCAGATAGGGCGCATCCGGGCTGGTGCGAAACCATTGCAGCATTTCGCGCGATTCTTCATCCATGAGATTGGTGTGATTCAAGGTGATCGCGGTTGCTGCGCTGGCCATCGGTGAATCGACAAAGATCGCCAGATTTTTTGGCAAGCGGCCCTGACGTACCAGATCCATCAGCAAATAGAGCAGATCCTGAGTACGACCAACTGCAAACGCGGGGATGATGACGTTGCCCTTTTTACGTTCCAGCGTATCCGTGACTGCATGTGCCAGTTCATCGATCGTTTCGGACAATGACTTGTGCAGTCGATTACCGTAAGTCGATTCGACCAGCAAAATGTCTGCTTCGTGAATCGGAGTCGGGTCATTCAGGATTGGGCGACCAGACATGCCCAAGTCACCGGAAAACACCAGCTTGCGGCTGTTACCGCCCTCTTCTACCCAGACTTCGATAATGGCGGAGCCGAGAATATGACCGGCATCCTGAAACCGTACCCGCACGCGTGGGTGTGGACGGATTTCCTTGTCGTAGCGCACTCCGCGCACGGTCTGCAGGATGTCCTTCGCCTGTGTGACCGTATATAACGGTGCCAGATCGCTGATGCGACTGCGCCGGTTTTTACGATTGGCATAGTTTGCCCATTCCGCCTCTTTCTCCTGGATGTGAGCGGAATCCGGCAACAACACACTGAGCAGATCGGCGGTGGCATGCGTGCAATGCACCGGACCACGATAGCCCATAGCGGCCAGACGCGGCAGCAAGCCGGAATGATCGATATGGGCGTGGGTCAGAAGAACGAAATCGAGTGTTTCCGGATCGAATCCCGGAAAACGTCGATTCCGCTCATCCGCCATGGGTCCGCCCTGAAACATGCCGCAATCGACAAGGAAATTCAGCTTCCCGCTCTCCACCCGATAGCAGGAGCCAGTTACTTCACGCGAGGCACCATGAAAAGTCAGCTTCATGAATCAAGCATAGTTATTCCCACTGATTTGGCTTACAGAAAATGGAATAGGCGTGAAGCAGTTGGCATGACACAGTTCAACCTTGAACCCGCCCGCCAAGAATGAAATTTCCTGCCCTACCCTACCTGCCCTGGAGACCGCCACATCTTGAAAGTAGCCCGATCCAGCTCAATGCGCGCCGTCTATACATCCTGCCGACGCGCGCCGGCATGGTGTTTGCGCTGTTATTACTGGGGCTGTTGGTCGGTGCCATCAATTACGGTCTCAGCCTGGCTTACCTGTTCACCTTCTGGTTTGCCGGCGTGGCGGTGGTTGCCATGCTACATACCCAGCGCAACCTGTTCGGCCTGCGGCTCAGCGCCAAAGCCTCGCAGCCCGTGTTTGCCGGAGAAAGCGCCCGACTGCTGCTGGAAGCGGACAACCCGAGCGCGCTGAAACGCTTCCGTATCGGCCTGACGCACCCGTCCGGCGTGTGCGAAGAAAGTGATATTCCTGTTGGCGGAAAAACCGATCTGGCATTGCAGCTAATCAATGCCGAGCGCGGTTGGCATGCGCTTGGCCGCTTCGGTATTTATTCGTGTTATCCGCTGGGGCTGTTCCGATGCTGGAGCGTGCTGGAACTGTCCGATTCCAATGCCACCCCGTTTGGCGTGTTGATCTACCCCAAGCCGGCGGCCGATGCCTTGCCGCTGCCGGCTTCGGTGGGCGCAGATTCAAACGCAGCCGCCAGCAAAACCGATGGCGATGACTTTACTGGCCTGCGCGTCTACCAGGCCGGTGACACACCGCGCCGCATCGCCTGGAAAGCAGCCGCGCGCAGCCAGCATCTGCTGACCAAGCAATTCAGCGGTCAACAGGGAGCGACCTTGCAGCTAAGTTGGTCGCAAGCCCCGGAAAAAGAGACTGAAGCCCGCCTGTCTCGCCTGACCCGCTGGGTGCTCGATGCCCATGCCGCGAGTTTGCCTTTCTCCCTGACATTGCCTGGTCGCGAAATTGGCAAAGGCATCGGCGAAGCGCATCTGAGACTGTGTCTGGAAGCCCTGGCACGCTTTGGGAATCCCGATGCCAAGAATTGACCTCAATACCCCGCTGCTTGCCCCACTGCTTTGGCTGATCTTGCCGCTGGCGCTGGTGCTGGCGCCGCATGCGCTGGACTTGCCCATCTGGATCAGCCTGAGCTGGTTGGTTTTTGCGATGCTCAGCGTATTTTCCACCCAGCGAAAAAAAACCTGGTCAGGCGGAATGAAGATGCTGCTTTCGCTGGCTGGTGTGGCCGGCGTACTGCTGCAATATGGCACCGTCATTGGTCCCCAGGGCGGTGTCGCGCTGCTGGTCTTTCTTTCCGGCGCCAAACTACTGGAAATCCAGACCACGCGGGATCGGCTCGGTTTGCTGTTCGTCGGCTGTTTTCTGCTGGTGGCGTATTTCCTCAACTCGCAAAGCCTGCTAATGGCCGGTTACATGGTTTTTGCCGCCGGCGCGCTGGTGGCGGCGATGATCGCGAATGTACAAATAAGCGCACAAACAAGCGCACAGAAGAACACACCATCAAGTCCGCAACCAAGCCCACAACCTGCTCCCGAACTTCGAGCCACGCTCGGCATGGCTGGGCGATTGCTGGTGCAAGCGTTGCCTTTGGCGCTGCTGTTGTTTCTGTTGTTCCCACGCTTGCAAGGTCCGCTCTGGGGATTGCCGCAGCAAGGCACCGCCCAGACCGGCTTGTCGGATCGCATGAGTCCGGGCGATTTCGGCCAGCTCACCTTGTCAGACGAGATCGCGTTCCGGGTCGAATTCTCGACTCCGCCGCCGAGCCCAAGTGCCCTCTATTGGCGCGGACCGGTGCTATGGGATTTTGATGGCCGCACCTGGCAAACCCGTTTTGCGGTTCCAACCACGCCAGTACGTGGCGAAGCGTCAGGCCAACCCATCGCGTATGCCATCACCTTGGAGCCGCATCGAATGCGTTGGCTGTTTTTGCTGGGATTGCCGCGAGAACGCCTGCCCAGTCTGCCCAACATGGAAACCACCCTGGGACCCGATCTGCAATGGATGAGCAAAAACCCGATCAATCAGCGTTTGCGGTATCAAATCAATGCCGATCTCGACTATCGGCTTGAACCGGATGGGCTCAGTGCTGCCACACGCAATCGAACCCTGGCGCTGCCGGAGGGCAACCCTCAAGCACGGGCGTTGGCTGAACAATGGGCGAACCAACGGAGCGACGCCCAAGCCATCGTCAACCAGGCCCTGGCTCACTTTCGCAAAGAAGCCTTTTTCTACAGCCTGAAACCACCGCTCCTGGGCGAAAACAGCGTCGATGATTTTCTCTTCGTCAGCCGGCGTGGTTTTTGTGAACACTATGCCAGCGCCTTCGTCGTGCTGATGCGGGCGGCCGGCATTCCGGCACGGGTGGTCACTGGCTATCAAGGGGGCGAGCTCAATCCGCTGGGGGATTACTGGATTGTGAGACAGCGCGATGCGCATGCCTGGGCCGAAGTCTGGCTGCCGAATCTGGGCTGGACCCGGGTCGATCCGACGGCTGCCGTTGCACCGAATCGGGTTGAACGCGGCCTCAATGCCGCGCTACCGGCAGGCGAACGTCAGGCTGGCTTGATGAACTTGAATGCGAACTGGCTGATGCCGCTACGCCAGCGCTGGGACTTGATCAACAACCAATGGAATCAATGGGTTCTGGGCTACAACCAGGATCGACAACGCGAGTTTCTCGCCCGCCTGAATCCATTTCTTTCAACCTGGCAGGGTATGGCCTGGGGACTTGCTGCAGCGGGTGGCGCGTTGCTGCTGATCGCTTCGTTATGGGCGATACCGCACCTGGCAAGGGTCAAACGCGATCCGGCCAGCCTGCTCTACACGCGTTTCTGCCTGAAACTGCAACGCCACGGCATCGTGCGTGGCGACGCCGAAGGTGCTGCCGATTTTGCTCAACGCGCTGCGCAATTGCGTCCGGATATGGCCAAACCCATCCACCTGATCACCCAGCTTTATCTCGGCTTGCGCTATGACCGGGCTGAGGCGGACAAACTGGCGCAGTTAAAGCAACGGGTCAACGCGTTCAAGCCATGAACCTGAAAACTTCAGTCGAACACAGATTCATCTCCGTGAAGCCGCTTGGATACAGGCGAGTGGCCGATTTCCCTATTCACCCATCGGATGCGGCGGCAAAGCTGTAGGAGGCGCCGCTTGCGGGCCGATCCCACCACGATCGCGCCGCAAGCGGACGCTCCTACGACCCGGCCCGATCAGCGGAATTCAGGATGAAACACCCTGAAATTCGTCGCCGCCCCTTACCAGGGTGTTTATCCGGTTATCACCCAAACCCACAACGGGGGCGATTCAAACTGATGTGGAACGAGCACCACCCCGTAGGATGGGGCGTTAACCGGTTAAGCACGGATTCAAGGTTGAAAAGTGCACCGTGACCCCGCCCCGGATACCCCCATTCCGGGGTGACGGCCAAGCCGGGGTCCAGTCAACTGGACTTAACGAAATCAACGACTTCTGGATACCGGCATCCGCCGGTATGACGTAATTTTTAGCGCTTTTCTCGTTTTTCAACACCCTGTTACTGACGCTCGCCTTTGTTGTTCAACCGGCGTCGATACGGATGTCCAACCTTGCCGGTGGCAGCTTCCGAGCGCTTCGAGTCGGGCTGCTTATGATCAGACTGCTTATGATCAGGCCGCTTATGATCGACAGGATCATCCGCCTGGCGTTTCTCCGCCGCACTCTTGACCATGCCGCACCAGCGCAACAGGGCCTCGACTTCTTCTTCCGGCAGTTCTTCCTTCATGCCGCGCTTCAGGCGCGAAGGCATCGCCACCGGGCCAAAACGAACCCGGATCAGACGGCTGACAGTCAGCCCCAGATGCTCCATCAGACGACGTACCTCACGGTTGCGGCCTTCCCTGATGATCAGGTGATACCACTGGTTGACGCCTTCGCCGCCAGCGGGAACGATCTGGTCGACTTTGGCGATGCCGTCATCCAGTTCAACACCGGTGAGCAGCGAATTCATCTGTACCGCATCCAGCGCGCCAATCAGCCGCACGGCGTATTCGCGTTCGACTTCATAACGCGGGTGGGTCAGTTGATTGGCCAGTTCGCCATCGGTGGTAAAGATCAGCAGACCTTCGGTATTGAAATCGAGACGGCCGATGCTGATCCAGCGGCCGCTGCGCACGGCGGGCAAATGATCGAAGACAGAAGGCCGGCCTTCCGGGTCGTCGCGCGAGACGATTTCACCTTCCTGCTTGTGATAAATCAGGACGCGCGGGATCTGCCTCTTCCAGCCCAAACGAATGACTTTGCCATTGACCTTGACCAAGTCGCCGGGCTTGACCCGATCCGCCACCTTGGCGATCTGGCCATTCAGGCTGACGCGGCCATCGGCAATCAGTTGCTCCATCTCGCGACGTGAACCCATTCCAGCCGTGGCCAGGGCTTTGTGCAGTTTTTCGCTATGGTCTTCGAGTTCTTCTGGTCGTGCTTTCAAAGGTCGCCCCATGTAGGAATAGCGTGGCATGTTGTTCTCTCTATGGTTGTGTTTGCGGGTTTCCAATCCCGGGCCGGCATTATCACGGATTAGCAGCGTTTTTTATTCTGTTGGCAGCGGTTCTTGAAACAATGCAGAGACCTGCAAATTTTTTGCCATCTCGGGCAAAGGCGGTAATTCCGAGAGCGCACGCAAACCAAGGTCGCTCAGGAACTGCCTGGTGGTGCTGAACAAGGCCGGCCGGCCTGGCACTTCCTTGTGGCCAACGACTTCGATCCAACCGCGTTCTTCCAGCGTGCGGACAATCTGGGTATTGACCGCAACGCCGCGGATTTCTTCCACATCGCCGCGCGTCACCGGTTGCCGATAAGCGATGACCGCCAGCGTCTCCAGCGTGGCGCGTGAATAGCGCGGCGGTTTTTCCGGGTTCAGGCGGTCAAGATAGCGCTGATAGTCGGCCTTGGTCTGGAACCGCCAACCCTCCGCCAGTTGCACCAGTTCAACGCCGCGGCCCTGCCAGTCGGCACGCAATTCATCCAACGCCCGGCGCAGAAAATCGTTGGACAGTTCCACCTCGAACACTCGTTTGAGATCCGTCAGCGTCATCGGGCCGGCGCTGGCCAACAGGACCGTCTCCAGGATGCGTTTGATCTCGCCCAATTGGGTCGCTTCAGCTTGTTCGGCGGAGGTCGGTTTGCGTGCCATGGCTTTAGACTGCATCGGGTTGATCGACGGGTGCGGCCATTTGCGCGTGGATAGGCGCAAACGGTTCGTTCTGCACGATATCCACCAACCGCTCGCGCACCAGTTCGAGCAGCGCGAGAAAGGCGACAACCAGCGACGAACGGCCCTCCGCCGGGTCGAACAACTCGGTAAACAGCGAGCGGCCACTGGTTTGCAGGTGTTTGAGGATGCGGCTCATGTGCTCGCGCACGGAAAGTTCCTGGCGGCCGATGCGGTGGTGTTTAGTCATCGAAGCGCGCTTCAGGATCGCGCGCCAGGCATCCAGCAGGTCTTCGCTGCCGACCAGCGGCAAGCGTTTGGCTGCCAACTGCGAGACAAAGACACTCACCGCCTGAAAATCGCGCCCCAATTGCGGCACGCCATCGAGATTGCGTGCGGCCAGTTTCATCTGCTCATATTCCAGCAATCGACGCACCAGCTCCGCACGCGGGTCATGCTCCTCGCCGGTGTCAGCCACTTCCTTGCGCGGCAGCAACATGCGCGATTTGATCTCGATCAGCATCGCTGCCATCACCAGATATTCCGCCGCCAACTCCAGTCTTTTTCGCTGCATGACGTCCACATACGTCATGTACTGCTTGGTCAGCGCCGTCATATTGATGTTGAGCACATCCAGATTGTTTCGCCGGATCAGCCACAGCAGCAGATCGAGCGGGCCTTCGAAGGCTTCCAGAATCACTTCCAGCGCATCCGGCGGGATGTACAGATCGGTCGGCAGATCCGTCCACAACTCACCTTGAACCTTGGCGAGATGGCGGATTTCTTCTTCGGCGGCCTCGGCGATTTCAAGCACTTCGCATCTCAACGATCCTCGCGGGTGTGCCAGAGCCGCAGTACGTAGATCACCCCATCCTGAATCTCGTAACGCATCTCGTACTGACCAACCAGAATCTGGCGCACTTCGCGCGGGGAAAACTCTTCGAGCGCTTCGCCAATGCGCGGGTGGGTCAGCAGACTGGTCGGTGCGCCAGCGAGCATCTGAACCGTGCGCACCGCCGCTGGCGGGTTTACCAGCGACAGGAATTCATGCCGGCGCGCCAGATCAGACAATGCTCTGCTCGTCCACCTCAGTTGCATCAGCGCGGCACAGGCAACGGTAAAGCCAGGGGTGATTCGCTATCCAGGCTGGCCGCCCAGGCTTGCACTGCCTGATGATCGATGACGCGACCCGCATCGACATCGGCCAGCGCTTCCAGAGTCAAACGACTGCGCTCCTCTTCCTGATCGATCCAGGCCGACAGCGCCTGCTTCACGATCCAGCCACGCGAACGTTCAAGACGAATGGCCATCTGGTCCACCTTTTCAGCCAGCGGCAATGGAACGTGAGCGGTGAGTACCTTGGTTTGTGTCTGTGCCATGTCGGTTTCCTCCTAAGCGAAGCGATTGGAAATGATTAAAGCACGGACCCGCTACTTTATGCCGCCGCTCGATCCCGGCTACTTTTCAGCGCCACCGCGTAGCCCACATTGAACGTGCCGAATTCCGCCAACGCAACGAACAGATCTTCACTCAACCGCAGCCGCCAGGCTTGACCGAGTTGCACATCGCATTCCGCCTGCGGATTGCGATAGTGAAGTGACACCGGGCAACCGCCGCCCTTGCCTTCCTTGTAGCCGGTCAACAGGTCGATCAAACGGCGTACTTGTGTTGGCGTCCACTCGACGCCTTCCTTCAAATCCAGCTTCAGGCCGGTGGCGAAGCGGGTGCGCGCGGTGTCGAGGTCCATCACTTCTTCGGCGGTGACGCGCATGCCGCCGGAATAGCTGTCATCACGCGCATTGCCGGCGACGATCAGCAGCGCGTCTTCCTTCAATAGCGCTTTGTTGGCATCGAACAACTCGCCGAACACGGCAATCTCGATCTGCGCGCTGCGGTCGTCCAGCACGATGCTGGCCATCTTGCCGCGCCGGGTCATCTGGATGCGCATGCTGGCGATGGTGCCGGCCATCAGTTGCAGTTCGCGCTGCGGCTTGACGTCTTTCAGGGGGCGATCCACCAGGCCTTTCAACGAAGCGCGGTCGGCGTCGAACGGATGGCCGGACAGATACAGCCCGAGCGCGGCTTTCTCCTGAATCAGGCGTTCCTTCAGCCCCCATTCCGCCGCCTTGACCAGATCTGGTGGCGTTTGTGCTTCGACATCGCCGAACAGCGAGTCCTGCGCGGCATTGGCATGCTGGTTTTCGGCCCATTCCATCGCCAGGCCGACGCTCATCAGCGCGGCATTTCGGTTGGGATGCAGCGTGTCGAAGCCGCCGGAACGGATCAGCGCCTCGATCACACGACGATTGACGATGCGTTTGTCTACCCGGCGGCAGAAATCGAACAGATCGGTGAAGGCACCGCCGGATTCTCTCGCGGCCAGGATGCAGTTGATCGCGCCCTCGCCGGTGCCCTTCACCGCGCCGAGTCCATAGCGCACCTGCTTGCGATCCACCGGCACGAAGCGGAAGCTGGACTGGTTGACTTCCGGCGGCAGGATGGCGATGCCGTTCTTGATCGCGTCATCGACAAAAATCTTGACGCTGTCGGTGTCGTCCATGTCGGCCGACAGTGTGCCGGCCATGTACGCCGCCGTGTGGTGCGCCTTCAGCCAGGCGGTCTGGTAGGAGACCACGGCGTAGGCGGCGGTGTGCGATTTGTTGAAGCCGTATTCGGCGAACTTTTCCATCAGGTCGAACAGCTTCATCGCCAGTTGCGGCTCGTAGCCCTTCCTGGCGGCGCCTTCGGCCATGATGCTGCGGTGCTTGGCCATTTCCTCGGCCTTCTTCTTGCCCATCGCGCGGCGCAGCAGGTCGGCGCCGCCCAGCGTGTAGCCGCCGATGATCTGGGAAATCTGCATCACCTGTTCCTGATAGACGATGACGCCGTAGGTGGGCTCCAGACATTCCTTCAGGTCGGGATGGAAGTAGTCGATGCTCTGCTTGCCCTTCTTGCGCAGGATGAAGTCGTCCACCATGCCGGAGCCGAGCGGGCCCGGCCGGTACAGCGCCAGCACCGCGATGATGTCTTCGAAACGGTCCGGTTCCAGCTTGGTCAGCAGCTTCTTCATGCCGTCCGATTCGAGCTGGAAGATCGCCGTGGTGTTGGCTTTCTTCAGGATATCGTAGGCCGCCTTGTCGTCCAGCGGCAGCGTCTCAAGCGGGTTTTCCACCCCTGCATCCCAGTTCGGGTCGAGCTGTTTGATGTAGCGCACCGCCCAGTCGATGATGGTCAGGTTGCGCAGGCCGAGGAAGTCGAACTTGACCAGACCGACCTTCTCGACATCATCCTTGTCGAACTGCGACACCACCGAATCCGAGCCTTCGACGTTGTACAGCGGACAGAAATCGGTGAGCTTGCCCGGCGCGATCAGCACACCGCCGGCGTGGGTGCCGACGTTGCGCGACAGGCCTTCCAGCTTGCGCGCCAGGTCAAACAGTTCCTTGACCTCCTCCTCCTGCTCGTAGCGCGCCTTCAACTCCGGCACCTGTTCCAGCGCCTCGTCCAGCGACACGTTCTTGCCGGGCTGATTCGGGATCATCTTGGAAATCTGATCGCAGAAGGTGTAGCTGAGATCGAGCACGCGGCCGACGTCGCGCACCACCGCGCGCGCCGCCATGGTGCCGAAAGTGGCGATCTGCGACACCGCATCGGCGCCGTATTTGGCGCGCACATATTCGATCACCCGGCCGCGTCCGTCCTGACAGAAATCGACGTCGAAGTCGGGCATGGAAACCCGTTCCGGATTCAGGAAGCGCTCGAACAGCAAGGCGTAAGCCAGCGGGTCGAGATCGGTAATGCCGATCGAGAACGCCACCAGCGAACCGGCGCCGGAACCCCGCCCCGGCCCCACCGGCACGCCGTTGTGCTTACCCCAGTTGATGAAGTCGGCCACGATCAAAAAGTAACCGGGAAAGCCCATCTGGATGATGGTGTTCAGCTCCAGTTCCAGCCTGGCCTCGTACTCCTCCAGACGTGATGCGCGCACTTTCTCGTCCGGAAACAGCACCAGCATGCGTTTGGCCAGTCCGTCGCGTGCGAACTGGCGCAGGTATTCCTCCAGCGGCATGCCGCCCGGGGTCGGAAAATCCGGCAGCTTGCTCTTGCCCAGCTCCAGCACCAGATTGCAGCGACGGGCGATTTCGACGCTGTTCTCCAGCGCCTCCGGCAGGTCCGCGAACAGCTCGGCCATCTCGGCCTGGGTCTTGAAGTAATCGTCCTCGGTAAAGGTCTTCGGCCGGCGCTGGTCGGACAGCACATAGCCTTCCGAGATGCACACTCGCGCCTCGTGCGCCATGTAGTCGTCGCGCGCCATGAATTCGACCGGATGCGTCGCCACCACCGGCAAACCCAGTTCCTCGGCCAGCGCCACCGCATGCGCCACATGCGGCTCGCATTCCGGGCGGCCATCGCGTTGCAATTCCAGGTAATAGCGTCCCGGAAAACGCGCGCTCCATGCTTTGGCCAAACTCCGCGCGGTATCCAGCGATTCGTTCATCAACGCGACGCCGACATCGCCCTGATGTCCGCCGGACAACGCGATCAAGCCGGCCGTGCTGTCGGCATCGAACCAGGCCGGTTGCAGGATGGCGCGGCCGCGATGCATGTTGCTGCGGTAGGCGCGCGTCAACAGCTCGCACAGATTGCGCCAGCCGTGGGTGTCCTGCACCAGCAGCAAAAGACGTGTCGGCTTGTCGGAAGACTCCGGCGGCGCCAGCCAGACATCGCAACCAGCGATCGGCTTGAGGCCTTTTTTACGCGCCGCGGAATAGAACTTGACCAGGCCAAACACGTTGCCCAGATCAGTCAACGCCAGCGCCGGCATGGCATCCTGCTTCGCCAATTTGATTGCTTCATCGACACGCAGGATGCTGTCCTGGATCGAATATTCGCTGTGCAAACGGAGATGGATGAAACGGGGGTTGGGAGAAATTGGAAGCGGTTCGGACATGGGGCGAATTCTAATCGCCCCAAAGGCGTCGCCTACAAACTGCGGAAAAACGCCAGCGCCTCGGCCAGACTTCCGACGCCAATCACTTCCATACCGGCAATTTTTCCTTTCGGTAAGTTGGCTTTCGGACACAGCGCCTGCGTGAAGCCCAGTTTGGCAGCTTCCTTCAGGCGTTCCTGGCCACGTTGCACCGGCCGGATTTCTCCAGTGAGGCCGATTTCACCGAATACCGCGAGCTTGTGCGGGATCGGTTTGCTGCGCAGCGAGGACACCACGGCCATCGCTACCGCAAGATCAACCGCCGGTTCGGTGATCTTGACGCCGCCGACGGCATTGACGAAGACATCCTGGTCGTAACAGGGGATGCCGCCATGCCGGTGTAGCACGGCAAGCAACATTGCCAGACGATTGCCGTCGAGGCCGACGGTGAGGCGACGCGGATTCGGCGCATGCGCGGCATCGACCAGCGCCTGGATTTCCACCAGCAACGGTCGCGTGCCTTCCTGCGCAACCACCACGCAGGAACCGGGCGCTTCGCGTTCATCGCGGTTCAGGAACAGCGCCGATGGGTTGGAGACGCCCTTCAGGCCTTTGTCGGTCATCGCAAACACACCGAGTTCGTTGACCGCGCCATAACGGTTCTTGAACGCACGCACCAACCTGAAGCTGGAACTGGTGTCGCCCTCGAAATACAGCACGGTATCGACGATGTGTTCCAGCACGCGCGGGCCGGCCAGCGTGCCTTCCTTGGTGACGTGGCCGACCAACAGAATGGTGATTCCGGATTGTTTGGCGTGGCGGGTCAGTTCCTGCGCGCATTCGCGCACCTGGGCGACACTGCCGGGCGCGGATTGCAACTGGTCGGTGTAAACGGTCTGGATCGAGTCGATCACCGCGACTTCAGGCCGCTCTGCTTTCAGGGTGGCGAAGATTGCTTCCAGACGGATTTCGGTCAGCAGCGGAATATCGGCGTTCAGACCCAGCCGACGCGCCCGCATGGCGATCTGCGCGGCGGATTCCTCGCCACTGACATACAGCGTTCGGCAGCGCGCGCTGAGTTCGGCCAGCGCCTGCAGCAACAGCGTCGATTTGCCGATGCCGGGATCGCCGCCGATCAAAACCACGCCGCCGCCGACAAGTCCGCCGCCGAGGACGCGATCGAATTCAGCCAATCCGGTCGCAATGCGCGGTGTATCCACCGCCTGCACGGCGGAAAGCCGAACGACCTCACCGCTTGCCGCCAGCGCCTGGAATCGACTGGGTTTCGCTTCGCGCACCGATTCGGTGAGGGTGTTCCAGGCCATGCAACCTGGGCACTGGCCTTGCCATTTTGGTGACTGGGCACCGCATTCGGAGCAGATGTAAGTGGTATTGGTTTTTGCCATGACGCCTTATATCTGCCCGTTCCAGCGCATGCAAGACAGCACACCCACAACCGACATATCCCTTATGGATACATGGCTTTGGCTGGCTGGCCCCTGCCATAACGCTTATCATCCAGCCTGCTCCAAATCACCTTATTCATCTTTGCCGGCAGCAGTTTCTCCGCCCGACATATCTTCAGACCCAGGATCAACATGAAATGCGTGGATGATTTCCGCTTCCGCTTAGGCCAGCATGAGCTGGTGCCGATCATGATCGGCGGCATGGGGGTCGATATATCGACCGTTGAGTTGGCGTTGGCAGCCGCCCGCTTGGGTGGCGTCGGGCATATTTCCGACGCCATGGTGCCGACCGTCATCGACCGCCATTTCAAGACCCGCTTCGTCAAGGACAAGCTGAAGCTTTACAAGGCCAACGTCACCAATCTGGCCGACAAGACCCTGGTCAAATTTCATCTCGGCGAACTCGAAGAAGCGACCCGCATGCATGTTCGGCGGGCAATGGACGCCAAACACGGCCCCGGCATGGTGTTCATCAACTGCATGGAAAAGTTGACCATGAACGCGCCGAAGGAAACCCTGAAGGTGCGCCTGAACGCAGCGCTCGATGCCGGCATCGATGGCATCACGCTGGCCGCTGGTTTGCATCTGGGTTCGTTCGGCCTGATGGAAGAGCATCCGCGCTTCCGTGATGCCAAGATCGGCATCATTGTTTCCAGCCTGCGCGCCTTGCAATTGTTCATCCGCAAGAATGCCCGCACCAACCGCCTGCCCGATTACGTCGTCGTCGAAGGACCGTTGGCTGGCGGCCATCTTGGTTTCGGCATGGACTGGGCAGATTACGATCTGGCCAGCATCGTCGGCGATATCCAGACCTGGCTAAAGGCGGAACAACTCGATATCCCGCTGATTCCGGCTGGCGGTATCTTTACCGGTTCCGACGCCACCGCATTTCTTGAACGTGGCGCCGCCGCCGTGCAGGTGGCCACCCGCTTTACCGTCACCAAGGAATGCGGCCTGCCCGACCCGATCAAGCAGGAATACTACATAGCCGACGAAGACGACATTGAAGTCAACGGCATTTCACCCACCGGTTATCCGATGCGGATGATCAAGAGCAGCCCGGCGATCGGCGCCGGCACGCATCCCAACTGCGAGTCTTTCGGCTACCTGCTCGACGCCAACGGACGTTGCGCTTACATCGACGCTTATAACCGCGCGGTGGCTGAGCATCCGGGTGAGAAGAAGGTGAGGGTGTGGGACAAAACCTGTCTGTGCACCCACATGCGCGACTTCGACCTCTGGACTTGCGGTCAGTACACTTACCGTCTGAAAGACACCTCGGTCAAACAACCGGATGGCACCTATGCGTTGCTCACCGCCGAGCATGTTTTCCATGACTACCAGTTCAGCAAGGACGGCAAGATCGCGCTGCCAGTAGCCTGAAGCCAGCGCCGGCGTGACAGCACCGTCATGCCCGCCGGGCTTTGAAGAATCACGCCGCTACTTTTTTGATTCTGTAGGGTGCGCCATGCGCACCATTCCACGTTAATTGGTGCGCATGGCGCACCCTACTAATTCCTTCGCTGCGTTTTGTGGCAAGCAGCCGGTTAATCCAGTAATTCATCACACAACAGGGAAAATGGTTTTGCCTCGGCAAAATAGTGCCCCTGGCCGTAATCGACGCCCATGGCCTGCAGCGCATCGGCAGTTGCCTGGTCTTCGACATACTCCGCGATGGTGCGGATGCCCATGATGCGCGCCACCTTGGCGATTGCCTCGACCATTGCCGCATTGATCGGATCTCGCACCATGTCGCGCACGAAAGCGCCATCGATCTTCAGGTAGTCAACGCCCATATTTTGCAGATAGGCGAAGGATGACAGTCCGCTGCCGAAGTCATCCAACGCGAAACGGCAGCCCAGAGTTTTCAGATCCTCGATCAGCGACTGCACCGATTCAAGATTCGAAATTGCGGCGGTTTCAGTAATCTCGAAACAGAGATGCGGCGCAATCCGCAGGTTTTCCCGCATTGCTTGCCGGATAAAAGCCTGAAATTGCGGGTTGCTGAGGGATGCCCCGGAAAGATTGATCCCGAGGACAACCTGCTTTGCCCGCAAAGCCGGCAAATGGACAGTGCATTGTTCCAGGCTGTGCTCGATCACCCAACGATCAATCATCGGCATGATCTGGTAACGCTCCGCTGCGGGAATGAAAGCCATCGGCAACACCGGATACGCTTCATCATGCAAGCGCAGCAGCAGTTCATAGTGCGGCTCGCGCATCGCGTCCGACAGCCCGACAATGGGCTGGAAATAAAGCTGGAAATGTCCGGCCTGCATCGCTCGCGTCAAACGACCAACCCACTGCATTTCGCCCCGCCTGCGTTCGACTTCTTCATCGCCGCGCCGATACAGGCGCACCGTGTTGCGGCCAGCATCCTTGGCGGCATAGCAAGCCGCGTCGGCTGCGCTCATCAAATGCGCGGTATCCGGCCAGTCCTGATCCATTTCGACCAGACCGATGCTGGCGCCCACCTGATACATGCGCCCCTCCCAGGAAAAACGGAAGTCGCTGATCATGCGACGCAATTTTTCGCCAAGTTGTGCGCCCAGGCTGGCATCGCAATCAGTCAACAAGATGCCGAATTCATCACCGCCCAGTCGCGCTACCACATCACTGCCCCGCAATGCGCGCCGCATCGAAGCAGCCAGTTGGCGCAACAACTCGTCGCCGGCCTGGTGCCCGCTCGTGTCATTCACCAGCTTGAACTGATCCAGATCGAGGTAAAGCAGGCAATGCCGCATGCCAGTCTGATGCGTGGCATCCCATGCCTTTTGCAGCGCCAGGTCGAAACCGGCGCGATTCAGCAGGTTGGTCAGCGCATCGTGGTGCGCTTGCCAGGACAACTTTGCGGTGGCGGCGCGAATCTTCTCCTGCAAGGTGTCATAGGAATTCTTCAATTCCACCACCATGTCATTCACACCACGTTCAAGCACCGCGAACTCTCCGCCGGTTTCGACCTGAACCCGCGCATTCAAGTCACCCGCCGCAATTCTTTCAACCGCTCGCGTCAGCGCCCCAATCGGCCGCACGATATCGCGACCGAGACGCCAGGCCAGCAAACTGGCCAGCAACAAACCAAGAAGCGTGATCGACAACCCAGCCAGCAAGATCGTCCTTTGCCGATCCAGCGTCGCCTGGCGAGAGGCCTCCAGCAAGACGAAACCGAGCACAGGTTCGGCCATACCCACTTTCAGCGGCGTCGCAAGATCGTCAATTTCCAGCGCACGCTGCAGCACCGGCGCAACCACCAGAATGGATTCATGATTGCGCGCAACCAGCCCCGTTGCATCACCCGCCCAATGCGCCCGGATCTGATTTCCCAGCTTGACGATAGCCTGGCCCTGCACATCCACGATCGCTACGGATTGCACACCCGACTCGCGCGCCAACGAGCCAGTAAGAAACTCCAACTCGGCCCGGTTGCCGGAGAACAGCGGGAACTCACACACCTTCGCCAACTGGTTGGCGCGTTCCAGGGCGCGCTGTTCGAAGGTGCGGTCCATTTCCGCATAAGCCGAGGCGATGAAATACCAGGACAACCCCGTCGCCACCAACAACAGCGGCAACAGCGCCAGCATCAATACGCGCTGGCGGATGCTGCGATTGGTCATCCAGGGATTAATCATTTTTCGATTCCAGCTTGCGGCGGATCTCGGCTTCGCTCGGTAAAACCACGCCGAGAGAGCGCGCCACATAGGAATTGAACGCGAATGAACTTTCCCTGGCATGGCGTGGCACCGGCAGTTCTCCCATCTCAACCAACCGGGCAGCGAACTGCGCGCCCTGCAAACCGATTTGTGCAGGCGAAGAATAGACGCTGACCACCGCGCCGGCTTTCGTCAGCCCTTGAGAAAAGCCCACTACCGGAATGCGGAAACGATACGTCGTCAACAAAACGTTCTGCGCATTGCTGGCATTGATGGCAACAGCATCCGGCACCAACAACAACACATCACTCTCAGCCAGCACCCTGCGCAAGGCAGACGGCAGGGCCTCGGGCCCGGTAATGGTTTCCACAGTCAGGCGCAGATTGCGTCGCGCCGCCTCCCTGGCCAGAGCTTTCGCAACCGCCTCGTTTTCCGAAGAAATCACCAGTCCGACATTGCGCGCGGCCGGGAAAGCCGCTTCCACCAAGGTCAGCGAGCGCTCAGGCGGCTGGTCGATGAAGACTGCGGAAATCTTTTTGCGGGACATCCCGGCCGGCCATTTCAGCTTTTCGCTGGTTGCGCGCGGAATCATCAGGGCGAGGACAGGCGCTTGGCCGGCATGCTGCGCCGCCACGAATCGCGTCGCTTTGACCCCGACAGGCACCACCAGATCGCTACCTCCGGTCAGATTTCGCACTTGGGCGACATCAATATCCGCCAGCGTCCAGACCTTGACGTTCAGCCGCGGCCCGATGCCAGCGCGAAAAGAATTCGCCACCTCCTGATAAGCCGCAGCGTCTTCACTCAAGATCAGATGCACGACGTTTTCTGCGCTCGCTGGCGATGCGAGCGACCAGAAAAGGCAACACAAGAATATCCAGCGCGGCATGGATCAGCTTATGCGAGGCGTTTCAGAAATCAAGCTGGAAGTGCACATAAGCTCGGCGATCGAACACATTCTGCGGCGGATAACGGCTATTGAATTCGGTATAAGAATCGCCCAGGTTCTGCCATACCAGCGCAATCTGGCCATTCAAACCAGCCACCTTGAATCGCTTCGCCAAACGAGCATCCAGTCGCTTGTAGGAAGGAATTAGCTTCTGACCAATCGCCTCAAATCCGGAAACCCAATACTGCGATAGCGACAGATCCAGCCCCTTGGAGAAGTCATGCATCAAGTGCAAGCCAGAAATCTGGGGCGGTGAGTATCTTGTTTCACTCATGTTGGCGTCGATCCGCAAATCAGCATGATTCAGCATCACCGTGTTGTTGGCATTCGGATTCCACTTCAACTGAAACTCATACCCTTGCTGCAAAGAACCTCCGTTATTGCACCAATCCCGAGCACCTGTAGGCGTCGTGGTACTGACTGGACACTCGTGCGGCCCTCCCCCGGGTGTATCAAGCAGAATGAAGTTATCAAATTGCTCACGAAACAGCCGCAAGTCAACCGTCAAGCCAGCCTCCGGCCATACGCCAAGATAGCCAATATCACGACTCAACATCGATTCTGGTTTGATCACACTGCTTGAAATGATGTAGGGCAATTGAGCAAGTACACTGCCATCCGGCTTTAACACGGTGATGTTGGCATTTGCCAACGCTTCGAACATCACCGGATTTCGGTAGGCCTTGGAGATGCCGATGCGGAAGCTGTGATTCAGACTCGGTTGCCAATGCAGCGTCGCACGCGGTGATACAAATTGACCGACCAGTTCATGGTCTTCCCAGAAAGCGCCAAGGTTGACCAACCAAGGTGCCAGTGGACGCCACTCGATGTGGCCAAACATCCCCCACGAATCCGCATTCAATTTCTCGTTTGTATTCCAGTACAGGTAAGAACGAACCGTATCTCGTCTCAAATAGGCGCCGACCACCGTACGGGCATTTTCGCCCACCGCCTGTGTGTACTGCCCTTCCAGGTGCAAACGCTGGCCAAGCAGATCGGCCAGATAGTAAAAACCCGGCGAGAGCGCAGTGGGTACGATTTCTTCAGTCAGCAGATGGTTGAAATAAAACTTCAAATGCAGGCTGTTTTCGGGTGAAAGGTCATGCTGGTAATCAAGCTGCAAATGTCTGCTGCTTACGTCTTGCGGATGCGGCAAATTGGCGGGATCGTCATCGGCACCTTCGCCACGTTCACCGGCCAGCCCCCCCAACTGAACACTTAGCGTTTTCCCGGCAGCCAGATCGAAGTCGCCGCGATAGTTGAAGATTTGGCTTGTTTCGTCGTCATCCTGATAGGTAAAGCCACCATCTCGACGATCGCCCAGAGTGATGCGATGACTGCCGTTTTGCGACCGGCCAGCCCAGCGAAACCAGGCTTCCCGATGATCATGATCCCCCGCAGCCAGATGCAGCATGCGGCCGGCCACATCATCTGGATGCCGGGTAATGATGTTGATGATGCCGGTGAAGGCATTGGCGCCGAAACTGGCGGCATTCGGCCCGCGCACGACTTCGATGCGTTCAATATCATCAATCGAAAGTGGCAGCGTATCCCATCGCACACCGCCTATCGTCGCCAGGTAGATCGTGCGGCCATCGACCATGACCTGGATATGACGCGCGAATTCATCCGCGAAAGTGTGCGAAACGTTATGCGACCAGCCCCGTTTCTGGCCAACGTAGAAGCCAGGCACAAGACGGAACAGATCCGAAATATTGTGATAGCCCGATGCTTCGATCTGTTTGCGGTCGATCACATTGGTCGAATTCGGTGCATCCATCAGCGGCTGCGACAAACGGCTGGCAGTGAGAACTGTGGGCAACTCGACGAGGAAATCCGCTTCTGACAAATCGGAAGCCGCATAGGCCGGAGGGACACATGCCAGAACAACAAGAAAACAACAGCTCAAGCAAGCCGCAATACTTCGAATCACCATGCCGGCATTTCTCCACATTCTTTCGTCAACGATGCAAGATAAGTTTGATGCAAGTCCAGTTCGGTTTGACTGGCGCGTATCACCTTCAGCGAACCACTTCGTCGCATAGCGCTGCCCACCGCCTGAACCGGCTGGCTGATGTCGATGCCCAGGGTTTCCTGACCGCGCGTCATCGCCAGGTAAACCTCGGCCAGCAATTGCGCATCCAGCAACGCGCCATGGAAGGTACGGCCAGCGTTGTCGACAAAATAGCGGCGGCATAGCGCATCCAGATTGTTCTTCTGGCCGGGATGCAGTTGTTTCGCCAGCTTGAGGGAATCGAGCACGTCGCAATAGCGCTTCATCGGGCCATCATCCTGGCGGACCAGTTCGGCATTGAGAAAACCGATATCGAATGGCGCGTTATGAATCACCAGTTCCGCATCGCGGACAAAATCGAGAAACTCGGCCGAGATATCGGCGAAGCGAGGTTTATCCGACAAAAACTCGCGGCTGAGGCCATGCACTGACAAGGCGCCGGCATCGATATCGCGCTCCGGGTTGAGATAAACGTGATAAGTCGCGCCGGTAATCCTGCGATCGAGAATTTCCAACGCACCGATTTCAATCACCCGATGCCCCTGCGCCGGATCCAGGCCGGTGGTTTCGGTATCCAGAACAATTTGCCGACTCATGCTTTTCTTACCCCATCATTCGCCAGCGCATCGGCAATTTCATTGCCCGGATGGCCGGCATGTCCCTTCACCCAGAACCATTCAACCTGGTGTCTTGCCGCCTGCTCGGACAAGGCCCGCCACAGATCCTGATTTTTCACCGCCCCGCCGGAAGCGGTTTTCCAGCCTCGTCGCACCCAGTTCGGCAGCCATTCGGAGATGCCCTTCTGGACGTATTGCGAATCGGTATGCACCCGCACCCGGCAGGATTGATTGAGCGATTTCAAACCTTCGATCACCGCCATCAATTCCATCCGATTATTGGTGGTATCACGGACACCGCCGCAAAGCCGTTTTTCCACCTCGCTGTAACGCAGCAACACGCCCCAGCCGCCGAGCCCGGGATTCCCCTTGCAAGCGCCATCGGAATAAAGATCGACCACTTTCGCCTCGATCACGTCTTTTTTATCGTTCATGCCTGGTCCGCTGCGATGAAGTTCTGGTTGGTTGCGCCCAAGCGGGACTGGCACGCCAGGCCGCATCACGCTTGGGCATAAGAATGCGCATGCCATGCACACGTTTGACCGCATGGATCAGATAGACGCCGCCGCCCAATGCCCACCAGCGATCTCCCGCCGCCTCGAGAAACCCGAAACGGGACAACCAGGCGGCGCGATCCAGCGGCGGCGCGTAACAAGCCATGCGACAGACGACCAGCTCGAAGCCCATCAGCGCGAGCCAATCCTTGATCCGAGTCAGATGGATGAAACGGCCGCGCCAGGGATGCGAACCGACATTTCGGCCGGCACGTTCGGCAATGAAACGACGCAGGCCCCACAAACTCATCGGATTGAAACCGCTGATCAGCAAGCGCCCCTCCGGGCGCAAGACACGTTCGGCTTCGCGCAAGACTTGATGCGGATGCGACGAGAATTCCAGCACATGCGGCAATGCCAGCAAATCGAGACTCTGGCTGGCAATCGGCAACATCTCCGACAGGTTGCGCAAAGGACCGCTATCGAGGCCAGCGCAAAAGCGATGCGGCATGCGGTTGGCGCGCAGGAAATCAGTGTCGCATTCGCCCATCTGCATCGCGTAAAAACCAAACAGGTCGCTGCTTACAGCATCAAACCATGCCTGCTCACGCGTCAGCACATACTGACCAAGATCGCTTTCATACCAGCTCAGCATGGTTGACGCCCGCAGGCTCCTTTGAATAAATAGCCAATATGATCAAAATTGAAGCCATCCCGACCTTCCAGGACAACTATGTCTGGGCCATCCACAATGACCATTCCGCGATACTGATTGATCCCGGTGAAGCGGGGCCGATTCTAACTTGGCTGGCAAATCGAAACATGACCGCCAGTGCGATCCTGGTGACGCATCATCATCATGACCATGTCGGTGGCATTGGCGATCTGCTGAAACAGGCTTCGATTCCGGTTTACGGGCCTGCGCGTGGCGCCGCAAAAACCATTCCGGTGAGTGAAGGTGAGTTACTCGCCTTCAACAGCCTTGGCTTGAATTTCAAGGTCATCGAGACACCCGGGCACACCCTGGATCATGTCTGCTATCTCGCCAGCGAGTTTGCCAATCAAGCGCCCGCAACCGGCTCGCATCCGGATTCGTATCTTTTCTGCGGCGACACCCTTTTCTCCTGCGGATGCGGTCGCTTGTTCGAGGGAACACCGGCGGAAATGCATACCTCTCTGAGCCGTCTGGCGGCGTTGCCGGAACAGACCCTGGTTTACTGCGCGCATGAATACACCTTGGCCAATATCAGCTTCGCACTCGAGGTCGAACCGGAGAATCCGGATCTGATCAAGCGTCACCAAGAGGCGCTGGCTTTACGCAAGCAAGGCAAACCCACTTTGCCGGTGTCCATCGGCCGCGAACGTAAAACCAACCCCTTTCTGCGCTGCGATCAACCAAGTGCAATTGATGCAGCATCGCAACACGTAAAAAAACCGCTCAACCCAGGCGTAGAAACGTTTGCGGCGATTCGGGCATGGAAAGATGAAGAGTGATTCCGCCCCCCGCGCGCCGATTCCCGGGGCGCGGGTTGAGCCGAACCCGGTCATGAGTTAGAATCTCCAATCACATCAATATGTTGCGATCTTTTCTTGAGATCCTTGCGAGTCTGATGACCCTATTTTTTCGTACTCTTGCACCCCTGTTAAGCCTTGCCCTGACTGCCGCTACGGCAATTGGAGGAGAGCTCGGCGCATCCTCTTTTGATGCGACAAACAGTTCTGAAAATAACCTCAAGATCAGTTATTCGATCGCCGCGCTTCCAATCAAACAAGCTGAACCCGAAAAGGATCTCTGGGCGAGGATTCGTAAAGGTTTCAAGTTGCCGGAATCCGATCCCGGCCTGACCCGCTTGCATGAGCAAAGTTTTACCCGCAACAGCACCCAAATCGAACGCATTGCCGAACGCAGCCGGCCGTATCTGTTCCATATCGTTGACCAGGTTGAAAAGCGTGGCATGCCGATGGAAATTGCGCTGCTGCCGATGATCGAATCGGCTTTCAACCCACTGGCAAAATCCCCCATGCAAGCTTCCGGCATCTGGCAATTCATGCCTGCCACCGGACGTGTTTTCGGCCTGCAACAAAATGCCTGGTACGACGGGCGGCGAGATATCCTGGAAGCCACCAACGCCGCACTCGACTACCTGCAAAAGCTGCATGGCATGTTTGGTGATTGGGAACTGGCGCTGGCCGCATACAACTGTGGCGAAGGCTGTGTCGCCAAAGCGCAGTTGCGCGCCTCTGGCAGCAGCTACAACGCGATTCGCTTGCCGAAAGAGACCCGCAACTATGTGCCGAAGCTGGTCGCCGTACGCAATATCATCCTTGACCCCGAACGCTTCGGCATCAACCTGGCCGCGTTGCCCAACGAGCCCTTTTTCCTGCAACTCAAGCTGAAGAACCCGATGGAAGCGCGTCGGGCTGCGAGTCTGGCTGAAATGGAGCTGGATCAATTTCTCCTGCTCAACCCGGCTTTCCAGCGCCGCGTGATCCACACCGCTACCCAGGATGTCCTGCTGCTGCCGGTAGACAAAATTGAAACCTTTCAATTCAATCTGTACCAGAAAGGCAAGCAACATCGCCTGCAGAATTACGCCGCCCAGCGAGGCGAAAGCGCTCAGAGCATCGCCAAGAAATTTGGCGTCACGCTGAGCTGGCTGAAAGAGAATAACCCGATGAAATTGCGCAATGGCAAGTTTGCCCAGGCGCAAACCCTGGTGGTGCCAATGCTGAAAACGGCGCAGGCATCTAGCAAACCGGCGAGTGGAACAGCTGTTCAACCGCCTGTCATGTTGACCCACACGGTTCGCAAGGGTGAAACCCTGGCGGCGCTGGCCAAGCGTTACAACGTCAAGGTCGCGGCAATCCGCCTTTTGAACGAAAACATCGACCGGATGCTGCCGGGCACGACGCTGACAATTCCAGTCGCGAGTTGAAGCAGGTTTAAGTTGACGCCGGTTTAAGTCAAACCCGGTTTAATCGACCGACAACGTTAATCGACCGGCAACGCTTTCTTTCCCGGTGCCGAATCCAGCAGCAATTGGGTGTAAGCGTTCTGCGGCCGCGTCAGCAGCATCTCCGCCATACCCGATTCGACAATCTTGCCGCTGCGCATCACCGCGACCCGATGCGCCAGATAGCTCACCACCGACAGGTTGTGGGTGATGAACAGGTAGGCCAAGCCGTGTTTTTTCTGCAAATCAGCCAGCAAGTTCAGGATTTGCGCCTGCACCGAAACATCCAGCGCACTGGTCGGCTCATCCAGAATCAGTAATTTCGGCTCCACCGCCAGCGCCCGCGCGATCGCGATACGTTGCCGCTGGCCGCCGGAAAACTCGTGCGGATAGCGGCCAACGGCGTCTTCCGGCAAGCCAACCTGATTCAACAGATCGTTGATGCGCGCCGGGCGTGCAGCCACCGACAGGAAAGACAAGGCCGCCATGCCTTCATTCAGAATTTCACCGATCTTCATGCGAGGATTCAACGACGAGAACGGATCCTGAAACACGATCTGCATTTCCGCCCGCTTGCGCCGCAAAGATTCGCCGCGCAAGTCGGCCAGGGGTTCGCCAAGCAAACTCACCCGCCCCGCCGTCGGCTCGATCAGGCGCAGAATGGCGCGCGCCAACGTGGTCTTGCCGCAGCCGGATTCGCCGACCAGCGCCAGCGTTTCGCCTGCCGCAATCTGAAAGCTGACGCCATCCACCGCCTTGACCTGGCCCACCGTGCGTTTGAACAAACCTTTGCGAATCGGAAAATGCACGGCGAGATCGCTTACTTCGAGTACGCACTTCGGTAGCCCGGATGCAGCTGCAGGCGGAATCCGGGGAGTCGACTCAACCGTCCCCGGATTCCGCTGCGCTGCATCCGGGCTACACAGTTCCGCCAAATGGCAGCGTGACCAATGCCCCGGTGTTGCTTCATGGAATGCCGGCGTTTCAACCTGGCAACGCTCGAACACCGCCGGACAACGATCGGCAAAGCGGCAACCGGTGAACACGCTGTCCGGCCCCGGCACGCGGCCAGGCAGACTGTCCAGCCGCTCACCACGCCGATCCAGACGCGGCAGCACGGCGAACAGTTTTTGCGTATAGGGATGCAGCGGCGCGCTGTATAGCGCAGCACGGCTGGCCCACTCGACTATTTGGCCGGCATACATCACGGCGACGCGGTCGGCCATGTCGCTCGCCACGTCGAGATCGTGCGTAATCAACAGCAATCCCATGCCGCGTTGCCGTTGCAAATCCTTGAGTAAACGCAGGATTTGCGCCTGCACCGTGACGTCCAACGCGGTGGTTGGCTCATCAGCGATCAACACTTCGGGTTCCCCGGCCAGCATCATTGCAATCAAGGCGCGCTGGCGCTGACCACCAGAAAGCTGGAACGGATAAGCATCAAGCTTGTCGCGGCCCAGGCCGACGGCTTCCAGCAAGCGAACCGCTTCATCCAAAGCGGCGTCACCAGCCAGTCCGCGATGCGCCGACAAAGCCTCGTTGATCTGTTCGGCTACCGTCATCACCGGGTTCAGGCTGCTCTGCGGCTCCTGGAAAATCATCGCCAAACGACCGCCACGTACTTCACCCATCTCGGCTTCGGTGAGGGCGAACAGATCCACTCCAGCCGCCGGGCCGCCCCAAGGCTGGAGTTGCGCCCCCCCGGGGGGCAGCGCAGCGTGGGGGTCGTCCACTCCCGCCAATTTCACGCTGCCCGCCGCGACCCGGCCACCATCCGGCAACAAGCGCATCAAGGCCAGGGCAGTCAGCGATTTTCCGCAACCCGATTCGCCGAGCAAAGCGACGCATTCATTCGGACCGATCTCGAAGCTGACGCCATCGACTGGTTTCAGGAGACGCCGGTTTGACGCATTACCGGTGTCGATTTCAACCCGCAGGTTTTCTACCACCAAGCGGCTCATGCGCGCCCCCGCGACTTCGGATCAAGCGCGTCGCGCACCTGATCGGCGAACAGATTCGCCGCCAGCACCAGCACAAACATAAAGAGGAATGCCGCCGCCAGTTGCCACCACACCACTGGCTCGCGCGCCAACTCCAGACGGGCACCGTTGATCATGTTGCCGAAGCTGATCATGCCGGGATCGACACCGACGCCGACATAGGACAACACCGCCTCGGCCAGCACCAGGCCGGAGAAGTCGATCACCACGGTAATCAGCACCAGATGCATCACGTTGGGCAGCAGATGGCGCAGCAGGATGCGCGCGTCGGTGACGCCGAACGCCCGCGCCGCCTGGACAAATTCGAGTTCGCGCAGCTTCAGCGCCTCGGCGCGCAACAACCGCGCCAGGCCGGTCCAGCCGGTGACGCCGAGAATCGCGCACAGCGCCAGCAAACGCACATCGGAGCGGGCAGCGGCGGTTTCGAACAGGTCGGCATGGGTTTCGATCTGCACCTGCACCACCAGCACGGCGGCGGCGATCAGCAAGACGCCGGGGATGGAATTCAGCGTCGTGTAGAGATACTGGATGGCATCGTCGATGCGACCGCCGAAATAGCCGGCGGCGATACCCAGGGTGAGCGCGAACGGCAGCATGATCAAGGTGGTCAGGCTGCCAATCAGCAGGCCGGTGCGGATCGACTTCAGCGACAGGTACAGCACATCCTGGCCGACCTTGTCGGTACCGAGCAGATGCGTGCCGGGATACTTCAACGGCGGATAGTCGCGATATTCGACACCATCCGGCCCGGTGATGGTTTCCTTGGCGTAAAGATGCGTTGCCAGCGGTGCGGAATAGGTCTTTTCGACATTGACTCGCAACGGCGTCAACAACGCATCCAGCGCGGACAGCACCTCGCCGCTGTATTGCGCTTCCTGCCCTGGCGCGCCGGGCAGACGTTCAACGTAATGCAGCGAATCGAGCAGCCCGATACCAACATAAACTGACAGGATCAGCGCAGTTGCCGCCCCCATGCGACTCCGCATGACCTGCCGCCAGGGCGCGCGAAAGGTTTCATTCTTGCGCGCCAGCCAGACCACCACCGCCACTGTTGCCAGCAACAGCAGGATCAGGGCATCTGACCAGAGCAGGACGGGTTTGATCATCATGCCGTCACTCCAGCCTCACCCGCGGGTCAGCCCAGGTATAGGAAATATCGGTCAGCACCAGGCCGATGATGTAGAGCAGCGAACCGAGGAACACCATGGAGCGGACGATGGCGAAATCCTGCGCCTGGATCGCGTCAATGGTGTAGCTGCCGAGACCGGGTATGCCGAAGAACGACTCGATGATCAGGCTGCCCATGAACAAACGTGGAATCACCACCACGACGCCGGTCAGGATCGGGATCATCGCGTTGCCGAGCACATGCTTGAACAGCACGCGCAAATCGGACAAACCTTTGGCGCGCGCGGTGCGCACATAGTCCTTGCCGATTTCCTCGATGAACAAGGCGCGGTAGAAACGGCTCGAATCGCCGATGCCGCCGATCAGGCTGACCAGCACCGGCATCACCATGAACTTCCAGGCATCCAGGCCGGGCTGATAGCCGGAAATCGGAAACCAGTGCCACAGCTTGCCCATCAAGTACTGGCCGCCGATGACATAGAACAGGCCGGAGATCGACATCAACGCCACGCACAGAATGACGCCGCCGGTATCCAGCGCGGTGCCGCGAAAAAAAACCAGCCACAGTGCGAAGCTGACGTACGCCAACAAGCCGACGATAAAGGTCGGCAACGCAATCGCCAGGCTGGGCCACATGCGCTGACCGATTTCGCGCGCGATGTCGCGACCATCATCCGACGCGCCAAAGTCGAAGACGAACAACTTGAGCGATTTTTCGACGAACAAGGTATCGCTCACCTTTTCCGCCCCCGCCGCAGAGGCGTTGAAAAACAGCGGCTTGTCGTAGCCATGTTCACTTTTCCAACGCTTGATGGCTTCCGCCGTCACATGCTTGGCGCCGAGGTGGATGCGCGCCATATCGTCCGGCGTATTGACCATGAAGAACAAGCCGAACGTGAGCAAATTCACCCCGAGCAGAATCGGAATGGCATACAGCACGCGGCGCAGGAGATAGTTCAGCATGGCCTGAAAGTTCAGCGTCGATTCATCGGCCGGAGATGAAGACCAGCAGGCCGATCAACAGCAGCAACACGGCATAAGGGAAAGCCACCGTCGGCCGCAGCGCGCTGACGGCGTATTCGCGCAGCAGGCCAAACACGCCGGATCGCGACGCCAGCCATTCCGAATGCAACTGAAAAGCGACGCCTTCGCCGGTTTTCACGCTCTGTTCAATGCGCAGGATGCGCATCCCCAGGCGCGCCTGGAAAGTCCGGAAAATGCCTTCCTGCAACCACAGCACCAGCAGCAGCAAGCCCATCACCAGTTCATGCAGCGCCAACATGAAACCGATTGCGCACAGCGCAATGGCGAACAGCTTGACCAGCAAACCGCCCTTCTCGTACTGCTCGTAATGGTTTTGCAGCGTGATCCATTCCTGGCCCAGGGCGGTCGATTCAGGCATCGGCATGGTCAGGCAAATCGGGTTTGCAAATACTTGATGATGTCCGCCGATTCATACATCCACTCGCTGTTGCTCGCCGCATCGGTAATTCTCAGACAAGGCACCACCGGTTTGCCGCCACCCGCGAGCAACGCGGCGCTGTGCTGCGCATCGTTGCGTGCATCCAGCAGATCGATATTCAGCGATAAACGCCGCATTTCACGCCGGACCTTGACGCAAAACGGACAGGTCTTGAACTGATACAACGCCAGATTGCGGCATTCCGCATCCACCCTGGCTTGCGCCTCGGGTGCGCGCAGCATGCCTTTCGGCGTGGTGACCCATTCCCAGATCAGGACCAGCGGCGCGAGCACAATCCGCAACGTTTTGAAAAAGACTTTAAAAACAAACTTCATGGTGAACGGGCTTTGCAAGAGAAACAGACATCGGACTATGGCGGATGGCCTGAATTCTGGTCAAGGCGGCTGACAAGTCAATTTCGCGCATTAAACTGGCGACCACATTCAATTCACTCACATTCAAGCTGTAACAAAACCCCGCCCAAACCCCAGCCAAGCCACGCCGCCGCTCAGGAGATCACCGCATGCCCGCCGCCAGTCCGTATTTCACCTATCTCACCGAACTGCTGAAAAACATGCTGGAAAAAGGCGCTTCCGATCTGTTCATCACGGTCGGTTCGCCCCCGGCGCTGAAAGTCAACGGTGAACTGGTGGTCTTCAACAGCAAGCCGATCAGCCGCGAGCAGGCGGAAGAAATCCTGCGATCGGCGATGAATGAAAAACAACAAGCCGAATTCCGCGACACGCAGGAATGCAATTTCGCGCTGTCGCTCGACGGCATCGGGCGCTTTCGCATGAACACCTATGTCCAGCGCGGTTCGGTCGGCCTCGTCGCGCGCCATATCAACACCGAAATACCAACCCTGGCTTCGCTTGGATTGCCGCCGATTCTGGGCCAGCTGGTGCTGGAAAAACGTGGCCTGATCCTGATGGTCGGCGCCACCGGTTCCGGCAAATCGACCAGCCTGGCGGCACTGGTGAATCATCGCAATGAACACGCGCGCGGCCACATCATCACCATCGAAGATCCGATCGAGTTCATGCACCCGCACAAGAAGAGCCTGATCATGCAGCGCGAAGTCGGCGTTGATACCGACAGCTGGTTCGCCGCGCTGAAAAATACGCTACGGCAAGCGCCGGACGTGATCCTGATCGGCGAAATCCGCGACCGCGAAACCATGGAATACGCTATCACCTTCGCCGAAACCGGCCATCTCTGCCTGGCCACGCTGCATTCGAACAATTCCAACCAGGCGCTCGACCGGATCATCAACTTCTTCAGCATCGACCGGCGGCCGCAACTTCTGATGGACCTCTCGCTCAACCTGCGCGGCATCGTTTCGCAACGCTTGATCCCGAATATCCAGGGCGGCCGCACGCCGGCGATCGAAATCCTGCTCAGCAGCCCGCTGGTATCGGATCTGATCCACAAAGGCGAGGTGCATGAAATCAAGGCAATCATGGCCAAATCGCGCGATCTCGGCATGTGCACCTTCGACCAGGCGCTGTTCAGCCTGTGTGCCGACGGCCGCGTGGCGCCGGAAACCGCGCTGCGCTTCGCCGATTCGCAAAACGAGCTGCGTCTGATGCTGAAGACGCTGGTGCGCCGCCCGGCGGCCGGAAATGATGACGCGAATGACGACCCCAACGGTCTATCGATCGTATAAACACAAAATCCAAACGCCAAAACCAAACCCTGTTTCAAACATTCAAGCATGTATCTCGGCATCGACTTCGGCACCTCCGGCGCGCGCGCCTGCGTCATCGCACCCAGCGGCGAAATCGAAGACATGGCGCGCACCGATTTCGGCCGCCTGGCCGAGTTCGAGATCGCACCCGCCTGGCGCGACACCCTGTTTTCGCTGATCGCACAGATTCCGCTCGGCATGCGCAAACGCCTGGCTGCGTTGGCCATCGACGGCACCTCCGCCAGCGTATTGGCCTGCGACGAAGCCTTCATCCCGGTGCATCCGCCGCTGCTCTACAACGACGCCCGCGCCACCGAACAAGCGGCGCGGATTCGCCAGGTCGCAGGCAACCAGCATGCCGCCGGCGCGGCCACTTCCGGCCTGGCCAAAGCGATCTGGTTGAACCGCCATGCCGGCCAGAGTGGATCGACGTCGCGCCGCTATCTGAACCAGGCTGATTGGCTTTCGGCGTTGCTCTCCGGCCAGGCGGTGAGCGACTACCACAACGCGCTGAAAATGGGTGTTGACCTGGAAACTGGCGCATGGCCGGACTGGGTGGCCGGTCTGATCGACCTCCACGCACTGCCCAAACTGGTCAAACCCGGCCAGGGCATTGGCCTGATCGATCGGCCGCGCGGGCGCGAGCTGGGCATCAACCCGGATTGTCTGATCCGCGCCGGCACCACCGACAGCATCGCCGCCTTCCTCGCTGCCGGCGATGCAGGACAAACCCGCCAGCCGGGTGCGGCAGTCACCTCACTGGGCAGCACGCTGGTGCTGAAGTTGCTGTCGGACAAGCGCGTCGATGCTGGCGAATATGGCATCTACTCACACTGGTTCGGCAACCAATGGCTGGCCGGCGGCGCCTCCAACGCCGGCGGCGCGGTATTGCGGCCACACTTCAATGATGCGGAACTGATCGCCCTGTCACGCGAAATCAACCCGGATCGACCGAGCAGCCTGGATTACTACCCGTTGCCCGTGAAAGGTGAACGTTTTCCCTACAACGATCCCGAGCGCCCGCCCTGCCTGGAACCGCGTCCCGAGAGCCGGACCGAATTCTTGCACGCCATCCTGCAAGGCTTGGCCAAGATCGAAGCGCTCGGTTACGCCAAACTCGCCGAACTCGGTGCCACTCGTTTGCGCAGCGTGGTCAGCGCCGGCGGCGGCGCGAAGAACCCGGCCTACAGCCAGATTCGCGCGCGACTGTTGCAGGTTCCGCTCAGCCAGGCCAGCCAGGATGAAGCCTGTTACGGCAGCGCCCGCCTGGCACGCCACGGCTGCACGCTCTTTCCGGGAGAACACGATGCATGAAGGACTCGCCTGCAGACTGCGGATACCGCTTGCCTGGCATGCCGTGCAACTTGATCCGCACACCCGCCAGAGCCGGATCGTCGAAGCCGCCCTGCTGCTGAACGCGTTGAACCAGATGGAAAGCAGCCATGAACTGGATGCCGGCGGCCAGGAAAATCGACGTCTTGATCGGATCGAAGCAAAACTTGATCTCACCCTTTTCCTGCTTGCCCGCAGGCTGGAAAACAACGCCACCCCAACGCTGCGCGAGGTAGAACTGACCCCAACCGGCGCGCAATGGCGAGACCCGGCGCCACCCGCCGCCGGGAGTGAGTTGATCGTCGAATTTCAGCCTTCCGAAACCCTGCCGCTCAGCCTGAGATTGCCCGCAGTCGCGCTGGAACCTGGTACCGGCCAGGCACGGGTCAGTTTCGAAGGGCTGTCCGAAGCGCTGGATGAAGCGCTCTATCAATTCGTTTTCCGTCGCCATCGGCAAGCCATTCGGGCGCGCGCCGGCTAGTCAGATATTGCTTCCTACCCGCGTCGATTCAGAAAAACTCCAAAGGCACCGCATGTCCAACCTCGAAGACCGCATGGATCTCCTGGAAAGCCGCCTGGCACGCATCGAACGGCTGCTGAATCAGAAGCATGAACAACCAGGCAGCGAGCAAAACACCTCGCAAGAAAACGTGCAAGACAATGTGCAAAACAACGAACCCGCTACCAGCGCCATGCCTGCCGCGCGACAGGACTACCTGAAATACGCCAGTGACCGCTTCGCCCCGCCCGACTTTTCAGTCACCAAAATCCTCGGCTGGACCGGCGCCACCGCGATGGTACTGGCGACGGCCTATCTGATCCGGCTGGCGGTCGATTCGGGCTGGCTGACCCCGGAGCGACAGTTGGCGCTCGCCGTATTGAGCGGCTTTCTGCTGATTGGCGCCGGTTTGCGCTTGCGCAGCGCCGATCGTGAATATGCCAGCCTGTTGCCGGCGGGTGGTTTGGTGGTGCTGTTCCTGTCGGTTTACGGCGCGCATCTGTATTACCACTTCATCGGCGTCGGGCTCGCCACCGGCGCGGTGATCGCCACCTGTCTACTCGCGCTCTGGCTGGCGCGGTTGTTCGAAAGCGAGATGTACAGCCTGTTCGCGGTGGTCGGGTCGTATTCAGCGCCGTTCCTGCTCGACGCCCTGGCTGGGTCGGTGGTCGATCTGGCGGTCTATTATTCCGCCTGGAGCGTATTGTTCAGCGTCTATGCCATCTGGCTCGGCGCGCGCCGGGTCTATCTGCTGGCGGCTTACATGGCCTTGCTGGGCTTCCATATTATTTATGACACGAACGATCTTTCAGCCTGGGTCGAGGCATTCTCGTTCCAGGCCGTCCAGTTCCTGGTGTTTCTCGCCGCTGCGGCCTGGTTTTCCATCCGCCAAAAGCAGCCGCTGAGCCGGAATGAGGCGATCGCCCACCTGCCGCTGTTGCTGCTCTTCTACGCCCTGCAATACCCGTTGCTGGAGGCCAATCTGCCGATGCTTGCGCCCTGGATTTCTCTGCTCAGCGCGGCGCTGTTGCTGCTGACGTATCAGTTTGCCAAGCACCGCTTGGCGGCAGCGCCAGAAGCCGGCAGCCTGCTGGTCAGCGCATATGTCGCGCTGGTCCTGTTTCATGCCGGTTATATGGAATTGCTGCCAAATGATCTGGCGCCTTGGGCGGTGTTGCTGGTGTTGCCGATTCTGGCGGCGTACTTTCGCTTCGCCGGCGCTGCTGGTAGCGCCCCCCTTCAGTGGCCGTTCCAGCTGCTGGTCGGCATCGTGTTCGCGATCAACTATCTGCGCGTGATCGTCGAAACCGACACCGGCAGCAGTGCAGATCATCCGCTGCTGCCGGTGTTCTATGCCGCCGAACTCTACGCGGCCTACTACTACACCCGCCGCCTGCCGGATTTGAAAGCCTTTACCACGCCGGTGCTGTATGCCGGCCATATCGCCTTGATGGGTGCTGCGGTGAGCCTTCTCGACGACCGGCTGGCGGTGTCTTTTGTCTGGGGCGCCATCGGCCTGGCCTGCCTCGCCCTGGCTTTCAAGTACCAGGACAAGCTGCTCGGCAAATCTTCGCTATTGATCTTTACCGCTTCAGTGGCCAAGGTGCTGTTGTTCGATCTGTCCGATTCGACACCACTTGTGCGCATCGCCAGCTTGGCAATGCTTGGAGTCACGCTGTATATCGGCGGCTGGATGTACAAGAAAGTCGAAGCCATCGACGCCAAACCAGGCAGCTGAATCACCCCAAACTGGATCAATTCTGCGCTGCATTTTTCAGCAATTTTTTTTGCCTAAAACCATGCAAACCCTCAAATCCGAATCCCTCATCCTGATCGCCATCGCCATGCTGGGCGTTGGCCTGACGCTTGAACATAGCGCGCTGGAACACGGCGGCGCGATGCTCTGGGGCCTGCTTGGTGTGATTCTGGCCGCAATCATCGCTGTCGCATTCCGCATCGCGCACCATGCCGAAGTGCTGGCGCTGCGGCTGGGCGAGCCTTACGGCACGATGATCCTGACCATCGCAGCGGTGTCGGTGGAAGTGGTAATTCTGGTCGTTCTGCTGCAAGGCGCGCCGAATCCGACGCTGGCGCGCGACACGGTATTCGCGGCGGTGATGATCGACATCAACGGCATTCTGGGCGCGGCGGCAATCATCGGCGGCCTCAAGCACGGCAACCCGAAATACAACCTCGATTCGGCCAATTCCTTTATCGCGATGCTGCTGGTTGCGCTTGGCATCGGCATGTTCATCCCGGATTTCGTGCCGGATACGCATTGGCAGGCTTACTCGATGGTTTCGATCGGCATCATGGCGGTGATGTATCTCGCCTTTCTGCGCTTGCAAACGGTTGAGCACCGTCAGTTCTTCGAGCATCCGGTTACGCTCGAAGATGAAGCGCATGACACGGCACACAGTCCGAATGGACTGCATATCGGGGTGATGCTGGGCGCCATCGTGCTGGTCGGTCTGCTGTCGGAAGTGTTGTCGGTGCTGCTTGATGCCGGCCTTGCCGGCAGCAGCCTGCCGAAAACCATCCCCGCTGTGCTGGTGGCCTTGATCTCGGCCAGTCCGGAAATCCTCACCGCGCTGAAAGCTGCTCGCGACGACCGACTGCAGACCACAGTCAACATCGCACTCGGTGCGTCGCTCGCCACCGTGCTGTTGACCTTGCCGGTGATCGAAGCCATCGCGTTGTTTTCCGGCGACCGCATCGTCATGGCGCTGACGCCGATTCAAGCCGGCCTGTTGCTGCTGACCCTGCTGACAGTGATGAACAACCTGCATGACGGTGAAACCAATGCGATCGAAGGCATCAGCCATTTCGCCCTGTTCGTGGCCTTCGTCGCGCTGGTGATGATGGGTCTGGTTTGATTATTAACCCGTGAAGCACGCTTGACATGACCATCCTGCATGCAATTGAACTGTTTGGCGTCGCAGTGTTCGCGGTCAGCGGCGCTTTGGCGGCAGGCCGGCGCAGCTTCGATCTATTTGGCGTGATAGTGATTGCCACGGTCACCGCCACCGGCGGCGGGACTTTGCGCGATCTTTTGCTCGACCGCAGCCCGGTGTTCTGGATTGCCGACACGACCTATCTTTACGCCAGCGTGGTCGCCGCCGCCCTGACCGTCATTTACGCCCGCTTCCGGCATCCACCGGATCGCTTCATCTTGATCGCCGATGCGCTCGGCCTGGCGCTGTTTTCGATCAGCGGCGCGCAGATTGCCGAGAATGCCGGCTACGGCGGCATTGTGGTGGTGATCATGGGCACGCTCACCGGCGCCGCCGGCGGCATGTTGCGTGACATGCTATGTGCCGAAGTGCCTTTGATCCTGCGCCGAAGCCGCATCTACGCCACGGCGGCGATCATCGGCATCATCGTTTATCTCGCCCTGCAACCGTTCCTGGATCGTACGCTGGCGGCGCTGCTCGGGATGACAAGCATTGCCAGCCTGCGTCTGGCCGCGATCATCTGGGACTGGACACTGCCGGTATTCAGCCTGCCAGGCGGCAAGGATGAGCTTTGAATATTTTTAGGGGATCATCCTAAAGTTCAATCGGCAAAGGCCGAAAACTGGATTGATAAACGCCGCTGGCATTTACGTCAAAGAGAGGTTTTTCATGTTCAACCTGCGCAAATACAAGATCCGCACGCAACTGATCATCATGTTGGCTGCCGTAATAAGCTTGTTTCTGGCTTCCACACTGGTTTCCTGGCAAGCGCTAAACCGGGCCAAGACGGAATTCACCAGCTTCATCGAGCAGGAACAGAAGATTCTCCTCAACTACACCGAGCTGTATGCCAACGGCCTGCAAATGGGCCAGGCCTTGCGCAACATCATCCTCGACCCGGAAAACCCCAAGGCTTACGCGAACTTTGAAAAAGCCAGCGGCGAGATGGACAAATTGATGACGGAATCCCTGTCGCTGTTGGTTTCCGGCAACCCACAATCGGAAGCGCTGAACAAAATCGCGCAACTACGCGAGAAACAGAAAGGTCTGCAAGCCGAAATCCAGGGTCTGGTGAAGCAAACCAGCATCGAAGAAGCGAAAACCCGGCTGAACAAGGATGAAACGCCAGTCTGGCGAGAAATCAAGCAAGGTTTGCTGGATTTGATCAAAGATCAGAAAGCCGTCATACAGACGCGTGAAGCCGCAGTCCAACAGAACACCGAAAACGCGCAGCGCATCGCCTTGATTCTGACCGTCGTTGCGGTGCTGGTCGGCCTTGGCATCGCGCTGTCCATCGTCACCTACATCCTGTCGCAACTGACCCTGCTGGCGAAATCGATCGAATCTTTGGCGGAAGGCGACGGCGACCTGACCGCACGCCTGCACATTCAGGGCGACAACGAGTTGTGCCGGATTTCCATAGCCTTCAACCATTTTGTCAGCGGTCTGCAAAACCTGGTCAACAGCATCAAGACCAACGCCAACCAATTGCACACGCTTTCCAGCAACCTGGCGAATGCCTCGTCTGGATTGCGCAACGCCTCCTCCGACGAAACCAGCGCGGTCACCGCCACCGCCTCCGCTGTCGAGCAAATGTCGGCCAGCATCGCCTCCGTGGCGGATAACGCCGAACTGGTGATGCAAGTCTCCAGTCGCAGCGCCGACTATTCCGATCAAGGCCTGGAGCGAATGCGGCATCTCAATCTAGCCATGAACAGCGTGCAAGACGCAGTCAAAGGCATGTCGGATTCGGTCGCCAAATTCCTCGGCAGCACGCAAAGCATCATCGGCGCAACCCAGCATGTGAAAGATATCGCCGAGCAGATCAACCTGCTCGCACTCAACGCCGCGATCGAAGCCGCGCGCGCCGGTGAACAAGGCCGCGGCTTCGCGGTGGTGGCTGACGAAGTCCGCAAACTGGCGGAGAAAACATCTCAATACGCAAATGAAATCACCCGCGTTACCGCCGAACTGAATAGCCAATCGGGACAGGTCGAATCAGCCATCAAGCAAGGCGAAACTGCACTTGAAGAAGGCACTCGGCGTGGCGGCGAGGTATCCAGCATCGTCGACCAGGCGCACAGCGCGGTGGTCGAAGCGCAGAACGGCATCGGGGAAATCACCCGCTCGGTGAAGGAGCAATCACACGCCAGCCAACTGATTTCGCGCAACGTCGAGCGCCTCGCCGACCTGTCGGCGGGGACCGAACACGCGATTGCGCAATCTGATAATACGGTGCAGGAAATGCGTGTGCTGGCCGACACCTTGACCAGTACAGTGAGCCGTTTCCGCAGTTAAGGAAGGCTTTCAGCGGCATGCTATCCGGCTATCATGGCGGCTCTCGATTCGATCTTTGGCAACCATGAAGCTCCGCCTGCCGTCCTTACTTGTGTTTTTATCCGCCGGGCTCCTCGCCGCCAGCGCCGCGCAAGCCTTTGAAGTCGCGGAATTCAAAAGCGGCATGGCGCAAAACGAGGTCAAGACCCTGTTGCTGGCGAACTGGAATTTCGACCGCGTGGTCGAGCCGTCCGACGATGTCATCCTGGCCTACGACAATGACCCCAGCATCGCGCGGCGGTATCAGTTCCGTTTTTGCAAGGGCAAGCTGGTCGGCTTCGAGCAGGATGTGCGGCCTTCGCTGAAGTCGCTGATCATCACAGTCGGCAATTACAACCAGCAATACGGCCAGCCGAACCGGGTGTATTCCAACACCCACGTGGTCAGCAACGGCGAGAAAGCCGTGTTCGCACTGTTCTGGAAGAACAACCTGGAATTCATCGGCGTGAAGTACATCGTGCTGCCCAACAACGAACAGATGAGCCTGTCGTTCGACGCCAACAACCTGTGCTACCCGACACCGAGGATGTAATTCGCAGCGTTGACTTATAGCTCCAGCAGCAACCGCGCCGGGTCTTCCAGCGCATCCTTCACCGCCTTCAAAAAACTCACCGCTTCGCGGCCGTCGATGATGCGATGGTCGTAGCTCAGCGCGACGTACATCATCGGGCGGATCACGACCTGACCATTTTCGGCAATCGGTCGTTCCTGAATCTTGTGCAGGCCCAGCACGCCTGATTGCGGCGGGTTGAGGATCGGCGTGGACAGCAGCGAACCGAAGATGCCGCCGTTGGAAATGGTGAAGGTGCCGCCTTCCATTTCTTCCAGCGTCAACTCCAGGCTGTTGGCACGTTTGCCGAAGTCGGAAATATGTTTTTCGATTTCGGCAAACGACATCCGATCAGCATTACGCAGAATCGGCACCACCAGGCCGCGCTCGGAACTGACTGCCATGCCGATGTCGTAAAAGTCGTGATACACCACGTCGCGGCCATCGATGCTGGCATTGACCAGCGTGTAGACCTTCAACGCCTGGCACACCGCCTTGGTGAAAAACGACATGAAACCAAGTTTGACGCCGTGTTCCTTCTGGAATCGCTCTTGGTACTTGGTACGCAGTTCCATCACCGGCGCCATGTTGATCTCGTTGAACGTGGTCAACATCGCGGCGGTGTTCTGCGCTTCCTTCAGGCGTTCGGCAATGCGCTGGCGCAACCGGGTCATCTGCACCCGGCGCTCGTTGCGTTCGGGCGCGCAGGGCGGGCTTGCGGGTGCGGCCTGGACGGATTGGGCCTTGGCAAGCTCGGCGGGCGCCTCCATCGCGCCCTTTTCCGCCGGTTCAATCCGCGCCAGCACGTCGCCGGCCTTCACTTCGCTGCCGGAAGGCAGACAGATTTCTACCAACACACCGGAAACCGGCGCGGCGACTTCCAGAATGACCTTGTCGGTTTCCAGATCGGTGAGCGGCTCGTCACGCTGCACAAAATCCCCCGGCTGCTTGCGCCAATCCAGCAATGATCCGCTTTGTACCGACTCTGAAAGCTCTGGGGCCTTGACATCGACCAGCATGGATCACCTGTTTTGTGCATTGCAATAGCATCGATTATATGAAGGAAGGTTGGCGCGCGCTCGGCTGAAATTCGCGGAAAATGCGGCCTTTCGTCCGAACCGAAGTTGCAATGAACGATTTACCCACTTTCCCTCCCGCCGGCCAACGCCGCCGCATTGCAATGCCGCCGGGATCCGCCGATAGCCTGATCCTCGCCAGCCTTGCAAAACAATCACGCCGACTGCTGGTGCTGACGCAGAGCGCGCAGGATGCCTCTCGTCTGGTGGAGGAAATGGCCTGGTTCGCCCCCCATCTGACGATTCGGCTTTTACCGGACTGGGAAACGCTGCCATACGACCCGCTGTCGCCGCATCCCGACCTGGTTTCGGATCGACTTTCCGCGCTCTGGTTGGCCGCCACCGGCAAGATCGATGTGCTGGTGACGCCAGCCGCAACTGCGATGCAGCGCCTCTGCCCGCCGAGCTATCTGAATGCGCACGCCTTTCTGCTGAAAGAAAGGGACAAGCTGGATGCCGACAAGCTTCGCTCCCGCCTGGCTCAGGCTGGCTACCACGCGGTGAATCAAGTGTTGTCGCCGGGTGAATTCGCGGTGCGCGGCGGCATCATCGACCTGTTCCCGATGCGAGGTGAACAAAAGTCGGCACTGCCCTACCGTATCGATTTGTTTGACGACGAGATCGAGTCGATCCGCACCTTCGACCCGGATACCCAGCGCACGTTGTACAAGGTCGCGGAAATCCATTTGCTGCCGGCGCGCGAAGTACCGCTCGACGAAGCCGGCGTCACTCATTTCCGGCAAAGCTTCCGCGACCATTTCGAGGGCGATCCGAGCAAAAGCCAGCTTTACAAGGACGTTTCCAACAAACTGGCACCGGGTGGTGTCGAGTATTATCTGCCGCTGTTTTTCGAAGAGACCGCGACGCTGTTCGATTACTTGGCCGACAACACCGTGCTGGCCTTGCACGGTGAAACGCAAACCGCCGTGGAAGGTTTCTGGAACGACACCCAGAGCCGGTATCGCCTGATGCAGGGCGACAAGCACCGACCTTTGCTGGCGCCGGATGCGTTGTTCCTGCCGCCGGATCAGTTCTTCGGTTTGCTGCGGCCGTATTCCAGAATCGAATTCGGCGGCCGCGCTGAAGCCGATGTCACTTTCCCCTATCAAGCCGCGCCCGCCGTGGAAGTCGAACGCAAGGCGGAAAATCCTTACTACCGCCTGCAAGCGCATCTCGACGGCTTCGCAGGCCGCACCCTTCTGGTCGCCGAAAGCCTGGGGCGGCGCGAAACCTTGGCCAATGCACTGGCGGAATACGGCTCAAAGCCGGTGGTACTGGAGGGCTGGCCCAGTACCGGAGTGCGGATGGCAGTGAGCGGGGAGAAGGAAGAACAGCCCCCCTCGCCGTTCCCCGCTCCCCGCTTTCAGCTCACCACCGGCCCGCTCGCCACCGGCTTCATCGACCTTGACGGCAAGCTCGCCGTCATTACCGAAACCGAACTCTACGCACGCAGTCCAGTTACCCGTCGCGCTCGCGAGGGCAAGCGCACCAGCACCGCAGAAGGTCTGCTGAAAGATCTGTCCGAACTCAAGATCGGCGATCCAGTGGTGCATATCCAGCACGGCATCGGCCGCTATCAAGGCCTGTCCGGCATGGCGATGGGAGACGAAGTGGGCGACGGTTCCGAGGAGTTCCTGACACTGGAATTCGCCGGCGGCGACAAGTTGTATGTGCCGGTGGCGCATCTGCACCTGATCTCGCGCTATCTCGGCGGCGATCCGGACACTGCGCCGCTGCATCGTCTCGGCAGCGGCCAATGGGAAAAAGCCAAGCGGCGGGCGATGGAAAAAGCCCGCGACACGGCGGCCGAACTGCTCAACCTGTATGCCCAACGCGCTGCGCGCCAGGGCCACGCATTCGAGACCAGCCAGCACGATATGGATGCCTTCGCCGATGGTTTCGGTTTCGAGGAAACCCCGGACCAGATGGCCGCCATCGAAGCGGTGGTCAGCGACATGACTTCCGGCAAGCCGATGGACCGCCTGGTCTGCGGCGATGTCGGTTTCGGCAAGACCGAGGTCGCCTTGCGTGCCGCCTTCGTCGCGGCGGCCGGCGGCCGGCAGGTCGCCGTGCTGTGCCCGACCACGCTGCTCGCCGAGCAGCATTTCCAGACCTTCTCCGACCGTTTTGCCGACATGCCGGTGCGTCTCGCCGAGTTGTCCCGCTTTCGCTCCCCGAAAGAGGTGGCCACCGCGCTGGAGGGCATCAAGAGCGGCAAGATCGACATCGTCATCGGCACCCACAAACTGCTGTCGAAAGACATCAAGTTCAAGAATCTGGGCCTGACCATCATCGACGAAGAACACCGCTTCGGCGTGCGCCAAAAAGAACGCATGAAGGAACTGCGCGCCGAGGTCGATGTGCTGACGCTGACTGCAACACCGATTCCACGCACCTTGGCGATGTCGCTGGAAGGCATCCGCGATTTTTCGGTGATCGCCACCGCGCCGCAAAAACGCCTGTCGATCAAAACCTTCGTGCAGCCGTTTTCCGAAGGCCTGATCCGCGAAGCCTGTTTGCGCGAACTGAAGCGCGGCGGCCAGATCTACTTCCTGCACAACGAGGTCGAAACTATCCGCACGATGTACGAGCAACTGGTCAAGTTATTGCCGGAAGCGCGTATCGAAATCGCGCATGGACAGTTGCCGGAACGCGAGCTGGAACACGTGATGCGCGACTTCACGCACCAGCGCTTCAACCTGCTGCTATGTACGACGATCATCGAAACCGGCATCGACGTACCCACCGCCAACACCATCATCATGAATCGCGCTGACAAGTTCGGTCTGGCGCAGCTGCACCAGTTGCGCGGCCGCGTCGGTCGCTCGCACCATCAGGCCTATGCTTATCTGCTGACGCCGCCGGGCGAGGTCAAGGTGACGCCGGCCGCAATCAAACGGCTGGAAGCCATCCAGAGCATGGAAGACCTCGGCTCAGGCTTCTACCTGGCCATGCACGACCTGGAAATTCGCGGTGCCGGCGAGGTGCTGGGCGAAAACCAGAGCGGCGAAATGCAGGAAGTCGGTTTCAATCTGTTCAACGACATGCTGGCCAGTGCGGTGAAATCACTTAAAGCCGGCAAAGAGCCGAACGTGGATGCACCGATGGCGGTGACCACCGAAATCAACCTGCATCTGCCGGCGCTGCTGCCGGAAGATTATTGCGGCGACATCCACGAACGTCTGGTGCTCTACAAGCGACTGGCCAACTGTGATTCGACCGCGCAACTGGACGACCTGAAGGAAGAACTGATCGACCGTTTCGGCCTGCTGCCGGAGCCGGCGCACACTTTGCTGGCATTGCATCGCTTGCGTCTGGAAACCAAACCCTTCGGCATCGCGCGCCTCAGCGTCGGGCCGGACGGCGCCAATATCCAGTTCGAGCCGAATCCGCCCATAGACCCGTTGAAACTGATCAAACTGATTCAGACCAAGCGGGAATACAAGCTGGCCGGGCAAGATCGGCTGAAGATCACAAAAGATTGCCCGACGCTGGAAAAGCGGGTGGAACTGGTGAAAAACCTGCTGCGCGAGATCGCCTGAGGTCAGGTCGCACGGAGCTGCCGTACCCGCTCGAACAAACAAACTGCCGCCGCCGTCGCGACATTCAGCGATTCGACCCGGCCCGGCATCGGGATGATGAATGGCCATGCCGCCGCGCACAGTTGCGCCGACAAACCTACGCCCTCGTTGCCGAAGGCGAAGCCGACGCGGCCACGCAGATCGAGATCGAACAACGCCTCGCTCGCGCCCAGGCTGGCGGCATACACCGGTGCGCCGAAGTCCTTCACCAGCACGGGCAATTCGGCGTTTTCATGAATCGCCAACTGGAAATGCGCGCCCTGCCCGCCGCGCAGGCATTTCGGCGACCAGGCTTCGGCACAACCTTGCGACAGATGCATCGCGTCCGCGCCGGCAGCGGCGGCAACACGCAGGATCGCGCCCAGGTTGCCGGGATCTTGAATGTTTTCCAACAACACGATGCAAGTGTCCTGTTCGGTGATTGATGCCTGCGGAATGTCGATCACGGCCAGCACACCGGTCGGCGTTTCAACCGGCGTCAAGCCATTGAACAAGGCATCCGGCAACACGCAGGCGGGCGCTTGCGGCAATCGCTGGCACCAGTCCGCCAGTTCTCCGGCGGCACCGGTCTCGGAAAATACCAGACGCTGGAACACCACGCCCGCGTCCAGCCCGGCTTGCAACAAATGCGGGCCATCGAGCAACGTGCGTTGGCTTTGACGACGCGCCCGGCGGTCGCTCGCCAGGCCGAGCAATTCCTTGAACAGCGGGTTGTCGCGCGAGGTAATGACTTTCATCGACATGGGTTTTATTGTCATGGTTCTTATCGACACACGTCGGTGGATCCAGCCGCGCAGACGCGGCCATCGACCCAGGTGGCTTTGTCGAGCAGCGTGGCAGCGAAGCGGACGCCGGTGAGATTGGCCTTGGTCAGCACGGCATAACGCAGATCGGCACCACTGAGATCGGCGCCGCTGAGATCGGCATGGGTGAGATCAGCGCCGGTCAGATTGACGCCGACCAATTCGGCATTGCGCAAACTGGCTGATTGCAACGACGCATAGACCAGGTCCGCTCCTTTCAGACGCGCATCATCCAGCCTGACTTTGTTCATCACTGCATTCCGCGCTTTTGCGTTCGGCTGGGCATAGCCGGGTTTGCCGCAGCCGCTCCAATTCACGCCATCACGCAAGGGTTCGGCGCAGTTGACGGTCTGGCTGATGCCGGCCTGAATCGGTTTAGCGCCCTGCCCCAACCAGATGGTGAAACCCACGCCGGCAATCAGCGCCAGCGCCAACATACCGATCCAGGGCGAACGTCGTTCGTTCTTCGCTTCATTCACCAAGGCTTGGGTGCGAATGTGATTGCGTTCGACCGAACTCCGGTCGGCGGCATCCTGCAACGGATCACGCGCCACTTCGGTCACGCTTGCCCCCTCTTGCAGCCAACGTTTGCGCGCCTGGCGACGTTGGTCATGCCAGGAAACCGAATCATCCGACACAGCGATGATGTCGGGATTGACCGCGATGTCGAATTGCCCGCTATCGGCAATGCTGAGCCAATCGACAGCGTTCAGGCTGACTTCCGATTCCGGTCTGATCTCCCCGGTTTTCAATGCCTCTTCAATCTGCTGTGGGGGAAACGGGCCAAAGACCTGGCCTTCATGCCTGACATACCAAATTGACTGCACCATATCAGCCCCTGCATCGAAGATTGATGCGAAATTAGACTGTCGGATTGTCGCAGTGCGCAGACAAAAAAAAAGCCCGGTCCAAGGACCGGGCTAAATCCACCTGTGAAGGAGGATGGAGGAGACAACACTGAAAACGCTCAGAACAAGTGCTTTCACTGTTATGAGCATTTTCTAATATAAGAATTCAATGAACAACAGAAAAATTTGTGCAAGACAAATTCGATCGCTGTTTTACTCGACAATGTTGTTTACCAACCACAAAGGCTTGGCTACTCTCCGGTTAATCCAACGGAACATCGCCATGAAGAATGATTTGATTGCCGCGTTCAACCAATTTTCCAAATCGGTACATACGCATACCGCGCATCAACTGAAAAAGCCTTGCTCATCTCGCTTGAAGTCGAGCGACCAGCGTGCGAATTTGTTTAAGAGCTTGCGTACGCTCTGGTTTGGACTTCGCGCGGTCTTTGATCAGACGACTCATCAATGCGCGTTATTGCATCCGGCACACTGATCACCGCCTCCTGGCCAAGTTTCCCGTTTCATTCCTAATTACCACCAAAGCAGAAAGTTATCCGCATGAACCCCTCAAATATTCGTACTCTGGCTCTGGTCGGCCATGGTGGTGCTGGTAAAACCACGCTGATCGAAAACCTGCTCGCCGCCACGGGCGCCATTCCTGCCGCCGGTTCAGTTGAACGTGGCACCACGGTCTGTGATTACGATCCGCTGGAAAAAGCGCATCTGAACTCGATCAAGGTCGCAGCGACCCATCTGCAACATCAAGACACCCTGATTCATCTGCTGGACACGCCTGGCTACCCGGATTTCATGGGCCAGGCGCTGTGCGCGCTGGATGCGGTGGAAACTGTGGTGGTAGTGATCGACGCCCACAAAGGCATCGAACTCACCACGCATCGGATGATGCATTGGGCGCAAACCCGCAAGCTGTGCCGGATGATCACGATCAACAAGATCGATGCGCCGGATATCGACCTGCCGGCCCTGCTGGAAGAGATTCAAACCGCCTTTGGCCGCGAATGCCTGCCGATCAACCTGCCGGCTGAAGCCGGCACAAAGGTCACCGACTGCTTCTTCACGCCGAGCGGCAAAGCCGATTTCTCCTCCGTCGAAGCGGCGCACCGCGCGCTGGTCGATCAGGTGGTCGAGGTCGATGAAGACTTGATGAATATTTATCTGGAACAAGGCGAAGTCGCCCCTGAGCAACTGCATGCGCCGTTTGAAAAGGCGTTGCGTGAAAACCATCTGGTGCCGGTCTGCTTCGTCTCCGCCCAAACCGGCGCCGGCGTGCCGGAATTGCTCGATATCATGGTTCGCCTGCTGCCCAACCCGACCGAAGGCAACCCGCCGCTGTTCGTCCAGGGTGAAGGCGAAGCGGCACAACCGCTGATCTGCGAACCGAATCCGGACAAACACGTTCTCGCCCACGTCTTCAAACTGGAAGTCGACCCGTACATTGGCCGCATTGCCACCTTCCGCGTGCACCAGGGCACGATCAGCAACGATTCCTCACTATTCATCGGCGATCTGCGCAAACCGTTCAAGGCCAGCCACTTGTTCCGCGTCCAGGGAAAGCAGCTTTTGCCGGTTGAATCGTGCAGCCCGGGCGACATCTGCGCGGTCACCAAGGTCGACGACCTCAACTTTGACTCCGTGCTGCACGACGCGCCGGAAGATGACCACATCCACATGCAGCCGCTCGACTTCCCGCATGCCGTATTCGGCCTCGCCGTGCGGCCGAAGAAGCAGTCTGACACCGACAAACTGGCGGAAGTACTGCACCGCCTGGTCGCGGAAGATCCGGGTCTGCATGTCGAACACGACCCGACGACGCATGAAGCGGTGATCCGTGGCCTCGGCGAAACCCACCTCGCCCGAGTGCTGGAAAAAATGCGCGAACAGTTCCGCCTCGATCTGGAAACCCATCCGCCCACCATCGCCTACCGCGAAACCCTCACCCAACCGGCGGAAGGCCATCACCGTCACAAGAAGCAGACTGGCGGCTCCGGCCAGTTCGGCGAGGTCTATCTGCGCGTCGAACCACTGCCGCGCGGCGGCGGCTTCGAATTCGTCGATGCGGTGAAAGGCGGCGTCATTCCCAACACCTTCATCCCGGCGGTGGAAAAAGGCGTGCGCCAGGCCATGCAAACCGGCAGCGTCGCCGGCTTCCCGCTGCAGGACGTGCGGGTCACGGTTTATGACGGCAAGAACCACCCGGTCGACGGCAAGGAAATCGCATTTGTCACCGCCGGCAAGAAGGCTTTTCTTGACGCAGCATCGAAAGCCAAGCCGATCGTGCTGGAACCCATCGTCAATGTCGAACTGACCGCGCCGGACAGCGCCATCGGCGACGTCAGCGGCGACCTTTCCGCGCGGCGCGGCCAAATCACTGGTCATGTCAGCGGTCGCGGCGGCATGATCACAGTGGTTGGCCACGCTCCGCTGGCGGAACTCGACAGCCTGCAATCGCGGATCAAGTCGCTCACCGGCGGCCAGGGTTCCTACACGCTGGAATTCAGTCATTACGAACCGGTGCCGCCGCAAATCCAGCAGAAAATGGCCGCCGAACATCACCCTGAGCAGGATGAGCAGTAAGCAATTACTCAACACTGTCACCCCACCCCGGATTACCCCCCATTCCGGGGTGACGACCAGGCCGGGGTGCAGGAAATTGACTCTTCTGGATTCCGACCTGCGCCGGATAAGCAGAGGCTTGGCGAGCGTCGTTTGCTCGCCTAGCCGGTTGCTTAGTGGTTTCATCAATGACGATTAACCCTGGCAAGGATCGCCCATGGAACGCTTCACCATCTCGCTTGATGAAACTCTCGCTCAGGAATTCGACGCGCTGCTGCGCGAGCGCGGCTATGCCAACCGTTCCGAAGCCGTGCGCGACATGTTGCGGCGCGAACTCGAAGCCAATCGGCTGGAGCACCAGGACGCGCCCTACTGCATCGCCAGCCTGTCCTACATTTACAACCATCACGAACGCCGGCTATCCGAACGGCTGACCGATCTGCAACACCACGCGCATGACCTGGTCGTGTCCAGCATGCACGTTCACCTCGATCACGATAACTGCTTGGAAACCCTGTTCCTGCGCGGCGCAACCGGCGACGTCCGCACCTTGGCGGAAAAGATTTCTGCCGAACGCGGTGTGCGCCACGGCAAGATGAATCTGGTACCGGTCGAAGTCGAAGGCGACCACCAACATGTGCATCACCACGTCCACAGTCGGCCGCACACCTGAACCATGAATCTCTACCAACTGCTTCGCCCCCTGCTGTTCAAGCTTGATCCCGAAACCGCCCACAACCTAACCCTCGACAACCTCCCGCTATTGCATCGCCTGGGCCTGCTGAAAGCCTTTCTGCCCCGGGTGCCAGCACTGCCGAAGAGGGTCATGGGACTCGATTTCCCGAATCCGGTCGGCCTCGCCGCTGGCCTCGACAAGAATGGCGAAGCCATCGACGCACTGGCCGACTTCGGCTTCGGCTTCATCGAAGTCGGCGCCGTCACGCCAAGGCCGCAACCCGGCAACCCGAAGCCTCGCCTGTTTCGGCTGCCCGCCGCCGAAGCCATCATCAATCGCATGGGGTTCAACAACCTCGGCGTCGACAACCTGCTGAACAACCTGCAAAACACCGAATGCGTGGGCAAACCAGGCTGCATCCTCGGCGTCAACCTTGGCAAGAACTTCGACACCCCAATCGAAAAAGCCGCTGACGATTACCTGATCTGCCTGGAAAAGCTGTACCGCAAGGTCGATTTCGTCACCCTCAATATCTCCTCGCCCAACACCAAGAACCTGCGCGCGCTGCAAGGCGGCGATGAACTGGATGCGCTGCTGGCGGCGATCAAAACCAGGCAAGCCGAACTCAGTCAGCAGCACGGCAAATACATGCCGGTGGCGATCAAGATCGCGCCGGACCTGGATGATGTCCAGATCGCCAACATGGCCGCGCTATTCAGGAAACACCAGATCGACGCGCTGATCGCCACCAACACCACACTGGCCCGTGATGGCGTCGAACACCTGGCGCATGGCAGCGAAACCGGCGGTTTATCGGGCTTGCCGGTACGCGAAAGAGCCACCCGCGTGATCAGCGTCTTCCATGCCGCGCTGGCCGGTGAAGTACCGATCATCGGCGCCGGCGGCATCATGCAAGGCGCTGACGCAAAGGAAAAAATTGCCGCCGGCGCCGATCTGGTGCAGTTCTATACCGGCCTGATCTATCGCGGACCGGCATTGATCAAGGAATGTGTCGAAGCGCTCGGAAAATCCAAACCGCACTAGCCGTAGCCTGGGCAAATCAAACCCGTCAAGAAGGCAATCCCCATGCACATCGGCATCGGCGCAGAGGTGACGCTCGACCACTACGCTGACTTTGGCCGAGGCCACCCTGCCTCACTTGCAGAGACTGGCGGCCGATTTAGAAATGATTTTGCTTCTGCTTCGGTGACTGGCGCAACGGCGCTCAAAAGCTAAAATCGCGCCCTTCCGTACAAAACCGATCACCATGCAGACCGATTGCGTCCAACCCTTCCTGTTTGAACATCTGGACATACGCGGCGCGCTGGTTTCGCTCGATCAGACCTGGCGCGAACTCGCCGCCGGGCGCGATTACCCGGCCGATGTAACGCGCATCCTGGGCGAGATGAGCGCGGTGACCGCGTTGATTTCAGCCAATTTGAAGCAGCCGGGCCGGATGACTTTCCAGCTGCGCGGCGATGGCGCAATCAACCTGCTGGTGCTGGATTGCGATGAACAATTGCGCATGCGCGGCATGGCGCGCTGGAACGCGGAAACCCTGCAGCCGGGCAAAACATTGCCGGAACTGCTGGGCGACGGTCAGTTGCTGCTTTCGCTCGATGCGGCGGCGATGCGGCAGCCGTATCAAAGCTTCGTGCCGATGCAGGGCGACAGCGTGGCGGCGATCTTCGAGCACTATCTGACCTTGTCCGAACAACAGCCGACGCGCCTGCTGCTGGCCGCCAACGATCAGCGCGCCGTCGGTTTGCTGCTGCAGAAATTGCCCGAGTCAGATCTGAAAGACGCCGATGGCTGGAACCGCATCAGCCACCTGATCGCCACACTGAAAGCCGACGAGCAACTGGCTCATTCGCCGCTCGACCTGCTGCACCGCCTGTTTCCGCATGAAGAAGTTCGGATTTTTGCGCCCCGCGCGGTCAGTCATCACTGTCCGCAAGACTGGGAAAAAATCCACGCCATGTTGCGCAGCCTGGGCCACGAAGAGTGCGAAGCGATCCTGCACGACAACGGCGAAATCCACGTCCGCGACGACATCTGCAACCGCGATTACCGCATTGTTGCAGCCGATCTGGATGCAATGTTCGACGCACCGGCGCATCGGCTGCACTGATCCGGATGTCGCTCACCTCGCTGCAACCTGCCCGCCTGGCTTATGCGCCGGACGGCACGCCGATATCCGAAACCTTCAACGATATTTACCACTCCGCCGATGGCGGCCCCGGCCAGGCGCAACATGTTTTTCTGGGTGGCAACGGACTGCCGGAAAGATGGGCGGACAAGCGGCAGTTCGTGATTCTGGAAAACGGTTTCGGCACTGGCCTTAATTTCCTCACCACCTGGGCGGCCTGGCGCGCCGACCCGCAGCGGCCGGAAAAGCTGCACTACTTTGCCACCGAGCTGCATCCGTTTCGGGTCGAAGACCTGGCCAGCCTGCAGCGCAAATGGAAAGAACTGGACTTCCTCGCCGACGCCCTGCGCACCAACTGGCCGCCGCTGATGCCGGGTTTTCATCGACTTGAATTTTCCGCTGGCCGCGTCGTGTTGACGCTGATGCTGGGCGAGGCGGAAACCCACTTGCGCAAACTGCGCGCCAGCGTCGATGCGTTCTATCTGGATGGCTTCGATCCGCAAAAAAACCCGCAAATGTGGTCGCCCGCGCTGCTGAAACGTTGCAGCCAATTAGCCGCGCCGAATGCGACGTTTTCGACCTGGACGGTGGCCGGGCATGTGCGGCGGGCGATCGTCGAAGCGGGCTTTATCGCGGAGAAAAAACCCGGTTTTGGCAGCAAACGCCAGATGCTGGCCGGACGCATCGCCGAGCGTCCAAAACTGGCGCAAAACCCGCTCAACCAATGGCGGCGAGAGGCCATCATCATCGGCGCCGGCCTTGCCGGTTGCGCGCTGGCCGAACGGCTGGCCGTGCGCGGTTGGCGAGTGAACCTGCTGGATCGGCATCCGCAACCCGCCGGCGAAGCCTCCGGCAACCTGGCCGGCATCCTGCGGCCGATGCTGTCGCGCGATGACAATCTGGCATCGCGACTGAATCGTGCCTGCTTCCTCTATCTCGAACAAAACTGGCGGCATCTGGATCAAATCGGCCAGCCGCCACGCCGCAATCTGAAAGGCATTCTGCACATGGCGCGCGACGACGCACATGCAGAAATCCAGCGCGAATGGCTGGCCGGTAACGACTACCCGAAATCGTTCATCCAGTTTCTCGAAGCCGATCCGGCCAGCCAGCGCCTGGGAGCGACAGTCGCGCGCGGCGGCTGGTGGTTTCCACACGGCGGCTGGGCCAGCCCGGCCAGCCTGTGCCGCGCCTGGCTCAGCGCCGGCGGTGGCAATATTCACTTTACCAGTGGCGTCGAGATTGCCTCGTTGCAACCTGCCGATGCCGAATGGCAAGTGTGCGACGCCGGCGGAAAAATTCTGGCGCAAGCGCCGGTGGTGATTTTTGCCACCGGCGCCGGAAAGCTGGCACACACGGCCGGCCTGCCGATCACCCCGGTTCGCGGCCAGGTCAGTCATCTGGATGCCGGCATATTGCCGAAACTGAAACACGCGGTCTGCTCCGAGGGTTACCTGACGCCGGCGCTGAACGGCGTGCATTGCCTCGGCGCGTCGTATCTGAAAGACCGCTTCGATCAACAACCCAGCCAGCAGGAACACGCCGACAACCTGTTGCGGCTGGGGCGCATGTTGCCCGGCTTGGAACATGCGTTTGATGTTGCCGAACTCGACGGCCGGGTCGGCTTCCGCGCCACCACGCCGGATCATCTGCCACTGGTCGGCGCGCTGCCCGATTTCGAGCAGACGCTGAAGCCCGGCGTACGCCTCAACACCTTTCCCCGCCATGCCGGCTTGTTCAGCCTGCTCGGCCTGGGTTCCCGCGGCCTGGTCTGGAGCGCATTGCTGGCCGAGCACTTGGCCTGCGTGATCAACCAGGAACCGTTGCCGCTGCCCGGTGATCAGGTTGATGCCATCGACCCGGCGCGATTTGCCTTGCGCGCCTACCGGCATGCGAATTGACCCGCATCCCAAGCTCACGCGCAGAGAAAGCCGTAATTACAGGAAATTGCAGGATAATGCCCGGCTTTCCGAATCCCGCAGAGACCCATCATGGAAGCAGAACGCCTCAATCTGATCGACACCACCCTGGCCGACCTGACGCGGCGGACCGACGAACTTCGGGGGTATCTTTGACTACCCTGGCAAGCATGATCGCCTGGCCGAAGTCGCCGGTCTGCTGGAAGACCCGAAAATCTGGGACGACGCCAAACGCGCCCAGGAACTCGGCCGCGAGCGCAAGGAGCTGGAAGGGGTCGTGATCAATCTCGACCAGATCAGCAGTGGTCTGGCCGACGCCAGCGAACTGTTCGAACTGGCACGCGCGGAAGACGACGAAGAAACCCTGGAAGCCGTTGAAGCCGACGTCGCCACGCTGGAAAAGAAAGTCGGCGATCTCGAATTCCGCCGCATGTTCAACGGCCAGATGGACGCCGCCAACTGCTTCATCGACATCCAGTCCGGCTCCGGCGGCACCGAGGCGCAGGACTGGGCCGGCATGCTGGCGCGGATGTATGTGCGCTACGGCGAGCGGCGCGGCTACAAGGTGGAAGTGTTGGAGGAATCCGAAGGCGAAGTCGCCGGCCTCAAATCCGCCGCACTGAAATTCAGCGGCGACTATGCCTACGGTTACATGCGCACCGAAACCGGCGTGCACCGCCTGGTGCGCAAATCGCCTTACGACTCCAACGCGCGCCGGCATACCTCGTTCGCCAGCGTGTTCGTCTACCCGGAAGTCGACGATTCGATCGAAATCGAAATCAACCCGGCCGACTTGCGCATCGACACCTACCGCGCCTCCGGCGCCGGCGGACAGCACATCAACAAGACCGACTCGGCGGTACGCATCACGCACGTCCCCACCAACATCGTCGTGCAATGCCAGAACGACCGCTCGCAACACAAAAACCGCGCCGAAGCCATGTCGATGCTGAAAGCGCGTCTGTACGAAGCCGAACTGCGCAAACGCCAGGCCGAACAGCAGAAACTGGAAGACACCAAGAGCGACATCGGCTGGGGCCACCAGATCCGCAGCTACGTGCTGGACCAGTCACGCATCAAAGACCTGCGCACCAACTACGAGGTCGGCAACACCCAGGGGGTGCTGGATGGCGACTTGGACGGCTTCATCGAAGCGAGTTTGAAGCAGGGGGTTTGAGAGTTTTGTTGCGGTTTTTCAGTTCGCCATTTCCAGGTTTACGATGACTTGATGCCCCGGCTGCCTTGGATTTTGAGTATTTTGGCAGCCGCCAGTAGACCTTCATCCAAGGAGTAAACAACCTTGGCACCTTGGTTACTGGCGATGGCCAAGTGCAAGGCATCTCCAGCCCGCAACTTGGTGGCGAATTGCTGCACAAAGCGCTTCGCCAACTCAAAATCGCTCACCCCAGGTATCAGCACCTGACAAGAATCGGCCACCAGTCCATCAAATTGGCCGATGGCAGCTAAAGCATCGATTTCCGCAAGCCCGCCCATCCTGACCTCGCGAGAAATCAGGCTGGCAAACTCGACGCGCGTCCAGTGGCTGATATAAATCTCACCAACTGGAAGTTTTGCAACGAAACTTTCGACTTGCTCACTCGTGGCTTCTTTGAGGATGAGCGGCGCCAGGATGCTCGTGTCGAAGTACAGCATTAAAGTTCTTCTTCTCGCATTTCCTGAACCAGTTCGGCACTGGACTTGCGCCAGCCGGGCATGCTGCCGCGGAATTCTGCGAGCGACTTCATGGGTTGCTTGGGTTTTTCAATAGAAGTGATGCGGGCAATCGGGTGACCACGCCGAGTGATGACAACTTCTTCCCCGGCTTCAACTTGGTCTAGCAGGTGGCTTAGATGTGTCTTGGCGTCTGCAAGTGTGACCGTGTTCATGCCCGCTCCTGTTGGTCATTAAATTGGTCATATGGTAACGCGTGTTTCGCCGTCACGGCATATTCAAACAGGGAAAACAGAGCGGATTAACCGTGGTATCCCCTGTTTCGCTGAGCGCCAACCCGCGCGCATGCTGGGGTCTGGCCGGAAAAATCGGTTTTTGCATGACTATTGCCTTGCATCCCGCTTAGGGGCTGTCCGTGAATAATCTGGATAGTTATCCTTGATTCCTCTGTTGACGGATTAAATCGTTACGTATCAAAGCATTGCGCGTGACCTAGGTGCGAATTCATTCGCACATAAAGCATTGATTATGCGAATAAATTCGCACCTACATGGGATCCAACTGAGCTTTCTAGGGTTATGGGTGTACTGGTGGGATGC
>Ga0105047_10000715_pt1 | contig 57399 bp, 49 predicted proteins | sample MAT04_FD_78384 | JGI IMG/M metagenome (GOLD analysis project Ga0105047, IMG submission 78384) | Freshwater microbial communities from Lake Fryxell liftoff mats and glacier meltwater in Antarctica - MAT-04 (megahit assembly) | ecosystem: Environmental > Aquatic > Freshwater > Ice > Liftoff... | reverse complement strand
TTCAACTGCTGCAGCACCGCGGCAAATTCCTCGCGATCCTCGGCCAGGCGAATGGAGGCGGGCGAGGTGCCCAGCACCGGCACGCCGGCGGCTTCCAGCCCATTGGCCAGGTTGAGCGGCGTCTGCCCGCCCAGTTGTAAGATGACGCCCAGCGGCTTTTCGTGGTCGATCACGTTGAGCACGTGTTCGAGGGTCATCGGTTCGAAATACAACCGGTCCGAGGTGTCGTAGTCGGTTGAAACCGTTTCCGGGTTGCAGTTGATCATGATGATCTGGTACCCGGCATCCCGCAGCGAAAAAGCCGCCTGGCAGGCGCAGTAGTCAAACTCAATCCCCTGGCCGATGCGGTTGGGGCCGCTGCCCAAAATGACCACCTTGCGCAGGTTGTCGTCGGGCTGGGCCTCATCTTCGAGTTCGTACGTGCTGTAGAGGTACGGCGTGCGCGCGCGGAATTCGGCGGCGCAGGTATCCACGCGCAGGAAGGTGGGCAGTACGCCCAGTTTCCTGCGCACGCGGCGAAACTCGGTCACGGAACGTGCGTCTAGCAGGCGTGCCAGATGCTTATCCGAAAAGCCGGCCTGCTTGGCGCGGCGCAGCAGCGCCAGGTCCAGCTCCGGGTAGGTGGGCGCGGCGGCGGCCAGTTCGTCTTCCAACCTGCCAATTTCGAGCAATTGGTATAGAAACCAGGGGTCGATGTGCGTCTGTTCAGCCAGTTGTTCCAGCGGGGTGCCGGATTTCAGCAGGCGGTAGAGCGCAAACAGGCGGTCCGGGTTGGGTTGCACAGCGCGCTGCCACAGCGCCTCGCCCGCCAGGCTGGCGTCGGCGGGGCGGCCGTGCAGCGAATCGGCGCCGATTTCCAGTGACTGCACCGCTTTTTGCAGCGCTTCGCTGAATGTGCGCCCCATCGCCATCACTTCGCCCACCGATTTCATCTGCGGGCCCAATTCAGGGTCGACCCCGGGGAATTTCTCAAAGGCCCAGCGCGGTATTTTAACCACCACGTAATCGAGGGCGGGCTCAAAGGCCGCCACGGTTTCGCCGGTGATGTCGTTGGTGATTTCATCGAGGGTGAAGCCCACCGCTACCAGCGCGGCCAGCTTGGCAATGGGGAATCCGGTGGCTTTGGAGGCCAGGGCCGAAGAGCGCGAGACGCGCGGGTTCATTTCGATCACCAGTACCTCGCCGGTGTGCGGGTTGACGCAGAACTGCACGTTCGAGCCGCCGGTGGCCACGCCCACCGTATCCATCACGCGCCGGGCCAGGTCGCGCAGCACCTGGTATTCGCGGTCGGTGAGCGTTTGCGAAGGCGCCACGGTGATACTATCGCCGGTATGCACGCCCATCGGGTCGAAGTTTTCAATCGTGCACACCACCACAAAGTTGCCGGCGGCGTCGCGCATCACTTCCAGCTCAAATTCCTTCCAACCGATTACCGATTCTTCCAGCCAGGCCTGGTGAATGGACGATTCGAGCAGGGCGCGGTGCATGGCGGCGGGCAGTTCGGCGGGCGCTTGCACCCACGAGGCGCCGCTGCCGCCCAGCGCAAACGAGGCGCGCACCAGCAGCGGGTAACGCATGCCGGCGGCCAACTGTTCGGCCGCAGCCAGCGAGCCCGCCGGCCCGCCCACCGGCACGGGGATGCCGGCTTTTTGCATGGCCTGGCGGAACAGGTAGCGGTCTTCGGCCACCTGGATCGAGGCGATGGATGCGCCGATCAAGCGCACATTGTGGCGCGCCAGGCAGCCGTTTTCGCTCAGCGCCAGGGCCAGGTTGAGCGCGGTCTGGCCGCCCACGGTGGGCAGCAGCGCATCCGGCTGCTCCTGCAGGATGATCGCCTCCAGCGCTTCGGGGTTGAGTGGTTCAATATAGGTGGCGTCGGCCAGGTCGGGATCGGTCATGACGGTGGCCGGGTTGGAGTTGACCAGGATGATGCGGTAGCCCTGCGCGCGCAGGGCTTTGATCGCCTGCGTGCCGGAATAATCAAATTCGGCGGCCTGCCCGATCACGATGGGGCCCGAACCGATCACCAGAATGGAGCGAATATCGCTGCGGCGCGGCATGTTTTACCTCACAGACGAAATAGTCCCAGCTTTTGTGGGATGAATCAGCTCGAAGAATTGATCAAATAGGCCGGCGGCGTCGTGCGGGCCGGGGGCGGCTTCGGGATGGAACTGCACTGAGAAGACTGGCCGGTCCAGCAGGCGCATGCCCTCCAGGGTGCCGTCATTCAGGCTGAGGTGGGTGGCCTCCACCCGGGCCGGGTCCAGGCTGGCCAGCGCCACCGCGTAGTTGTGGTTTTGAGCGGTGATCAGGGCCCGCCCGCTGGCGCAGTGGCGCACCGGGTGGTTGCCGGAATGATGGCCGAATTTCAGGCGCCCGGTGCTGCCGCCCAGGGCGCGGCCGATGAGCTGGTGCCCCAGACAGATGCCGAAGACCGGCACACCGCTCTCGATCACCCCGCGCGTGGCGTCCACGGCGTAAGGCAGGCCGGCCGGGTCGCCGGGGCCGTTGGAAAGGAAGATGCCATCCGGATGCAGCGCCAGCACCTCGGCGGCAGTGGACCAGGCCGGCAGCACCGTCAGCCTGGCCCCGCCGGCCGAGAGCTTGCGTAAGATGTTGCGCTTGACGCCGTAATCCAACACCACGATATGCCGGTCGCCGGCGGCGGGCAGCCCCACCCAGGCGGCCTGCGCGGCGTCCGGCGTCCAGGCATAGGGCTGGGCGCAGGAGACGGCGCGCACCGTATCGACCCCATCCAGGCCGGGCCAGGCGCGGGTCATTTCCAGCAGTTGCGCGCCAGGCGTGCCACGGGTGGATATGGCAGCTTTGAGCGTGCCGCCTTCGCGCAGTTTGCGCGTCAGGTAGCGCGTGTCGACCCCGCTGATTCCCGGCACGCCGTAACGCGCCAGCCAACTGTCCAGCGATTCGCTGGCGCGCCAGTTGGATACCAGCGGGCTGGCGGCGCGCACCACCAGCGCTGAAACCTGGGGTCGATCGGATTCGTCATCTTCGCGATTGATGCCGGTATTACCGATATGCGGGTTGGTAAAAACCACGCCCTGACCGCGGTAGGAGGGATCGGTGAGCATCTCCTGGTAGCCGGTCAGGCTGGTGTTGAAAACGAGTTCAAAAACGGCATCGGCGCTGGCCCCCAGCGCGGTTCCGTTCAGTAACGTACCATCTTCCAACGCAAGAACTGCCTGTGTTTGCATACGGTGCTTCTCCTGGCGAAATAGTCCCAGCACTTGTGGGGCTCAATCACTTGTCTGGACAACAAATTGCCATATGATACCACGGAAATATGGGCTTTTTGGAAAATTAACGATCTTCTGAAATAAACCCACTTGCCCAAAAAGAATCAAAACCGCTTTTTGCCCATTTTTTGGGCAAAAAGCGGCAGATCATCCGTCCCCCTGTTATCCCGCCTGCCAGTAAGCCCGAAAATCCCGCACCACAGCCTGCGCCTGCGCTGGGGTGGCGGCAGGATGCTGAAACACATGATGCGCCGGCGGCGGGAAGCTTTCTGGCCCGGCGGAGAAATCCGGCAGGGGGTCCCAGTTGTGCATCTGGCAGGCTTTTTCGGCAAAGAATGGGGCGGCTGCTTGCAGTACGGCCTGCGGCTGAATTAAGTTGATCAGCTTGAGGTTAGGGATGCGCAGAAAGCCTTTCCACTGGTGGCGGGCGTGGGCGCAGCAGTGCATGCCCAGGCTGCCGTAGCGCTGTGCCAGGTATTCCAGTTCCGGCAGGAAATACTGCTCGAAGATGCGCGGGCTGACCGCGCCCACCTCGTCTTCCGACAGGGTGATCCCGGATGGCAGGTAATAATCGGGATAATGAGAGATAAATTCACGCCCGTAGCGCGCAAACCAGGCATCCAGAAAGACCGTTTGCAGTTCGCGCACCTTTTCGGCCAGTTCCATCACCGGCCCCGGGTCTTCCAGCAGGGCCGGGTAAAACGTCTGCTTATCCCAGATCAACGCCACGATATCGAGCGGGGTCTGGATATCGGGCAGGTGCATCACCGCCGGGCCGCCGGCGCGCCGGCGCAGTTCATCGGCGATCTCAAACAAGGTTGCCAAGCAGGTAGTGCCAATATCCGGCACACGCAGGTGGGCGGCTTCCGCCGCGCTGTGGACCAGCGGCAGGGCAAACGGCATCTTATCCGGGGTGTGGTGCACCGGGCAGCCAAAGGCTTCGGCGAAGATCTCGGTGCCGGTATAGACATCCAGAAAGGGGATGCGGTCGTCATCCAACCACTCCAGCGCTTCCATGCGCTTCTGGTAGACCAACCAACCCCATTCGATGCGCTCCCGGATCAGGTCCGGGTTGGGCAGCGGGCGCGGCGGCAGCATTTCGGCGTCGTTTACTACCAGCAAAAAGCGCGTGTCGCTGGCAAGGTCATAAAAACGCTGCCAGCGCAGTTTGCGGGCGGCGATGATGGATTCGGTTTGCATGTCGAAGAACCTCCAATGCTGACCCGATCAGGGTTTACCTACGTTGGGCTGCCTCAGTCTCATTATATTTGTGGCAGCGCACCAGCACATCGTCAACGGTGATATCTGCCGGGATTTGTGTTTTGCACATCTCCATCACCAACGGACAGCGACCCGCGAATTTGCAGCCCTGGCGCAAGTATTCATCATGCTCCAACTCGGAAAGCGTCACGGTATCTGTCCAGCGTTTTTGCGGATCTGCCTGTGGGATCGAGTCGCGCAGCAGCCGGGTGTAGGGGTGGCGCGGATTCATCAACACCTGCTCGACCGAGCCCATTTCTACAATATTGCCACGGAACATGATCGCGATGCGGTCGCTGACGTAGTAGGCAGTTGCCAGGTCGTGGGTGATGTACAGCACGCTCACGCCAAAATCATCCCGCAGCTTCTTAAAAAGATTGACGATCGACATGCGCAGCGAGGCATCCACCATCGAAACCGGTTCATCCGCGATCAGCAGTTTGGGGTCGGTCAGCAGGGCCCTGGCGATCGAAATCCGCTGCAACTGCCCACCGGAAAACTCGTTCGGGTACTTGCCGGAGAACTCTCGATAGCTGATCCCCACCGCTTTGAGCTTCAAATCGATCACTTCGATGGCTTCTTTTTTATTTCCGGCCAGTTTATAGTTTTCGACGGTCTCAATAAAGTAGCGATCCACGGTCCGCAGCGGATTAAAGGTGCTGAATGGGTCTTGAAAGATGGCCTGGACCCCTTCTGTGATCCAGACCTTCTCTTTCTTGCTTTGCAGTTTGCCGTTATGAGTAATGGCGCCCGAGGTTGCTTCCTCGAATCCCAAAACAACTTTAGCAGTAGTCGTTTTTCCACAGCCGCTTTCACCGGCCAGGGTGAAGATCTCGGCGGGTTTCATGAAAAAGCTGATATGATCGACCGCCGTGATTCGAGTTTTGGCGATCAAGCTCCCCATGCTGTATTCTTTGGTCAGTTGGTCAACTTCAAGCAGCTTTTCCATTTTCTCCTTCTCCGAACAACCAGCAGGCCACTTTGTGATGGGTATCTGTGCGTGTGAAGCCCGGCATGCTTTGTTTGCAGATTTCCCGGGTGTGTGGACACCTGGGATGGAATGGACAGCCGTCGGGTAAATCGGCGAGCGACGGCGGGCTGCCGGGCACGCTTCCGCGCACATTTTTATCGCCAAACTTGGGCAGCGAGTTGATCAGGAATTGGGTATAGGGATGCTCGGGGTGATCAAAAATTTGCTGCGTGGGCGCTTCCTCGACAATTTTACCGGCATACATGATCGCGATGCGGTTGGCTACGTTGGCATGCACGCCCATGTCGTGGGTCACCATGATGATCGTATTTTTCAGCTTCTTTTGAATTTCTTTAAGCAGTTGGATCACGCCGCGCTGCACGACCACATCCAGCGCGGTGGTGGGTTCATCGCCAATCATGATGCGCGGTTTGAGCAGCGCCGCCAGCGCGATGGTGACCCGCTGGCGCATGCCGCCGGAGAGCTGATGCGGATAGGCCTCCAGAATATTTTTCGGCAGGCCCAACTCCAGGATATGCTTTTGGGCGAGTTCGAAGGTCGCTTCACGGCTCTGCCCGCGCACATGGCTGCCGATGAAATCGCGGTAGGTTTCTTTTAATTTGAGGACAGGATTGAGCACGCTCATCGAGCCTTGCGGAATATAAGAAATATACTCCATGCGCAGTTTGCGCTTTTCCTCAGGGTTGATCGAAGTGACATCCACCTCTGTGCCGTTGATCACGTAAAATATTTTGCCGCCCACCAGGCGCAAGGGTGGATCAATCGCGTTAAACAACGCTTTGAGCAGCGTGGTTTTGCCGCAGCCGCTTTCGCCGGCGATGCCATAGATCTCGTTCTCATAGATGGTCAGGTCGACTTCATTGACCGCCTTGACCACTTTTTGGGAGCCCTGCATATCCAGCAGGTAGAAGGTCTTCAACTTTTCGGTGCGTAAAATGATTTGCTCCATGGCGGCCTCCCTATGCCCCCACCCGTTGGATGCGGGTGCGCGGATCGAGGTATTCGCTGATACTCACAGAGAGCCAGTACAACGCGATAAACAGGAGCACCGACAGCACCACCGGAGTCAAGATCCACCACCAGTGTCCCAATAAGATGGCCTGGTAGTTGATGGCCCAGTTCAGCATGGTACCGAGGGTGGGAATATTCATATTGACCAACCCCAGGATGGCCAGGGTGATCTCAAGACCAATGGCCCAGGACATATTGTTGATCAAGGTGGAAAAGACTAAGGGAGTGGCATAGGGCATGTACTCGTTCCACACCAGGCGAATGGTGCCGGTTCCGGAAAGCACCGCCGTGTTGGTGAATTCGCGCTCGCGCAGGCTCAAAATCAGTGAGCGGATCACACGCGCATCCCAGGCCCAACCAAAAAAGGAGAGCATCAGGCCTAAAACCACCAGGTTCATAAACTCCCGCACCAACATGGCCATCATGACCATAATGAGGAAAATCGGGATCACCAACAGGGCGTCGCCAAAAAACATCAACACCCGGTCCACCCAACCGCCTTTATAGCCTGCCACCATGCCCACCAGGATCGCGATCACGCGCGAAACTAATCCCGCGATCAACGAGATAATCAGCGAGTTGCGCACCGCATTACAGGCCTGCCAGAAAATATCCTGTCCGTTGGTATCGGTTCCGAGCAGATAAGTGGACGAAGGTTTCAGGTCGCGGGGAACAACGCCGATCAAGGTGGGGTCGTAGGGCGTGAAAAAGGAAAGCAGCGCCATCATCAGCAGCAAGAGCAGAACGCAGAAGCTCAAGAGAAACCGGAAATCGCGAAAAAGATCACGTAAGATTTTCACAGGGATGAGGTTCCTTATGAGTACCGGATTCTAGGATCGAAAAGTGGGTAAGTCAGGTCGACCACAAGAATCGCCGTGGTAATGCCCACAATGGAAAAAACGGTGATCCCCATGATTAAGTTATAGTCGCCCGTAATGATGGCATTGTAGAGCAGGTAGCCAAGTCCCGGATAGGAAAACACAATTTCAGTGATCAGGGCGCCACTGAAAATCTGACCGAGGGAGAGGGCCAAGCTGGTGATCTGCGGCAGCAGCGCGTTGCGAATCACATACTTTGTGACGATCCGGTCTTCGGTAACGCCGCTGAGCTTGGCATATTGGACGAAGTTCTCCGCGTTGACATTTTGCACGATCAGTTTCATCGTCTGAAAAACAACCGCCCCGCCCAGGATGGTCATTGAAAGCGCCGGGAGCGTTGAATGCCACAGGATATCCTTGACCAGTTCCCAGTTAAAGTCCATCGTCCGGCCAATTTCCGTGCCGCCTGAAATCGGGAACCAGCGCACAACGTAGGCCAGCAGCAGCAGCAGCGCAAAAGCAAAGATATAGTATGGCAGGGGGCGGATGACCATCGTGATCGTATCCAACACGCGGGACCAGGTTTTTCGGGAGTAGTATCCGGCTAACCCACCGATCAGATTGCCCAACGTCCAGGAGAAAAACGTCGTGGTCAACATCAATCCCAGGGTCCAGGGCATGGCTGTTCCAATCAGAACATTCACACGCGTCGGGAACTGGAAAAAGGAGACCCCAAAATCTCCCCGGAACAACCTTGACCAGAAGGCGCCGTATTGGTCGAGCCAGGACCCACCCAGCCCGTACATTTCGGTGAGATCCCGGATCACGCCATCCATCGTACCCGGGTCCAGCAAGGATCCGCGGGCGCGCAGGGCCTGAATGGTCCTTTGGACCGGATCATTGGGAATGAGCCTGGGAATGATGAACACCGCCGTGATCCCGAGAAATATAACCAGGACGTACGAAACCAGTCTGGGGATGAGATATTTTTTAATGAAGTTCAAGGTCGTTCCCTCATTGATTCATAAATCTGCTCAGACCGGTCCCGGGTGGAGGTGGTCTTCCACCCGGGACCATTGAAATCATTGGATCTACAGGGGCCTAAGCGCCGGTAGCTTTCAATTTGGGCGTCATATACTTGAAGGGGCCCCAATGGGTATAGGGCTGAGTATAGGGGTTTTCACTGCCGGGCCAGTTGGTCCAGTAGGTCGTGTCCCAACCTACAAAGCCGATATAGCCATAGGTGGGCGTGCCAGGCATGGCCTGGACCGCCAGCTTCAAGCCTTCAATGCCCAGCGCGATGGTCGCCTTGACATCAGTTGGATCGGTTTCACGCAGTTTTTTGATGACGGCATCCATTTCTTTGCTGGACCAGCGCGAGGTTTGGCCGTTGTTGACGGTGCCCAACGGTTTCATGTAAGCTGAGTTCCAGCGATCGAGCACGCGATACAGATCGGGCCCCGCGCCCCAGGGCGCTTCCGCCGGCCAATCGCCCGAGATATCGAAGTCACCCACCCCATTCAGACTGCCATTGGCATCCGTGGAATACTGCACGGCATCGATGCCAAATTTTTTCCACTGTTGGACGGCGGCCATGGCGTTGCGGAAGTCATGGTTATCGATGGATACCCCGCACATATACGAGAGCTTCCAGGGTTTGCCATCGGGCAGCAGCCACTTTTTGTTGGCATCGCGTTTGAAGCCGTTTTTGAGGAGCAGTTTCTCGGCGATATCGGGAGCGTATTTGTACCAGCCCAGCCCAAAAGCATTTTCGATGAAGGCTGGATCTTCTGAAAAGACATAACCGCGGCCCTTGGTATTGGCGACCAGGCGTTTGATGACCTCGGTGTCGTAAACCTTGAATTTTTCACCGTTGCCAACGTCAATGGTGAGCTCTTTCAGCCAGGCCTGCATGGGCTCAATATAATCTTTCGGGTATGGGCCCAGGTGTGGGACATGCACCGGGCTCAAGGTGCCGGTGCCATCCACCGCGGTGGCTGTATACTCGACAATATCGATCGCCAGGGTGAGCGCCCAGCGCACATCCAATTTATCATAGGGCGCCCGGGCGGTATTATAGCAGAAGCCAGTGATGCACGGGTCGTTGTTGACCACCCAAGGGAAGGTGGGCTGGTAGGCGCGGGAGGTTTTCGACTGCGCCAGCAGTGCTTTCAAACCTTCTGCAGAAAGATTGAGCACATCGGCCTTATGGGTCAGTTGGGCGAGGATCTTGGTGCCTTCATTGGTAAAGGCCTGGAAGACGACGTACTTGGGTTTCGGCTCGCCATAGAGGATGCCGGTCGGGCTCTTGGCCCAGTCTTCCCGTTTCACCCAGATCGTCCAGAACCCCTGCGGATCGAAACTGTGCAGCTTGTAGGGGCCAGTGCCAACGTAAGGATTGAACTCAAAAGTCACCGGATCTTTTTGCGCCTCGAAGATGTGCTTGGGCATGATCCAGGTGCAGCCCCAGCGGTCAAGGAAAGTGGTGTGGAAGCGTGAGTTGGGCTGCTTCAGTTCGAAAAGGACGGTGAATTCGTCTTTGGCGGTGACAGATTTGATGTTCTCGATAAAGAAGCTGTGGGCGTTGAAACCTTCGTACTTGACCAGTGTTTCAATCGTAAAGACCACGTCGGCAGAGGTGAAGGGCTTGCCATCCGACCAGGTGGTGCCTTTGCGCAGCGGAACTTCGCAGGTGGTGAACTCTTTATTGTATTTCGGGTCACCGCTTGCGGATCCATTAATGATCTCGCCGGAGGCAAAGTCGACCGACCAGAGGGGTTCGTTGGCCAGGTTCTGCATACCGCGATCCTGACCCTTCCAACCGACCCACTGGTTGAAATTGCCGGGGGTGCCAAGACGTCCGGTGAGGATATCGGTGATCAGGGTTTCGCTGCGGGGCAGCACACCGAGGACGTTTTCAGCGGCTACTTTGGTCGGCAGCGGCGCAGACGTGGCGGTGACCACCTGGACCTGCTTTTCAATCGTCACGACCGGGGTTCCCGCGACCATGCGGGTGACCTCCACTTGCTTTTCGATGATCTGCGGGGTAGGGATGGTGGTAGGGGTCTGGGCGGGTGCGCAGCCTGCCATGATCAGGCCGGCTGAACCGATGGTCGCCAAATGTAAGAACTTGCGTCGACTGACTTTCTGAGGCATTTCATTCTCCTTCAAAGTATGGTGGATTGAGACAAAAAAGGTCTTGCCTGGCTAAGGAACTGAACCGATGGATAAACTTGGAAGCACCTCCTTTTTTTCCGAGAATTTTGGAAAACAAACCGAACATATTCACAGTCCGGATCTGGCAGGCCATTGCGGCCAGTCAGGCTGCTCTGGGAGAATGGCAGGAACCGCGCACAATTAATTTCGTTTGGATTGTGTGTAAATTACAGGGCAGATCCTCACCATGAATCAGCTTGACGATCATTTCCGTCGCAATCGTTCCCATTTCTGCCATGAATTGATCCACTGTTGTTAAAGCCGGGGTCATAAAAGATGCTTCGCGCAGATTGTCAAACCCAATCACCGATAAATCTTCCGGTATGCGCAGACCGGTCTCTTTCGCCACCTGGTAAACACCATTCGCGGTGACATCGTTGGCCGCGAAGATGGCGGTGGGGCGTTCTTTGAGGCTTAAGAGCTTACGGGCGCTCTGGATGGCAGTTGTTATGTTGTAATCGCCGGTCACAATCAGTTCTGCATTCAACGGAATGCCGGCCGCTGCCAGACCATCTTTATAACCCTGCAGGCGTTGAACGCCGCTGATCAGGCTCATTCTGCCGGTGATATGCCCGATGCGGCGGTGCCCCAGCCCGGTAAGATAGGTCATGGCGGCCAATGCCCCTTCATAATTGGTCGAAAGCACCGCAGGGAGATCGGGACAATCGTTGTTGGGGTCAATCACCACCACCGGGGACTGGCTGAAAAAGTCGGTTGCGGTGGGGGTGACCACAATCACGCCGTCGGCAATTCCGCCGTTCAGCAGTGCCACAGAAGATCGTTCCTGGTCCGCCGCGTCTTTTGGATTGGACCCACCATTGGTGTAAACGATCAAATCGTAATCGATCCTGGCAATGGCCTGGTTGACTCCGCGCATGATCTCAACACAATATAACGTGCCCAGGTCAGGAACAACCAGACCGATCACATCGGTGTGGTGGCTGCGCATGCCACGCGCCGCCAGGCTGGAGGCGTAGCCCAGGTCTTTGATGACCTTCCGGACCTTTTCCACAGTTTCCTGGGCGACATCTTCCTTGCCATTTAAGACGCGTGAAACGGTAGAAACCGAAACACCGGCTGTCCTGGATACATCCTGGATTCTGATGGCCTTGCGGATTCGCTTCATGCTAAAATGTGGAAGTTGTTAGGGAAATCATTACCGGGATCATTTCCGGTAACGTTGCCATTATTATTGCACAGGAATTTTGTTATGTCAACAGGCATTTTCACTGGCAATATCCGCCAGATTTTGTCAGGTTTACCCACTTTGGCATGCTTTGTGGAAATCTTCCGCACAGCGCCACGTAGGGTAGAATCTGGGTGACGCTGTGCGGGGTCGGGTTTTGCGGGAAATCCGTCTGAAGGGATTAAAGCCACAAAGACTATCGTGTTCTAACGGTCTGGTTATGCGGTCACGGTTTGGCCGTCCTGCAGGAAAGGCAAGGCTTGCGCCCATAATTTTGTATGATCTTTGGTCATGATCGGTTCTTTTGAATATTGGGCCAGGTAACTGCGGCGCATTTTTTGGGTGAGGTTGGCGCCGCTGCGGTGAAATGTTCGGCTGGAAAAAACCACAATGCTGCCTGCAGGAACAATGACGGGCATCCCCGGGTCTGCGCCGTGGTATCCGACTTTATCGTTGGTGCCTTCTTCCACGATATGCTCAAACAACTCATCCGGCTGCATCCCGGCTCGTTCATAGGATAGAACGGAGATAGTGCCATTCTCGACGCTCATATCATCCAATGCGCACCAGCAGGAAAGGTAGGGCTTGTGGTAGTGCCCGACATAGCCTGAGTCTTGATGCCAGCCGAATTTGGTATCTTTATCGGCTGCCTTTACCACGTATTGTTCGTTAAACAGGTAAACCGTGTCTCCCAGTGTGGCGCGGGTAATGTCTGCCATCAGTGTGCCAAACAGGAATTGGGAGATGATCGGGCTTTCGTTCCCACGGTTGGAGATGAAATAGCGTTTTTTATAGTGATTGATCCCCAACTTATCGAGTCCCTTTGCCTCCATTTCGGCATCAAACATATCGATATAACGCTGGCATTCTGACCGCAATCCTTCGAGGGCAGCCTCTGGAATGACTCGCTCCAGAATGAAATAGCCTTCTTTATGAAATTGAGCGATATTTTCTTGCGAAACGAACATAGTGGGATCTCCTTAGCCAATATGAACTTGTCGATAGTTATCATTATATGTATCAAAAAAAGGGAATTCTTCTCAAAAATCTTCCAATACTTATCATTTTATGCAATTAATGGAATATAATCCTGGTTATTGGTAGCCCTGCTCTTATAATTTGTGGAACAGGCCAGGAGATCAACGTGAACCCATGAAAGAAAAATTGACCGTCCCTGAAAGTTTTACAGGTGAATTGTGGTTCTACAGCAAAGAAGGTTTTTTAGACCACTCACACCAGGCTTTTTTGCACCGGCATGATGAGCTTGAACTTAATTTGGTGGTGCAAGGCCGGGGGATTTACCTGCTGAACAGCTGCAAAATCGAAATCAAGCCAAATTCGATGGTTTGGCTGTTTCCCGAACAAGAGCATCTCCTGGTCGAAAAATCACTGGATTTTGAAATGTGGATCCTGGTGGTGAAACCGAGTTACCTGCGGGAGATCTGCACCGATCATAACAGCCAGGTCTTGTTGAAGGATAACCCGGAGGGCAATTTTTGCCGCAATTTATCAAATAGCCAGTTTCAAAAATTGACCGGGTATTGCAGGGATATGTTTGCAGTCAAAAATGATCGGGCGCTCTTTAATGCCAGCATTGGTTTTATTTTGCTCGCTGCCTGGGCGGCGTACCAGGCGGCTAACAGCGCCAGCCTGGTAAAAAATATTAATCCGGTTATCGACAAAGTGACGAAATTGATCATAGATGGCCGGGGGGCGGACGAATTATCCTGTTTGGCACGTGAGGTAGGCCTCAGTTCCAACAGTCTCAGCCGGATCTTTAAAAAAGAAGTGGGAATATCTTTAACGACTTTCCGCAACCGCTGCCGCGTGGAGCAGTTTCTGGATCTTTACGGTGATGGGCGGACCCTTACGATGCTTGATGCTGCGTTTGAGGCCGGGTTTGGCAGTTATGCCCAGTTTTACCGCGTTTTTACGAAAACCATGGGCGGCAATCCATCCGATTATCGCCGGGATTTGATGAATCCGCCGTTGAATCCACACTCACCCTATGCGGTCAGCCGGACCGCGGCACCTACAAACGCGGTACAATAACGGGGAGGATAATCCGTATGCTGCTGTGTATTGATATTGGAAATACTAACATTAAGTTGGGCCTGTTTGTGGGCGAGCAAATGCGCGCGCACTGGCGCATTGCCACCGACCGCGGCAACCTGGCGGATGAATATGCTATGCTGCTGCGCAACCTGTTTGTGGCGGAAGGCATTGACCTGACGGAGATCACCGGCTGCGCCATTTCATCGGTGGTGCCGCTGTTGAGCGAGGTGTTCGCGGAACTATCGCGGCGCTACTTCAGGCTGGAGCCGCTGATTTTGGGGGCGCAGACCGTCACCGGCATGAAAATCAACACCGATTACCCGGCGGAAGTGGGCTCGGACCTGGTGGTGAATGCCCTGGCGGCGCGCCACCTGTACGGCATGCCGGTGATTGTGATTGGTTTTGGCACAGCCACCACCTTTGTGGCGGTTTCGGCGCTGGGCGATTTGGAAGGGGTGGCGATTGCACCCGGGATTGCCACCAGCGGCGATTCGCTCTTCCGGGCCACCTCCACCCTGCCGCAGGTAGCCCTGGCCCGCCCCGCCGCGGCGGTGGGGAAAAATACGATCCATTCCATTCAGGCGGGGTTTGTGTTTGGCTTCACCGGGCTGGTGGAAAAGCTGGTCGAAAAAATTCAGGCCGAACTGGGCGGCACGGCGCGCGTGATTGCCACCGGCGGGCTGGCCAGTTTGATCATGCCGGAGACCCACGTGATTGAAGCTGTCGAACCGAATCTGGCACTGATCGGGCTGCGCCTGCTGTTTGAGCTGAATCAACCGGGGCGCAAGCGCGAGAATTAGCGGTTTGACCGCACGCGGCGAGGATTTTTTGAATTTTACGATTGGACCCAACCTGGAAAAGATTTTATTGATCTCAGCCGGTGCGGTGTTGGGCGCCAATGCGCGCTATTGGCTGGGCGATTGGGCCGCGCAAAAATGGGGCAGCACGTTCCCGTATGGCACCTTTCTGATCAATATGACCGGCAGTCTGCTGCTGGGCTTTTTTGTGACGCTGGCCACCGATCGTTTTATGCTGGACCCGCGCTGGCGCCTGTTTTTCGCGGTGGGGTTTTTGGGCGCTTACACCACATTTTCGACCTACACCTTTGAGAGCTTTAATCTGATCTACAGTGGTCAATGGCTGCCGGGGCTGCTCAATGCCTTTGGCAGCACACTTGCCGGCCTGGCGGCGGTGGGGCTGGGGGTGTTTCTGGGAAAGAGCCTATAATTATGATTAAGGCAAGGAGGAAAGCATGGCGGACCTCTCCTTACAAAAAAAGGCCCAATGTTTGCGAATTTACATCGGTGAGAGCGATCACTGGCGCGGACAATCGCTCGAAAGCACGCTGTTGGAAACGCTGCGCGCCCAGGGGGTGGCCGGCGCCACCGTGTTCCGCGGTGTGGCTGGTTTTGGCGCGCACTCGCGCATCCACACCACCGCCATCGAGGTGCTTTCGATGGATTTGCCGGTGGTTATCGAAGCCATCGATGCGCCGGAGAAAATCGCGGCGGTATTGGAGGTGGTCTACCCGATGGTGCGCGAGGGTCTGATCACCCTGGCAGATGTGCAAATCGTCAAATATACCCATCGCTTTCTCAACCCTCTTCCGGCGGATCGCCTGGTTTCTGAGGTGATGACGCGCGAGGTGGTGTCGATTGCGCAGGATGCTAGCCTGGTGGCCGCCTGGAAGCAGATGCTGGCCAAACAGATCAAGGCCATGCCGGTGACGGACTCGGCCGGCCGGGTTGTGGGCATCCTCACGGATGGCGATTTACTGGAGCGCGGCGGCATTCAACAGCGGCTCTCGGTGGCCATGCGCCTGGATGCCGCGGAGGTGGCACAGGAACTGCGCGCTCTGGAACTCTCGCCGCGTCGCGTGCTTGAGGTGATGACCCGCCCCGTGGTGACGGTGTTGGAAACGGAGACCCTGGGCGTAGTGACCACGCGCATGGTCAAAGCGGGGCTCAAACGGCTGCCGGTGCTCAATGCGGATGGCAAGCTGAAAGGGATGCTTTCGCGGCTGGATATTTTACGCCAGGTGGCCAATGCCGAAGCGGTGGCGCCCCCCGCGCAGCATGTTTATCCGCTTGCGCTGCGCCTGGTGCGCGATATCATGACCACGCAGATCCCCATGTGCCACCAGGACGAGGATCTGGCAGCGATCATCGAAAAATTTGCCCGCAGCAACTCTCACCGCCTGGTTGTGGTGGATGCGCAGGGCCGGGCCGTCGGCCTGATCAGCGATTCGGATGTGGTCGCCAGGGTGCAACCGGCCAAACGCAAAAATATTCTGGAGGCGCTGCGCCAGATGGGCCAGCCCGCGCCGGGAAAAGAGACCGCTTTTGAACTGATGTCGCCAGGGCCGCTCACCGCGCCTCCCGATTTAGCGCTGGTGGACGCGGTGAAGCAGATGCTCGCCGCATCGCGCAAGTGGCTGGTGGTGGTGGATGCGCAGGGTAAGCCACTGGGGTTGGTGAACCGCGAACTGCTGCTGCAAGCCGTAGCGTCTGGCTACACCGCTGAGGCATAATCCCAAACGGGAAACTGATCAATATTCATTAATCTGCGCTATGCTGCTCCATAATGGGGCAACAACGACCCCGCGTCAGATGCACTCATTCACCCCATCGCCGACCTGATGGCCTTGTTCAAGAACGCGTCGATCTTATTGAAATTTTGATCCCGGGTCGCGTAGTTTTTTTCTTGAAAAATTACCTCAACGTGATAGGTGCTGTTGCGCCGGCACGGCCACGCTCGCCCGGCAATGGTGTATCCCATTGTGGAGCGGGATTAATAAACCGCGCAATACCGCTGCATGAATGTGCGCGTGATCTGGCCGAGGCGCTCATCCAGAATGGCATAGACCTGCTGCTGGATGGTTTGCGGTACGCCCCCGTAGAACGCCTGCGCCACCCCGCCAGTGATACAGGCCAGCGTATCTGTGTCGCCCCCCAATGAGACGGCGGTGCGGATGGCGTCTTCGTAATCGGTTGAATCCAGAAAGGCGCGCAGCGCCTGCGGCACCGTGCCCTGCGAGGATTCGGTGAAGGTATAGCTTGGGCGGATCTGGTCGACGTGTTGGCTCAAGTCATACTGGAAGGTGCTAGCGATATAGTCTCGGATGGCGGTCTTCGACTCGCCGCTGCGTGCCAGGAAAATCGCCGCGGCGGTGGCCTGCCCACCCTTGATGCCTTCTGGATGATTATGGGTGATCGCGGTGAATTCCTGCGCTTTGTGCAGCACGGTTTTGAGATCGGCATAGGCATACCCCACCGGGCTGATGCGCATGGCGGCGCCATTGCCCCAACTGTTGTAGGGGGCAGCGTTTGCGCTTTGCGCCCAGCGCTGAAAACTACCGCCATAGCCCCCGTCTGGATACCAGTGGAAAAACGTCTTTAGATTTTCCACGTAGGGTCTGCCCGTTAAAATCGTGTCTGCCAGGGCAATCGTCAGGATCGAATCGTCCGTGAAGAAACAGCGTTCGGAGAACAATTCAAAATCCTTGGTTTTGATATTGTCCCACTCATAGACCGAGCCAATGATATCACCCGCGAGTGCGCCAATCATGCTGGGGTTTCTCCTCGTCTTTCAAATCCATAAAAATATTATAGCATGCAAGCTTATGTCACTGTTTCCCCCTATACGCGCCGGTCGACAAAACCACCCGTTCTGGCATATAATCAATAGAAATAACGAGATTATTGATTGAAAATATTCATTAAGGAGCACGGCATGTCGGTCCCACTTCTTCCCCGAAAAATGCTTTTCGGTAACCCCGATAAAACGTCTGTTCAGATCAGCCCCGATGGGGCGCAAATTGCCTACCTGGCCCCGTTGGATGGGGTGCTCAATGTGTGGGTAGCCCCGCGTGACGATATCGCCGCGGCGCGCCCGGTAACCCATGACACCGGGCGCGGTATTCGCGTCTATTTTTGGGCTTTCGACAGCGTCCATCTGCTGTATATGCGCGATAAGAACGGCGATGAAAACTGGCGCGTGTACGCGATCGACCTGGCGACGGATACCATCCGCGATTTATCCCCATTCGAAGGGGTGCAGGCGCGTGTACAGGAGGTCAGCCCCAATTTTCCGGGTGAAATTCTGATGGCGCTCAACAACCGCAACCCGCAGTTGCACGATATCTACCGCGCCAATTTAGCCACCGGCGAACTGACCCAGGTGCGCTTGAATGAAGGCTTTTTAAATTTTCTGACCGACGCCAATTTTAAACTGCGCGCGGCCAGCCGTATGACCGCGGACGGTGGGATTGAAATGTTCCGCCCAATGGGCAATACCTGGGAACTCTGGGAAAAGATCCCGGCGGAAGATGCCCTCACCACCGACCCGGTAGCCTTCGATAAATCGGGCAATTTCCTGTATATGCTCGACAGCCGCGGTCGCAATACAGCGGCGCTGACGGCCTGCAACCTGGTTAGCGGTGAAACCACGGTGATGGCCCAGGATGCGCTGGCCGATATTTCGGGCGTGATCATGCACCCCAGCCAGCGTTACCTGCAGGCAGCCTCTTCGACCTATGAGCGCAAACACTGGCAGATTTTTGACCCGGCGTTGGAACCGGACCTGACAGTGCTGCGCGCGGTGGAGCCGGGTGAGGTGGAAATTACCAGCCGCACGCTGGATGACCGTTTCTGGACGGTGGCGTATGTATTGGATGACGCGCCGGTGCATTTTTATCTCTACGACCGCCAGAGCCGCCAGGCGCGTTTCTTATTCTCGAACCGCAAGGACCTGGAAGGCCAGCCGCTGGCGAAGATGAAATCGGCGGTGATTAAGACCCGCGACGGATTGGATATGGTGATCTATTACACCCTGCCGGTGGGCAGCGACAGCATCAACCCCGGCATTCCCCACCAACCGCTGCCGCTGGTTTCCATCCCGCACGGCGGCCCCTGGGCGCGCGACAATTGGGGGCTGAACGCCTGGCACCAGTGGCTCTCCAATCGCGGATATGCGGTGCTGAGTATGAATTTCCGCTCGTCCACCGGGTTTGGCAAGGCTTTTCTCAATGCCGGCAATCTGGAGTGGGGCGGTAAGATTTTGGAAGATCAGGTCGACGCAGTGCAGTGGGCGGTGCAGCAGGGCATCGCTGACCCGCACAAGGTGGCCGTGATGGGTGGCAGCTTTGGCGGCTATTCTGCCCTGGCTGGATTGGCGTTTTATCCCGAAATTTATGCTTGCGGGGTAGACCTGGTGGGGCCTTCTAATTTGATTACCCTGCTGGAATCGATACCGCCGTATTGGAAGCCCATGTTGGAAAACCTGACCACGCGCATGGGAGATCACCGCACCCCCGAGGGCCGTGCCCTGCTGCACAAACATTCGCCGTTGGGGTCTGTCGAGCGTATTCGGGTGCCGCTGCTGATCGGCCAGGGTGCCAACGATCCGCGTGTCAAGAAGGCCGAGTCAGATCAAATTGTGCAGGCTATGCAGGCCAAGCAACTGCCGGTGACCTATGTGTTATACCCCGATGAAGGCCACGGTTTTGCGCGCCCGGCCAACAACCTGTCGTTCAATGCGATTACGGAGGCATTTTTGGCCCAATGCCTGGGCGGGCGCTACGAGCCGATTGGCGACGATTTTGAGGGATCCAGCCTGCAGGTGCTGGAAGGTGCCGCGGTTGTGCCCGGCCTGGCCGAAAAATTGGCGCAATAAAGGGCCGGGTGTAACTTTTCCGGGCAAACCGCATCCAAGTAAGTAGAAATGACAACTTTTCAATGCGGCGCGAACGTCCCGCAGTTTCTGCCGGCCTGAAAAGGAATGTTTAACCTAAAAAATTTATAGATGGAGTGATGCGCTATGATTAATGAACCCGTACATGTAACCGATGCAGCTTTTGAAAAAACGGTACTGAAATCAACTTTGCCGGTGATCGTCGACTTTTGGGCGCCCTGGTGCGGGCCCTGCCGTATGGTAGCCCCTCTTCTGGATAAAATTGCCAAAGAACAGGCTGGCAAGCTGGTGATCGCCAAGGTGAACACCGATGAAAATCCAGAATGGGCCATGAAGTATCATGTGCAGGGTATTCCCACCATGCTGTTTATTTCCAATGGAAAAGTAGTTCACAATCAGGTGGGCGCGCTGCCCGAACCGGCGCTGCGATCTGTCGTGGCAGAATTTCTCAAGATGGCCCAGCCGGTCGCTTCGGTCTAGCGCCGGGCCTGCTCGCAGAAAATACACACAATCAGGAAAACAAAGCGTCCGGCAGCTTACAGCCGGACGCTTTGTTTTCCTGATCCATTATTATTTCTCGTTCATAAATTGCGTATAGATTTTAGGGCAAGGCGGGGCATCAGCCCCATTTAAATATGGCCCAGCCGAACACCAGGCGCAGCGCGGCGAAAAGCAGCAACGCATCCGGCGTGCCGGTCTGGCGAGCCACCAGCGGGCCGACCAGCGCACCCAGCAGCACGGCGGCGTTGCCCAATAAAAAGTTCCACGACAGCCAGTCGGAGCGCCGCTGTTGAGGGACCGTGTCGAGGTTGTAGTTGTATTGGGCGGTATTCAGCACCCCGGCGGCTATGCCCGCGATGACCGCGGAGAGCAGGTAGAGCGCCACATCGCCGGCCAGGGCCAGGGCCAGCGCGTGCACGGCCAGCAGGGCCGCGCCCAGCGCTGTGGCGCGGCGGTTGCCGGCGCGGCGGGTGAAACGCGCCATGAACAGTGAAATGGAAAAGACCAGCATCTGGCTCAACCCCGCGCCCAGGCTGATGGTGGAGTCGCTCAGACCCAGTTTGTGTACCAGGATATCGGGAACGAGCGGCGCGGCCATGCTGTTGACCAGGTTGAAGAGAAACAGCAGCCCCAACACTTTGAGATAGAGGAAGCCCTGCGCATCTAGACCGGGCAGCCGGCGGATGTGCGGCGGCGCTGCTGGCAGCGGGGCGGGCGGTGCCGGCAGCGCCACCGGGCGGACGTGCCAGATATGATACGCGGTGAAGATGCCACCGATAAAACCGATGCCAAAGACCACCTGGTACCCGGTGGGAAACGGCAGGATGGTGAGGATTTGCCCGCAGAGCAGCGTTACCCCCAGTGATACCACCGCCAGGATGGCGTTGCGCGTGCTCACCACAGTGCCGCGCCACTCGGCGGGAATGCCATCCATGAAAAACTGGCTGTAACTGATGCCAATAAAGGTGGTGGGGATGGAAATCAGCACCGCCAGCACCAGCAGGGCATTGACTTGCGCAGCGGGAGGGAATAACCAGGGCAGCAGCGCGTATACCAGAAACTGGATGCGTGAGAGAAAAGCTGCCGCCGCAGTGGCGGGCCGAGCCTGAAAACGGCGCAGCACGCGCCCGGCGGGCAGCGAGAGCAGCAGCGATACCAACGCCGGCAGCGCAGACAGCAGGCCGATTTGTTGAGATGTAGCCCCGCTGCGCGCGGCGTAGATGGTGAGAAATGCCACGATGGAGCCGGTATACAGCCCCCACCAGGCGATATCCCAATACAGATGAATAAAGTTGGATCTTAATTCTTGCGGCAGGGTGGGGGGCAGGCTTAAAATTCGGCGAAAGGTGAACATGGGGAATTGGCTGGCCGTTATTTTCCCAGTGCGATAGGCTGAGGCTATCATAACAGAAAACTGAGCGATCTGCTTATTCGGTCATTTCTTGCAGTAAAATCAACGGCAGACCCAGGAGAGAAAAATGGATCCCTATCAAACGATTTTATCCTTGCGCGCAGTGCGGAGTTTCACCCATCAGGCGATCCCGACGGATGTGATCGGGCGTATTTTGCAGGCTGCCCGCTGGACGGGCAGCGCCAAGAATACCCAACCCTGGCAGTTTGTGGTGGTGAGCGAGCGCCAGATGCTCACCGATCTGGCCGCCTGTGGCACCTATGCCAGCCACCTGGCCGGAGCCGTACTGGGAATCATCGTGGTTACCCCGCCCGGGTATGCGCTGTTCGATGCGGGGCGGGTGACGCAGAACATGATGTTGGCCGCCTGGTTCGATGGCGTGGGATCTTGCATCGCATCTTTCAATGATGAAGCCCAAGCCCGGGCGCTCTTAAACATTCCCGCACCTTTCCAGGCTTATACCGCCATTTCTTTCGGTTACCCCCATCCGAATGATCCGCACGAGATTGAGGGCCAACCGGCACGCGCGGTACTTGCGTCCATCGGTCGTCGTCCGTTGGGTGAGCTGGTGCATTGGGAACAGTGGTAAGCAGGCGGGGCTTGCCTTATATTCCAGGTTCTGGCTGATTTACTCGGAAATTTTCTCTGCATAAATGAATCTGGCAGAGGAAAACCCCAGGGAGATGATACGCTCTGCCAATTTCAGGGAGATCGTTTGATTAAATGGCAATATTTCGGAAATTTTAACTTCCGCGCCCGGAATGATGCCATTCAACTCTAAAAACTTCAATAATTCGGAGTTGTTTTCGCCCAATTCATGAATCCGCCGGATAATTACCCGCTCACCGGCTGCGATATCAATCAACGGTAGCCAACTGGAAGTCAGTGATTCAAAGCCCGGCATTGGATTTCCATGGGGGCATGTCTTCGGATTCCCGAGATTGGTGCGCATCTGCTCTTCGATCAGGGCTGAGACGGTATGCTCCAGGTTATGCGCTTCGGAATGGGTCTGCGACCAGGGGACTTTCAGTACGGTCATCAACAACCACTCAGTCAGCATGTGCCGGCGCATAACAGAACGGGCCATTTCAAGACCGTGTTCAGTGAGAAAAAACCCCTGTTGCCCATTCGAAGCAGCCAGACCGTCCCGCGCCATCCGTTTTAACGTGTTGGTAACGGTCGGAGGAGTCACCCGCAGCAATTCGGCTAACCGGGCTCCCACAATTGGAACGCCATCCCGCTGCATGATATACAGGGTCTCCAGGTAATCCTCAATGGTTGTGCTGTTTTTTTCATCCATCGTTGTTTTCTGCTTGCCTTAATGGCAAAATTGCCTGATTGACAAAAACCGCATGGTTTATTATACTAATGCCAGTTATTAGCATGCGCTAATGCATGAGATTTCTGAGTTGTAATTTCAATTATACATGTTCAGCAATACACGTCAAGCAACGATAATGAGTTACGACCCGCACTTATTTTTTCGGCTAACCAATTTAATCATAATCGTGCCCCCAGTGGTTTGATGCGCATGCCAGGCATCGGGTAATTGGTAGACTGACGGTACAAAAATTTATAGGAGAAATTCCATGGCAACAAGTTTTTTATTATCATTACGTGAAGGTCTGGAAGCAGCCCTGATCATTGGAATCGTGCTGGGTGTGCTGCGTAAGATAGAACGCCAGAATCTCAATTCGGCGGTTTGGCTGGGTGCTTTATGCGCAAGCCTGATCAGTATTTTAGCCGCGATCGGATTAAATTGGATAGGAGCAGAATTCGAAGGTCGGGGTGAACAGTTGTTTGAAGGGATTACCATGCTTTTAGCCGCGGGCGTTCTGACCTGGATGGTCTTTTGGATGCGCAAGCAATCGAAAACGATGAAGCAAGAGATCGAGTTGGGTGTGCGCCAGGCTGTACAGAGCCGGGGGCGGCGAGCGTTATTTTCCCTGGCATTCCTGGCGGTAGTTCGTGAGGGGATCGAACTGGCGCTGTTCTTGCTGGCGGCCCGTCTGACCGCCAACCCCCTTCAGGAATTACTGGGAATGGCTGTGGGATTAAGCTCGGCAGTACTTCTGGGATGGGTCATTTTTACAAGTTCGCGCCGGTTGAGCCTATCGCGATTTTTCCAATTCACGAATGTTCTTTTAGCCTTTTTCGCGGCTGGTTTGGTAGGGATGGGCATTCATGAATTCAACGAACTCGGATGGATTCCGGCAATTATGGATCCCATATATAACTTGAATGCTTTGATCTCGGATAAGTCACCCGTGGGCCTATTGCTGAAAGCGTTGGTTGGTTACAGCAGCAGCCCCTCATTAAGCCAGATGCTCGCATATCTGGGTTACTTCGCCGTATTGGGAGGGATTTTCTGGGTAAAACGTCAGCCATCACTGGTTCGCGAGCGAATAGGGAATTAGCAGAGGTTTATTTGAAAACGCCGAAAAAGTTAAGTGCCTTGGGAATATTTTTCGTTGGGGCAATGCCTGAAGGTGGATATCAGCGTTCCCCCAGCGCCAGCACTGCCAGCCCGCTAAAGATCAGCAAGATGCCCAGGCCGGCCTGCAGGGTCAGTCGTTCGCCCAGTACAATCACCCCTAAAATACCGGCGGTCATCGGTTCGGCCAGAGTCAGGGTCACGGCGGTAGAGACCGGCACACCCCGCAGGCCGAGCGCGAACAGGGTATAGGCCACCCCCACGGTAACTAATCCCAGGTGCAGCGTCACCCATGCCCCGGCCGGCTCGGTCACCCAGCCAAGGTCCGCGGTCAGCAGTATCGGCGAGAGCAGCAGTCCAGCCAGCACAAAGACAACCGCTTGCACGGTTGCGGGTCTGCGGTCTTCCAGCAAGCGTTTGTTGAATAGGGTGAATCCGGCATAAGCTGCGCCGGCCGCTGCGGCCAGCGCCAGTCCCAGCAGGTCAATCTGCATTTCCTGGCCGCTGGAGGCCAGCAGCCCGGCGCCACAAATCGCCAGCAGAGTGGCAGCCAGCCAGGCTCGCCCGGGCCGTTCGCCGGCAAACCAATAGCCCAATGCGCCACCCATCATGGGCGCGCTGCCAATGCCCACGATTGTGCCCACGGCCACACCGGTGCGCGCCACCCCGCTGAAGAATAACAACTGGTAGGCTGCCATGCAGATCACTGCGCCCAGCAGCGCGCCCAGCGGCCATGCGCGCGGCCCGGCGAATCTCTCTCCGCCCGGTTGCGCAGGTTTGCGCAACGCCAGCGCGTAACCCAGCAGGCACAACCCGCCCACACCCAGGCGCAGCGCGCCGATCACCGGCGGGCTGGCTGCGTGCGGGGCCAACGCCTGGCTGGTGCCAGTGGTGCCCCACAAGACGGCGGCGCACAGAACAAAAATTGTATATCGAAATTGAGGCATCATCTCGCAAAGGTACTTACGCGGCATTAGCCGCCCAGGTAAGCCTTGCGCACCTTTTCGTCCTGGGCAATCGCCTGGGCCGGGCCAGAAAGCACGATCCGCCCGGTTTCGATCACGTAAGCCCGGGCCGCAACGCGCAGCGCCATCAGCGCATTCTGCTCAACCAGCAGAATAGTGGTACCTTCCTGCTGGTTGAGGGTGCGGATCACATCAAAAATCGTTTCCACCAACAGCGGCGCCAGGCCCATCGAAGGCTCATCCAGCAGCAGAATTTTTGGATGCTGCATTAACCCGCGGCCCATTGCCAGCATTTGCTGCTCGCCGCCCGAGAGCGTGCCGCCTTTTTGGTGCAGTCGTTCTTTGAGACGGGGAAACAGGCCAAAAACCCGTTCCATCCGGCGCGCAATTTCTGCCGGATGGGTGACAGAATACGCGCCCATCTCCAGGTTTTCCAGCGTGGTGAGGCGCGGAAAAATGCCGCGGCCTTCGGGTACATGCCCCACCCCGGCGTTCACAATCTCGTGCGGCGGCAGTTGGGTGATATCTCTGCCTTGCAAACGAATATGTCCCTCGCGGGCGCGTACCAGGCCGGAGATGGCGCGCAAGGAGGTGCTTTTTCCGGCGCCGTTGGCGCCGATGAGCGAGACGATTTCACCTTCTTCGACGACCAGCGAAATGCCCTGGAGGGCGTGGATGCGCCCGTAATACGTGTGGACGTTTTCTAACTCAAGCAGCGCCATCGGCCCCTCCTTCCGCCAATCCGGAGGCGGCGCCGCGTCCCAGGTAGGCTTCGATTACCAGTGGGTTGGCGCGGATTTCGGCTGGCACACCCTCAGCGATTTTCTTGCCGTAATCCATCACCGTGATGCGTTCGGAAATATTCATCACCACCGACATATCGTGCTCGATCAGCAGGATTGTGATGCCCAGCTCATCCCGGATGCGGCGGAAGAGGGTAATCGCCTCGCTGCTTTCGGCAGGGTTCATCCCGGCCGTCGGCTCATCCAGCAGCAGCAGACGCGGGTTGGAGGCCAGGGCCCGGGCGATTTCCACCCGGCGCTGCCCACCGTAGGGCAGGTTCTGGGCCAACTCGTCGCCCACCCCGCTCAGCCCGACGAACTCCATTAACTGGCGGGATCGGATGAACGAATCCTGCTCTTCCTTGCGGAAGCTGGCCGATTGCAACAGCGCGCCGAACGGCGATTGGCGCAGGTGGGGGTGCATGCCCACCAGGATATTTTCATAGACCGTCAGGCTGCCGAACAAGCGAATGTTCTGGAAGGTGCGCGCTATCCCCCGGTTGGTGATCTGATCGGGGCGCAGCCCCACCAGTGATTTGCCATCCAGGAGGATGCGCCCCTTTTCCGGGTGGTAAATGCCGGTCAGGGTGTTAAAAAAGGTGGTTTTGCCGGCGCCATTGGGTCCGATGATGCTGACCATCCGGCCTTGCTCGAGGGTGAAATTTAAGCTGTCGACCGCTGTCAGGCCGCCGAATTGTTTGGTGACGCCGCTGGCTTCAAGCAGTGCCATTCTCAATCTCCAATGAAAGAAAGATCTCGCCACAGAGCCACTGAGGCTCAGAGCAGAATAGTTGGTTATTCGCAGCGCTTTGCGCTGCGAATAACCAGAATATATATGGTTTTCTCAGTGCCAGGTGCCGCTTTGGTTAATTTTTCACCTCGGGGTTCGGGCTCGCCGTATCTTCATCTGGTTCCGAAACGGCTGGCGGAGCATTGTCACGCGAGCGGCGGTGGGCCGGAATCAGGCCGGATGGCCGGTAGATCATCATCACGATCAGGATCAGCCCAAACAACATGCGCTGGTATTTGGCCGGGTCCAACTGGTTAGACAGGTCGCGCCAGGCAAAGTTGATGATAGGGATAACCGCGCTGCTCTGGCGCAAACTGCTCAGGTAGAGCGATAAGGATTGCAGCACCTGCAGGTTGAGCACCACCACCGCCGCCGACCCAACAATCACTCCCGGGATACTCCCCAGCCCACCCAGGATGACCATGGAAAGCACACCGATAGACTGCATAAAGTTGAACGATTCTGGGCTGACGAACGTGCGGTTGGCCGCGAAGACCACGCCCATAATTCCGGCGAACGAAGCCCCCACCGCGAAGGCACCCAGCTTGTAACGCACCACCGGGATGCCCATGGCCGCCGCGGCCAGTTCATCCTCACGAATGGCAGCCCAGGCTCGGCCGGTTTTGGAATCGTCCAGGCGGCGTACGATGATAATACACAGGATCAGGATGAGCAGCGCCAGCAGGTAGAAGAACAGGTTGTAGAACTCACCTTCGCCCAGCGTGCGCCCCACCAGCGGTGAGAGCAAGCTATTGACCGCGCTTTCCAATCCGGGCGGCAGGACGGGCCGCTGGATGGGGGTGATGCCCTGCGGACCGTTGGTCAGGTTGATCGGCTTGTCCAGGTTGTTGGCCAGTACGCGGATCACTTCGCCAAAGCCCAGGGTAACGATGGCCAGGTAGTCGCCGCGCACGCGCAGTACCGGCAGCCCCAGCAGGATGCCGATCACCGCGGATAAGACCATGCCCAGCAGCAGGAATAAAAAGAACCAATCTCCAGATAAGAGAAAAGGGGTGTTGGGCGGGGTGGTGCCAGGGATCGACTGCAATAGATAGAGCTGCTGCGAGCCGAAGATGCCCCACAGGTACGCTCCGACCGCGTAGAATGCCACGTAGCCCAGGTTGAGCAAGCCGGCAAAACCGACTACGATGTTCAGCCCCAGCGCCAGAGCCGCAAACACGCAGATCTGAAAGATGACCTCGAAGTAGAAAATATTGCGCGAGCCAACTACCGGTACGCAGCCCAGCGCCAGGATCAACCCCAAAATAAGTTTGTAGACCGGCCGGGTGGGCATGGCATAAATGAACCAGGCTGAGGCCAGGAAGAGCAGGAAGGCGATCAGCGATTGTTGATCGAAATACACCCAGATCGCACTGAGTGCCATAAAAATGGCGGTAAAAATATAGGGGCCTTTTCCGGTGGTTAGCAGCCGGTGTACGGGCGCAAACAGGCCGGAGATACGGGAAAGCAAAGTAGCCATGATCTCCTCCTACGCCTTCTGGCCCACTTGCTCACCCAGCAGGCCCGAAGGGCGGAAGATGAGCACCAGGATCAGAATTAAGAATGCGATGATATCTTTGTATTCGGCCCCAAACCCACCCATGGTGAAGGCCGATAAATAAGCGCCGGCAAATGTCTCCAGTATGCCCAGCACGATACCGCCCAGCAGGGCTCCGGTCAGATTGCCGATCCCGCCCATCACGGCGGCGGTGAATGCCTTCAGGCCGGGAAAGAAGCCCACGAAGGGATCGATGCGGGTAAATTTTAGCGCGTACAGCACCCCCGCCGCCCCGCCCAATGCGCCGCCGATCAAGAAGGTGAGGGAGATGATGCGGTTGACGTTGATCCCCATCAGGCTGGCGACCTGTTGGTTCTGCGCCACCGAGCGAATGGCCTTGCCCAGGCGGGTGACGTTGACCAGGTAATTTAACCCAACCAGCATCAGCACCGCCGCGCCGATTACCCACAACGACTTGATATCGATGTTCAAGCTGATAGGAATGCCGGCCAGGTTGGTGCTGAAGATTGTCAGACGCTCGTCGAAATTGCCGAAGGTGGGAATAATGCGGTTGAACTGGCCGGTCGTCAGGCTTTCTACCAGCCGAATGGCGTCCTGCAGGAAGAAGGAGACGCCGATCGCCGAGATTAACGGAACCAGGCGCGGGGCGTTACGCAGCGGCCGGTAGGCAATGCGTTCCACCAGCACCGCGGCCGTGCCTGAGGCGGCCATCGCCGCAAAAATTGCCAGAGCCAGCCAGCCATATGCCGCGATCACCGAGGTGGTTGCCAACATCCCGCCACTTTGCAGCACTGTCAGCAGTTCCACGCCTACAAAAGCCCCAATCGCGAAAATCTCACTATGAGCAAAGTTGATGAACTCGAGTACTCCGTAGACCATGGTATACCCCAGGGCGATCGCCGCGTAAACGAAACCGATGGTTAAACCGTCTACCAGCACCTGGGGCAGGTTGCTCAAAATGTAGGTCATCAGGTCCACCCCATTGCGTGTGATCACGCTCTGGTCGACCGCGGAACCACGCAGTACCCATGCCAGCAAAAGAACAAAGGCTGACATCACTGCGCCGGTGCCCAGCGTGAACGCCAACATCTGAAGCAGGGGTTTGAGCAGACCCCGGTAGAGTGAGGAGGCAAATGATCGTTGCATAAGTTCGCCCTGGCGCAGTGGGCCGCTCATTGCGAGCGACCCACTGCGCCATATCACAGGTAGTGCCGGGGTTCAACAGCCACGGCTGTGGAACCCCGGAGGTTGATGGATGGATTATTGAGGCGGCGCGATCGACAGGGTTTGAGCGATCGTATTATCATTCCATTTGTTGGGGTCCGCAGAAACCACCTGGATGACATAGTATTTGGCCGCGGTCAGATCACCTTTGGCGTTAAAGTTGATGGTGCCGGTGATACCCTGGAAATCTTTCAGGGCGCGGATGGCGGTGGTCACCTGGGCGCGGGCGGGCAGCTTGTTGCCATTGGCCTTGGCGGCCTCTTCTACGCCTTTCAGGCAGACGCCCATCGCGTCATAGCCCTGGGCAGCAAAAGGTTTGGGATCGTCTTTATATTTTGTTTTGAAATCCGTCTGGAATTTGGCCGTTCCGGGATAGAGCTTGGCGGGTCCAGCAACGGTGGAGTAATAGGTGCCGCCGCCCTGAATAATGGCGTCGCCGCCGATCTTGACCGCTTCAGGCGAGTCGTAGCCGTCATCACTGATGAACATGCCCTGATAGCCTTTCTGGCGGGCCTGTTTGATGAAGACCGAGATCTGGTCATAGATGCCGCCGAAATAGACCATATCCGGTTTGGCGGAGATGATCGGGGTCAACAGGGAATCGAAGTTGGCTTTTTCCTCGGTGCCGTCAAAGCCCACTACTTTCATGCCCAGTTTTTCGGCTTCTTTGCGGAAAAATTCAGCGATACCCTGGCCATAAGCGGTCTTGTCGTGCAATACGTAGACCGACTTCATGCCCTTGCTGTTAGCGAAATCTGCGCCTACCACACCCTGCACGTCATCCCTACCCACGATACGGCTGACTTCGGGGTAACCGCGATCGGTGACTTTAGGATTGGTATTGGCGGGAGAAACGTTAGCCAGGCCGGCGGAATGGTACACCTCGGAAGAGGGGATCTGCACACCGGAATTGTAATGACCCACCACGCACAGGATGCTGGCATCGCCCACGATATTCTTGGCGTTCGCAACACCGGTATCTGGGGTGGCCTGGTCATCGTACGGGGCCAGTTGGACGGTGAAGCCCATCTGGGTGAGCGGGCCGCTCAATTGGGCAAGGGCAAGTTCGGCGCCGTTCTTGATGTCTACACCGATGGCGGATTGACCGCCCGACAGGGGGCTTTGGCTGGCAATTTTAATAACCGTGCCACTGGCTGTGGGTCCACAGGCAGCCAATATCAGGCTTACCGTTATGATTAACCCGAGCAACACGAACCACTTTTGTTTCATTCTCATTCCTCCATTGGCGAAATCTGGCGAGTTGGACGACAGGATGGAATCCGGGTCAGGTTGGATGGTACTATCAGGGAGACACCTCCTTTGTGATTCTTTCTTGGAATATTCAAATAATGTAACAAAAACGGAAGGGGTATGTCAAGGTATTCTTATGACCCATTTGGGTTATTTATGATCTATTTGGTTCATTGTGACTCGAAAGGGGCCTATTGTTGCCGCTCCCCGCTCGAATTCCCTCCTAAGCTACCCTATTGAATACGGCCAAAATATCAGCGTACCCAGGGTTGTGACACAGGTGCACCGGGGGTGGGAACCCTCCGAAATTCACAGCCGGCCACCACCAGTGCCAGCAGGATGACCATGATTTTCGCTCCTGTTTTTCGCACAGGGGCAGTCATGGGTTCAGGGTGAGAACGAAATGGATGAGGAGAATGCCAACACGCAAGAAATTCAGGATCATAGCAAGCCTGCTGAAGTGCTATTGCTCATTCATCTAGATGCAAATTTTCGAGACGCCGGGCATGTTAGGCGCGACCGGTGGCACGCAGGTGCGCCCGCTCCATAGCGCTGCGCGCGAGGGCAGGCAGGGTGCATCGGAAACGAAGCAATTTTCGAAGGTGCGCCCCTGCGCGGCGTCCAGGTTGAGAACGCTGTTCAGGACCGCCGTGTGACCATTAATGGATGTGCCTCCGGGTGCGCCGATACTGTCTGATAAAGGCTCCCCGGAACGGCAACCATCGGGAGAAGCCCCTAACGTCAAGCCATCGAGGTGGTGCAGGCTGCGCACCACGTGGCACACTATGTGCGGTGCCTGTTGAAAGCTGGCATCCACCGCATCCAGCACACGTTCGCGCATTTGAACCAATGCCTGGGCCCAACGGTCTGCCACGGGATCGTCATTGCCCCATCTGGGTGCATTCAACAGCCTCTGGCGCAGAGATTCATCTGGATAGTCAGTGATCATTTGACCCACCAGGCCGGACAGTGAAATTGTTTGGTCGGTAAAAACCACGCGCTCAATCGCTGACAACGCATTGACCGCGTTCGTAAGTCCTCGCTCATATCCTCCAGGTAGAGAATAGTCCATGCCGGTAATAAAATCTTCGCCGCGGTCGATGCAACCGCGCATCAGTGCCGAGGTGAACGGAGTTGGCACTGATAATGCCATCTGCCGCCGGCGGTTTTGTCCTGCCTGGCGCATTTTGATGGCAGTGCGCAGCATCACCTCTTCGAATATTGCCAACAATTGAGCAATGGTTTGAATAGAATCTGGATCGGGGTGTGTCACCGGGGTCTGATTTAGCAATCTCAGATATTGAATTGTGCCGCTGGTGGCGGTAGCCGATTCGGCCGAACAGCCCGGAATGCCCAATTCATTGCAGCCAATCACACAATAGCACCAGGCATCCTCGGAGGCTACCCCAGCCTGCTAAACCCCTGGGCGGTAGGAACATCATTCACCAGCAGGGCCGTCGCGCGCTGGCGCATTTCTGAAGACATGCTGCTGTGCCAGCGCAGGAACAAATGCGGATCACCTACCCTCGCCCGGTCGCATGCTTCTAAAAAACAGCCTGTCACCGCGTTGCAGCAATCTCGCCCCAGGTGATCCAACCCGCCAATTGTGATCGCCTGGGTTTTCGATCCCCTTCCCGACACAGAATTGGCTGCAATCTTAAGCAGAAATGTGGTAATTAGATCGGTCGCTTCTTACGGATTAAAGCTATGATCAACGATCGGAGCTAAAACTCGATCTGGCAAGCCAATGGATACGGATACGCCATGCCCTTCGATCGCAATTGCGAAGTGAAGTAGAACTATTGCTTGCAGCGCTTCGAATAGATTCCGTGCCGGCCGGGCCGGAACCTGTTGGCAAGCGACAGTCACCCATTCGAGACAGGCGCGAATCGTAGGATCGCTTTCATTTTCCGCGGCAAAACGGGTTGCCGGGGCATAACGCCCCGCCCAGTCAATAACCGCCTGTAGAGAGATTTGCATCGCGAGCCGATATTCTCGCCGGTTTTCATCTTCACCCGGCCTGTTCTGTTGGGTCTTTGAAATCAGGGTGAGCAGACCATCCTATACAACACAATTCAAATCTACCGTGAGATGGCCAAGGCCATAATTTCCTCCAAACTGCCGGCCTTTCCAATAATTCACGATATCATCAGGAATTTGCCCATCGAATAAACCTTCGAGGCCGATGTTCTCAATCAATACTTGCGCGTCCATATTGAAACTGTACTCGGGCAGCAGCATCCAGGCCTGCGGGCGCGCAGACGTGTTGCCGGCAAAAATCGGATTAGAATACAAATCCAAATCCATGTTGCCCGAAACATGCCTGAGTGCCTTTGCACGTTTTATTGAGACCGGATCCTGCGCATACAATTGATAGGCTTCGGTCACCAGACGCGCACGCTGGAGACAAACACTATCGGGTGCCGAAAATAATGTCTCCCTTCCAATGCCATCGCCATTGCTCAACTGCCTCTCACCCCAACGCGGCTAACGCCAGTCATCAATCGAGACAGTCTTAATATAGGTGCTGCCCATAATGCGCCAATAGCCGTTGGTTTCTCCGCCCACGACGACGACGTGAATATTCTCCTTGGGGAAAATGGAGATGAGATCGTCGGGTTTGGCCCGAAGCATACTGGCAAAAGGTTCAACACCCTTTAAAGCCGGGGGGTAAAGGTAATTTTGCACTAACTGGTCATCCCAGTAGATTTTGGCAGGCAAGGTAGCGTTTTCGTAAGCCCATTGAATTAACTTTTCTTTGCTATCAAAACCACCGCGATCAATGAATTGACGAGCGGTAATGGGGTCAAGCACGAAGGTTATCCCTTGGCGGGGATTAATGCCGCGTAACATATTGCGGACGTGATCTTGCCAGTGAGTTTCTCGTAAGCCCAGCGTAAATGCGGTAGCCCGAACCGCGCCAAAAACACTGACCGTACTTTCTTCAGCCTTAAATCCATGTTGGACGTGGAAAGGAACCCATGGACTCCTTTCTTCGTTCTCGGCAAAAGTAACGTTGCTGTACATGTAGGCGTTACCCTGTGAGCCCATATAGGTCTGCCCCGGAATGGACCCCCCTTGTAAATTTTGCGAGAGCAACCCATAGGCTCGTCCAATCGTGGCATTCGCATGATTAAAAGGCCCCATCGCTCCGGTGCGCCAGTTCATATTAATTTCGTGCCGGATGGGGCCATTAACCACCGCCATCGAAGCCGTTGAACTGGTGGTACTGCCTCGAGCACTGGAGCCAGAAGCGGCTAATGCCAAAATCACGGGGAAATATTCCGGCTTTGCCCCAGCCATCACTGCATTCACGGCCACCTTTTCGACATTGAATTCCCAGGCTTCGCGGGTCGAGGTGGGTGCCATTCGCCCGATAATCTCATCGGGGTTGTGACTTGTACCCGCCAACATTGCTGCCACACGTTCCTCGGTAGGCAAGATAATCGGCAGATAATCAGTCCAATGGTTTTCGATAAAAACCTGTTGCAAATTTTCTTCGCTATCTGGCGTAACAAAACGAGGGGTAGCCCGATTAAAATCACCCCCCTTTTTTTCTTCCGGGCTTAATGGGCGGGTTAAGGCTTCGATAACCTCTGGCATGACAGCTTTACCCGTAATGGGATCTGGGCCGTTGACATAAGCCCATAATTCCTCATCGGATTTTCCCATCACAGGTTGTGGGACGAACACAAAACGTTGGTGGGGCATGCCTTTGGCGTAGGCCGTCATTTTGACCACACCTTCAAAAGCGTCTGTGTGAATTGAGGCTGTGGGAATCCCATAGCGGCTTTCCATATTGATGCAATGCACGGCGACCGCCGGCGCACAGGTACTTCAGTGCCCGACGGCTAACACCATCGCATGGCCATGCTGCTTGATCTCCTCGAATAAGGCAGTGTCCTCTTCGGTATAAACGCCAGCTTTTTGGACGAATTTTGTTTGGGTTTGAGGCAGATTTTCCTTGAACCAGCGCTGCATTTGAAGTAAAAAGCGATCGCCATCATTAAAACGGGCGTCAACCAGATAAATCAATTTACCATCCAAATTGTCCAGGCGAGGCGCCATTTTGACAGATTCGATCGCCGGTGGGAAGCCCATTGGATTATAAACTTTAAGTTCTTGAATTCTTCTTACTGAGACGGACGGCTTAATCCTGCTTTCCAATGTTGCCATAATTTCCAGAACATCAGGGAGCATTCCACCCTGGTCGAGATTGTTGTAAATGACTTCATCATTTATGCTGATGGCATAAATTCCGCCGTGACTGGGCTCCAGGGTGACCGCCAGATCAAATCGTTCTCGTACTTGTTTAGCCAATGCTTCGGCTAAAAAGCCATACCTGCATTCAGTACAGTAAGTTATTTTGATGTCTGGTGTTTGTTGGGGTTCGTTCATTTTTTTTATCCTTTACAAATGTTAAATTATTATAATGTCTGCACCATGAATCGAGTAGATCAAACCGATCTTGGTTTTGGGGTTCGCGACCTCAAATCTTGTCACCGGGGATGCCGGACACCCCGGATAGATTGCGGACAGATTGCCTATTGACTTTTCCCTTTCGTCTCCATATACTCTATAGAGGCATGCGGCATTTGGCATGCCAAATGGAAGACATGATAACAACCTCCTTCAACACCGATTCCCCCCTCCATATGGTCACCCCAATTTTGAATCGCGCACCCTTGAAAGACCAGGTAACCAGCCTGTTGCGTGAATATATTGTGAAGGGCAAACTTAAATCAGGCTCCAAATTGATCGAGCGTGAATTAGCAGAGTGGCTGAAAATCAGCCGGATGCCGGTGCACGATGCCCTGGTTCAGTTAGAAAAGGAGGGTTTGGTCGTCACCAAGACCGATGCCCGTTATGTCATTCAACTGACCCAAAAAGATATGTATGAAATGAGTCAGGTAAGAATCGTGTTGGAGCGGCTGGCCGCCGAGGGTGCGGCCAAAAACAACACCCCGGAAAACAGGGACCAATATACGCACCTGCTTCAAACATTGCAGGAAGCCATTGACCGCCGCGATATCGATGCGTTTGGCGATGGGCATATGGAAATCCACCGGTCGATCTGGCAGCAAGCCAACAATCCCCATTTGCAAAAGGCACTAGCTTCGATCCTGGGACCCATTTTGATGTTTATGGCCAGTTCTGTGTACGTTGATTGGGAAAATACATACGAGCGTCATAAACGCCTTATCGAAGCCATTCAGGCCGGAAAACCGCAAGCCGCGGGTGAATGCATGGTCAACCATTTCGTTCGATCATTGACGCAGCCCCCTGAGTCATTCGAACAAGTCATGAGCTACTAAAAACTTTATATCCGGAAGGTAAGATTGGATGCTCAAAAGGAGGCTAAATCGAAAAATTATTCATTATCCACATTCAAAGTAGTGTATCGACCCTTTGACCCAAACCCAAGATTTCTATTCTGGAGGAACCCATGCGCCAACCATCTATTTCGCGACGTCAATTTTTACGTCTAGCCACTGTTGGAACAGCTGCTGCGCTGGTAGCCTGTTCGCCCACTCCAACCCCCGAACCGACCAAGGCTCCTGCGGCTACTACGGCACCTGTCGCTACCAAAGCGTCCGAAGCGACCAAGGCTCCCGAGGCCACCAAAGCCTCTGTGGCTACCCAGCCGCCTGCTGCCAAATACAAAGAAGCCCCCATGCTGGCGGAACTGGTCAAAACCGGCAAACTACCGCCTGTAGATCAGCGCCTACCGCAGGTACCATTGATCGTCAAACCATTGGAAGCGATTGGTAAGTATGGCGGCGAATGGCATTCCGGCACCATGGAACGCACTGGCAACGACTGCCGTCGCAATATCGGGTACGAACAGCTCGTGCGCTATTCGCCCGATTACAAGTCGGTCATTCCCAACATAGCCGAATCGTTCAAAGCCAGTGACGACGGCAAGGAATATACGTTTGTTCTGCGCAAGGGCATCAAGTGGTCCGATGGTTCGCCTTTCAACGCGGATGATGTGGTGTTCTGGTATGAAGATGTCATCATGAACAAAGAAATCACACCCAGCGCGCCGAAACCGCTGTACGTCGTCACCAAGGTGGATGATTACACGGTTAAGTGGACCTGGCCCGCACCCAATGGCCTTTTCCTCAAGGATTTGGCCCGGGTAGATAATGAGCGCGCCACTGGCCATCCGAAAACCTACCTGATGCAGTTTCATAAAAAATACAACACCACCAACCTGGATGAATTGACCAAAAAATATGGCCAGACCACCTGGGCAGCCCTGTTCCTCTTTATGCGCGAACCCTACAACAATCCGGATGTGCCGACGCTGTGGCCCTGGAAAATGTCGTCTGCCTTCGGCACTGCCTCATCCCGTTTAACCGCTGAACGCAACCCCTACTACTTCAAAGTGGACCCGGAAGGCAACCAGCTGCCCTATATCGATAAATATGCGCAGGAGATTGCGACGACGAACGACGTTTTGGTGTTGAAAGCACTGAACGGTGAACTTGACTGGCAGGAACTGTATATTAATGCTCCCAAGAATAAGTCGGTCTTCTTTGACGGCCAGGCCAAGGGTAAATTCCACCTGGTCGAAACCACCCCGACCACGGTCAATTCCATGAATATAGTGCTGAATCAGAACTGCAAAGACCCGGTCATCAAGGAGATTGCCCGCAATAAGGATTTCCGCATTGGTTTATCCTATGCGTACAACCGCCAGGAAGTAATCGATGTGGTCTTTCTCGGGCAAGGCAAGGCTGCGCAAACTTCTCCACGGCCCGATTCCAAGTATTACCACGAACGCCTGGCGACGCAGTATCTCGAATATGATCTGAAAAAGTCCGCCGAATACCTGGACAAAGCCTATCCCAAGAAAGATGCCCAGGGCTTCCGGCTGGGTCCGGATGGCAAACGCATTTCAATCATCTTTGAGATCGACAGCGCGCGTACCACATATATCGATGCCATGGAACTGGTCAAGAAAACTTGGGCCAAGGTTGGGGTTGAGATTAATGTCAAGACCATGGATCGGGCCTTATGGGAACAGCGCGTACGCGGTACCGATTTTGAATATCACGCCAGCTGCCATATCTTTGGCGGCGGCAGCGGTGATGCCGTCATCCTGGATCCGCGCTACTGGTTCCCGCAGAACAATACCAACTCTTTCTGGGCCAAGGCCTGGGCCATTTGGTACAATGATCCCAAGAATGCCTTAGCCGAAGAGCCGCCGGCGGAAGTCAAAAAGCAGATGGTGCTATATACTGAGATCCGTGCTACATCCGACGATGCGAAACAGCAGGCCCTGCTCAAGCAAATTCTGGATATTCAGGCCGACCAATTCCCGACTATTGGAACTGCCTTTGATGGCAGCTTCTTTGGTATCTGCCAGGATAAGCTTAAGAATACCCCCAAGACCTGTCCCAGTTCATATGACTACCCGACGCCAAGCCCGATCAATCCTTGCACCTGGTATATTGCCTAGAGTTTTAAAAAGTAGTTTTTTCGCAGCGTTTCGCTGCGAAAAAACTACTTGCTGAGAAAACAAGCACTGGACCTTTTTCGGCGGCACACGCCGCCGAAAAAAGTCCGGAATTTTTCTATCCTGAGGTCTGTCATGACGAGTCATTTATTGCCAAAATTTCCGTTTGGTGCCGTGTATTTTCGCAAATCGAACCCACCGCGAGAAGATTGGGAACGCGACTATAAAGTAGCTGCCGAAGATGGCATGAATATATTCCGGCATTGGTTCCTCTGGTCCGCAATTGAAATTGAACCCGGGGTGTTCGATTGGGAAGAATATGATCGCCAGTTCGAAATGGCAGCCGATAACGGGATGAAAACGATCATTGCGGAAATGATCACCGCCGCCCCGGAATGGGTCTACCGCAAATATGCTCACGCCCGCCTGGAGACGATCGAAGGACAAAAAATTACCAGCCAAATGGGCGGCAGTTGCGTGACAGGTGGCTTCCCCGGGCTATGCCTGGATAATGACGATTTTAAAGCCGCCGCGGAAAACTTCTTGCGCACGCTGGCCACGCGTTATAAGGGCCACGCGGGTCTCGGCGGTTTTGATATCTGGAATGAATGCAATATCGGCCCCAATGTATGCTATTGCCCGGCAACCATGCAGAAGTTCCGCGCCTGGCTAAAAGCCAAATATGGCGATTTGCGCACTCTGGGCAAAGCCTGGCAGCGTCACAGTTTTGCCGAATGGGAAGACGTGGAAGCCCCGCGCCAACACGGCCCCTATCCGGATACGCTGGATTGGCTGCAGTTCCGCATTGATAACGCCTATGAGCTGATGCGCTGGCGTGCCGAATTGATCCGCAGCATTGACCCGGATTGTGCCATCACCGCTCACGGCATCGCGCGCACGTTCAGTGGGCTGCCTTCCGTGGTCACCGATGACTGGCGTTCGGCAGCCGAAGTGGAAAGCTATGGCGTGACCTGGGGTTCCAGCCGGCACGGCGATGAACCCTGGAAACAAATGAATGCCATGGACCTGGTGCGTGCTTCCAGCCGGGGCAAACCCTGGTGGCATGCCGAAACATACGCCGGACCGCTCTGGCTGCAGCCGCAGGTGGTTAATAAACCGCGCAACGAGGGGCGCATCGTTGCGGTGGAAGATATCCGCTATTGGGATCTGACCAGCTTTATGTGCGGCGCAAGCGGCATGCTTTACCTGCGCTGGCGCCCGCTGCTGGATGGCCCCCTGTTTGGCGCCTTTGGCCCTTACGGCATGGACGGTTCGCGCACCCCGCGTTCTGAGATGGTCAGCAAGATCGGCAAGTGGACTAACGCCCCGCAACAGGCCAGACTCTGGGAATCACGCCCGGTAAAGGGTGAGATTGGCATCGTATTTGTACCTGAGACCGAAATTTTCATCTATGCGCTGATGGGTGATACCAAAGCTTATTCACAGGCCGTGGAAGGCGCCTACCAGGGCTTCTTTGATAATAACATCCAGGCGGACTGGGTGCATATTGATGATATTGACCAGTACGACCTGCTCTACTTACCGATCCCGGTCATGCTCAGCCAGCAAAGTACCCAAAAGATCAAAGCATGGGTAGCGAAGGGTGGTAAATTGATCTCTGAGGGCTGCCCGGCGTATTTTGGCGACAGTGGGCATGTCGGCACCGTCCAGCCCAACTATGGCCTGGACGAACTCTTTGGTGCTAAAGAAAGCTGCGTTGAATTTACCCCAGATCTGTTGGGCGATCTGCGGTTAAATGTAGCCGGCAGCCCGGCCTGGGGTGGAATTTTCATGCAGGCCTACCAGCCCACGAACGGTAAAGCGATCGGATGGTATGAAGACGGGCAGGTAGCCGCCGTTGAAAACACCTTCGGTCAAGGCAAAACCATCCTGGTCGGCAGTATGCTGGGCGCCGGGCACGGCGCTCACCCGGGCAGCGCATTCAAGCCGGCCATCTCCACGCCGTTCTTTGCCAGCCTGTTGGATTGGGGCGGTAAGGGACAGCATGTGGTTTGCAGCGACCCGCGCATCAAAGCCAGGCTGCATGCCGGGAAAGGCGGCACCTACCTGTGGGTTTCTAATCCCACTCGCCAAACTTTGCCGGTTCGTTTAGAAATAGGCGCAGCCTGGGGCAGTTTCAGTACCTGCCGCACGCTATGGGGCGCTCAAGCGGTGTGCCAGGGCAGCAGCGTAGAATTGACCGCCCCAGCCCGCGATATTTCTATTTTGGAGCTTTCATAACCGCAACCAGCATCAAAAAGGGAAATACCCATGTCATCCGATTACGCTTCCACTAGCTGGTTCGACCGCCCAATGCGCTGGGCTCAACTGACTCTGGCAGAAAATGATCCCGCTGCGGGTCAATATGATGTTGATTTCTGGCTGGATTATTTCAAGCGCGCCAAATGTGACGCCGCCTGCTTGAGCGCCGGTGGTAGTGTATGCTATTACCCCACTAAGATTCCTTATCACTTTATGCCGCCTCAGATGGGCAGCCGCGACGCTTTTGGCGAGCTTTATGAAGGCTGCCGCAAGCTGGGCATGGTGGTGATTGCCCGCACCGACCCGCACGCCATCCACCAGGATGCCTATGAAGCGCACCCCGAGTGGGTCATGATCGGCGCCGATGGCAAACCGGTCAAGCACTGGGCTTCTCCAGAACTGTGGGTCACCTGTGCTTTGGGGCCCTACAACTTTGAGTATATGACTGAGGTCACCAGGGAAATCGTCACCCTCTACAAAGTCGACGGCATCTTCAGCAACCGCTGGGCTGGGCACGGGGTGTGCTACTGCGCTTCTTGCCAGAAGCTGTTCAAAGAAGCCAGCGGCTTCGACCTGCCGCGCACGCGCGATACGCAAGACCCGGCGCGCAAGGCCTACACCTTCTGGCACCAGGAGCGCCTGTTCGAACTATGGAAGGTATGGGATGATGTCATTCGGGCGATCAATCCCGAAGCTCGCTATATTGCCAATGCGGGCGGCGGCGCCCTGAGCGGGTTAGATATGAAGCGCATCGGCAGCATGGCCGATACCCTGTTTGCCGATCGCCAGGCACGTCAAGGGGTGAATGCGGCCTGGGTCAACGGCAAAAATGGCAAAGAGTACCGCGCCACCCTGGGACGCAAGGCCATTGGCGGGATCTTCAGCATGGGCGTCGAAGAACCTTATCGTTGGAAAGATTCGGTGCAGAACCCGGCTGAGATCATTCAATTCGTATCAGATGGGGTCGCCAACGGTTTGCGCCCCTGGTTTACCAAGTTTGGCGGCATGATTTACGATCGCCGCTGGTTGAAACCGGTGGAAGAACTGTACAACAAGTACGCCAACTGGGAGCCGTATCTGCGCAATGAAGCCCCCATTGCCCGCATCGCCATGGTCTACTCGCAGCAGACCGCCCAGTTCTACGGCGGCGAAAAAGCCCACCAAAAAGTTGAGGACCACACCCTCGGTTTTTACCAGGCATTGATCGAGGCGCGCATCCCCTTTGAGATGGTGCATGATCGCTTGATGGATGAAGAGCACCTGGCGCCATATAAGATGCTGATTCTGCCTAATATCGCGGCCCTTTCTGACCAGCAATGCCAGCAACTGCGCGATTTTGTGCGCAAAGGTGGCAGCATCGTCGCGACTTATGAAACTTCGCTCTATAATGAAACAGGCGAGCGCCGCGATAACTTTGGCCTGGCCGATCTGTTTGGCGTGAACTACAAAAGCGGGCCGGTTGGGCCACAGCAAAATTCTTATCTCGCCATCGAACGGGATGCGGTTGAACGGCGTTTCCACCCGCTGGTGGCCGGGCTAGAAGAGGTCGGCCGGATCATCAACGGCGTCAACTGGATCACTGTGGAGAGCATTACCCCGTATACCAACCCGCCCCTGACGCTGATCCCATCCTATCCGGATCTTCCCATGGAAATGGTATGGGTGCGCGTGCCGCAAACAGATATTCCCGGTGTTTACGCGCGCAAATTTGGCGAAGGTCGGGTCGTGTATTTCCCGTGGGACGTGGACCGCACCTTCTGGGAAGTTTTGTGCATGGATCACGGGCAGTTGTTGATCAACTCCGTCAATTGGGCGACCAATGAAGAATCACCGGTCACGGTAGAAGGACCCGGAATTTTGGATGTGACCCTGTGGCTGCAAAAACAGTCGATGACCGTTCACCTGGTCAACCTGACCAACCCCATGTTTATGAAGGGCCCCGTGCGCGAGTTGTTAGAGGTTGGCAGGCAGGTGGTGCGCGTACAAATTCCTCAAGGCCGAAAAGTGGCCGCGGTAAAACTGCTGGCTTCAGGGACCCAGGTGCCGTACGGCATGCAGGGCAACACAGTGGTTGTAGAGGTTCCTACCATCCTGGTGCATGAAGTGGTGGCGGTGGATTTCTTACCCTGAAAAGCTCAGGGCTTCCCTGAAAAGCTCAGGGCTTCCAACAGAATGACTTAAAGGAGCAAACCATGCTGCGATTTATCGGGTGGCGCCTTTTGATGATGATCCCCACGCTCTTTGTGATTTCGGTCATCAGTTTCACGATCATTCAGCTTCCACCTGGAGATTTTTTGACCAGTTACGTGGCAGGTATCTCTGCGCGAGGCGAGACCATTGACGAAGCCGAAATATTAGCGCTGCGCAATGCCTATGGCCTTGGGGATCCAATCTATGTCCAATACTTCAAGTGGATCACCGGGGTATTGCACGGCGATTTTGGACAGTCGTTTACCTGGCGGGTTCCGGTCGCAAACCTGATCTGGGATCGTGTCTGGTTGACCGTCCTGGTTTCCTTTATTACTTTAATGTTTACCTGGATGATTGCCTTTCCGATCGGGGTCTATTCGGCTGTGCGCCAGTATTCGATTTTAGATTATGTGTTTACCTTCATTGGTTTTGTGGGTGTGGCAGTTCCGGGCTTTTTGCTGGCACTGATCTTAATGGTGGTCGCGTATGCCCAATTTAATATGAGTGTGGGTGGTCTTTTTTCCTCGGCCTTTCAAGATGCACCCTGGAGTTGGGAGAAAATTGTCGACCTGCTCCAACACATCTGGATTCCCGTGATCGTGTTGGGTTTGAGCGGCACCGCCAGCCTGATCCGGATTATGCGCGCCAACTTGCTCGATGAACTGAACCGGCCGTATGTGACTACGGCGCGTGCCAAAGGACAGAGTGAGTTTACTCTGTTGATGCGCTACCCCGTGCGTGCGGCGTTGAATCCCTTTGTGAGCACCCTGGGATGGACACTCCCCCAGCTTGTATCGGGGTCAACCATCGTTGCGGTGGTATTGAGCCTGCCGCTCACCGGGCCGATGATGCTGCAAGCCTTGGTTGCACAAGATATGTACCTGGCTGGATCTTTTATTCTGATTTTGAGCACCCTGACGGTCATCGGTACGCTCATCTCAGATATCTTGCTGGCCTGGCTTGATCCGAGAATTCGCCTCGACAAATCCAGTTAGGAGGAGTGCACCATGACCGAAGTGACCCTGAATGATGCCGCAAACCCTAAATCGGGCAGCCGAAGGCCGGTAGAAAAGGAAGCCCGCATATTCGTTGCCTCGCAATGGCAGTTGATGTGGTGGCGGTTTACTTCTCACAAAGTTGCCCTGGTCAGCGGAATCATTGTGATTCTGATCTATACCGTGGCTTTGTTTGCCGAGTTCCTGGCGCCTTATGCACCCGATGTGGTGAATGCCAGGTTGTTATATGCGCCGCCCCAGTCGTTATACTTTTTCGATTCGTTGACCGGACAATTTGGGCCGCATGTGTATGGCTATAAATCTGTGATTGACCCGCAGGCCGGTCGGCGTACGTTTTCATTTGATTTGAAACAGAAGATCTCACTGGGTTTTTTGGTGAAAGGCGAAGAATACCAATTGTTTGGATTGATCCCCATGGACGTCCATCTGATTGGGTCGACGGATCCCGATCAACCCATGTATTTGCTGGGTGCAGACCGCTTGGGGCGCGATATGTTGACACGCATGATTTATGGCACACGCATTTCGATGTCGATCGGCCTGGTCGGTGTGGTGATCAGCTTAATCCTGGGCGTTTTGTTGGGTGGAATATCCGGTTTTTATGGCGGCGCTGTCGATAACATCATCCAGCGCATCATCGAGTTCTTGCGTTCGATTCCTACCATTCCACTATGGATGGGTCTGGCCGCAGCGCTGCCCATGAACTGGCCTCCCGAATATATCTACTTCGGCATCACCGTTATCATCTCATTGATCGGGTGGACCGGCCTGGCACGGGTGGTGCGCGGGCGCTTCTTGGCCATGCGCGAGGAAGAGTTTGTAATGGCGGCCAGTTTGGACGGGGCCAGCGAGATGCGCATTATTCTGCGCTACATGGCGCCGTCATTTATGAGCCATATTATTGCCTCCACCACCCTGGCGATCCCGGCCATGATCCTGGCGGAGACCTCTTTGAGCTTTTTGGGCCTGGGGCTGCGCGCGCCGGTGGTGAGTTGGGGGGTGCTTCTTCAGGATGCCCAAAGCGTGCGTACGGTGCTGCAGGCTCCCTGGCAGCTCTGGCCTGCAGCGGCGGTCATTCTATCTGTCCTCGCGTTGAATTTCCTCGGCGACGGCTTGCGAGATGCTGCCGATCCTTACTCGCGATAAGGTTTGGAAAGATTAGGTCATAGTGGAGAAGATATATGCAAACGGATACCTTATTGCAGGTCCAAGATCTAAAAGTACATTTTCCATTGCGAGAAGGGCTGGTGAAAGCCGTGGAAGGTGTTGATTTCGAAATAAAACTGGGTGATACCATTGGCCTGGTCGGTGAAAGCGGCTGCGGTAAAAGTGTCACGGCTTATTCGATTTTGCAAATCATCGGTAAACCAGGCAGAATCGTGGGCGGAAAAATCCTGCTGCAGCGCGCGGCCGGCGACCAGGTCCGCGATGTGATTGACCTGGCGGCGCTCGATCCGCGTGGCAACGCGATGCGCGCAATCCGCGGCAAGGACATCGCCATGATCTTCCAGGAGCCGATGACCTCATTGAGTATGATGCATACGGTTGGCTTCCAGATTATGGAAGCCATCGAACTGCACCAAAGGATGAGTAAAAAAGAAGCGCGTGAACGGACGATTGAAATGCTCAATCGAGTTGGGATCCCCAAACCGGCTGACCGGGTGGACGCTTACCCATTCGAATTGAGCGGCGGAATGCGCCAACGCGTGATGATTGCGATGGCGCTGGTATGCAACCCGCGCCTGTTAATCGCGGATGAACCGACGACTGCCTTGGATGTTACCATGCAGGCGCAGATCATGGAGTTGATCCTTGAACTCAAACGCGATCTGGGCATGTCGGTGATGCTGATCACACACGATCTGGGTGTCATCGCTGAAACCTGCGACCAGGTGCTGGTCATGTACCTGGGTGAAGTTGTGGAAAACGCGGACGTCAGGACATTGTTTGCGGATCCCAAGCACCCCTATACCCAGGCACTGCTGCGCTCGATCCCTCGCCTGGGTCATGGTAAGAATTGGGATGTCGAGCCCATCGAGGGCATGGTGCCAGATCCCTATAATCGCCCTGAGGGATGCCCTTTTCATACCCGTTGTGCTGCGTTTATCCCGGACCTATGTGATCGAGTACACCCGGTTATGACAACCCTGCCGGGCGGGGGCAGCGTACGCTGCCATTTATATAGCGGATCAAATGGTTAGAGGTGAAATGATGAAAACAGCAAACGATCAAAATATTCTCGAGATTAACCATTTGAAAATGCATTTTCCGATTCGCAAAGGTGTCTTGGGGCGAGTGCAGGGTCAGGTTCGAGCCGTAGATGATGTCAGCCTGTCGGTCAAGCCGGGCGAAACCCTGGGATTGGTGGGCGAAAGCGGTTGTGGAAAAACCACCCTGGGACGCTGCATTGTGCGGGCGTATACCCCGACGGCAGGCGAAGTGCTCTACCAGACTTCCAGCAATAAAACGGTAGACCTGGCAAAACTGAACAAGAAGCAGTTGCACGAGTACCGGCGCGAACTGCGCATGATCTTTCAGGATCCGTATTCCTCTCTGAATCCGCGCATGACGGTGCTCGATATTGTCGGAGAACCACTGCGCATCAATCACATTGCAGATGGCAAGGCGCTCGAAGAGCGTGTTGCCCAAACGCTGCAGCGGGTGGGGCTGCGCCCCGAATATATGCGCCGTTATCCGCACGCCTTTAGCGGCGGGCAGCGCCAGCGCATCGGTATCGCCCGGGCGATTGTGCTCGATCCGCGCATCATCATCGCCGACGAAGCGGTCTCCGCGCTGGATGTTTCGGTCCGCGCGCAAATTCTTAAATTACTGCAGACCCTGAAGCAAGAGCTGAACCTGACCTACCTGTTTATCTCTCACGATCTCAGTGTGGTCGAATATGTAGCGGATCGGGTAGCTGTCATGTACGTGGGGAAACTGGTAGAGATGGCCGAGACAGATATAGTTTTCCACTATCCCATGCATCCATATACCGAAGCGCTGCTTTCCTCTGTGCCCAAACCGGACCCGCTGCAGCGCTCGCAAAGAATTTTACTCAAAGGTGAAATTCCCGATCCATCCAACCCACCCTCAGGTTGTTACTTTCACCCGCGCTGCCGCTTTTGCGTGGACAACTGTAAAGTGAACTTTCCGGAACTGCGCGAACTGACCCCCGGGCACTGGGTTGCCTGCCACCGGGCGGAGGAACTGACCCTGAACGGGGTTACATCTTTCATACGAGCTTAATATCCAGCAGGAAAAAATAGCCAAAACCGTATCATTTCAAAAAATGATACGGTTGGCGAACTCATAAACCCTCCATCCCCCGGCCTTCCTCCCGCACCCCTGCGGGTGGCCGAAGCGGCGGAGGAAGGGGAGTAGATTTTAAGCCGGTTTTGGCCGGCTTGCCGGCCAAAACCGGCTTAAAAGTAAGCTCCCCCGCCCTTGAGGGTGGGGGCCGGGGGGTGGGTGCTGAATTTGCCAACAGTATCAAAAATCGCGGGAAGCCTCACCCCGCCCCCGGCCCCTCCCCGAACTGCCCTACGGCAGCGCGAAGCGCGCGGGGAGGGGAGACAGAATTAAGCGGAGATTTTGCCACGTTTCGTGGCTAAATCTCCGCAAACCTCTGCTTTTCTTCCCCTTCCTGCCTCGGGAAGGGGGACCGGGGGGTTAGGTTTACGCTATGGGCAGCCACATATCCATCGATCTGCCCCGTTTCTACCGCCGCCAACAATCCTGCGGATGCATCAAAAAAGGGTTCACGCTTTTGTAAAACATCCATCAGAACATTGAGACCAATGAGCACAGCAAGCTTACTGGCCATATTTATCTTCGAGGTGTTCCTTGTAATCCTGGATGCTTACCTCGGGTGACAAAGAGCCACTCAACCTGCGAACGATAGGGGCGTTTTCTAACGGGTGTTGGGCAGGAATTCGACGCAGATAAGCTTCGATCAGGCCTGTGAGTGTGGTGTGATTCTGAGCAGCGTACAGTTTGACATTTTCCAATAAATCACGCGGTACGTGGACAGTCAATTTTGTTTCATCCATATCAGCTCTCCTGACGTACATAATAGAATAATTCGTACGGCTGTCAAGCGAGTAGAGATGTTGTTTGCAGGCCAACCCATGCGCGAGTAGTGGTAGGTTTTCTTGGTGATGGTTCAATAGCACGCGGAGCGATGTGCCTTGTAAACCCTGGCGACAGGTGATACAGGATACGTGAGCGGGGTGAAGCAGGCTTAATGAAAACCAGGGCGCTGAGGCCCTGGTTCAATTTCTTGCATTCAATCAATTTTTATTTTACGTCTACCCAGCACTTTTCACGCGAAGATTGGTAGAGGGCTGCCATCATGGCGGAGCGGTAAGCGGCTTCGCGCGCGCCCACCAGCGGCACGCCGGTTTTGCCGGTAATGGCATCCAGGAATAAGTCAAAGGCGTGTGGCCAGGGTTCGGGCAGCGCCGTCCAGGGTGTTTTGCCGTCTGCGCCTTCCACGTGCTGGCTGTAGAAGTACATCTGGCCGTTGACGACCGTGGCGTGGCCTTCGGTTCCCGCCAGTTCCAGCGTGACGGGGTTAGATACATCCACCCAACCGGCAGCCAGCGAGCCCAACACGCCGTTTTCAAACTTCAACAGCCCTTCGCCTAACTCATCGCAGTCACCATAGCGCCCGGTGAGCACCTCAATATCGGCAGTCACGCGGCTGATGCCGCCTAGCAGCCACAGCATGATGTCCAGGGCGTGCGTACCCAGGTCACCGAACCCGCCCACACCGGAAATCTGCGGGTCGGCCATCCAGCGCCATTCGGTGTCAAACCAGCCGCCCAGCGAACCGGCGTGGCAGTTGCTCATGCGCAGGCGGGTAATTTTACCAAACGCGCCCTGGGCAATTTGCTCTTTCACAAAACGATAAGCCGGGTTACCGCGCATGAAATAGCCGGTCTGGAAGAAAACCCCGGCCTTTTCAATGGCTTCCGCCATCGAGTAGGCATCCGCTGCGCCCATGCCCAGCGGTTTTTCGACAAACATGTGCTTGCGGGCGGCGGCTGCGGCGCGCACCAGCGGCTCGTGTCGGTTGGTCTCTGAGCAGATCACCACGGCAGCAATCTCCGGGTCGTTCCAGATCTGCTCCAGGCTGTCGACTACCGGAGCATTCAGGTCCGCAGCGCGTTTCGCGGCGCGCGCTGCGTCATGATCCCAAACGCAGCGCACTGTCACATCCGTGCGCCCGTTGAGCCTTTTAATAAACCCGGGGGTGTGAATGTGCGCCCCACCCACCAGGGCAACAGAAGCAGGCATGGTTCCTCCTTATTTAGAGCCCGATGCTCACGGGCACTTCGCGGCCCTCAGCCTGAGAGCGATAAATGCCGTTTAAGATCGTCTGAACGTAAAGCGCGTGTTCTGGGGGCACAGGCGAGGGCAGGCCCTCGGTCACAACGCGGGCAAAGTCCACGCATTCGGCGGCGTGCGGTTCCATCGGGTCTTGCGTCAGCATCAGGCTGCGGTTGATGAGTTGGCGGTTGGGGTTATCGGAACTGAGGAAGGTTGCGCTTGGGAACTCCGCGCCGCCTGCAGTGCCATACAGCCAGACTTTTGATTCTTCCCCTGTGGTGTTGTGGTGCAGCAGCCAGCTGGTTTCTAGGATGAGGGTGGCGCCGTTTTCAAAGCGCACGAAGGCGGCAGCAAAATCTTCCACGTCAAGATCTTCCGGCACAGGCAGCCGCCCCCAGCTGGTGAAGGCGTCTTTTTGGTGGGCCAGCTCGGTGCGGGCCACACCAGAGACCGCCACCGGCTTGGGATGGCCCATCAACCAGAGGGTCAGGTCGAGGATGTGCACACCGATATCAATGCAAGGCCCGCCGCCGGAGTTCGCCTTATAGATGAAGGTGGGACTGAGGGGCAGCCCGCTGCGCCGCAGCATCCAGGCGCGGGCATGATAAATGTCGCCCAGGCAGCCGGAGCCGATCTCGGCTTTCATCGCCTTTGACTTGGCCATATAGCGGAAGTGCTGCGCCGTCATCAATAGCTTGCCGGAGCGGTCACGCGCGTCGATCATGCGGTGAATTTCTTCCGGCGTTGGCGCGAGCGGTTTTTCGCAGATGACGTGTTTTCCTGCCTGCAGCGCGGCAATGGCCAGCGGGGCGTGAAACATATTCGGCGTGCAGATATCAATAATGTCGATCTCGGGATCGTTAAAAAGGTCGGCCGAGTTCTCAGTGAAACGAGTCAGGCCATGTTTTTCTTTCCAAAGCGGGTACACGTTCGGGTTAATATCCGCACCGGCCACAAATTCGGCATCGGGTGAGGCATTCCAACCGGGCACATGCGTGTGGGCGATATTGCCCAGACCAATCATGCCAACTTTCAGCTTTTTCGACATATCGTCTCCTTGCTAGACGTTTGGCAGGTTTGCCAGGATTTTCAAGGCCCTTTTGCTAACCTGATATCTGATATGATTTGATTTTTTACCGTTATAGGGGAAAACGATGAAGCTTTTTTCTCCGGTAGCTGGTGGCACATCGTTTGAATAATTCGCGTGAGTTTATTATAATACTGACTATTCGATTTAATAGCAGAATGGTTAAAATCCAGCAATTCTCAGTATGGAAAATGGGGTAAAAGCCACTCTGCAAATCGAGGAGAAAATGGTAAGTTGGTGAGAAAATCTGCTCCTGCCAAAAGTCAGGCAGGAACCCTGGGAGTGCAACGTGTTCGAAGAATTACGTCTTGTTACCCTTATGGCCTTCAACCCGCGCGGCGAATCATCGGTGCCGGATTCTCACGGATGGATGGTGCGCAGCACACTGGCGAGCAAAGGCGGCTGCGTGATACCTGACATAGCCGGCATTGGGCTGGATGGGCTGCCTTCGATCTGCCAGAAATCCGGTGTGGGAAAATAATCGGATTTACCGGTGTGGGAAATGATATGGGGGTACCCTCCCATCTTTCCACTGGCCCTTTACGAGCAGGCGGATTTCCTGCAAAGCACGCGGCAAATCAAAATGAGAATATCCCAGAGCAATAACGGCCGCGTCCCAATTCCACTGGTGGGGGGGGGCAGGTTTCACAAGATCTCGCTATCCGTCAGGTAAAATCTTTCTACATCCGGCCGGCTGGGTGTCAATAGCGGGGAATTCACCCGGCCATTACGAATTTTACGAGCCCATAAGCCGTGCATCACGACCGCAGGATTCTCAGGCCACACACTCGCGACGTTTTCAAGGACCAGGTTGGAGATGTTATCGACCACTACCGCGGCCCGCGCCACGCGTGCCTCAGGATTGAAATTACTGAGCTGGCTGCTGCGGCTTTTCGGAATGGCAACGGCCGGGTCCTCGACTTCGGGATAAACCAACTGGACATCGCGCAGGGTGATATGCTCCATCCGGGCGCCATCGCGCGCGGTGAGTAAAATGCGCCCGCGCGTTTCGCAAGAGACATTGCTGACCATCACATGGCGCAGAATCCCGCACTGGCCGGGCGGCAGTTCGCGTTTGGTCGTCTGGTCATAGTTCTGAATATCGAAGTGAATGGCACGGTCGGTACCGATGGGAGTCATCGCCCGGCCGGTAATATTGGTGAAGGCAATGTGTTCTACCACGCCGCCGTCCCACAAAATAATTTGCAGCATGCGGATCGAATTGATCACCGTGCAGTTGCTCACTGTGACATGGCGGATGCCCGAGGCCGTTTCTGCGCCCAGGCCAATGGCGGCGCAGTTGGATTCGAGCACACAGTTGGTGACCATGATATATTCGCTGGCGCGGGCATCGCTGGTGGCTTTGATGATGATGTTGTCATCGCAGCCGTGAATACGGCAATTGGAGATGAAGACGTAGCGGCAGCCGTTCACATCGATGCCGTCGGTGTTGGGCCCAAACATGTCGTTGAGGATCGTGACGCCCTCGATGCGCACGTGGTCGCAGTTGTAGGGGTGGATCGTCCAACCTGGGCTGTCGCGAATGGTAAAATCCTTGAGCACCACATTGCGGCAGTTGCGGATTTCGAGCAGCGGGCTGATGCGCTGTGCGTTGGCTTTGATCCAGGGCATGTCGGGATAGACCAGGCCGCTCCAGAAGGCCGGGCCATTGCCGTGGATGGTGCCCTGGCCGCTGATGCCAATATCGTCACAGTCCTCGGCATAGATCAGGTGGTAGGGCTGGCGGTCTTTGTTATGCCCGCGCGGCTGCTGCGGATAGAGCTCGAGATCGGGGCAGGCTTTGAGCACCGCCCCCGGGCACAGGTGCAGCGTCACCCGGCTGCGCATTCGCAGCATGCAGACCAGGTATTCACCCGGTGGAACGCTCACGATGCCGTCGTCGGATTGGGCGGCGGTGTCGATGGCCTGCTGAAAGGCCTGGGTCAGTGCAGCAGGGTTGTCTGCGGCGTTTATGTAATCTTTGACTGAGATCATGGTAGGTTCCTTTCGCGCGCCATCCGAATCCATAAGCCCGAGTAAGCCGGTAAGTCAATCTCGATCGGGTTGGTGGGGTTCAGAATGGTTTGGTCCACCACCTCCTCGCCGGCGGTATAAACGCGGTCGTAAACCGTCAGTGCCACTCGCCGGGCCGGGGCATCGTTGATAATGAAGTAATGATCGGCTGCCGGCGCCGACTGGCGGTAGACGATGGCCCCATCGCAGCGGTACGGCGGTGGATTGGCACCTGACAGATGCTGTACCAGCATGGCTTCGGCGGCGGTATTGCCCGGTTTGAAGCACATCAGCGCGGCTTCATAACCCAATAACACAGCCTGGCCTTCGCCATAGTCGTTAACTGTGATCGCGGGCAGACCGCGGTCATAGCAGGCCAGTGTTTTAGCGGTGGTAACAGTCATATCGGCCACAAAACCCTCCAGCGCCAGGTCGTTAATTTTTCGGGGCACGTTGGAGGAATACTGGAAATCGTCGATACTCACCCCAAAGACCTGCTCGAAGAACGAGCCCTGGGCCGTGTTTGTAAGGCGTGCGTTCTCGTCAAAGTAATATCCGGGCATATCCATCACCAGGCGTCCGCCCTGGCGCACAAACTCGGCCAGGAAGGTGAAAATGTCTTCACTTACCGCGATCATGGCAGGCAGGTAGATCACTTTATAACGTCCCGCCAGCCCCTTGCGCAGGTTGTCGGCGGTGACGTGCTCCCAGGGGATATTGGCATTAATCAGCGCGCGCCCGGCCCCCACCCGCGACTGGGCAGGGATGTCGGCGAACAAATCACGCCCCGAATCGGCCATCACGCTCCAATGCATGTCGTTTTCCTGGTCAAACAACACGCCCACCAGCGGCTGCTTGCGCGCCTGCCACAGTTCATCGCGCCAGCGTATGGCCGCCTGGCCAATTTGGCCCACGCGCACAGCGCGCCGCCCGGGTTTATTATTGCGATCCAGCAGCGAGTATTCGCCGGCTTCATGCCCGGCGGTGCGTGCCGACCAGCACCAGAAGCCAAAGCCGCGGTAGCCTGCCGCCAGGTAGCTGAGCATGAACTGGGTCATCACACCTTCATCCACGGTGTACGCCGGCAGGTGACTGTCGGCGTAAGCGGTCGCCCCCTTATACCCACTGATCTGCTGCGGCCCGCCGGTCGATTCCCAGGTAGCCGACCAGCCGCCTTTGAAGGCGTCGGCCACGATGGATGAATACATATAAATCGTGCGGGTCAGTTCATAATTGACATGGTCAAAATGCCAGGCCGGGTGTGTGGATGGGTACAGCGAGCCACGCTCCGCCAATAGGCGGGCGATCCCCTCCATATCCACGCCGCGGCCCGCGACGGGCAGAAAGACGCTGATCTCCCCACCGGCGCGTACGGGCGCCTGCGGCTCATGGGCCAACTCAACGTCCAGACGCTCACGCACCTGGCGCAGGAATATTTCTGTCTTAAAGCGAATGACATCCTTCAGACGATTGAAGCCACGATCGCGATGCCCAGGGCGCACCACTGCCAGCGCTTCTTCCCAGGTGGTCCAGGCTGCCCCGCTCAAGCCGGCGTGGCCGGCGTTCCAGGCATCTTTAAGCACATGCAGCGTGCCATATTTCTTTTGCAGCCATGTGGTAAATTCGGCCTCAGCCGCCGGCTCGATGCGCGCCTTGCGGCTGAAAAGTTCGGCGCCGGGCTGGTAGGTCCAACGCTGCGCGCTGCTCTCGCCGGGGTCCAATTCGTTGCGGCGATGCTGCGCCGGGCCGTGGTCGATGCGCGCGCGCATCACCTTTTCCTGATGGGTAAGAAACGCGGGGTGCTCACGGATCTGCTCAATGGGCATTTCGCGCGGAATACCCAGGCGGTCGAGTAGTTCAGGCGTAACTGCTTCCCATCCGGCTTCGCCGTACCACCAAGGAATGATACCCTCGTCCAGCGCCATATGCATGTAGCGCTTCTCGTCGAAACCAGCCAGCAGCATGATACCCTTCAGGCAGTTGTAACCCAGCCGCTTCATCAGGCGCAGATGCCCCCGCATTTCCTCCCAGTCTTCGCCGGGCCACTGCACATACACCACCCCCACGGGCATGGGGCGGATATCACGGAACTTGCGCTGCACGGGGGTATCGTTTAGATGGTCGTAAAGATCTGACAAATACTCATCAGGATTGATCATAGCACAACTCCTCCAAAGAACAAATTGGGTGTTCCGGCATGATTTTGTGTTGTCCGGGTGGACAATTTCGGCCCACTTCCACCATTGTTTGGGTAGGTAACGCGCCGCGCGGATATATTTTGAAATTCTCCCGGGTTATTCGGCCGGACAGGTGGACTGGCGGCAAATCAATTCGACCGGCAGCGTGACCTCGCGGGTTTTATCGTCGGTTTTCCCAGATATTAGATCAAAGAGCATCGCCGCGGCTCGCCGGCCGATATCGCTTGAGGAGAAATGGACGGTAGTCAACGCCGGCGAAGAATGCGCCGCGTCAGCGACATCATCGAAACCCGCTACCGAAATATCACCGGGCACCTGGTAACCGTGTTCGCGCAGCCATTGCATCGCACCGAAAGCCATGCGATCGTTGAAGGCAAACAGGGCCGTGGGCAGTGGGTTGAGCTGCATCAACTCTGCTGTGGCAAGGTAGCCTGAATCGACGCGAAAATTGCCGTGGACTGCGCGCCCGGGATCCCAACTCAGTCCGGCTCCGGCCAGTACATCGCTAAACCCCCGCATGCGGGCAAGCATGGCCGGTGGATTGAAATTCGGCCCTGAAATGACGCCGAAACGCCTGTGACCTAATTCGATCAGGTGTTGGGCAATCAGACGCCCACCTTGATAGTCATCGGGGTGCACGTTGGGCAGATCGTGCGTGGTGTAGCCCACCGCCACACACGGATAACCGCGTTGCACCAGCAGTTCGATACCTTCATCTCCCTGACCGGTTTCCACCAGTACGCCATCCACGCGGTAACCCTCCAACAGACGCCGGTATGCCGAAAGACGGTCGCCTGCACTGCGCGCGGTGGAAAGCAGCAGCGCGAAATCGTGCTCGGTGACTTCGGTGTCAATGCCGTAGAGCGCGTTTAGCAGAATCGGATCGGCAAACAGGTCGCCAGGGTCATAGTTGATCACCAAACCAATCAGGTTGGTGCGATCCGTAGCCAACCCACGCGCCAGCACATTGGGCTGGTATTGGAGTGTCTCTACGGAGGAAAGGACGCGCTGCCTGGTTTTGTCAGACACATAACGCCTCCCCGACAGCACCTTGGACACCGTTGCGATAGAAACCCCCGCGTGTCTGGCTACATCATAGATGGTAGGCATAATCCCGACCTTTCTAAAGTTTTCGGTGTAAATCGTGACTAGGAAAGCGCTTAACGATCATTATAAATACTCCAAAATCCTTTGTCAAGCGGGATTTTTGGCAAAATGGGCTTGAAATCGACCGCGAACCTTATTGACAAACGAATTTTGACTTGCTATAATCAATTAGGTAAGCGCTTAACGAACCGGAATATGGACGGGTCCACCCCATTTTGGGATTGGCGCAGGCATTTTACTTCGTTCCATCCAATCCCCGCGATCGAAGAGAACTCAACCGAAAACAGCCTGGAAAAAACACAGGTCTTGTTGTGGCGTTATGCCTTAAGAAAGGAGGCCTTCCGGTTTTAAGTACAATTACCCCAACCTGTTCTGCCCTCAACCTTGTTTTACCCGATTTTAACCGAGACGATGAGGAGAAACAACATGACTGACAAGAAGCTTTCCCGCCGTGCCTTCCTGCAGGCCTCGATCTTGACCTCCGGAGCTGTGCTGGCTGCCTGCACGCCCGCCGCTACCCCCATTCCAGCCAGCCCCACTGCTGCTGCGTCCACCGCCCCCACCAAGGCGCCCGATCCCACCAAGGTGCCGCCGACGGTTGAGCCTACCAAAGCCCCCACGGCTGTTCCGCCCACCGCGGCGCCCACCGCCCGGCCCGGAGCCTGGTCGGTAAAATATCCGCCTTTCACCAAGGTGACCCCACCCAAGACCTTCACCATGGCGCGCAGCACCGGCGCGGCCTTCAAATTCATCACCGGCGACAGCATCGAGAAGTGGTCCGGCGATAAATTCAACGAGCAGATGACCGGGGTCAACTTTACTGCCAAATACATCTTCGCCACCAACGACGAATATAAGCAAAAACTCAATCTGGCCATTGCTGCCAATGATCTCCCCGATTTCTTCTCAGCCTATCCCTTTGATGTCTACGGTCAACTCGTCCAGAACAAGCAGCTCAAAGATGTCACGGACCTGTGGAACAAGAACGCGCCTGAAGAGTGGAAGAAGTCCTACAGCTTCCGCAACAACGCGCTGTGGGAGCCGCTGACGGTCAAGGGCCGTATCTATGGCATTCCGCTGACCAAGTTCGTGGCTCAGGATGAAAAACAGCTCTGGATTCGCACCGACTGGATGGAAAAGATCGGCGTCAAGGAAGCCCCCAAGACCCTGGATGAGATGGTCAAGTATGCCACCGAGTTCGTCAAGGCCAAGGTCGCCGGCGCCGATCGCCCCACCATCGGCATTCCGATTAACAAAGAACTCAACACCTGGAACCTGAGCACAGATCCGGTCTTCGGCGCTTACGGCGTGATGCCTGGCTATTACAAGCTGGGCAAAGACGGCAAGGTCGAGTACATGAGCCTGGCGGCCGAAGCCAAAGAAGTGCTGGCCCTGCTGGCGAAGTGGTACCAGGATGGCCTGATTAACAAAGAGTTCTTCACGGTCGACGCTAACAAGTCTCAGGAACTGATCTCCAGCGGCCAGGCCGGGATGTGGTTTGGCCCGTTCTGGAACCCGCGCGGCGCGACCATCGTCGATGGCATCAAGAACGAAACTGCCCGCGGCAACACCAAGGTGGGCTTTACCTATGCTGAAATCCCCACCGGCCCCAAGGGCATCCGCGGCACCAAGTTCACCTTGCCAGTGCAAGGCGCGGTGGTAGCCAGCGCCAAGGTTTCGGACGCCGACTGGCTGTTAGCCTTACAGCAGGCCTACTACGTCTACCAGTTGAGCTACCCGTCCAAAACATGGGACACCAAGTTCCACGGTTTCGAGAGCTACAACTACGCCTACAACGACACCGGCTGCAAATTGGTGACGGATATGCACAGTATGGGCATCCCAGCCGCTTTTGGCGCGCCTCAAATCTACTTGCAGGCTGACGATTATGCCTATACGGATATGCTGAAGAAAAAGTTCGATGAGAACCCCAAACAACTCGACTGCTACGAGACTTCTCTGGTGCAGGCCACCTTCGGCACCGCTGAAAGCACCCAGAAATGGTCGATGAGCTATCAGGCTTACAAAATCGCCATCAAGGCCGCTGAGGAATACGCCATTGGCAACGCCTACAACGGTGCGGCCACCCCAACCATGATCAAGGAACAGGGCAACCTCAACGCCCTTGAAAACGCCGCCTACATCGATATCATCGCCGGCAAGAAACCTATCAGCGCCTTCGACGACTTCGTCAAGAGCTGGAAGGAAAAGGGCGGCGACAAGATCATCGGCGAGATCAACGACGCCCTGGCTGCCGCCAAGTAGTTACGGCCGCGTCCCAGTTTTTCGCATCTACCCGAGGCTGCTCCAAAGCGTCATTGGGGCAGCCTCAAGTTTTTAAATGCCAGCCATGTTTCAATAAACCACCACC
>Ga0105047_10000714_pt1 | contig 57401 bp, 49 predicted proteins | sample MAT04_FD_78384 | JGI IMG/M metagenome (GOLD analysis project Ga0105047, IMG submission 78384) | Freshwater microbial communities from Lake Fryxell liftoff mats and glacier meltwater in Antarctica - MAT-04 (megahit assembly) | ecosystem: Environmental > Aquatic > Freshwater > Ice > Liftoff... | reverse complement strand
TCCCGCGAGCAGGCGACGACGAGCAGCACGCAGAGCAGCCCGTAGCTGACGTGCGCCGCCTGGTCGCGCCTGCTCACTCGCCCTCCTGCTCCACCAGTCCTCACCCCTCCCATCGACGCCTCACGGCCGGGAATGAGCCCGTGGGCTCTGGAGAGGGGGCAAGCGGCCGATCTCACCCGGCGGTGTCGCCCGATGCGGTCGGGACCGACCCGCACTGAGCCGGACCTACGCGCCGGCGGTGCGCTCCTCCAGCGTCGCCTTCCGGACGACGATCCGCGTCCAGGCGCCGACGTACACCCGGTCGTCGGGTGCCAGCTCGCGCCGCTGGCCGGGGACCAGCGGGACGGTCGGGACGGGGTCGCTCGCGGCGCCGACGTAGGTGCCGTTGGAGGACTGCAGGTCCTCGACGAACCAGCGCGTGCCGTCCGTCGCCAGCTGTGCCTGACGGCGGCTGACAGCCGCGTCGGTCCCGCAGTCGATCTCCGGGTGGATGTTGCGGCTGCGCGAGACCCGGCCGATGAGCAGCGAGCGCACGGTGAGCGGAACCGTCGTCGGCAGCCCCGGGGAGGGGCACGGCTGGTCGGCCTGGTCCTGAGCGGCATACCAGTCGGGGTCGACCCAGACCTCCGCGACCGACTCCAGCGGGACGGCGGGGGCGATCGGTCCGAGCGAACCTGGAGACGAGGTCGGCGCGCCGACCGGTGAGGTCGCGGTGGCCGGCGCGATCGCGGTGGCGGGTGACGGCGCCGCGCTGCCGCGGGGCATCGCCCCGGTCGTGAAGTCGTAGCCGCAGGCCTCGCAGAACAGCGCCCCGGTGACGTTGCCGGAGCCGCAGTGCGGGCAGGCGAGCCCGGCGTCCGGCGTGGCGGGCTGGGCGGCCGGCGCGGGCGTCGCCGCCGGCGGAGGGTTCGATCCGGTGGGAGCGACCCCGGCGGCGTCGGCGATCGGCGCCCCGCAGGTGTCGCAGTAGTCGGTCGAGGCGCTCGGGTGGCCCTGCGGGCAGTTCGCGCTCACTTGCGCACCCGCGTCGTCTTGGTCGAGGCCGTGTCGAGAGCCATCTCGTCGAGCTTGTCGACCTGCTTCTTCAGCCGGACCTTGCCGGTCGCGGGTTCGTCGATGTCGACCACCCTGCGCAGCTTCGAAGTAGCCTCGGCGTTGCCGGTCTGCTCGGCCAGCTGAGCGGCGCGGCCCAGCTTGGCGGTCGCGGTCCGGTCGTCGCCGGCGGCACGCGCGGCCAGGCCCTCCTGGATCACCTGGGCGAGCTCGGCCTGCCCGGTGTAGTGCGCCACCTCGGGGTTGATCTGGGCGGTCCGCTCGCTGTCGTCGGACCACAGCGCCTTGACGAGCCCCTGCGCCGCGACCCGGTCGCCGAGGACCAGCTGGACGCGGGCGGCGAGCTGCTCCTGGCCGACGGCACGGGCCGCGGGCAGCCGGACGGCGACGTGGAAGTCACGCGACTCGTCCCCCCAGGATCCGGTCGGGAAGCCGCCGGTGAGGGGGTTGACCTCCCGACGACGCGCGGTGAGGTCCTCGACGGTCGGCGACACCTGCCGCACGAAGAGCACCTGGGCACCCTGCGGCGCCCAGACGCGCAGGTCGGCGGCCGCGACCCCACGGCTCATCGCCGCGCGCATGAGCGAGGCGAACTCCGCGGCCATCTGGTCGGGACGCGGGATGAGGTCGACGGTCCCCATGAGCGCCGAGGCGATCCGTCGCAGCTCGCCGACCTCCCAGTCCGCGCCGACCCCGCGGCAGTCGCACTGGAAGACCCCGACCGCCGAGGCGAGTCGCACGTCGAGATCCTGCGGGGACTCGTGCTGGTTCTTGCCGTCCGTGAGCAGGATGGCGTGCCGCTGGGTGACTCCCGGCACGGACGTCGCCACGCGTGCGGCCAGCTCGAGCCACGTCCCCATCGCCGTGCCGCCGTCGGGCCGCAGACCCGCGATGGCGTACCTGGCCTCCTCGCGTGCCCGGGGGGTCATCCGCGCCATCGCACCCTCCCGCACGTCGACGGGATAGACCAGCCCGGCGGTGTGGCTGCCCGCGATGACGGCGAACCACGTGCCCTCGACCACCTGGTCGAGGGCGGCGTTGGCCGCATCCTGGGCCGCCCGCACGCCCTGCTGCCCCATCGAGCCCGAGGTGTCGATGAGGACCAGCTCGGCGGCGCCGGCACCGCTCTGCCCTGCCTGGCCCGAGCCCGTGCACTCGACCGTGACGATCGCGTGCACGTCGGTGCTGCCGTCGGCCAGGTACTCGTTCTGGTACACCGCGGCGGTGAAGCTCGTCATCTCGGGTCTCCCTCGTGCGTCCGTGCGCCGATCCTGGCCAGCGCCACCGTGATGTTGTCCATGCCACCCTGCTCGTTCGCCCACCGGACGAGGTCCTCGGCCATGCGCAGCGGGTCGCCGCGCGTGGTGGCCTCGGCCCTCGCGACCACCCGGCCGGTCTCGGTCGCCTCCGAGGCGTAGTTCCACAGCCCGTCCGAGCACAGCAGCAGCCAGCCCGCTCCGTCGAGCCGGTGGTGCGTGAGTGTCGGGACCTGGTCGTCGGCATCGACGCCGAGCCACCGAGTGATGGCGTGCGCCTGGGCCCCCGCCTCCGCCTCGGCGCGCCCGGTGCCTGCGGCGATCTGCTGGGCGGCCCACGAGTCGTCGACCGTCAAGACGCTCGGCTCGCCGGCGTCCGGCAGCCAGTACGCCCTGCTGTCCCCGACGTTGCCGACGGTCAGCCGGTCGCCGTCGATGACGGCGGCGACGAAGGTGCACGACGGCGGGCTGTCGCCGTGCTCCGCGCGGGTGACATCCTCGACCGCCCCGGCGGCCGCCGCCGCCGCGGCGACCAGGCGGGCCGCGTCCAGCGCCGTCAACGCCGAGCCGGCGGCCAGGCCCGTCCCCCGCCCGCCAGCGAGCACGTCGCGTGCGGCGCGGGCCGCCGCCAGCGAGGCGACGTCGGAGCTCTGCGAGCTCGAGACGCCGTCGCAGACGACCAGGGCGGCCCAGCCTGCGGGGTCGGCGGCCGTCGCTGCGGCGTCCTCGTTGCGGTGGTGGCGCAGCCCCCGGTCGCTGACCGCGGCGACCCAGCGCTGCGGCGCCTCGACCATGTGGTCGCGGGGCAGCGGCGCCTTGGTCCCGCACCGCGTGCAGTAGCCGTCGGGGTCGATCTCGCCCCCGCAGTCGGTGCACGGGCGCCGGGCGCCACCACCCGGCTGCGGGTCACCGCCGGCCCGGGCCGGTCGGGTGGGTCCGGACATCATCGGCGCCGCGTCGGGCGCGGACGGGCTCTCGGGCGGGCCGTCGGACGCAACGGTCAGCGGCGCGCCGCACTCCTCGCAGAACCGTGCGGCGGGGGCGGCAGGCGTGCCGCAGGCCGCACAGACCGCGACCTGGAGCTCCGACGGGGCCGGTGGGGTGTCGGTCATCGCAGGGTCCACCGCCGGATGTCGTTCGCGGCGTCGACCAGGGCGATCCGCTCCGTCGCGCCGTCGGCCGACGCCGCGAGCTCACGGTAGGTCCGCTCGAGGCCGTCCCGCAGCGCGGGTTCGGTGGCGGGCCAGGCGCCGACCCGGACGGCCGGCGCGGGACCGTTGGCGCGCACCTGGTCCAAGGCAGCCGACAGGGCTGCGGCGGTCAGCCGGGTGCGCTCGCCCGGGTCGACACCGACGTCCTGCACCGAGCTCATCGCCTCGGCCAGGGCCGGTAGCCCGCCACCGGAGGCGACGAGCAGTGTCGCGCGCTGCTGACGAGCCGCGGTGAACGCCCGCGAGGAGCCCGGCACGAGGTCGAGCGCCGCGACCGCATCGAGCACCGACCCGCCCCCGGCCCGGATCCGGGCGATCGCGAACGCCGCAGGCGGGACGTAGGCGGCGTCGGTGCGCGCGCAGGTGGCGTACAGCGCCTCGGCGATGTCCGGCTCGGCGCTCGCCTCGCAGGCGAGTGCCAGGGCAAGCTTGGGGGCCAGCTCGCCGGGAACCTGCCCGTACACGGCGTTGAAGGCGGCCTGAGCCCCCCGCCCGTCGTTGGTCGCCAGGGCGACCATTCCCTGGAGCCAGACCGCGCGCCACTCCCAGGGGTCGGCGGCCAGCAGCTCGTCCGCCGCCCGGGCGACCAGGTCGGGCCGGCCGCCGAGCAACGCTGCACGCCCGACGGCCAGGAGCACCTCGGCCGACCTCTCAGGCGCCCGCTCCAGCTGGGCCAGCCGCTCGACCGGGTCCTCGACGTCGACCGTCGCCAGCCACCCGGCCTGCGGGTCGCCGGCGTCCACCCGCAGCTCGGGCAGGTCGGCCCAGCCCCGCACGAGCGTCGCGGACGGCGGGGCGAACAGCAGGGACGGCGCGGCGTCCCTGGCGGCGTCCAGGCCGCTCGGCCCGCTCGGCCGACCGGCCGCGACCACCTCGCGCAGCACGCCGTGCAGCTGGACCCGCAGCTCGGAGACGCTCGCGAAGCGGTCGGCCGGGTCCGGTGCGCAGGTCTTGAGGACCAGCCGGTAGAACGAGTCGTACCGCGCGAAGAGCGGGGTCCTGTCGACCGGGGGCAGGCTCGTCAGGTAGGTCGACTGGTACCCGCGGAACTCCATCGCGAGCACGATGAGGGTGCGGCCAAGGGTGTAGATGTCCGAGGCGATCGACACGCCCTGCTCGGCGACCTCCGGCGCCTGGTAGCCCACGGTGCCGTAGATCGCCGAGTCGTGGTCGTCGAGCCGGCGAACGCCGCCCAGGTCGATGAGCTTGACGTCGTCGCCGATCTGGATGAGGTTGTCGGGCTTGAAGTCGCAGTAGACCAGCCCGAGGTCGTGCAGGTACTCGAACGCCGGGAGGATCTCCAGCACGTAGGCGATGGCCTGGTCGAGCGGGAAGGGGTCGTAGGCGCCGGCGGCCCGCAGGCGGTCCTTGAGCAGGCCCTTGAGCGAGTGCCCGCCGACGTACTCCATGACGGTGTAGCCGGCGCCCTCGTGCGTGACGAAGTTGTAGATCTCCACGATCCGCGGGTGCTCGACCTGGGCGAGGAACTGCCGCTCAGCGATGGCCGCGGCGAGCGCGTCTGCGTCACCGGTGTTGAGCAGACCCTTGAGGACCACCCAGCGGTCCGAGACGTTGCGGTCCCGCGCCAGGTAGATCCAGCCGAGGCCGCCGTGCGCGAGGGCGCCGGCCACCTCGTACTGCCCGCCGACGACGTCGCCCGGCACGAGCTTGGGCGTGAAGGAGTACGGGTTGCGGCACTGCGGGCAGAAGCCCTCGGTCCGGCCCGGCCGACCCTCGACCGAGCGGCCGACCGCGGCGCCGCACGAAGGGCAGAATCGCTTCTCCTCGGCGACCTCCGGGTTGGCCATCATCGCGGTCGAGGCGTCGATCGCCGGGGCCGGTGCGATCGTCGTCAGACCCGCGCCGAGCCGCGCTGCGCGCAGCCGCTTCGAGGACCCACCGACCCGGCGGGTGACGCCCGTGCTGCGGCCGGTCCGGGCCGAGCCCATCGCGGTCGCGGCCAGGCGGCTGGAGGTGCGGGTCGACGACGAGCCGTCGGCGCCGACCGGGGACGGGTCGGTGGCCGGGGCAGCGCCGGGCGGCGACCCGCAGATGTCGCAGTACCCGTCGACGATGGTGCCGGTGCAACCGGGCTGGGTGCAGGTCATGAGCTCCGTCCAGGGGCGACGTCGGTCGTGCCGGTGGCCGGCGGGGCGCCGCCGGGCGGGAGAGCGGGGACCGGGGCGGCCAGCAGGTCACGGAACGCCGCGACGAGGGCGCGTGCACGCGGCAGGTCGACCGGCGAGGCGTCGAGGACCTGGCCGGCGAACCGGGCCAGCGCCGAGACCTCGGGGTAGACGTCGCGACCGCGGGCGGTCGCCTGCGCCACGGACGCCTCGTAGAGGCCGCGCAGGCCGGCCAGCTCGGCAACGGGGGCCCGGTAGGCCCGCTCGGCGCGGGTCAACGCACGCTCGACGGCCTCGAGCCGGGCAAGATACGCGTCCACGTCGGCCGGGGCGTCGGGCACCGGGCCGAGGGAGTCGACCTGGGGGATGCCCAGCACGGGCGACGGCTGGACACGGGCGACGCACTCGTCGGCGACGAGGGTGACGGCGCGGGCGCGCTCGACGAGCTGGGGCCGCCACGCCCTGGCCCTGGCCAGGTCCCGCTCGTCGTCGCGCCGGGTCGCCGCGCCGACGATGAGGTCCCGCTCGGCGTGTGCGACGTCGCTCTCCAGCGGACCGACGAGGCCACCGACGTCGGCGCCCCGCCTGGCCCGAGCGCTGACGTCCTCGACCCGTCCGGACAGGTCGTCGAGCAGGGCGGTGCCGGCGAACCGGTCGGCGCCGGGCGTCATCGCGGCGACGAGGTCGCGGATCCGCTCGACCGCGGCACGCAGCCCCGCCAGGTGCCCGGCGAGGTCGGCGGAGACCGTCTCGAGTGCAAGCCGGCGGCGCAGCTGGGCCGTGACCGCGTCGGACAGCCGGCACGCCTCGGGCAGGGAGGCCCCGGTGCTCGCCGCCACCCCGGCCGTTCGGCCCCAGACGAGCACAGACAGCCGGGCGAGCTCCACCGGACCCACGCGGCCACCGTCCCAGACCTCCAGCAGGTCGTCGTGGCGGGTGGCGACCGCCTGCCACAGCGCCATCGCGAGCGTCACGTCGCCGGTGAGGTCGGTGTCGGGCGAGGACAGCGCCGCCCGGTCGAGCTCGTCGAGCTCGCCGCGCCGGGCGTCGCGCCACGCGCCGAGCCGGTCGAGGTAGGCAGCCATCGCAGGCGGCGCCACCGGCTGGCCCCAGGCGGCCGGGGCCGTCGGAGCGGTGACGGCGGCGGAGGTGGCCACGGTAGCGGTCACCGGCCGTAGACCGGGACGGGCGGAGCCGGGGCCGAGCCGAGGGCCGCGGACAACCAGCGGTCGTAGGACGCCGCCCAGGTCCCGTCGGCCGAAGCCCGCTCGAGCACGCCGTTGACGAACCGGACCAGGTCGACGTCGTCGGCGTTCATGCCCAGCCCGTACGGCTCGGCGGTGAACGCCTCGCCGACGACCATGGCGTACGGGTCCTGCGCAGCCAGGCCGGCCAGCACGGTGTCGTCGCCCGTGATCGCGTCGACCTCGCCCTGCTGGAACCGCACGAGGCAGTCGGTGTGAGTCGCCGCCGGGACCGCCTCGATGTCGGTGAACTCCTCGAGCTTCGTCAGGCTCGTCGACCCGGCCGGGGCGCAGACCCGCTGACCGGACAGGTCCGCGAGCGAGGTGGCGTCCGAGCCGAGCGGGACGAGGACCTTCTGGCCGGAGCGGTAGTACTCGGCCGAGAAGGCGATGTCCTGCCACCGCGCACAGGTGATCGTCATGTTCCGTGCGACGAGGTCGACCGTGCCGTCCTGGAGCGACCCGAGCCGCTGGGCCGCGGTGATGACGCGCAGCTCGATCCGGTCCGGGTCGCCGAGGATCGCACCGGCGACGAGTCGCGCCATGTCGATGTCGAAGCCCTCGATCTGCCCCGAGATCGGGTTGCGTGCGCCGAGCAGCAGCGAGTCGCCGGACACCCCCACGATGAGCCGGCCGCGCTCGCGGATCTGCGCCATGGTCGAGCCGGCCGGCAGCTCGTCCGGCCCCGGCAGGGGTCCGTCCGGCGCGTAGGAGGCGAGCGGGTCATCGCACTGGACCGCGGCTGTGCTCGGCGCCGGGGCCGGCATCGAGGAGGTCGCGCTCGGGGTCGGGGTCGGCAGGGCGGTGTCGGTGTATGCGGACGATGTGCAGCCGCTGACCGTCGCTGCCAGGACGGCCAGCACGGCCACCGCGCGCGTCACCGCGGTCATCCGGGTGCGCGGCGCCGTCCGGGTGCCCGACGTCATCCGGGTGGGCAGCGTCATCCGGGTGCGCGGCGCGAAGGGCTTCCGGGACCGAGCGGGGCTCATCGGTACTCCTCGATCCGCCGGGCGAACCCGGTCCAGGACAGGACGGCGACCGCGAGGCCTGCCAGCGCGGCGAGCCAGGTGCCCACGGCCAGGCCGCTGCGAGCGGACTCGAGCCCGGCGGAGGTCTGCTCCGACGCCAGGTCGAGGGCCTCGCTGCTCGCTCCGTCGAAGACCGAGAACGCGGCGTTCGCCGAGCCTGGGGCGTCGCTCGTCGCGGCGGCCACCGCGTCCTCCCACGCCCCACCGTCATCGAGGTCACGGATCGCCTGATGACCCTCGGCGTACGGCTGCCACGTCCCCGCGAGGTCGCTCGGGACGACCCCGGTCGCCGAGGCCTGGCCGAGCGCCTCGACGGTGGTGTCGGACGAGGCGACCCAGGCGTCCTGGAACCCCTGTCCCGAGCCCCGCGAGATGAGGGCGAGGCTCTCGTTGGACTTGGCATCGAAGGCGGCCAGCCGCGCCCGGGACAGGGCGCTGGCGGCCGCGAAGGGCTCGGCGCGCACCCGGTCGACGTCCGTTGCCACCGACCCGAGTGAGACGGCCGAGCCGACGAGGAGCACAAGGAGCACGACGCCGGCGCCGGCCAGCGGGAGGTTGACGTAGCGGTGGGTCCGTTGCGCGAGCCAGGCGCTCGCGGCGATCACCGCCGCCAGGGTCAGGGCCGTGGCGAGCACCGCGAGGACCCACGCGCGCTCGGCCACCACGAACTCCGCGGCGACGCGGTCCTCGTTGGCATCGATGAGCGCGGCCAGCGCCGGCAGCGCGTCCGCGCGCAGGGTGGCGGTGGCGTTGCGCAGGTACTGCGCGCCGACCGGCAGGGCCTGGCGGTTGGTGGCGCGGGCCTGCTCGATCCCAGCGGCGTAGTCGAGGATCGAGACGTTCAGCGCCGACAGGACGACCCCGTCGGCCGGCTGGGCGCGCGCGGCCCGCGCGACGAGCTCCGCGGCCGAGGTGAGCGCGTCGTCGTACACCGCCCGACGATCGACCGGCTCGAGCCCGCCGACGAGGAACGCGTTCGTCGCGCTCGCATCGGCTGTGACCAGGCGGGTCTGCAGCTCCTGGAGGCGGACCAGCTGACCGGCGTTGGCATCGGCGCGAGCCAGCGCGGCGTCGGCCGACGCGAACGACCACCCGCCGGCGATCGCGACGAGCACACCGGCGACGACGAGCGCTGCGGCGCGCAGCCGCATCCGGGCCGGGGTGGGTCGGCCGGGCCGTTGCTGCACCCCGCCGGGCGTCCCGGCCGGCGGGACCGGGCCGACGGCCGGGTGCGGCGTGGCGACGGCCAGCGCTCCCCGCGGGGCGGTCCACCCTCGGGGCGGAGCCGGCGGTCCCGGCGGTCCCGACGGGTGGGGCGGGAGCGTTGCGGTCACGCGACTCCTCCTTCTGGCGTCGGCTCGTCCGGGTCCGGACGGTCCTCGAGGTCGCGGGGAAGCAGCAGCCGCAGGTCCTCGGCACTCGGGGACTCGACGTCACGCAGCCGCCAGGCGTGGCGCCCGATGGCGCCCTCCAGGACGTTGCGTGCGAAGCGCCCGTTGCCGAAACCCTGCCCACGCGGCGTGGCGGCGAGCAGCTCGCGGAACCGGGTGAGGCACGGCGACGTCGGGCTGAAGTCCGCCGCCTCGGCCAGCCGGACGAAGATCGTCTCGAGCTCGGCGTCCGTGTAGTCGGCGAACTCGATGGTGGTGCGGAAGCGGCTCGCCAGGCCGGGGTTGCTGTCGACGAAGGTCTCCATCGGCTCGGGGTAGCCCGCCACGATGACCACCAGGTCCTCGCGATGGTCCTCCATCTCCTTGACCAACGTGTCCACGGCCTCGCGGCCGTACTGGTCCCCTGCGAGCGCGTAGGCCTCGTCGACGAACAGCACGCCGTCGATGGCCCCGGCGACGACCTTCGAGGTCTTCACCGCGGTCTCGCCGAGGTACTGCCCGACGAGCTCCGACCGGTCGACCTCGACGAGGTGGCCCTTGGCGAGCAGCCCCAGCGCGGCGTAGATCCCGCAGACCAGGCGCGCGACGGTCGTCTTGCCCGTCCCGGGGTTCCCGGTGAAGACGAGGTGGCGGGAGATCGCCGGCGTCCGCAGGCCGTGGGCCGCCCGCAGCTTCTCCATCCGCAGCACAGCCGCCTGCTGATGGACCTCGCGCTTGACCACGGCGAGCCCGACGAGCGCGTCCAGCTCGGCGAGGAGCTCGGCGAGCGGGCGCGTCGGTGGCGCCGAGGTGGCCGGGGGGTGGTCCGGTCCGGCGGGGGTCGCGACGGCCACCGTCCCTGCTCCGGTCCCCTCATCGCGGTCCTCGAGCGCAGTCCCGCGGGCGGGCACCGTTGGCAGGTACGACAGACTGCGGCCCGGGACGGCGGCGAGCTGGGCGCCGCAGGCTCGCGTCGCGTTGTCGACGACCCGCTCGGTGGGGGTGCCGAGCAGGCAGGCGGCCGTGGCGACGCCCAGCAGTGCGTCGGCGTAGGCACCGGCATGCGAGGAGTCGAGGCGGACCAGACCGTCGAGCTGGTGGGTGGGCGCCGTGCGCCAGCGGCGGCCGCGCGCGGCGGCGTCGAAGAACGCCCGCGCGGCGGAGCCCTCGACCGGGCCGACGAGGGCTGCCCAGTCCGCCGGTGCGCCGGTGGCGGACTCGGCGAGGGTCGCGGCGAAAGCCGCTCCCTCGGCGTGGACGGAGTCCTCCTCGAGCCCGGCGCGGCGACCCACCTCGACCAGCGCCGCCAGTGCCGCCCCCAGACCCGGGGTGTCCGTGCGTGACCCGGTCATCCGATCGCCCCCGGGGGCGAGAGCCGGCCGTCGAGGTCGAGCTGTCCGCCGGCCGCGGGACGGCCGAACTTGTCGGCGAGGAACCGGCCGTGCGCGATGAGGGCCGCGGCGTCCGACCGGTTGACCGCGTCGAGGACCTGGTCCATCGTGCGTGCCAGGAGGTCGAGCTGGTCGATGAGCACCATGAGCGAGGTGCGGCCGTTGTCGACAGGGCGCGCGTTGGCCCACTCGCGGGGCAGCCGCAGGTAGCCACCGACCGCCTCCGGCAGGTAGTCCGTCGCGGTGGCCATGACGACGTACGCGTGCTCGCTGCCCGCCCCCAGCCGGTCCAGCCGGGGGACGGCATCGCGGACGACCGTCACCACGCGCGCCACGCGCGAGGCGACCGGGCCGGGCACGGACCCGTCGGCGACGAGCGCCTCGACGCGGTCGAGAGCGGCCAGCAGGTCCGCCGCAGTCGGCACGGGCGCGACCGTCGGCGACTGCGCCGGTGGTGTCGTTGACCGGCGGCCGGTCAGCCGGGCGAGCAGGTCACCGAACGCGCCCACACCCACCCACCCCTGCCAGCATGAGCGTCATCGGGCGGCTCCCGGACCGTCGAGGTCGAGGCTCCCGGAGGCGGTCCGCTCGTCGTGCTGGCGCGCCCGGTCCAGGTAGGACTGCGACTTGGTGACCTCGGTCTGCAACGTCCCGATCGTCGTGGCCATCGAGTCGAGGGCCTCGACCTTGAACGCGTCGATCGCGTCCATCGTCGCGTAGATGTTCGCGAACGCCGCCTGCAGCTGGGGCAGTCCGATGGTCGCTGACGCCGCCTGCTCCTGGATCGCCGCGGAGTTGTCCTTGAGCATCTGCGAGGTGCGTTCGATGAGGCTCGACGTCGTCGTGTTGAGCGCGGTGATCTGGTCCAGGACGAGCTTCTGGTTGGTCAGCGCCTGAGAGACGATGACGGCGGTGCGCAGCGCCGAGAGCGTCGTCGTCGACGCACGGTCCACACCCTTGATGAGCTCGACGTTGTTGCGGATGAGGATGTCGATCGCCAGGTAGTTCTGGATCGAGACGGCGAGCTGGGTGAGCAGGTCCTGGTGCTTCTGCCGGACGTAGAACAGCACGTCGTCGCGCAGCGCACGGGCCTTGTCCGGATCGGTCGCCTCGAGATCGGCGATCGCCGCGGCCAGTCGGGCGTCGAGGCGCTCGGCGACGTAGACGTACTGGTTGAGCCGGCCCATCGCCTCCCACAGGGCGGTCTTCTCCATCGCCAGCGAGACGTTGTCCTTGCGCAGCTCGTCCTGCCCGTCGCGCAGGGCGTGGATGATCGCGTTGAGGTGCGACTGCGCCGACTGGTACTTGCGGAAGTAGTCGGTCAGCTTGTCGCCCCACGGGAAGATACCGAGCAGCTTGCGCCCGGTGGTCTCGCCCGACGGGTCGAGGTCCTCGACCGTGCGACGCAGCGCCAGGAGGGTGCTGCCGACCTTGGACCCGGAGGCGAGACCGCCTTCGCGGATCGCCTTGACCGGCGTCTGGAGCAGCCGGTTGGAGGACTCGGCTGCCTCGCGGATGTCCCGGTCGCCCATGGTGCGCACGTCGGCAGCCTGGGCGGCGAACGCCGGCGAGCTCGTCGGTGCGGCGAGCAGCGAGGTGAGGTACGCGTCCGCCTTGGCGTCCAGGCCGGGCAGTGCCGCGGGGTCGACGGCCGGCGCCATCGCCGGCGCCGAGGTGGCCGCGACGTGCTGCACCGGGGCGGGCGCGGTGAGGACCAGCGGCTGCTCCAGCGGCGTCGGGGGCGCGAGCGGCGCCATGGCGCGCGCGCCGCTGTTCGACGGGTCCTCGGTGGTCATCGCGTCGTCCCTTCGTGAGGCCGCTGGGGAGTCCTCGTTGGCGTGAGGCCAACCTATCCGTTGGCGCTGGGTCGTGGATGCCGGCACGTGTGGCATCCCGTAGCGTGGGAGGCGGACCTGTCCGCACCACGGCGTCGACTGGCGCACCAGCCACGGGGGACGTGTGTGAGCGAGCTCGAGATCGACCACCTGTTCAAGAGCTACGGCACCGTCCGCGCGCTGCACGACATGACCTTCACGGTGCGCGCCGGTGAGATCTTCGGCTTCGTCGGGTCCAACGGCGCCGGCAAGACGACGACGATGCGCATCATGCTCGGCGTGCTGGCCGCCGACGGGGGCAGCGTGCGCTGGGACGGCGCCGAGCTCGACCTCGAGAGCCGACGGCACGTCGGCTACATGCCCGAGGAGCGGGGCCTGTACCCGAAGATGAAGGTCGGTGAGCAGCTGCGCTTCCTCGCCGGGCTGCACGGGATGGGCCCGGCCGAGGCGACCGCCGCGGTCGAGCTGTGGACCGACCGGCTCGGGGTCGGTGACCGCCGGGACGACAACGTCGAGAAGCTGTCCCTCGGGAACCAGCAGCGGGTCCAGCTCGCCGCGGCCCTGGTGCACCACCCCGACGTCCTGGTGCTCGACGAGCCGTTCTCCGGCCTGGACCCGGTGGCCGTCGACATCATGAGCACCGTGCTGCGCGAGCGGGCCGACGCCGGGGTCCCGGTGATCTTCTCCTCCCACCAGCTCGACCTCGTCGAGCGGCTGTGCGACCGGGTGGGCATCGTCCAGTCCGGCCGGATGCAGGCTCTGGGCACGATCGACGAGCTGCGGACGACCGACCGGCCGCAGTGGCTGCTCGAGGTCGACGCACCGGCGCAGGCCGTGGTCGCGGCCGCCGAGTCGGTGCCCGGGGTCCGTGCGCGCGTCGCACCCGACCAGACCGGCGGGGTGCTGGTCGAACAGACCGCCGGCACCGGAGCCGACGGCGGCGCCGAGCAGGCGGTGCTCCGCGCCGCCCTCGCGCTGGGGCCGGTGCGCGGGTTCGCCCGCGTCCGCCCCACCCTGACCGACCTGTTCCGCGACGTCGTCGCGCAGGACAAGGCCGTCGAGCCGCCACCGCCCCCAACCGTGCGACGACGCTTCGGCCGAGCGGGAGTGGCGTCGTGAGCGGGGCGCGCGTGGTGTGGATGGTGGCGAAGCGGGAGATCAAGACCCGCATGCTCACCAAGGCGAACATCATCTCGATGACCGTCATGGTGGTGCTCATCGCCGTGGGTGCCGTGGTCGGGAACTACTTCCTGCACCGCGACGGCGAGGCGCCCGTGCTCCGGATCGCGCTGGCCGAGGAGGTGGCCGACCTGCGGCCGGACCTCGAGGGGTCGGCGGAGGCTCGAGGTCTGACCCTGGAGCTGACGACGATGACGGCCGACGAGGCAAGGGCCGCGCTCGACCCCGACGGCGACGGCGACGACGAGGCCCCGTCCGCCTTCCTCGACGGCGAACCGGCCGCCCCACGGATGCTGGTGGCTACCAGCCCGGACGGCGAGACCGCCGACGTCGTCGGTGCGGCGGTGCGCTCCTTCGCCACGGCCCAGCAGATCGACGAGCTCGGCGGCGACCCGGGCGCGTTCGCCGCTGCGGTGGCCCAGGCGGCCCCGAGGGTCGAGGCGGTCGGCGAGCCACGCAACGACCAGTTGGACGGTGCCGCCTTCGGCGTCGCGATCGCGATGATCTCGCTGCTCTTCGGCGCGCTCATCGGCTCGGGGTCGATGATCGCGATGGGCGTCGTGGAGGAGAAGACCTCCCGCGTCGTGGAGATCCTGCTCGCCATGATCCGCCCGAGCCAGCTGCTCGCGGGCAAGATCCTCGGGATCGGCGTCTACGGGCTGTTCCAGATCCTCGTCCTCGGCGGGGCGCTGGCCCTCGCCGCTCTCTCGCTCGGCGTCGCCGGCCTGGACATCGACGTCGGCGCGGCCCTGGCCTGGCTGGTCCTGTGGTTCCTCATCGGCTACACGATCTACGCGTTGCTCTTCGGCGGGTTCGCGGCCCTCGTCTCGCGCCAGGAGGACATCGGCTCGGTGACCACACCGCTGCTCTTCCTGCTGTTCATCCCGTTCTACGCGACGATGTTCCTCGTCCCCAGCGACCCCGACGGCACGCTGGTCCGCGTGCTGTCGCAGATCCCGATCTTCGCGCCGTTCATGATGCCGGTGCGCGACGCGGTCGGGGCGCTGCAGCCCTGGGAGATGCCGCTGTCGGTGGCGATCGCCCTGGCGACCATCCCCGGCCTCGTCTGGGTCGCCGCCCGGGTCTACCAGCGTGGGGTGCTGCACACCGGCGGCCGGATGAAGCTGGCCGACGCCCTGCGCTGAGCGACCCTGACCACACGGTTCGGCCACCGCGCGAGGTGGTCACTCCCGTACCACCGTGTCCGGCGGATGAACGCCCGCGGCAGCGCGGCGGGCGGCTCAGCCGTGCGGCTGGCCGCGGCGCAGCTCGCGGTCGATGTCGGCCTCGGTGATCGGACGGCGCCCGAGCACCTCCTAGGCGTTGAGCAGCAGGCCGATCGCCCAGCCGCCGATCGACCAGATCGGCCAGAAGTAGCCGCCCGGCATCGTCACCCACCAGACCAGGACGAGGAAGGCGTTGACCACCAGATAGGTGACGGCGTGGGTGGCCAGGTCTCGCCGTGCGCGGACGCGCTTGAGGGCGAGGCGCCGCGCCTCGTCGTAGGGGTTCAGGCTGGCCGGGGGGAGGCTGTCGTGGGGCACGCTGTCGTGGGGCAGGCTCTGGCTCACGCTGGTCTCCGGTTCGGTCGTCGGGATGCCGCGCTCATTGTGGCCCCCCGAGGCCGGCGCGGGGGCGTGAATCGCGCCGGTTCGGAGCAGGACCGCGCGGTCACGGCACGCAGTACCCCGCCGCCCGGAACAGCTCGTACCACTCGGCGCGCGTCAGCGGCAGGTCGGAGCCGGCCGCCGCGTCGATGACACGCTGGGGCGTCGTCGTGCCGAGCACGACCTGCATCCGTGCCGGGTGGCGGGTGATCCAGGCCGTCGCGATCGCCAGCGGCGCGACGTCGTACTGTGCCGCGAGCCGCTCGACCACGGCGTTGAGCTCCGGGTACTCGGGTGAGCCGAGGAACGGCCCGGTGAAGAACCCGGCCTGGAGCGGCGACCATGCCTGCAGGGTGATGTCGTGCAGGCGGCAGTAGTCGAGCGTGCCGTTGTCCCGGTCGATGGACTGGTCGAGCCCCTGCATGTTGGCCGCGACACCCTGCGCCACGAGGGGGGCGTGGGTGATCGAGAGCTGGACCTGGTTGGCCACGATCGGCTGACGCACGTACCGACGGAGCAGGTCGATCTGCCCGGGGGTGTGGTTGGACACCCCGAAGGCGCGCACCTTGCCCGACGCGTGCAGCTCGTCGAAGGCGGCCGCGACCTCCTCGGGCTCCACGAGGGCGTCCGGGCGGTGCAGCAGAAGGATGTCGAGGTAGTCGGTGCCCAGCGCGTCGAGCGAGCCGTCGACCGATCGCAGGATGTGCTCGGCCGAGAAGTCGAAGTACGGGCCCGAGCGGACGATCCCGCACTTGGACTGCAGCACGACCTGCTCGCGCTGCGCCGGGGTGAGCGCCATCGCCTCGGCGAAGCGCCGCTCGCAGCCGTGCTCCACCCGGCCGTAGACGTCGGCGTGGTCGAAGAAGTCGATGCCGTGGTCGATCGCGGTGCCCACGAGGGTCCGGATCTCTTCGTCGGTCTTGTCCTGGATCCGCATGAGGCCGAGGACGACGGCCGGGACGGGCCGGTCGGAGCCGGTCAGGGTGAGGGTGCGCACAGGCGGTGCTCCTGGGGTCGTGGTCCGCCGCAAGCGACGGGGAGGGGGTGGGAAGGAGGGATGAGGGGTGGTCGACGCCCGGGGGGTCAGGCCGCGCTCAGTGCCGCGATCTCCTGCGGCGTCAGCGTGAGGCCGATCGCACCGACCGAGTCACGGATCGACTCCGGACGCGAGGCGCCGGGGATCGGGATGACGACGGGCGCCAGAGCCAGCTCCCACGCGAGGGTCACCTGGTAGACGCTGACGCCGTGGTCGGCAGCGATCCGGGCGAACACCGGCCGCTCGGCCAGGTCCCCCGAGCGCGCGATGCCACCGAGCGGGCTCCAGGGCAGGAAGGCGATGCCCCGACGGGCGCAGTGCTCGAGCTCGCCGAGGCTCGACCGGAACCGCGGCGAGAGCTGGTTCTGCACCGAGACCAGCCGGCCACCGAGGATCTCGTCGGCGAGGTCGATCTGCTCGACGTCGACGTTCGAGACCCCGGCACGCTCGATGACGCCCTCGTCGAGCAGCTCGCGGAGCGCCCCGACGGAGTCCGCGAACGGGACCCGCGGGTCGGGCCGGTGGAACTGGTACAGGCCGATCGCCTCGACACCGAGCCGACGGGCTGAGGCCTTGGCCGCCTCCTTGACGTAGGCAGGGTCGCCGTTCTGCGTCCAGGTGCCGTCGCCGGGCCGCAGGTGCCCACCCTTGGTGGCTACGATGACGCCGGAGGCGTCGGCGCCGTACGCGCGCAGTGCTCGGGCGATGAGGTCCTCGTTGTGACCTACCTCCCCGGCGTCGCGGTGGTAGGAGTCGGCCGTGTCGAGGAGGGTGACCCCGGCGTCCAGGGCCGCATGGATCGTGGCGATCGAACGGGACTCCTCGGGCCGACCCTCGATCGACAGAGGCATCCCGCCCAGGCCGATCGCCGAGACCGTCCGATCACCGAGGGTGCGCTGCTGCATGGGTGGTCCTCACGTCGGGTCGATCCGCCGGGCCCGGCTGGGGCCCGTTCCGACCCTAGAGAGCGATAACCTAGAAGTCCAACGACTACACCTGATAAGACACAGAAGCGGAGTCGATCAATGGATTTGCGGCAGATGGAGTATGTCGTCGCCCTGTCCGAGGAGCGACAGTTCACCCGCGCTGCGGCGCTCACCGGCGTCTCCCAGTCCGGCCTGTCGGCCTCCATCCGGAGCCTCGAGGACGAGCTGGGCACGTCACTGTTCACCCGCACCACCCGCCGGGTCGAGCCCACCGAGGCCGGTCTCGCACTGCTCCCGCACGCGCGCTCGATGCTCGAGCAGGCCACCGCGGCGCGGGACGCCGTCGTGCAGGCCTCCCGGGAGCTGTCTGGCACGCTGCGCCTCGGCGCCGAGCAGTGCCTCGGCGTGATCGACGTCGGCGCACTGCTGGAGCGATTCCACCGCCGGTTCCCTCAGGTGCAGATCGAGTTCACCCAGGACGGGTCGCACGCCCTGCTCGCCCAGGTGCGCGAGGGCGCCCTGGACGTCGCCCTCGTCGCGACGGCCGACCACCTCGGGGCACTGGTCCACACCGAGCTCGGCCGCGAGCCGCTGGTCGTGCTGCTGCCCCCGGGCCACCCGCTCGCCGGGCACGCCCGGCTCGGCTGGCGCGACCTGGCCGCCGAGGAGTTCATCGACTTCCACCCGTCGTGGGCGCTGCGACCGCTCAACGACGCCGCGTTCGCCGCGGCCGGTGTGCACCGGCGGGTCGGGCTGAGCGTCAACGACGTGCACACCCTGCTGGACCTGGTCGACCGCGGGCTCGGAGTCGCCGTCGTCCCCCTGCACGTCGCGGCGAAGCCCCAGGCCAGGCGTCTGGTCCGGGTCCCCCTGCCCGAGCAGGGCGCGCCCGAGTGGGTGGTCTCGGTGGTGGCCGCATCCTGGGACCGGACGAGCTCGCCCGCGCCGCACTTCCTGGAGCTGCTCGCCGACGCGCCGGTCTGCCTCGGCGTCGAGCCGGGAACCGGGGCGTTGCACTGACGGGCTTGGGCGTTGCACCGACGTGCCGCGGGCGATCGCCACGACTGGCGTTCGATGGTCGAGAGCCAGACTTCGACCAGGCTCATCCACGAGGCGTCGGTCAGGATGAAGTGCACGGACACCCGCGGGTTGGCGTCCAACCAGGCGCGGACCCCAGGGGCGTTGTGGGCGGCGTGGTTGGCCATCACCGGGTGTGCAGCTCGCCCTCGGTGAAAGGCGTGGTCGTCTGGTGGCCCAGGTAGTCCGAGGAACGCCGCTCGATCACGCCCTGGGGTGCGCCGTGGTCGACGGTCTGGTTCCACGTCACGGGTTCCGTGCCGGCGGGCTGGCCGTCGGAGGGGACGCGCGCCGAGCTCGTCGTCGACCTCGGCTTCATCGACCAGCAGCCAGGCTTCCAGGCCGAGGGCGCCGCCTGGAGCCACGACGGCGTGCTGCTCAAGGGCATCGCGCCCCGGAACAACGCCGTCCCCCTGCCGCAGACCTCCGGCCCGGTAGACCTGTACGTCGAGGCCGCCGGCAACCCGGACGTGCCGGGCAACGCCTGGACGCGGCCCACTCGGCTGGGGGCCAAGGAGACCTCCGGCTCGGACCCCCTCTACGTGCTGCGGGCCGTAGACGTGGCGTTGCTCGACGAGTGCGTCTATGAGCTGGTGCAGGACACCGAGACGCTGCGCGGGCTGGTGGGCGTCCTGCCCGTCGGGTCGCCGCGGCGTGCCCAGGTGCTGCGGGCGCTGGAGCGGATGTGCGACGTCGTCGACCCGGACGACGTCAGCGGGACCGCCGCGGCCGGACGGGACGCGCTCGCGGCCGCCCTGGCGGCGAAGGCGACGGCCAGCGCGCACGTGCTGCACGCCGTGGGCCACGCGCACATCGACTCCGCGTGGCTGTGGCCGGTGCGGGAGACCAAGCGCAAGGTGGCGCGCACGGTCGCCAACGTGCTGGCCCTCATGGACGCGGACGACGAGGTCACCTTCGCGTGCTCGTCGGCGCAGCAGTACGCCTGGATCCAGGACGGTTACCCCGAGCTGTTCGAGCGGCTGCGCACCCGGGTCAAGGAAGGCCGGTTCGTCCCCGTGGGCGGCATGTGGGTGGAGTCGGACACCAACATGGTCGGCGCCGAGGCGCTGGTGCGCCAGTTCGTCCAGGGCAAGCGGTTCTTCATCGAGCAACTGGGCGTGGAGCCCACCAACGTCTGGCTGCCCGACTCCTTCGGGTACACCGGCGCGTTCCCGCAGGTGGCGCGCCTGGCCGGCTGCGAGAACTTCCTCACCCAGAAGCTGTCCTGGAACGACACCAACCGCGTCCCGCACCACACCTTCTGGTGGGAGGGGATCGACGGCAGCCAAGGTGTTCACGCACTTCCCGCCCGTCGACACCTACAACTCCGACCTGTCGGCGGCCGAGCTCGCGCTGGCCTCCGACCAGTTCGCGGAGAAGGGCCGGGCCAACACCTCGCTGGTCCCGTTCGGGTACGGCGACGGGGGCGGCGGCCCCACCCGCGAGATGGTCTCGGCCGCGCACCGCGCCGCGGACCTCGAGGGGTCGCCGCGCGTGGTGCTGTCCGACCCGGAGGCGTTCTTCGACGCCGCCCGCGACGAGTACGCCGACCCGCCCACCTGGGTCGGCGAGCTCTACCTCGAATTCCACCGGAGGCCGAGCTGTGGGCCACCACCGCTTCGGTGCGGGAGGGCGCGGCCTACCCCTACGACGAGCTCGAGCGGGTCTGGCGCACGGTGCTGCTGCAGCAGTTCCACGACATCCTCCCGGGCACCTCGATTGCCTGGGTGCACCGCGAGGCGGAGCAGCGCTACGTCGAGGTGGCCGCCGAGCTCGAGGGGATCGTCACCGGCGCGCTCGGCGCGCTGACCGGGCCGGGGGACCGGCCGCTCGCGGTGAACGCCTCGCCGTTCCGGCGCGGCGGCACGCCCGCGCTCGCGGCCGGCCCGGTCCCGACGTCGGCACCGGCGCGCCTCGTCGCCCGGGACGGCGGCTGGGTCCTGGAGAACGGCGCTGCCCGCGTGCTCGTCGACGCCCAAGGCCTCGTCGTCTCCGCCGTCCACCTGCCGACGGGCCGCGAGGTGCTGCCCACCGGCGAGGTCGGGAACCTGCTCCAGCTGCACCGGGACATCCCCAACGCGTGGGAGGCCTGGGACATCGATGAGCACTACCGCCGCAGCGTCGTCGACCTGACGGGGGCGGACGTCGTCGAGCAGGTTCCCGGCCGTGCAGCCCTGCGCATCGTCCGCACGTTCTCCGCCAGCCGCGTCGAGCAGGTGCTTTCCCTGGCCGATGGCGACGACCCGACCCTGCACGTCGAGACCGCCGTGGACTGGCACGAGAAGCAGAAGCTGCTCAAGCTCGCGTTCCCGGTTGACGTGCACACCGCCGAGGCCCGATCGGAGATCCAGTTCGGTCATGTCACGCGCACGACCCACGCCAACACGTCCTGGGACACGGCGCGGTTCGAGACCGTGGCGCACCGCTGGGTCCACGTGGGCGAGCCCGGGTTCGGGGTGTCGGTGGCCAACGACGGCACCTACGGGCACGACATCACGCGGTTCCGGGTCGGGGACCGCTCCGGGTCCCGCGTGCGGCTCTCCCTGCTGCGCGCGCCACTGTTCCCGGACCCAGACGCCGACCAGGGCGCGCACGTGTTCCGGTGCGCCGTCACGTTCGGCGCGGACGTCGCCGAGGCCGTGCGGCAGGGGTACGCGCTCAACCTGCCGGTGCGGACTGTCACGGGCGACCGAGCGATCGCTCCGCTGTTCGCCGTGGGGTCGGAGCAGGTGGTCGTCGAGGCGGTCAAGCTCGCCGAGGACCGCAGCGGGGACGTCGTCGTGCGGCTCTACGAGGCGTGGGGCGCGCGGGCGACGACCACGCTCGGGCTGGGCTTCGCGCACGGCAAGGTTGTCGAGACGGACCTGCTGGAACGGACCCTCGCGGCCGCCGACGTGACCGGCGACGAGGTCCGCCTGGCGCTGCGCCCCTTCGAGGTGCTCACGCTGCGGATCGCCCGCCCGGTCTGACCAGCCGGCCCGGCCCGCCCCGCCCGCCCGGCCTGGTGGCCGCATCCTGGGACCGGACGAGCTCGCCCGCGCCGCACTTCCTTGAGCTGCTCGCCGACGCGCCGGTCTGCCTCGGCGTCGAGCCGGGAACCGGGGCGTTGCACTGACGGGCCGCGGGCGATCGCCACGACCGGCGTACCGGGCCGGTGGGCCCGATCGGGCAGGGCCGGCTCGAATGGCGGGGACCGGCGGCCCGATCGAGGATCGAGGGAGGGCAGCCATCGCGGCGCCGACACCACCGAAGGAGGAGGCATGAGCACCCACCGTCCCGAGTCGCCGGCCGTGCGACTCACCCGGCTCATCGAGGGTTCCGATGCCGTCGAACCGCTCGCCGGCGCCATCGCCCCCGTGGCGGCGGCCCTGACCTCGCGACCGGCCGTCCGCGCCCTGCTCCTCGGGGGCCCGGCCGGCCATGCCCTGCACCCCGTGCTCACCGACCTGCCGATGGGAACCTGGATGTCGGCCGGGGTGCTCGACCTCCTCGGCGGCGAGCGGGCCCGGCCGGCGGCCCGCCTGCTCGTCGGTGTCGGGGTCCTGTCCGCACTGCCGACGGCCGCGACCGGCCTGGCCGAGTGGACGCACACCGACACCCGGTCCGGGCGGGTGGGTGCTGTGCACGCCGCGGGCAGCACGATCGCACTCGGCTTCTACGGGCTGTCCTGGCTCGCACGGCGTCGCGAGCACCACGGCCGCGGCGCCGTCCTCGGCCTGCTCGGCGCGGCAGCGATCTCCGCCTCGGGCTTCCTCGGTGGGCACCTGTCGCTGGCCCGCAACGTGGCCAGCCGCGATGCCGCATTCGCCGACTCCCTGCCGGCGGACGCCGTCGGGCAGGACCACGGCGCGGCGATGCTCACCTGAGCCGGCGGCTCGGCAGCCTCCAGGTGCCGTCCCGGCAGGCCGCACCTAACGTGGACGGCACCGAATCCGCGACGGTCGACCCTCGCCGTCGATCCGAGAGGAGCCCGCCATGACGCAGCACGTCCGCCCGGCCCAGCAGCAGGAACCGCCCGGACTGACCGAGCCGATGGAGCCGACCCCGGACCACGGCGAGGACAGCTACGTCGGCGCCGGCCACCTGGAGGGACGCCGCGCGTACATCACCGGGGGCGACTCGGGAATCGGCCGCGCGGTGGCCATCGCCTTTGCCCGCGAGGGCTGCGACGTCGCGATCGGCTATCTGCCGCAGGAGCAGGAGGACGCCGAGGAGACCGCCCGGTGGGTCCGCGCAACCGGTCGCAGCTGCGTGCTCGTCCCCGCCGACCTGCGCGAGGAGGACGAGGCGCGCGCTTCCGTGCGGGCAGCCGTCGACGGGCTCGGCGGGCTGGACGTGCTGGTCAACAACGCGGGGTACCAGATGGCGCGACGGGAGTCCTTCGCCGACGTCACCACCGACGACCTCGACCGGGTGATGAAGACCAACCTCTACGCCCTGTTCTGGGTCACCCAGGAGGCGCTCGAGCACCTTCCGGAGGGGTCGGCCATCATCAACTGCTCCTCCATCCAGGCGTACCAGCCCTCGACGTCGCTGATCGACTACGCCTCGACGAAGGCGGCGATCAACAACGTCACGGTCAACCTCGCCGCCGAGCTCGGCGCGCGTGGTATCCGCGTCAACGCCGTCGCGCCGGGGCCGATCTGGACCCCACTGCAGCCGGCGACCCAGCCGCCGGAGAAGGTCGCAACCTTCGGCGAGGACACCCCGCTGGGCCGGGTCGGCCAGCCCGCCGAGGTCGCGCCGGCCTTCGTCTTCCTCGCCTCGCAGGACACCGCCTCCTACGTCTCGGGGACCGTGCTCGGCGTGACCGGCGGCAAGCCCGTCTTCTGACCGCCCGGGCCACCTCACCCCGCCCCGCCTCGAGTGGTGGACGAGACGGTTCCCGGGCACCGTGGACCTCGGACGGCCCGACCGCGGCCGCCCGCCGCAACGATCGAACGGAGCACACCCATGGTGCGCAAGAGTCTCCCGAAGTTCACGGTCCCCACGATGACCCCCCAGGACGGAGCAACCGTCGCAGCCCTCCTGCAGACCCGCCTCGATGCCCTCAACGACCTGGCACTGACGCTGAAGCACGCCCACTGGAACGTCGTCGGACCGCACTTCATCGCCGTGCACCAGATGCTCGACCCGCAGGTCGACGCCGTCCGCGAGATGGTCGACGCCACCGCCGAGCGGATCGCCACCCTGGGTGTCGCGCCGGTCGGAACGCCCGGCGCACTGGTCGCCGCCCGGACCTGGGACGACTACTCCATCGGTCGGGCCGGGGCGATCGAGCACCTCGGCGCGCTCGACCAGGTCTACCTCGGGGTGATCACCGACCACCGCAAGGCCGCCGCAGCCACCGAGGAGACCGACCCCGTCACCAACGACCTGCTCATCGGTCAGCTCGGGGAGCTCGAGCTCTTCCAGTGGTTCGTCCGCGCCCACCTCGAGTCCTCCGGCGGCGAGCTGAGCACCGTGGGGGCGACCACCGAGAAGCAGGCCAGTGCGGCGGCCTCGAAGGGCAAGGCGTCCTGACCGCGAAGTGATCATCGGCGCGCGGACGACGGAGCCGGTGAGGGCAAGGACCGTCACGAGAGCGGCTCGGTGACGCCCGGCGGGGTCCGTGGGAGTGCGCGCTGACCGGCGCCCATCAGACGCCCCGCGCCGTCGCGCGGGTCGCCGCCGATCCGTGGCAATGGCCGCAGAGCCCGCCCGTTCGGGTGACCGGGCCGAGTCAAGGCCGTTGGTCCCCTACACGCACGGGTGGGGGCAGTGCCAAGATCGGAGAAACGCGTGCGCGACGGCGCGCACGAGAGAGGTGGCCCACATGCCTGAGACGACCGAGACCCTCTGCCACTGGGAGCAGGTCCAGCGCCAGTGGAAGTGGGAGTGGGCCAGCTACCACCCCCACGCCGGGTTGTTCTGGACCGCCGCCCGCGAGGACGGCACCACCGAGCTCATCCAGGACGCCACGTTGGCGCCCGTGCCACCCGGGATCGCCGTGGACCTCGCCTACGGCAGCAGGTGGGAGAAGGTTTCGGGCACCGGGACGAACATCGTGCTCGCGGCCGTCGACCTGCCCGAGGGCGAGTCGCCTCTCGGCGAGGGCTGGCACCTGGTGGAGACGGTCGGTCGCTGACCCTGGCCGGCCCCGTCGCCCGATGACTACGGCGCACGCGCACACGTCGTGCGCGCGCTACTGCCTCGCCTCGGTGGTCGGCGTGTGCCTGTTCCAGCCACCACACGTCGCGCAGCCCTCAGGATGCAGGTCGCTCAGCCCTCAGGTTGCAGGTCGCTCGAGGGGGAGAGTGGCGCGACCCGGCCGGGTCAGCGCCACAGCGAGGCCCTCCAGTCGACGACCTCCAGCGGGACGACGAGGACGGGGCGGTGCTGGTGGTGTGTCAGACGGAAGGCGACGGAGCTCTCGAGGAACTCGCGCACCCGCGAGCCGGCACCGGGTGCCCGGGTGCCGATGACGAAGGCCGAGGCGTCGACGGCCCGGGCGAGGTGGGTCAGGGCGCGATCGGGCCGGCCTGCCAGGTAGCGGAACTCCCAGGGCACGGGACTGCCGGCGAGGACCTCGGAGAGGTGATCGACGATGTGGCGTCGACGTTCCTGCCACTCCTCGTCCGCGCCGTCCGGGTCGATGGACACGTGGCGCACGGTGCCGTCCGGATGCTCCTGGGCGGCGAAACGCGACTCGTCGACGTAGGCGCAGTACAGGGTGCTGACCCCGGCTGCCCGCGCCCACGTCTCCGCCGTGCGCGCGACGAGGTCCGGCTGGCCGGGAACGATGCCCATCACCAGGGGGTGTGCGGCCGCCGCGACCATCCGGTCGGGACCGGGCTGGGGGACCTCGTGGGCCGCCATCGTCAGCACCCTTCGACACGACGGGCACCGCCCGTCGACGTGGTCATCTTGTCAGGCAGGCTAGCCCAGAGGTCGCCACCGTCGATCACCGCTGCCCGGCCGACGGGCAGTGTCAGTCGTCTGACCGCCCACGGTCGGCAGAGGGCGTCCTCGACGTCCGGATCCCGCCGTGGAGGAGGGGTGGCGACGGCCACCTCCCCGGATTTTCATTGAGTTGCTAAACTACTCCCATGACGACGATCGCGGTGTTCGGTGGGACGGGAAAGACCGGACGACGGGTGCTCGACCGGGCCCTGGCGGCCGGGCATGAGGTTCGGGCGCTGGTCCGAGACCCGGCCCGGCTCGACCTGGACTCGGCCCGGCTCACGGTGGTGGTCGGTGACGTGCTCGACCCGGGGTCGGTGGCGCGCACGGTGACCGGGGCCGACGCGGTGCTCAGCGTGTTCGGTCACGTCAAGGGCTCGCCCGCGACGCTGCAGACGGACGGCACGAAGAACATCGTGGCTGCGATGACCGAGCAGCAGGTGTCCCGGGTGGTGACGTTGTCCGGCGGGGGTCTGCGCGCGGCCCAGGATCGCCCGCGGCTGCCTGATCGCCTGATCCGTGGTGCGCTGCGACTCATGGCCGGTCACGTCCTGGCCGATGCCCAGGGCCACCTGGACGTCCTGCGCAGCTCAGGCCTGGACTGGACGGTGGTACGCGGTCCGCGGCTGACCGACGAGGCCGGCCGGGGCACCTACCGGGTGGGCTGGGTCGGGGTGGACGCCAGCACGCAGATCAGCCGTGACGACCTGGCCGACTTCCTCCTCACCCAGGTCGCGGACCGCACCTTCGTGCGCCAGATGCCCTTCGTCAGCAACTGAGATGACCGCCCGCCCCGAGCACATCGGCCGAGTCCTGGAGCAGGTCGCCGCCTGGACGCGCGTGCTGGGCGAGACCCGCGCCCGACCGCTCGGCGACCGTCGGCTCTCGCGGTCCCAGACCGATGCGCTGTTCCTGCTGGCCCGCGCCAAGCGACCCCTGACCCCCGGTCGGCTGGCGGGGGCGCTGCACCTGACCCCCGGGGCCGTGACCCAGCTGCTTGAGGGGCTGCGGCGAGCCGAGCTGGTCACTCAGGGTCCGCACCCGGACGACGCCCGGTCGCAGCTGGTGACGCTGAGCCCGGCGGCACGCCAGCGGGTGTCCGAGTTCGAGCAGGCCACGATCACGTCGCTGGCCGACCGGTTCGCCGCGCTCGACGACACCGAGCTCGCCAACCTGGCCGCTCTGCTGGCCCGCACCAGGACGCTGGCATGAGCGCGCCCGCGAACCCGGTCGCCCACGACCCGAAGATGATCACCGGCAGTGCGCCGTCAATGGTCAGATCGCAGGAGCGGATCGACGGCGCAGCAGCGCGACGAGGACTGCGACGCCCACGGCCGTGATCGCGCCGACGGGGCCCATGACCTGCCACGCCGGTTCCCCACCGCGTGCCGCCGAGACCAGGGGTGTGACCAGGATCGGCAAGCCGGTCATCACGAGGAAGACAACAGCTGCCGGCGCCAACGTGAGACCGGTCGGTCGACGCAGCAGCACCAGACGCCCGATGGCGATCACGGCGGGAAGGAAGATCGCCAGGTCCAGCACGTGCACAGGGTTCGAGGGCAGGCCCAGGTCCACGGCGCCCTGCGGGACGCGACCCTCGACGATCGCGGGCACGATGTCCGAGAGCCACAGCATCGTGAACACGCCTGCGATGACCAAGAGATACCAGCCGACGACGCGGCGTGGGGCACCGGCCAGCACCGCGGCCACGGCGGCTGGACGCAGTGCCCGCAGACCGCCGACGAGCGACCAGAACGTCAGCCCGAGCACGGCCACCCACGCGAGGAAGAGCGGGCCCACGTGGATCGACATCGTGTAGATCGCGTAGTTGTACACGGTGAAGGTCAGCACGCCGGTCCACAGGAGCCCCGCCCGCAAAGACCCCCGCCAGGCGAGCCATGCGAGCAACAGCGTCGCGGGGGCGGCGAGCGTGACGTTGACGAGGTCCTGCGCCATCGCCTGGTCGATGAAGGAAGCAGTCTCCCGACCGTAGATCCCGTCCACGTCGGCGAGCCCGATCGCGCTCGCGAACAGCGCGATGACGCCAGCCGCAGCTGACGTGGCCCACCAGGTCGCGGCACGCTCGCGGTCGATGGCGGCATGCGCTCTGTCCGGGCCCGTGATGCGCGCGGAGGTGGAGGGTGTCGTCTCGGTTGCCATCCCACCAGCGTGTCGACATCCTTCCACCGCACAGGGTGCGAAGGTCCCAGGGCCGGAAGGGATGCTCCATGCCACCGTGCTGGTCAGCGACTCGTGGAGGAACGATGTTCTGCGCGCCGACGACTGGTGCTCACCACGTCTTCTCCGCCGGAGGTGGGATGCTCGCGGCGTGGTGCATGAACGGGGAGTCGCCATCGAGCTCGACGGTGAGCATGGTGACCTCACGCCGTTCTCCGTGCTGGACAGGGCAGCCGACTCGGCTCGCGTCGCGTTCGTCGGCGAGATGGACCACTTCATCGAGGAGAAGTACGCCTACCGGCTCCTGTGCATCCGCTATCTGGTCTCGCGTGGGTGGCGGTGGTTCGGCGAAGAGATCCCCGCGAGCCAAGGGCGCCGCGCCGCTGAAGGCAGCCGGTGCAGCGGTGGGAGTGCTCTCGCCAGCCGGCGACGACGATTGCACCTTGATCACCATTGACCCGACGACGGCACTGGGGTGCGCACCTTGCGCGACACTACATCCGCCAGAGCCCACGGCCCTCCGGTCGTGGGCGACGTCACCCTTTCGCCTGAGGCCGAGCTGACGGTCTGACCAGGGGCCCACGTCGGCGGGGTGGAGACCGGGACCCGGACCAGTGCGGCGGCGCAGACTCGTCAGGGCCCGACGTGGGGGTGCGGTGGTACACGGCACAGGTCCCGGCAGGATGAGTCGATGCAGCCCCACTCGCACCAGCCGAGGGACGCCGCCGACGCGCTCCGGGCGGCTCGCGCCCAGGCGCTGCGCCGGATCGCGGGCCTCACCCGGCACTTCGACGAGCTGGTCGCCGCGTCGGTGGGATCCAACTCCGACGACGAGCACGACCCGGAGGGCGCGACGATCGCCTTCGAGCGGTCTCAGCTCGACTCGCTGGTGCGCCGGGCACGCCAGCAGCTCACCGAGATCGACGCCGCCGAGGACCGGCTCGCCCGCGGCCGATACGGGCTGTGCGAGACGTGCGGCCTGCCCGTCGCGCTCGACCGCCTCGAGGCGCGGCCCACCGCCCGGACCTGCATCGCCTGCGCCACTGACGGAGCCCACCGCCCCAGGCGGTGACCGTGAGGCTCGTCAACCGACGCCGACCGCGTCAGTGAGCAGCGCGTGGACCTCGTCGTGGCCGCTGATGTCAGGCGCGTGGGCACGACCTCGTCGGCAGTGGTCGAGGGCTGTCAGCCCGTGGGAGTCGCGGGCGATCGGGTCGGCGCCATGGGCGAGGAGGGCGCGGACACTCTCGGGCCTGCCACGCGCGGCTGCCAGGCGCAGCGGGTGCCGGTGAAACGCCTCGTCCTCGGCATCGATGGGTGTGTCCGCGGCGATGAGCGCCTCGACCACGTCGATGCGCTGGTGGTCGACCGCCATGATCAGGGCGCGCAGCCGGGCCTGGAGCGGCGTGTCCGACGAGAGCCACCCCGCGAGGTCCCCGCCTGCGGCTGCCTCCTCGATCGTGCGGACTCGCGCGCCGGCGGCCACGAGCACGTCAACGACCTCGGTCATCCCGAAGACGGCGTCGTGGCCCAACCCGGGGTCAGACGTGGAGGTGGACTCGGTCCTGCCCGCGAACCCGGATGCGCCCTCCAGCGCACGCCGAGGGTAGCCCGTCGCGCTGTCGAACGCCTTGGCCGGGAGTGGCGCGACCTCCGCGAACGGCTGCGCCGCAGAGCCCGGCAGTGGCTGTGCGACACGCGCTGCTCGTGCAGGCGTTCGTGCTCCTCGCGCGCAGCCTGGCGCGCAGCGACGCGTGCGGCGACGTCCTCGCGGCGTCGGTGACCTTGCGGACGTACTGCACCGCAGCGGCCTCGATCTCATCAGAGGTGGCGGGCGGCTCGAGACCGCGCATAGCGGTGATGTTGCGGCACATGCCTCGACGCTACGCGGGCCAGGCGGCATCGAAGAGGTCCCGCTGGACGCTCGAGGTGTGAGGGCTCAGGCCGCGGGCTCGCCGACACCGCCGCTGCACGCCGCACCGGGCTCGGGGGTCTGCGGGCCCTGGACGTACTTCTCCAGGAAAGCCGCGGCACGCGGGTCTGCCGCCTCAGCGAGCTCCAGCTGCACGCCCCACGCCGTGAGCACGACCGGCGACGCCTGGTCCGGGAAGGGGCTGAGCAGGGCGTACGGGCGCCCCGCGACCAGGTCGACGAGGCGCTGGAGCTCAGCCTCCTCCAGCCCGGGTCGATAGGTGACCCACACGGCGCCGTGCTCCATCGAGTGCACGGCGTTCGCCGTCGCGACCGGCTCGGTGTAGATGCCGCAGTTCTGTGGAACCGGATCGTGGTCGCCACCGACCGGGGGAAGCAGGTCCCCGGTCGGGGCGGTGGGGTCAGGCGCCTGAGGCTGAGTCACGTGGTTCGCGGTCAGGTCCTCGGTCTGCTCGACGCCGGGAATGGGCCCGGCGGCGGCCTGGGCGATCTCGCCCTGGCGCGCGGACTCCCTTGCGATCACCACGCCGGCAACCGCGATGAGCCCGACGACGACGACGCTGACGGCACCGACCAGCAGGCGGGAGCGTCGCCGATCCTTGCTCTGCTCGGCCGCACGGGTGGCCGCGAGCACGGCCTGGCGATCGCTGTCGCGCGCAGACTTGGCCATGGTGGCCCTCCTTGGCCTTGGGGTGGGCTCCCTGCCCGGCGGCCCGCCCAGATCGCTGGTCCCACCCGAGCCCGCAGACGTAACGGGTCGAGTCGACGGGATGGCGCGACCCTAGCTCGACCGCGGGGATGGGCCGCCCGCTCGGCGGGACCTTCATGGAACCTTCATCGTGGGTGGCGGCGACGACCGTCCTGGTGACGCAGGGTGGTGAGGAGGCCGTCGCCGGCGGCCATCGCTAGCCGCGACTCGTCAAATGACCTGGGAGACAGCACCCATGAAGCCGCACCGCACGTCTGCTGCCACAGCCACCGGCCTTGCGCTGACCCTGGCGCTCACGCTGGGTGCCTGCGGCGCGCAGGCCGAACCTGGAGCGGACGGGCAGTCGGCCGCGGCCACCGACCCGACCGCCCACAACGAGGCAGACACGACGTTCGCGCAGATGATGGTCGTGCACCACGAGGGGGCGATCGAGATGGCCCGGCTCGCCGCCGAGCAAGCCTCCACCGACGAGGTGCGGGCACTGGGCGAGCGCATCGCCACCGCCCAGGGGCCCGAGATCGACCTGATGCGCTCCTGGCTGCAGGCCTGGGCGGAGCCGGCTCCGGAGGATGCGGCGATGGGCGGGATGGAGCACGGCGGGATGGACATGGAGGGCCTGTCGCAGGACGAGGTCATGGCCGAGCTCTCCGGGCTGGACGGCGTTGAGCTCGATCGCCGGTTCCTCGAGCTGATGACCGATCACCACCGCGGGGCGATCGAGATGGCCGGGGATCAACGTGCCGACGGCGAGAACGCCGAGGCCGTCCAGCTGTCCGGGAAGATCATCGACGACCAGACCGCGGAGATCACCCAGATGTCCAGACTCCTCGACGAGCTCGAGTGACCGGGGCCCGGCCGGACGTGCCATGACAGGCCCCGGACACGCCGACCCGGGGCCGCACAATGGGCTCATGGCCCACGACGCTTCCCCCGCCCGGCGCGCTCTCGTCGTGGATGACGAACGGGCCCTGGCCCGGCTGGTGGGGAGCTACCTCGAGCGAGACGGCTTCGAGGTGACCCTGGCGGGCGACGGGCCCGGTGGCGTGGCGGCTGCCCGCGCCTGCGACCCCGACGTGGTGATCCTCGACCTCGGCCTGCCGGGGCTGGACGGGATCGAGGTGTGCCGCCAGCTGCGCACATTCTCCGACTGCTACGTCGTGATGCTGACCGCGCGCGCCGAGGAGGTCGACATGCTCATCGGCCTGTCGGTCGGCGCAGACGACTACCTGACCAAGCCCTTCAGCCCGCGCGAGCTGCTTGCGCGGATCGGCGTCATGATGCGCCGTCCCCGCCGCACCCCGACCGGGCAGAAGCCGCAGGCCGAGCCGTTGCGCGTCGGCCCCCTTGCCGTTGACGTCCCCGGCCGTGAGGTCCGGGTCGACGGCGACCTGGTCGCGCTGACCCGCACCGAGTTCGACGTGCTCAGCGCCCTGGCGCGCAGCCCCCAGATGGTGTTCAGCCGGCGCACCCTGATCGAAGCGGTCTGGGGCGAGAACTGGGTGGGCGACGAGCACCTTGTCGATGTCCACGTGCTGCACCTTCGCCAGAAGCTCGGCGACACCGCCGAGGCGCAACGCTTCATCCGTACCGTGCGCGGGGTCGGCTACCGGATCGGTACCGGCGGGTGAGCCCCGCGCGATGGTCGTCGGCCCCGGGCCTGGCCGGTCGCTTGCTGCTGGCACTGGCCCTGGTGGTGATGGCCGGTGGACTGACGGCGTGGATCGTCGCCGCCGCCGTCGGCCCGGCCATCTTCCACCAGCACATGCGCCAGGCGGGTGTGGGAACCGACCAGGCAGCGGTCCTGCACGCGGAGGAAGCCTTCCGATCCGCCAGCACCCTGGCGCTCTCGGTCGCGCTGGGAGCATCGGCCCTGGCGTCGTTGGGAGTCAGCATCTTCCTCACCCAACGCATCGCCACGTCGTTGGGCACGCTGTCAACAGCTGCCACGAGCATCGCCGGCGGGAGCCTCGAGGCCAGGGTCGCCAGCCCACGACTCGGCCAAGAGTTCGACGGTCTCGCGGAGGCGTTCAACGACATGGCCACCCAGCTCCAGGACAGCGAGTCGCTGCGCCGTCGCCTGCTGGCGGATGTCGCCCACGAGGTCCGCACCCCCGTCGCCATCCTCACCGCCTACCTCGAGGGCCTCGAGGACGGCGTCGCCTCACTCACGCCCCAGACGATCATCGTTCTGCGCGCACAGGGCTCGCGCCTGACGCGCCTCGCCGACGACCTCGCCGCCGTGACCAGAGCCGAAGGCGGTGACCTGACGCTGGACCTCGAACCGGCAGACCCCGCTGCACTTGTCGACTGCGCCGTCGACGCCGCCGCCGAACGCTTCAGGACGGCCGGCGTCGAGCTGCAGGTCCGAACCGAGCCCTCCCTGCCGCCGGTGCTGGTCGACGTCGAGCGGCTCGGCCAGGTGCTGAGCAACCTGATCGACAACGCCCTGCGCCACACGCCGCGGGGAGGTCGGGTGCGGGTCTGCGCGGACGTGGACCTGGACGGCATGACTCGGCTCACGGTTGACGACAACGGGCAGGGCATCGACCCGGCCCACCTGGCCCACGTGTTCGAGCGGTTCTACCGGGTCGACACGGCACGCGACCGCGGCCATGGCGGATCCGGGATCGGCCTGGCGATCGTCCGGGCGTTGGTCAACGCCCACGGTGGGACTGTCAGCGCCGCCAGCGACGGCCTGGGCGCGGGCGCCACCTTCGAGGTCCTCCTGCCGCCCGCGGGCAGCGTCACCCACCTCCGCTGAGGTCGGCACCAGAGCCTTGCAGGAGCGAACATCGGGTGGCAGCCATGTCGGGCGGGTCGCGCGCATCATGGTTCGAACTCGGCTTGATGAAGAGTCGCTGAAGTTCCTCGCCGACGGCCTCTCTGCCCGGTTCGGTGGCGCTGGTCGCGGTTAGCGTCGACGAGCGCCCTCGATCGGCAGGGCAACCGTCCCCCCAGACGGCCTCGAGCAGAATGGAGCGTCCCGATGAGGACCACCCACGACGACGTGGTCGGGATGACACGCGGACACCGCGAACCGGCCGGTAGCGCCCGGTCGGGACCGTCGGCGTGACCGCGGGCTCCGTGGGTCGACTGGCCGCGTACGCGACGCTGCTCGCGCTCGTCTTCGCTGCGGCGTTCGCACTCGGCACCACCTTCCAGGGATAGGCGACCATCATGACCAGGTCCACCGTGAGCCAGCCGACGGGCCTTCCCGTCCCCGACGCGCGCAGCTCGATCGAGCTGTCCATCGGCGGGATGACGTGCGCGTCCTGCGCGGCGCGCATCGAGAAGAAGCTCAACAAGATCGACGGCGTCAGCGCCACCGTGAACTACGCCATGGAGTCCGCCAAGGTCGAGTTCGTCGCCCCGGTGAGCGTCGACCAGCTCGTCTCGGCGGTCGAGGACGCCGGCTACACCGCCACGCCCCCGCCACCACCCGCGGCCCAGGCCGGCGTCGACCCGACAGCCTCGATGACGTCGGCGCCCGCCACCGAGGACCCCATCGACGCCCTGCGCCGGCGCCTGGTCATCTCGTCCGTGCTGACCGTGCCGGTCCTGGTGCTGGCGATGGTGCCGCCCCTGCAGTTCGACAACTGGCAGTGGCTGTCCCTGACTCTGGCGGCGCCCGTGGTGGTGTGGGGTGCGTTGCCGTTCCACCGGGTGGCCGTGAAGAACCTGCGCCACGCGACCGCGACGATGGACACCCTGATCTCGATGGGCGTCGCGGCGGCGTTCGCGTGGTCCCTGTGGGCGCTGTTCCTCGGTGACGCGGGCATGCCGGGGATGCGGATGAGCTTCACGCTCTTCCCCGAGCCGGGCGCCGGCTCGACCGAGATCTACCTGGAGATCGCGGCCGCACTGACCGTGTTCATCCTGCTCGGACGCTACTTCGAGGCCCACGCCAAGCGTCGGTCCGGAGCGGCCTTGCACGCGTTGCTGGAGCTGGGCGCCAAGGACGTCGGTGTCCTGCGCACCGGACCGAGCGGTGACGTCGAGACCCGGGTGCCGATCGACCAGCTCGGCGTCGGGGACCGCTTCGTGGTGCGGCCCGGTGAGAAGGTCGCCACCGACGGGATCGTGGTGGAGGGCTCCTCGGCGATCGACGCCGCCCTGCTGACCGGGGAGTCCGTCCCGGTCGAGGTCGGGCCCGGCGACCCGGTCACCGGGGCGACCGTCAACGCAGGCGGCAGGCTCGTCGTCCAGGCCACACGGGTCGGCGCCGACACCAAGCTCGCCCAGATCGCCCGCCTCGTCGTGGACGCCCAGTCCGGCAAGGCGGCGGTCCAGCGACTCGCCGATCGCCTCTCGGCGGTCTTCGTCCCCATCGTCATCGCCCTGTCGGTGGCCACGCTCGGCTTCTGGCTGGGGATGACGGGCGACGTCGTCTCGGCCTTCACCGCGGCGGTCGCCGTCCTGATCATCGCCTGCCCGTGCGCCCTGGGCCTGGCCACACCGACAGCGCTGCTGGTCGGTACCGGTCGCGGCGCCCAGCTCGGCATCCTCATCAAGGGCCCCGAGGTCCTGGAGTCCACCCGCAAGGTCGACACCGTCGTCCTGGACAAGACCGGCACCGTGACCACCGGCCAGATGTCCCTGGTCCACGTCGTGCCCGCCGGGCACTGCGACGCCGACGAAGCGCTCCGCCTGGCCGCGACCCTGGAGAACGCCTCCGAGCACCCGATCGGCGCCGCCATCGCCGCCGGCGCCATGGCGCTGGGTATGGCGTTGGGCACCGTCGAGGACTTCGCCAGCACCCCCGGCCGCGGCGTCCAGGGCACTGTCGAGGGCCGACTGGTCCTGGCCGGTCGCGGGTCGTGGCTGGTCGAGCGTGACCTGGCGATGCCCGGCGAGCTCACCACTGCACTGGACGAGGCCGAGAGCGCAGGCCGAACCGCGGTGGTGGTCGGCTGGGACGGGTCCGCCCGTGCTGTGCTCGTCGTCGCCGACACCCTCAAGGCGACGTCGGCCGAGGCGATCGGCCAGCTACGACGCCTCGGCCTGACACCGATCCTGCTGACCGGTGACAACACCCGCGCAGCGAACGCCGTTGCCGCACAGCTGGGGATCACCGACGTCATCGCCGAGGTCCTGCCCGAGGACAAGGTGGCCGTCGTGGCCCGCCTGCAGGCCCAGGGCAAGGTCGTGGCCATGGTCGGCGACGGCGTCAACGACGCCGCCGCCCTGGCGCAGGCCGACCTGGGCCTGTCCATGGGAACCGGGACCGACGCGGCGATCGAGGCCTCGGACCTGACCCTGGTGCGCGGGGACCTGCGGTCGGCAGCCGATGCCATCCGGCTGGCCCGGCGCACCCTGGGCACCATCAGGGGCAACCTCTTCTGGGCGCTGGCCTACAACGTCGCTGCCATCCCGCTGGCCGCCTCGGGCCGGCTCAACCCCCTGGTCGCGGGCGCCGCGATGGCGTTCTCCAGCGTCTTCGTGGTCTCCAACTCCCTTCGCCTTCGCCGGTTCAGCGCCTGGTCCCAGCAGGCCCCCCCGACCGCCGACCGGCCACCGTCCCCCGCGGTAGCCGGTCGGCCGGCCTCGGCGAAGGACGTGTGATGGCGGTCATCGACCTGCCCGTCAAGGGCATGACGTGCCAGGCCTGCGAGGTCCGCGTCACCAGGTCCCTGCAGGCCGTTCCCGGCGTCCAGCGGGTGAAGGTCTCGGTCCGCCACGGGGTGGCCCGGGTCCACACCGCCACCCCCGTCCCTCGCGGGCGGCTGAACAAGGCGATCGTCGAGGCCGGGTACGAGCCTGGCCTGGACGACACCCGCTGGCTGAGCGCCGACTCGGCCGTGTGGCGCGACGTCGCCCTGGGCATCGGGGTCGTCGTCGTGCTCGGCCTCGCTCTCCAGGCCAGCGGCCTGACCAGGATCGCGGACCAGATCGGCGGCCTGGCCGCGTCCGGGAGCCTGGCGATGGTCGTCCTGCTCGGCGTGGCCGCGGGCCTGTCGACGTGCATGGCCCTGGTCGGCGGACTAGTCCTGGCCGTCTCCGCACGTCACACCGAGCGGCACCCGCAAGCCACCGCGGCGCAGCGACTACGACCCCACCTGGCCTTCAACACCGGGCGCGTCGTGGGCTTCGGGCTGCTCGGAGCCCTGCTCGGCGCGGCCGGATCGGCGTTCACCCTGACCGGTCCGGCCCTGGCCGTCCTGATGATCGTCGTCTCCCTGGTGATGGCCTCGGTTGGCCTGAAACTGACCAGCCTGTCCCCGCGCCTGTCCCGCGGCGGGACCCTGGCACTCCCACCGGCCTTGTCCAGAGCCCTGCGCCTTGACCGCGTCGAAGGCCCCTACAGCGACCACCGCGCGGCCCTGCTCGGCGCCGGGACCTTCCTGCTGCCGTGCGGGTTCACCCAGGCAGTCCAGGTCTACGCGATCTCCACCGGAAGCCCCGTGCGGGCTGGGCTCATCATGGCCCTGTTCGCCCTGGGCACCGTACCTGGCCTCCTCGGCATCGGCAGCCTGACCGCCGCGGTCAGGGGCACCGGCGCCATCCGCTTCTTCCGGTTCGCCGGCGTGGCCGTCCTGGCCTTCGCCGCGATCAATGTCACCGGTGCGCTGGGCATCCTCGCCCCCGGACTGATGGCCCCGGCAGCCGCCGTCGCGACCTCCACGACCGGCGGGCTCAGCGAGAACGTCACCCTGGACGGTGACGTCCAGGTCCTGCACACCACCCAGGTCGCGGGCGGGTACGAGCCCGCCGGGGCCACCGTCTACGTCAACCGCGAGGTGCGCTGGGAGATCGACTCCACGGCCGTCAGCTGCGCCGCATCGATCTACGCGCCGGAGCTGGGCATCGAGCCCGTCGTGCTCGATGCGGGTCTCAACGTGCTCTCGTTCACCCCGACCACGACCGGGACCCTGCGCTACTCGTGCGGCATGGGCATGTACTGGGGATCGGTCACCGTGATCGAGGAGCCCCAGGACGCTGCCGGCTGACCGGCCCGACCTGCCCTGTCCTGAACTGTCCTGGCCCGACCTGTCGATGAAGGTTCCACGAAGATCCGCCCCGCCCCGGCGCGGTCCGTCGCGACCGAACGTACGCTGAATGCCAATACCCCTATGGGTATGGGCGACGAGAGCTACGCGGGTGGGAAGGACGGAGCTTCGGTGACGGGACTGTCCCACGGCATGGTCGGTGGGCCCGGGTGGGCGTGGTTCTTCGGCGCCCTGGTCCTCGCCGGGATCGTCCTGATCGTCGTCGTCGCGGTCCGGGCACTGGTCGGGGGGATCCAGCGCCCCGCCCGCCCCGCCGAGCACGCGCCCCACGCAACCACCGCCGTCCACATCCTGACCGAGCGTCACGCCCGGGGCGAGATCGACACGGCCGACTTCCAGGAGCGCCTGCGCCTCCTGCGGGAGGAGTGAGCCGTGGAGCCCATCAGCCGGCGTCGGGCCCTGCAGCTCGGGCTGCTGGGTGCCGCGAGCCTGGGCGTGGGAGGTGTGGGCTTGTGGCGCACCACCACCACCGGGCCACGGTCGCCGGTCGGCTCCGGCGCCGTGGCGACGCCGTCCCAGGACGAGCTCATCCAGCCGGCGGTCCTGGCCAGCCAGGGCGGTCTGCTCAACGTCGAGCTCACCGCTGCCGAACGCGTCGTCGACCTCGCCGGCACCCGGGCCAACGCCCTGACCTACGGTCAGACCGTCCCCGGCCCGACCTGGCAGGTCCGCCCGGGTGACCGGATCCAGGTCCGGCTCGTCAACGAGCTCGACACCGCGACCAACCTGCACGTCCACGGCCTGCAGGTCTCCCCGACGGGCAACGGCGACAACCCCTTCCTGGTGGTCGGGCCCGGCACCCAGCTCGACTTCGAGTTCCAGCTCCCCGACGCCCACCCCCCCGGGACGTTCTGGTACCACCCCCACCTGCATGAGCACGCTGCGGATCAGGTCTTCGGCGGCCTGTACGGCGCGATCGTGGTCGCCGACGACGTCACCGTGACCCGCGAACGCGTCATGGTGATCTCCGACATCTCCCTGACCGGTGACGGATCGGTCCGTCGGCCGATCCCCGCCGAGCGGATGGCAGGACGCGAGGGCGAGCTGGTCCTGGTCAACGGCCAGCACCAGCCGCGGCTGACCGCCCGCCCCGGCGAGGTCGAGCGATGGCGGATCGTCAACGCCTGCACCTCGCGCTACCTCGACCTGGCCATCGACGGACCGGGCATCCAGGTCCTGGCGATGGACGCCCAGCGCACCCCGCTACAGGCCGCCGGCCGCGTCCTGCTGGCGCCCGGCAACCGCGCCGAGCTGCTCGTCACCGCCCGGGACGGGATCGGCGAGCTGCGCACCGTGGGCTACGACCGGGGATCGCCCATGATGGGCATGATGGGCGGCGGCGCCACCGGGCTGAGCGGGCCCGTCTTTCTGGCCACCCTCGTCGCCGACGGCGCGCCCGCCGCCTCACCGCGGACCCCCCAGGCGCCCGTGGCCACACCGGACCTGCGGGACCGCACCCCGGACCGCACCCGCGAGCTGACCATCACCATGGGCACGGGGATGGGGATGGGCGCCATGACCTTCGGCTTCGACGGTCAGGCGTTCGACCACCGACGCACCGACCAGCTGGTCCGCAGCGGCGCCCTCGAGCAGTGGACGATCCGCAACCCCACGAGGATGGATCACCCGTTCCACCTGCACGTCTGGCCGATGCAGGTCGTCGAGGCCGACGGCGCCGCCCTGGACGACCCGACCTGGCGCGACGTCGTCAACGTCCCCGCCGGCGGCCACGTCACGGTGCTGATCGACTTCACCGGCATCACCGGTCGAACTGTCTACCACTGCCACATCCTGGACCACGAGGACCTGGGGATGATGGGCGTGATCGAGGTGACCTGAGTGTGGTCGACGCGGCCCGGAAACCGACCTGCCCCAGGGACACGGACGCCACCAGGACCGCGATCTTCACGAGAACTTCGTCGATCCTCGCGGGGACCTTCGTGCGAGGCGGCGATGCTGGAGCCCTACCGATGGACGAGCACGTGACCGAGAGGATCGGACGATGATGGGTTGGTACGGCGGCGGCATGGGCGGTGGTGCCTGGCTGTTCATGGGCCTCTTCGGGATGGCCCTCATCGCGTTGATCGTCTGGCTGGTGGTCCGGCTGCTCCCGGACCGCGCGGGGAACACCACCCCACCAGCGGCGCAGCAGCTTCACCATCCGGAGACACCGCTGGAGATCCTCGACAAACGCCTCGCCCGCGGCGAGATCGATCTCGACACCTACACGGCCCAGCGGGCAGCGCTGCGTACCTGACGGACCCGATCCCCCCTTGACGTCGGCGACCCAATACGCGAAACTCATTTCGTCAGTAAGGGTTCCTGCTGGCAGCGCCGGCCAGATGGTCGACGTCTGAAGGGGACCCCGCACGTCCTCGTCGTCTCGCTCTGGCGCGCTGTGCTCGCGGTCATCTTGATCATGCTGGCTGTCGACGTGGCCGTCGCTCACGGTGATCGCCGCCCTGATCACCGCCCTGATCACCCCCTGATCACCCCCTGGGTCCTGGCCAGACTGATGCGCACCCGCCACCTGGCCGCGGCGCTCCCCACGCCAGCTCGTCCACGACTACGCGCCCCGTGACCAGCCTCGTACCGTCTCGATCTCGACAGGAGACCCCTCATGCACGCCACCGAAGCGACCAGCTCGCGCTCAGCCGTCCTGCTGCTCACACCGGGACTGGTCACGGCGCTGCAGTCAGGTGGGGTCTACCCCGCGGTGTCACTGCTGATGTCGACCACACCCGCTCCCAGGATGCTGGCGGCCGACCTGATCCGACTGACCGGCCTGGCCCGGGAGGTGGAGCGGCGACTGGACTCCGAAACCCTCCCGGGCACCTACAGCACCGTGCTCGGGCCGCTGGCCGACCTGGTTGACCAAGCAGGCCGCGGCCCGACCACCGCAGCCGTGGGGGTGTTCGTGTCGGCTGCGATCTCCACGGTCGTCCACCTTCCGGTGCCGGTGAGCGACCGGGCAGTGATCGACCCCACCTTCGCCACCCGGGACCTGGTCCGAGCGCTGCACCGCACACCGCGACACGTCGTGCTGGCCCTGAGCCCGCATGAGGCCCGGCTCTTCGACGGCCAGGGCGACGACCTCCGCCCGGTCCGGGTGTCCTCCTTCCCACGCAGGGCCGCTGGGCCGGAGCCCGCATCGGCGCCGGGGCAGGTGCAGCAGCCGGGCGGCAGGCGGCAGCGCAAGGTCCAGCCGCACCAGCGCCGGTCGTTCTTCCACGACGTGGATCGTGCGCTGGGCGCCTACCTGAGGCTGCACCCGGCGCCGCTGGTGCTGGTCGGCGCCGAACGCGTCCTGGCGGAGTTCCGTCAGACGTCGGGCAACCTCTCGCGGTTGGCCGGCTCCGTCCGCGGAAGCCTGCTGACCGCCCCGACCTCTGACCTCATCGCGCGCATCCGCCCGGTGCTGAACGACTACCTGCACTCCAGGCAGCAGGAGGCGCTCGACCTGCTCGACCAACGGACCGGCGCCAAGCGAGCCGTCTCAGGCATCGAGTCTGCGTGGCTCTCGGCCAGGTCGGAGCGACCCGAGATGCTCGCGGTCGAGGAGGGCTACTTCTTCCCGGCACGGCTTGACCCGAGCGGCGATCTGAGTGCCGCCCCCGGAGAGGTCGACCATCCCGAGGTGATCGACGACGCCGTCGACGAACTCATCGAGATCGTGCTCTCCCGTGGGGGCTGGGTCGCCCTGGTCGAGGACGGCGCGCTGGCCGACCACAGCAGGGTCGCCCTCACGCTTCGGCGCTGAGGGTTCCGATCTGACGGGCGTCGGAAAATGAGACCTCGGTGCGGGCCCCCGGATCCGGCCGCGGCGTCGCCACGATCTGCAGAAGCAGCTCAACGGTGCGATGCGACTCGATCGGGTGCCGCAGCCTCCCGCTGGGCTCGATCGCGTACTGGTTGCGCCGACCCACCCGCTCCCGGGTGATGTACCCGGCCCGGGAGAGGTCCGCGACGATCAGCTGCACGGCTCGTTCGGTGATGCCGACCTGCTGGGCCACGCTGCGCAGCAGCACGTCCTGATCGGCGGCCAGGCAGAGCAGGACGTGGGCGTGGTTGGTCAGGAAGGTCCAGTCACCACCCTGCCCGCCTGTCCCCATGACGGACAGGCTACCTCCAGACCCCCCACCTCAGACTCGTGTATCCGACTTCGCGTACCGGTCGGCCGGGGCACGGTGAAGCTCTGGTCAGCCGGCCCCTGCGCTCCGCCAGGTCTTCGACAGGGTGCCCACCGCTGAGGCCCGACCGCAGGGAGTCCCGCACCACGGTGATGGGCTGCGCCTACGGTGATGGGCGGCGCCGATCTGGTACTCCGTTCGGCTGGGACTGGAGGAGGAGGAGGACCGTACCCGCGAGGTGGTGGACCGGCTGATCGGTTGGCAGCGGCCCGACGGCGGCTGGAACTGCGTCATGGCCGACCTCGGGCGCCTCGGTGACCGGCGTTGCTCCGACGCGCTGAGACTGCTGGAAAGCAAGCGGCTGCCGGACGGCGGATTCCCTCTGGAGGCGCCGGACGCTGTCGGTGCCGAACGCTGTCGGTGCCGATCACGTGGTGAGCCGAGGCAGCTACGCCGACTGGGGACCATCGGGGTCTCGGCACAGCAATCCCCTGGTGACTCTCGCCGCGCTGGGCGTATCCCGCGCGCGGACCTGAAGGTCACGGATCCGGCCCCGCACGTTGATGCCCTCGTTCCGCGCCCGCCTACCCAGGCGCCGGCGAGGCCAGCCAGGCGATCGTCAGTGGAGCGGATCAGCTGCCCGCAGCGGCTCCGGATGAGCGACCTGAAGCGCAGCGGGCAGAGTGCTTCGGATTCGCTCATCAAGCCCCGGAAGATGCCGATGTGCGAGCGAGCGGTCTCGCGCTGGACGGCGAGACGCGCAGCCGAAAGGATCGTGAGTGCGGTGACCTCGGCCAGCGCCTTGGGGGGACGAGCGGCTCGACGCCTTCCGCGGCCGACCGGGCGGGCCTTCGACGACCTCACGATCTACAGCGCCGTGGTGGGCACCGGGATCGGGCTCATGTTCCCGGCCGTGCTGACCGCGATGGGCATGGATCACGACGTCGCCCATGCCGGCTCGGTCCGCATGGCGTGCATCGTGGCCGGGCTGGTCGTCGCAGCGGTGAACGTGGCGCTCGCGCGCCTGGTCGTCGGGATCCGGCTGATGGACCTGAGCTCGGCGATGACTACCACGCGTCGGGCTCTGCAGAGCTCGATCGGCACGGGCGCGCCGGAGCTGTGCGCAGGCACCGGGTGTCACCTGCCGGCCGACTCCGGCGACGAGCTGGGGCGTGTCGCGGGTGACTACAACGCGCTCGTCGACGCCGTGGTCCACGCCCATCAGCTCCAGCGCGCGATCACGGAGATGACCGCAGCCGTGGCCTCGCAGCTCGACGTGGAGACCTTGTGCCGGACGGCGCTGTCGGAGCTGCGCGCACGCACCGGCGTCGCGGTCGCCGCGGTCGCCGTGGACACCGAGATCGGCAGACAGGTGGTGTCCAGCGGCCACGTGCCGGCCACGACCTCCCTGACGGCCCTGGCGGATGCGGCCCTCGCCTCGCCCGGGGCCGTTGAGCGCCGCCGCGGTGCCGTGATCGCAGCCGACGGATGGCAGCCGACGATGCTCCGTGCCCACGGGCGGGTGCTCGGGGTGCTCCTGCTGCCGGACGAGGCAGGCACGAGCGACCCCGCTCGTGAGCGCATGGTGGAGGTCCTGGTGACCGGGTTGAGCGTGGCGCTGTCGAATGCGCTCGCCCACCAGCGTCTGAACCGCCTGGCGAGCGTCGACGAGCTGACCGGACTGGCGAACCGGCGCACCGGCCTGGCGATGCTCACCGACCGGTTGGCTGAGGCCAGCCGTGGCGACACCCGCTTCGCCGTCGCGATCATCGACGTGGACCACTTCAAGGCGGTCAACGACGGGCACGGGCACCAGGTCGGGGACCTGCTCCTCACCCACCTGGCGCAGGTGTGCCGCGAGGGCCTGCGCGCGGGCGACCTGCTCATGCGCTACGGCGGCGAGGAGTTCGTCGCGGTACTGCCCGGTTCGGACGGCGATCACGCCCTGGCGGCGATGGAACGCATGCGCACAGCGGTCGCCCGCACCCCGCTGCTCCTCGCTGACGGGAACGAGGTCGCCGTGCGCGTGAGCATCGGAGTCGCCGCCCGCTGCTCCGGTTCACACGACACGATCGATCCGGCCGGGTGTCTGCTCCGACGCGCGGACGCAGCGCTGTACGGGGCCAAGCGCACCGGACGGGATCGATGCGTCCTCGCCGGGACCGAACCGGCGCCCTGACCGGTGACGCCGGGCTTGGTCGACAGGGCCGGTATCGCTTCGGGTCGACGCGCGGCTCCGAACAGCCGCCGCTACCTTGCAGAGATGATGACCCGGCGACTGCTGCGGGCGGTGAGCCTGGCCCTGGCGTTCAGCGTGCCGACCGTCGCTCTGGCATTCGTCGTGCGGGTCGGCTTGTCCACCGTGGCCCACGCGGACGAGTCGGCCATCAGCTGGGCGACAGACGTGACCCGGGAGCGGCCTGCGCTGCGCGGCGCGCTGCTGGTGGGTCAGGAGCTACTTCAGGCCCGCTGGCTCAACGTCGGCTTCGGGATTCTCTGTGTTCTCGTGTGGCGCGCTGCTGGGCTCGGCCGGCGTGCGGTGTGGGCCAGCGGCACCGTGCTGGTCGCGTGGGGGGCAGCGAACCTTGCGAAGGTCGCGGTCGAGCGGGTGCGTCCCGTCGTCCATGACGCGGTCACCCAGGCGCCCGGGTACAGCTTTCCGTCCGGCCACACCGCGAACGCCACGGCGGTCGCGACGGTAGCGGTCATCCTCGTCTGGCCGTTGCTGGGTCGCCGCGGTCGGTCGATGGCGGTGGCCGCGGCGGTGGTGCTGGTCACCGTGACGGGCGCAGACCGGGTGCTGCTCGGGGTGCACTACCCCTCCGATGTGGCCGGCGGTGTGCTGCTGGCCTCGGCCCTGGTCGCGGGTTCGGCGATCGGCTTTCTCTCCGAGCCCCCCGGGGCGCACGCCGTCGCCCACCCGGCCCCGGGGTCGCAATGAGCCTCGAGCCTGCCCGCTCCCGACGGACGCCCGGGGGTACTCGGGACTCACCGGGCCGACGCGACAGGTACGCGGCCGACCCGACCCGCCCTACCCTCGGTGAGGTTTGGCACGACCTGTGGCGGCGTGCTCTGGTGCCAGGGGTCGGGCTGTTCGCCCTGGTGGTCGGCCTCGGCCTGCTGATCGTCGGTCCGCTCGGTGGCCTGCCGCGCGAGACTGGCGTCAACGAGTGGTTCGTCAGGCAGCGCACCCCGATTCTCGACATCCTCGCTGGCGTCTTGTCGACCATGGGCACCACCGAAGTGATCATCGGTGGCTGCCTGATGGGGTTGGGCGTCATCTGGTGGCGCAGCAGGCAGTGGTGGCTCGCGGCCGTGCCAGGCATTGCCGTGGTGGTGCAGGCGGCGGTGTTCATGCTCTCCGCTCTCATCGTCGGCAGGGACCGTCCGGATGTCGACCGTCTGGAGGACGCGCCCCCGACGTCGAGCTTCCCGAGCGGCCACACCGGCGCGTCCACGGCGTTCTACCTCTGCATCGCTGTGCTCGCGCAGCGCATCAGGACCACCTGGATGCGGGTACTGCTGACCGTGGCGTGCGCTGCCGTGCCACTCCTGGTGGCCGTCGCCCGGTTGTACATGGGTATGCACCACCCCAGTGACGTCGCGGTCGGCGCGCTCAACGGCGCCGCGTGCGCCTGGCTGGCGTGGCACTACCTGCGTCGCACCCCGCGTGCCGCCGCCGACTCCGACGTCGGTTGACTCAGACCTTGGCGTACCGGGCCCGGGCGAACGAGTACCCGCCAAAGCAGGCGAAACCCAGCGCAACGGCCGACACGAACACCCCGCCCGCAGGAACCTCGAGCAGGGCGTGCAGCGCCGCGTCCAGGCCGCCTGCCTTCGCCGGATCGTGCGTGGCCGCGGCGAAGACGAACAGGGCACCGACGATCCCGAGGGCGACGCCCTTGGCGACATAGCCCAGCCTTCCCAGCCGGACAACCCAGGCGCGGGGATGCTCGCGCAGGTCTCGCAGGAACGTGGCCCGTGCCCCCTTGGCGACGTGGTGGACGCCCACGCCCAGCACCGCCAGGCCGATCGCCCCCACGAGCAGGACGCCGAACGAGGTAGACATCAGCCTGGCGGTGACGCCCTGGGTCTGGTCTGCACCGGACGACGACCCCCGCAGCACGGACCACGCGGTGAGCGCGAGCGCCGCGTACACCACGACCTTGGCGGCCGGCTTGGCCCGGTCCCGACCCGACCGTGCCACCGCCTCCGTCGCGTTCCACACTCCGAGCAGAACGAAGCCGGCCAACAGTGCCCACAGGAGCCAGGAGCCCGCGGGTGTGCCGGCAACCTGACGCAGCGCCCCGGTCTGGTCGGTGTTCTGCGCGTTGTCTCCGAGCACGAGCTGGATGGCAAGCCAGCCGAGCACCAGGTGCAGCACCCCCGACGCTGCGTAGCCCACGCGCGCGCCGGCCTCGACAGCCGGGTTGTCGTTCGCCCGTCGCGCCATCCCTCGTGCGGAACTCACCATCTCTGAAGGATGGCACCAGGGAGCGGCGGGCGCACAGCGGGCGGTCCCTCGTGGCCCGCTCAAGGCGTTCGGACCACCGGCGGCAGTCGAACCGGGTCTCAGACGGATGACCAGGGTGCCGGGGTGCCAGGTGCAGGGGTGCCGGGTGCCGGGTGCCCGGTGCCGGGTCGCAGAGTAGATTCGCCCACATGTCGAGCACCCCACGCCATGTCGTCGTCGTCGTCAACCCGGCCAAGTTCGACGGGGACACGACGGCCGTCCGCGCTCTGGTCATCGAGGCTGCAAGTGCGTTCGGCGGCGCTGTCCCGGACTTCATCGAGACGACGCGGGACGATCCGGGGTTCGGCCAAGCGCGCGCCGCCGTCAACGAGGGGGCTGACCTCGTCTGCGCGTTGGGTGGCGACGGTACCGTGCGAGCTGTCGCAGGCTCGCTCGCCGGAACGGGGACAGCGCTGGGCCTACTTCCCGGCGGGACCGGCAACCTCCTGGCCCGCAACCTCAACATTCCGTTCAGCGACCTCGCCGAGGCGGTCCGGGTGGCCTGGGCGGGCCGCGATCGGCGGATCGACGTCGGCTGGGTACAGCGGGACGACGCAGCGCCCGAGATGTTCGCCGTGATGGCGGGTGCGGGGTTCGACGCCGCCATCATGGGCGATGCCCCAGCGGGCCTCAAGGACAAGGTGGGCTGGGCGGCCTACGTCGTCGCGGCTGCCCGAAATCTGCGGGGCGAGCCGTACCACACCCACGTCACGGTGGACGGAGCCGACGCCGGGTCGTTTGACGCCCGCACCGTGGTCGTCGGGAACTGCGGGACGCTCCAGGGCGGCATCGAGCTGTTCCCGCAGGCGCAGGTAGACGACGGCGTACTTGACGCGGTTGTCCTCACGCCGAAGAGCCTGGCGGCCTGGGCGAGCGCGGCGACCGCACTGGTGGGGGACGGCTCGGACTCTCCCCACCTCGAGCGGATGACCGGACGGGACATCATCGTGCAGCTCGCTCCGCCGCAGAAGGTCCAACTCGACGGCGAGGTCTTCCCCGAGGCGGCGCGACTGTCTCTTCGCGTTGACCGCCAGGCCCTCGTCGTCCGAGTGCCGAATCCCTAGCTCACGCCGGAGCCGGGCACCCACTACGCTGCAGCCGCGTACGAGGCGGCGCTCGGCCGAACCGACGGTGCTCGGGCGCAGGCGTTCCTGCTTCGTCGACTGGCGCGCGTGCGGTGACCGACGGGTCAGGTGTCTCGCCGTTCTACCGCTGGCGGCGTACCGCAAGGACGCAGATGTCGTCCTGGCGGCCGTACCCGTCCAGGCACTGCTCGAGCACCGCCTCCAACGCAAGCTCCAGATCCGTGGTGCCCGCGGCGTCGACCAGCGCGGCGGTGAGCCGGTCGATGCCGGACGCGAGCGGCTCGGCCCGGCGTTCGACGAGCCCGTCCGTGTACATGACGAGCATGGCCCCCGGCTCCAGCAGCAGGTCGACCTGCTCGTGGGCACGCAGACCGGCGCGCAGCCCCAGCATGTGCCCGGCGCCCTCGTCCAGGACTGTGACGCTCCCGTCAGGGCTCACCACCAGCGGGTAGGGGTGCCCGGCGCGGGCGTACCGGAGCCGTCCGGTTGCGGGGTCGATCTGGGCCAGGGCGGCGGTGGCCAGTCCGTCGACGTCCGGCTGTCCGAGGAGGGCGTCGAGGTGGTCGAGCACCTGTGCGGGCTCATGGCCCTCGCACACGTACGCGCGCATCCCTGCCGCCGCTCGCGCCATCAAGCCGACCGCGCCGACGCCGTGACCGACGACGTCCCCGACGGCCAGCACGAGCTGACCGGCGTCGGTGAGCAATGCATCGAACCAGTCCCCACCCATCCCGACGTCCACCGACGCCGGCAGGTATCGGGCCGCCACGGTGTATCCCGCAGGTGACGGCAGGACCGCGGGCAGCAAGCTGTGCTGGAACTGCTCCAACGCCTGCCCCTGCCGCGCGGAGGTCTCGGCCAGCTCCCGCTGCAGGCGCCGCACGCGGGTCTCGTCGCGGGCGATCGCCGCAACGCCCAGGACCGACCCGTGCGGCGCCCGGATGGGGAAGAAGGACTCCAGCCAGACGTGCTCCACGCCCGGCTCGGCCGGGGTGCTCCCCACGATCTCGGCGTCCCGAAGCGGCTCACCGGTCTCCAGGACACGTCGAAGCAGCACCTCGGCCGTCTCCCTGATGTCCGGCAGCAGGTCGAAGACCATGGAGCCCTCATGCTCGGCGACGCTGTAGCCGTTCATCGCCGCCAGCTCGCTGTTCACCCGGACGAACCGCAGGTCCGGGTCGATCAAGGCGAACCCGACCGGCGCGTCCTCGAGCAACGTCGAGACGATCGCCGCCTCGGACAGCGCCAGGTGCGCCAGCCGCTCGTCGACGGACAGGTCCATCACCACGGCCACCCACCGATAGGGGTCCCACCCCGTCGCGCTCACCACCGCCAGCACGGGGACCCGCGACCCGTCCGGGCGCAGAACGTCCTTCAAGATCGCCGCGGAACCCTCCCGGCGGACCTGCCCGAGCGCAGCCGCGTCCCGCTCCAGGTGCTCCGACGGCGTCAGGTCCGGCCACCGCAGACTGCCCGCGAGGTCCCCCCGCGGACGGCCGAAGATGCGCAACAGCTCGGCATTGCCCTCCATGATGCGGTCACCCTCACCGGTGCCCACCCCGATGACCCTCGACCCGTAGAGCGCCTGCATCTGTGACGCGCGGTCCGCCCGAACCGGATCGGAGGGAGCAGTCATGGGCTGTAGGTTTTCACATCGCCCGGGTGATGAACACCCCGGCCACGCGCACGCGCCACGCACCTTGGAGGTCCTCTGGCTCCAACAGGTCAGTCGATCAGCCCGACCGGATCCGCACTCCAGGTGACACAGGGGCCTCGAGCGGTCAGGCTCACGGGGTGAGCACTCCACAACGGGCAGGGTCCGGCGCCGACGTCGCGGACGGCGTGCGCCGTCCAGCCGACGCGGGCCGCACGTCACGGAGGCTTGCCGCCGTTGCCGGGGTGGTCAGCGCGGCGGTGACCCTTGCGGTGGCCCACCTGCTCGCGGCGTTCCTCGAGCCCGGGGCCGAGCCGCTCGGCGCGGTGGGCGACGCCTTCATCGACCTGACCCCCGGCTGGTTGAAGGACGCCGCGATCGCCCTGTTCGGCGTCAACGACAAGACAGCCCTGCTGGTCGGCATGGTGATCGTCATCGCGGTCCTGGCCGCCGCGGCGGGGCGCCTGGCCCGCCGTGCTCCGCTTGCCGGGACCGGTGCGGTCCTGCTGCTCGGCGGCGTCAGCGCGATCGCGGCGACCTCGCGCGCCGAGGCCACGCCACTCGCCGCGGTCCCGAGCCTGGTCGGCGCGGTCGTCGGTGCGGTGTGCCTGAGGGTTCTGGTGCGCCGCATCGACCCCACGGCTCCCGGGGGATCGTCGGCCACCCCCGATCGTCGGTCGTTCCTCATGCTGACCGCCGGTCTGACCGCGTTCGCCGTCCTGGCTGCTGCCGCGGGCTCGGTGGCCGGGACCGTGCGGCGCAGCGCTGCCGCCGCCCGGGACCTGCTCATCCTGCCCCGCCCGGCACGCACGGCGCCCGCCGTGCCCGCGGGCGCCCAGTCCCCGGTGGCCGGTGTGGTCGACGTCGTCACGGCCAACCAGGACTTCTACCGGATCGACACGGCCTTCACCGTCCCGCAGGTCGACCCCGAGACCTGGACGCTGCGCGTCCACGGACTCGTCGAGAACGAGATCACCATGACCTTCGCCGAGCTGCTCGACGCCGAGCTCGTCGAGGCCTGGGTCACCCTGACCTGCGTGTCCAACCCGATCGGCGGGGACCTGGCCGGCAACGCCAGGTGGCTTGGCCTCCCGGTGCGCGAGGTCCTGGCCCGCGCACGCCCCCTCCCCGGGGCGGACATGGTCCTGTCACGCAGTGCCGACGGGTTCACCGCCTCCACCCCGCTGCCGATCCTGACCGACGACCGTGACGCACTGCTCGCGGTCGGGATGAACGGCGAGCCCCTGCCCCTGGACCACGGGTTCCCGGTGCGCATGGTCGTCCCAGGCCTGTACGGGTACGTCTCGGCGACCAAGTGGTTGGTCGACCTGGAGGTCACCCGCTTCGCCGACCAGCAGGCCTACTGGACGCAGCGAGGCTGGTCGGAGCTCGGACCCATCAAGACCGCGTCGCGGATCGAGGTGCCCCGAGCTGGGGCACGCGTCGCCGCCGGCGCCGTCGCCGTCGGCGGGACCGCATGGGCCCAGCACACCGGACTCGCGAAAGTGGAGGTCCAGGTCGACGACGACCCCTGGGAGACGGTCACCCTGGCCGAGGAGATCTCGGTCGACACCTGGCGCCAGTGGTCATGGCAGTGGGACGCCACCCCCGGCGAGCACACCCTTCGCGTCCGGGCGAGCGACCCTGTCAACGGCCCGCAGACCGGCGAGCGGGCCGGTGTGCTTCCCGACGGCGCGACCGGCTGGCACGAGGTCACCGTCACCGTCGCAGGCTGACGGCTCGCACCAACGGGGGAGGGTGCCGTCCAGGACCACGACCCTGGCCGACCGCCGTTCTCCGAACCTCGGGCGGCCGCAAGGTGCGGAGATGGGGGCAAAGCGTGGTGCGTGACAGTCGTCGTCAGCGCCGTGCCGCGTCGCGCCGAGGGTCGGCCCGCTCCCAGCCCCGTCGTGCGCCGCTCGCGCCGAGCCGGTCCGCACGGGACCGGTAGACGACGTAGGGTCGGCCCAGGTACCAGATCGGCACGCTGAACACGTGGACGAGCCGGGTGAAGGGCCACAGGGCGAACAGGAAGAACGCGGCGATGCTGTGGAGCTGGAAGCCGAGAGGCGCCTGGGCCATGAGCTCGGGCTGGGGGGCGAGGTAGAAGATGCTCCGGAACCACACCGAGACGCCGTCGCGGTAGTCGTAGTCTCCGCTCAGGTTGAGGATCGACCCGGCGACGGTGTTCCACATCCCCAGGATGATGACGACAGCCAGGACGAGGTACATCGCCTTGTCCATCCGGGTGGTCGCGCTGAACACCGGCCCCGTGGTCCGTCGGCGGTAGATGAGCAGGGCCATGCCGACGATCGTGCACACCCCGGCCACGGCGCCGACCGAGATCGCAAGGAAGTGGTAGAGCGCCTCGGACATCCCGGCGGCCTCGGTCCATGACTTCGGGATGCCTAGCCCCATCACGTGGCCGAAGAAGACGGCGAGGATCCCGAAGTGGAACATCGGGCTGGCCCAGCGCAGCAGCCGGCTCTCGTAGAGCTGGGAGGAGCGCGTCGTCCACCCGAACTTGTCATACCGGTAGCGCCACACATGCCCGACCACGAACACCGCCAGGCAGACGTAGGGGTAGACGAGCCAGAGGATCGTGTCGACCGCGGTCATCGGCGGGCTCCTTGCAGAGGTGCATGGTCATCCGTTGCGCGTGGGTCCGGCATGTAGGACGGCGGTGCGAACGGTTCGAGCCCGACGTCCTCGCCCGCAGGGCCCTGTGCCGCCAGGAGCGCAACGGCTTCGCGGTCCTCGCCACGCAGCGCAGGGAGCGTCGCACTGACCGCGACGAGCGCGCCTGCGTACGCCGAACCCATGTCCAGCAGGGCGAGTCGCAAGAGTTCGAGGCCGGCCCGGTGCTCCAGGAGGAGCTTGATGCCTGCCTGCCAGCTCTCCGCTCCGCCGCTGGCGGCGAACTCGAGCACGATGGCCAGGTGGTCGGGGAGCTCGTCCTGTGCGATCTCGAACCCGCCGGCGCGGTACGCCTGCTTGAAGGTCACGAGTGCCACGCCACGCTTGCGGGTGTCTCCGTAGGCGTAGTAGCTGAGGTAGAGGGCGCGCTGGCGTTTGAGGTCGAACGTCGTGACGTACTCCGCCTCCAGCTCGGTCAGCGGCCGCGACCCCAGATGGTCGACGACCTCCAGGAGCGGCGCCGCGAAGCGACGGTCCAGCTCACCCGCCGCCGCGCGGATCGTCGGCAGCAGGTCGAGCAGCTCGGCGCTCGGGTACTCGATGAGCAACGCAGCGATGCGATGGACGACGGCGTGCTCCCGGGAGGCCGTCCGGCGAGCCTCGGCAGCCCGCGCGACCCGGTTCACGAGCCCGCTCCCGAGCCGTCGGACGCGTCAGGGCCGTCACTCGGAGCGGTATCGCCGGGCGGCGAGGCCTGGGGCGGGAACAGCCCGGCAGGCTTGCCCCGCCCGTCCCAGTTGAGCAGGTTGACCTTCGCCTTGCGCGATCCCGGGTCGGCCACGGTGTCCGACGTCTGGCGCTGCTGGAGCATGTGGAAGTTCTCCACGGCGACGGGCTCCAGCGGCCCTGAACCCTCGCCGAACGGGCCCGAACCGCCCATCCCTGGGCCGCCGTCGTAGTCGAGGCTGCACTCCGTCGCGAGCTCCTCCAGGCTGTGCGCCTGCTCGGCGTGCGCGCTCGGGATGACGTAGCGGTCCTCGTACTTGGCGATCGCCAGGAGGCGGTACATCTCGAGCATCGTCTCGGAGTCCATGCCCACCGACGCGGGGATGGCCGGGTTCGCCTCACGGCCCATCGAGATGTCGCGCATGAAGGAACGCATCGCGGCGAGCTTCTTGAGCACCGCGGTCACCGGGACGGTGTCCCCCGCGGTGAAGAGCTCTGCGAGGTACTCCACCGGGATGCGCAGGGTGTCGATGGCAGCGAACAGGTTCCCGGAGTCCTCCGAGTCCTCCCCCGTCTCGCCGACGACGTCGACGACGGGCGACAGCGGCGGGATGTACCAGACCATCGGCATCGTGCGGTACTCCGGGTGCAGCGGCAGGGCGACCTCGTAGGTGGCGATGAGCTTCCAGATCGGCGAGCGCTGCGCCGCGTCGATCCAGTCCCTGGCGATGCCGGCGGCCTCGGCCTCGCGGATCACCGCCGGGTCGAACGGGTCGAGGAACACGCCGCGCTGGGCGGCGAGCAGCTCGTGCTCATCGGTGACCGATGCGGCTTCCAGCACCTTGTCCGCGTCGTAGAGCACCAGTCCGATGTAGCGCAGGCGTCCGACGCAGGTCTCGGAGCAGACGGTCGGCAGTCCGACCTCGATGCGGGGGTAGCAGAACGTGCACTTCTCGGCCTTGCCGGTCTTGTGGTTGAAGTAGACCTTCTTGTACGGGCAGCCGGTGATGCACTTGCGCCAGCCGCGGCAGGCGTCCTGGTCGACCAGGACGATGCCGTCCTCCGACCGCTTGTAGATCGCGCCGGACGGGCAGGAGGCCGCGCAGGACGGGTTGAGGCAGTGCTCGCAGATCCGTGGCAGGTAGAACATGAAGGTCTGCTCGAACTCGAGCTTCACCTTGTCGGAGACCTTGCGCAGGATCGGGTCGTTGACGAGCATCTCGGGCCCGCCACCGAGGTCGTCGTCCCAGTTGGCGCTCCAGGACACGTTCATGTCCTTGCCGCTGATCAGGGAGATCGGCCGGGCGACGGGGGTGTGCTCCTGGAGGGGCGCGGTGGTGAGGTTCTCGTAGTCGTAGGTCCACGGCTCGTAGTAGTCGGTGATCGACGGCATCTTCGGGCTGGAGAAGATCGTGAAGAGGTTCTTCAGCCGTCCGCCGGCCTTGAGCTGGAGCCGGCCTCGCTTGTTGAGCACCCAGCCGCCCTCCCAGCGTTCCTGGTCCTCGTAGGTTCGCGGGTAGCCCTGTCCGGGCCGGGTCTCGACGTTGTTGAACCAGACGTACTCGGTGCCCGTGCGATTGGTCCACGCCTGCTTGCAGGTCACCGAGCAGGTGTGGCATCCGATGCACTTGTCGAGGTTCATCACCATCGACATCTGCGCCATGACTCTCATCGGGTGGCTCCTTGGGCCGTGGCGGCGCTCACCGTTCGTCGCGCGGCCATCTCAGTACTCCACCGTCTGCGAGCGCCGTCGGATGACGGTCACCTCGTCGCGTTGGTTGCCGGTCGGTCCGAGGTAGTTGAAGGCGTAGGACAGCTGGGCGTAGCCGCCGATGAGATGGCTGGGCTTGACGAGCAGCCGGGTCAGCGAGTTGTGGATGCCGCCGCGCTTGCCCGTGGTCTCCGATCGGGGTACGTCGATGAGCCGGTCCTGGGCGTGGTGCATGTACACGGTGCCCTCGGGCATGCGGTGCGAGACGACGGCGCGCGCGACGACGACGCCGTTGCGGTTGACCGCCTCGATCCAGTCGTTGTCCTTGACCCCGACCTTGTCCGCGTCCTTGTTGCTCATCCAGATCGTGGGCCCACCTCGCGACAGCGAGAGCATGAAGAGGTTGTCCTGATACTCGGAGTGGATCGACCACTTGTTGTGCGGGGTGAGGTATCGCACGGTGACGCCGAGCACGCCGGTGTCGCCGATCTCCGGTTCGCCGAAGAGTGCCGGCATGTTCAGTGGCGGCCGGAAGACGGGCAGGTTCTCGCCGATCTCGGCCATCCAGTCGTGGTCGAGGTAGAAGTGTTGCCGGCCGGTGAGCGTGTGCCACGGCTTGAGCCGCTCGACGTTGATCGTGAACGGGGAGTACCGCCGACCGCCTCTCTCCGAGCCGGACCACTCCGGTGAGGTGATCACCGTCACCGGCCCGGCCTGGGTGTGGGCGAAGGTGACCTGCTTGCCCTCGTGCTCGGCGGCAAGGTCGGCCAGCTGGGTGCCGGTCCGCTTCTCCAGGGTGTGGAAGCCCTGGGTCGCCAAGCGGCCGTTCGTCGTGCCGGACAGGGCGAGGATGGCCTCGCAGGCGTGCACGTCACGGGTCAGCAGCGGTCGACCGTCGGCGATCCCGCCGCGGGTGTTGCGGGCCGTGCCGTTCTTGCGCCCGAGGTACTCGATCTCCTTGTCGACGGTGAACGTCACGCCCTTGGTCGTGGCGCCGAGCGTGTCCAGGAGCGGGCCCAGCGCGGTCATCTTGGTGGCGATCGCGCCGTAGTCGCGCTCGACGACGACGAGCTTCGGCATCGTGACACCGGGGACCGGCTCGCACTCCCCCGCCTTCCAGTCCCTGACCCGGCCGTGGGGGTTGGCCATCTCGTCGGGGGTGTCATGGGTGAGGGGCACGGCGACCACGTCCTTGCGCGTGCCGAGGTGCACCTCGGCCAGGGCGCTGAACGTCGTGGCGAGGGTCTGGAACGCGTCGAAGTCCGTGCGGGTCTGCCACGGCGGGGCGATCGCCGGGCTGAAGGAGTTCACGAAGGGATGCATGTCCGTGGTGTTGAGGTCGTGCTTCTCGTACCAGGTCGCCGCCGGCAGCACGACGTCGGAGTAGATCGTGGTGCTCGTCATCCGGAAGTCGATCGAGAGCAGCATGTCGAGCTTGCCGGTCGGTGCCTCGTCGTGCCACACGACGTCCTTCGGTCGGTGCTGCGGTTCCGCCTCGGTCGCGCGCAGGTTGTTGTCTGCGCCGAGCAGGTGCTTGAGGAAGTACTCGTTGCCCTTCGCCGAGCTGCCCAGCAGGTTGGCCCGCCAGATCGTCAGGACGCGAGGGATGTTCTCCGGGGCGTCCGGGTCCTCGGCTGCGAACCTCAGGCGGCCGGCGGTGAGCTCTCGCGGGACGTACTCCGCTACGGGGAGCCCCTCCGCCTCGGCGTCGTCGGCGACCTGGAGAGGGCTGCGGTCGAAGGTCGGGTAGGAGGGCATCCAACCCATCCGGGCCGACTGCGCGATGACGTCGGCCGTGCTCTTCCCGGTCAGCTGCCGCTTGGCCGCCGGTGTCGTCGCGGCCGCGACCGTGTCGGCGCTGAACGAGTCGTAGCGGTACTGGTCGGTGTGCAGGTACCAGTACGCCGTCTGGATCATCGTGCGCGCCGGCCGTGACCAGTCGGCGGCGTTCGCGTACTGGCCGTGGCCGGTGATCGGGCGGACCTTCTCCTGGCCGACGTAGTGCGCCCAGCCGCCGCCGTTGACGCCCTGGCACCCGGTCAGTGTCGTGAGCGTGAGGAAGGCGCGGTAGATCGTGTCGGAGTGGAACCAGTGGTTGGTCCCAGCCCCCATGAGGATCATCGAGCGGCCGCGCGACTCCTCGGCGTTGGCCGCGAACTCCCGGCCGATGCGCTCCGCCTTGGCGGCCGGCACCCCGGTGAACTCCTCCTGCCACGCGGGAGTGCAGGGCTGGGAGGCGTCGTCGTACCCGGTCGGCCAGACGCCCGGCAGGCCGTCACGGCCCACCCCGTACTGCGCGAGGAGCAGGTCGAAGACCGTAGTGACGAGGTGCCCGGCGACCTCGCGGACCGGTACGCCGCGCCGGACCACCGAGGAGGTGCCGTCGAGGGAGTCGAACCGCGGAAGGTCCACCTCGACCGCCGTCGCCGTCGCGGCGCCGAGCATGCTCAGCTCCGGTGCGACGTCGCCGAGGTCCAGGTTCCAGCGGCCGGCGCCCTCCTGCCCGTAGTGGAAGCCGAGCGACCCACCGGGCACCACGGCCTCACCGGTGCGGGCGTCGATCAGGACGGTCTTGAAGTGCGCGTTCTCGCTCTGCGCGACCTCGCCCGGCAGGTCCGCGGCCGTGAGGAACTTCCCGGGCAGGTAGGCGTCGCCCTCCGGCTCCAGCTGGACCAGGAACGGCAGGTCGGTGTACTTCTGCACGTACTCGGTGAAGTAAGGGACCTGGCGGTCGACGAAGAACTCCTTGAGGGTGACGTGACCCATCGCCATGGCCAGCGCACCGTCGGTGCCCGGCTGGACGGCCAGCCACTCGTCGGCGAACTTGACGTTGTCGGCGTAGTCAGGTGAGACGGCCACGACCTTCTGGCCCCGGTAGCGCGCCTCGACCATCCAGTGGGCATCGGGGGTCCGGGTGACGGGCACGTTCGAGCCCCACATGATCAGGTAGCCGGCATCCCACCAGTCCCCCGACTCCGGGACGTCCGTCTGGTCGCCGAACACCTGCGGCGAGGCCACCGGGAGGTCGGCGTACCAGTCGTAGAAGGAGAGCATCGGGGCGCCGATGAGCGAGTGGTACCGGGCGCCGGCGCCGTGCGACACCATCGACATGGCCGGGATCGGGGTGAAGCCGGCGATGCGGTCCGGGCCGTAGGTCTTGATCGTGTAGACCTGCGCGGCGGCGACCATCTCGACCGCCTCGTCCCAGCTCGCACGGACCAGGCCGCCCTTGCCACGGGCCGACTTGTAGAGCCGCGATCTCTCCGGATCCTCGACGATGCTCGCCCACGCCGTGACCGGGTCGCCCGTGCGCGCCTTGGCCTCGCGGTACATCTGGAGCAGCAGCCCGCGAACGTACGGGTAGCGGATCCGGGTCGGCGAGTAGGTGTACCAGCTGAATGCGGCCCCACGCGGGCAGCCGCGAGGCTCGTACTCCGGGCTGTCCGGCCCGACCGTCGGGTAGTCCGTCTGCTGGGTCTCCCAGGTGATGATGCCGTCCTTGACGTAGACCTTCCACGAGCACGACCCGGTGCAGTTGACCCCGTGGGTGGAGCGCACGACCTTGTCGTGGCTCCACCTGTCCCGGTAGAAGACGTCGGCGTCACGGCCGCCGATCTGATGCAGCGTGCGCAGGTCCGCGGAGACCTCACCCTTGCGCAGGTAGCGGCTCAGCCGGAGCAAGACGTCGGAGGCGGGACCGTCCAGGCCGGCGGTCGTGGGGATCGTGGGGTTCATCCGATGCTCCTTCGCTGACCTGTTCCGTGCTCCGAGTGTCTCGCGCGCTCGCGGGAGCTCAGCTGGGTTTGGGTGCTCCTGGACGGGCGTAGTAGTACCAGAC